>VYMC01000015.1_pt1 | contig 116521 bp, 133 predicted proteins | sample 5115301 | NCBI WGS metagenome assembly VYMC01 (sample SAMN12291802, study PRJNA351875) | freshwater metagenome | isolation source: freshwater lake | place: USA: Michigan, Wintergreen Lake | collected 2013-08-08 | reverse complement strand
TATATACTCACTTCTCTGCGATGCAGTCGCACTCGCGGGAGCGCATTTTGTAGCTTGCTTAAAGCTTTGTTTCTGTCTGTATCACTTGTTACTTTTTAAAATGAGAATTGCTGAATTCGAACCTATAATCTTCCCAACGGTGGCAAAGCATTTCAAGCAGACGTTCCCGCCAAAAATATTTCCGGTTCCTATGCAACCTACGAAAAACAAATTGATGCGGACGGAATCACTCGCTTGTACACCAAAACAACCTACGCCCCCAACGGTTCCATTGTTCACATCAAACAAAAATACCCAGACCTATGAAAACTAGACAAGAATACCTCAACGCCCTAGTCAACTTTGACCAACCACTATCAACTATCCTCTCTATCCTAAAAACCTTCCCCTGGGACAGTAGTGAAGCAATCATCACCCTAAAAAAAGAGCATCTGCTCCATATTCTCGATCGATATCTCAATAACGCTCTATCTGCCACCGACCTAGAAAACTGGGCCAATGCCATCGAATGCAGAGAAGATATCACCTATGAAACAGATCACGAAGATATCATTAATGACATCATTTTTTATCTCGCTAACCCGACCTTAAACGATCCACTATCGCCAAAACTGGTCGAACAATACATCAGCCAACTGTCAAACCCAAAGTATCAAGTTAGTAGGTTGGGTTGACGCAAGGAAACCCAACACTCCCCCCAAAACTTCCCGAAAACTCAATAATACAAAATCGTCGCTTCAAAACATCAATGCACCCTACAAGTCGGCGATCGCACTTCTCCAACTTTGATGTTAAGCTTGAAAGTAATGGATAGTATGGAGATTTTATGGACACTCTAGCACAAACATTAGAGACTGTTGTAGGTTTTCAGCATCCAAGTAAGCGTCCTTTGAAGGAGCTTGCTATAATATAATTATAGGAGGATCTCAAGCATTCATCTTATAACTGTAACTTATTTGATATACAGTTTAGTTGAGTTATGATAAAGAGTAAATACATGAATACTAAAATAACAGACAATTCTTCTCAAAAAGAAAGCTTGCACAATGCTGTAGGTAATCTTCGCGCCTGCTTACATGAAAAGTTAGATAAATTATCTAGCACACAGCTTAATTCAGTGTGGCAGTTGGTTGAATCTTTAGAAAATCAAAACAGTCCTATCGAAATAGAAACTCCGATAACAAATGAAGAAATTGACAGGATAGTTGAGTCTTATCGCCAGCAAAATAAATTGCTACCTATTGGACTAGCTAAAGGTGAATTTGTCGTTCCTGATGATTTTAACGATCCCTTACCAGATGAGATTTTAGATTTGTTTGAACCCCAATGAAGCTCTTGTTAGATACTCATATTTTTCTCTGGCTGATTGATGACGATGAGCGTTTGTCAGTTAAATTTCGCCAGGAGATCAGAAATCCTAAAAATCAAAGATTTTTGAGCGTTGTCTCTATCTGGGAATGTGTCATTAAATACCAATTGGGGAAAATTTCTTTTCCTCATTCTCCTGAAATTTATCTGCCCGAGCAAAGAAGGGAACACTTAATTAAAAGTCTTGTCGTTGATGAAAATAGCATTGCTCAATTGATTAATCTTCCCTCACTTCACGGCGATCCATTTGACCGGCTTTTAATTTCTCAAGCTTTACAATATGATTTAATTATGATAACTGAAGATCGAGCAATTTTGGCTTATCCTACAATTAAGTCTTTAGGTTCAGAATAGAAATATAGTCGTTTGAAATAAGTTTGAGACCCAGGAGTGTGAGCATCTTGCTTATTCACAATAAAATAATTAACCTGAGTTTGGATTAAGGACTTTTCGGCAATCTCTTAAACGAGAGAATAGCCATTTGATACAAAATCCTGCTATAACGAGGGCTTCCAAACATAAACAAGCAAATTTCTGAACATCAAAATAAGATTGAATATTCCCAAAAATTCATACCTGATTTTGATAATCTTGATATTAGACAGCAAAAAGCTCTTCCCGATAAATGGTAAAGTGACATAAATCGACAGAGCGAGCAAAAGACTATACTAGAAGGCATACTCAAGGAGAGAAGACTATGAACACAGAATCTGTTAACTTTATCAAAGATCATGCACTTCTTCTCAAAGAAAAGTATAATGAATCCCTCGCAAAAATTAACGAAGCTGATATAAAAGGAGAGGACTCTTCTTTTTATCAAGGACAAAGCCTTGCTTATTATGATGCTCTTGATCTTATTAAGTCCCAGGTAGAAGCATTTGGGTACAACTCGAAGGAAATCAATCTGGTTGTTCCTGAATTTGGCAAACAAGCAACTTAGCTAGTAATTTGGGTTGACGCAAGGAACCCCAACAATTCCCCTAAAACTTCCCTAAAACTCAATTATGCAAAATCGTCTTGTCAAAACATCTTACAAACTCATTAAAAGCAAGCTTAATGAAGTTATTCTTCTTACTAGAGAAGTGATGCAAGAAACTCAGATAGAGTTTGTTCGCTCCTATATTGATGCAGGGTAGTGGGGATTGGCAGCTGAGACTTTGTGTGAGATCTTATACGAAGATGAACTACCTATTTCCGCGACAGCATACAGATTAATTCAAGAAATTAGCTCTTCTCTAGATATAAAAAATTCTGTATGGGAGATTTTAAAGCCTCAAGTGGTATGAACAACTTCCTTACCAACGAGATAAGTAATGGACTGACCCTGCTAAATAGACCTCTCCAATAATAATAATTGTCAAATAAGAGATGAAGCCTTTACTAAGAGCTTATTAAAGAAATCTTTTCTGGAGAGGTATAATGGTGAAGAATCAACAGTATCGAGCAGTAGGTAAAGAAACTGGTCAAACTAATCCTATTGAAAGATTAAACAATACTCTTTGACAAAGAATTTCTAGATTAGTCAGACAGAGTCTATCGTTCTCCAAAAAAATGGATAATCACACGGGGCTATCTGGTATTTCATACACGACTACAATGCCCAATTAGCAAGGCATTAAGCCCCATCACTACTATCGAATCACCACCCACCTGATTTTCGTCGAGGAAATCCTTAAGCCAAAATTAACCGAGGAGTTGGCTTTGCAAATCGGTGTCGATTTGTTTAACGGCTGGATGAAAGAGAAGATTCAGGAAATAGAATACGAGTTAGGTAATTAATAGTGAACGGGGTGGGTTATGCTCACCCCGCGAACGGTCGGTTAAATATTTTTAAACTTAACCCTCATTTATAATCGAATGTGTGATAATGTTATATCATCCTTGATGAACAAAATTAAAACAAACATTATTTAATAACAACAAAGAGGATAGAATTTGAATTTTGAGAACTTAATCTTTTCTAGTCACGCGATACGCCAGATGTTTTTTAGGCGTATCGGTGATCGAGAGGTCAGACAAGCGATCGCCTATAGGGAAATTATCGAGGAAAATCTAGAGAATACACCGTTCCCTAGTTATCTAGTTTTAGATTTTATTGATGGTAGAGCGCTTCATGTAGTTGTATCCTATGATGAGAGTACAAGAACAGCGTATGTAGTGACCGCCTATATTCTTGATCGAGAGTTATGGACGGATAATTTTAGAAAAAGGAGATAAAAGATATGGAATGTGTCATCTGTAAGCGTGGAACAACTCGATCGGGTTTCGTAACTGTTACTTTAGAGAGAGATAATTGTATCGTGATTCTAAAACAAGTCCCTGCGGATATCTGTCAGAATTGCGGGGAGTATTATCTAAGCGAGTCGGTCACGGCGGAGGTTTTACAGAAGGCCGAGGATGCGGTTAACAAAGGTGCGGAAGTAGAGATTATCCGCTATGTCGCTTAAGCGCGTCTTGACAGAGTATAAAAATATAAAGTTATGACCAAGAAATGTAGCTATCACGAATTTCTCTACTGTGAAAACTTAAAATATAGCGGTGTGCAGTCGTATGAGGTACAGTGTCACGAGCTATAAACCATGCTAGGCAAAGCTTGGTTTGTATCTCACTCAAGCGCTTACCGCTATAGTTAATTACAAATTCTGCTAATTAACAAATATTAATAAACCGCAACCAGCTAGATAACTGGAATTTCACGGGCAAGCCATTAAGCCTTAAAAGTATTGCTATGCAAGGATCGTAGCCGAAAAAGCAAAACTACGGGTTTCCCTGTGGATGCGGTTTATCAGAGAAATTAAAATACTTGACTAGAGGCTTCGCAGTTTGCTATACTAGGAAGCAAGAACAAAACACAAAAGGGTAGGGATCATGAAAATAAAACTTAAAAGATTAATAAAAAATTATGCATATTATTTCAAGAGCCACCTTAAGAAATTTTTGGGAAACTCATCCAGAGGCTCAGGCTGGTTTACGTTATTGGTACAAGCAAGTTAGTCAAGCAAAATGGCAAAGTTTCCAAGATATTCGTCAGGATTTTTCTTCGGCTGACTTAGTGGGTAATTTTATAGTATTCAACATTTGCGGCAACAACTATCGACTAATAACTTATGTGGATTTTCAACATAGAAATGTTTTCATTAGAAAAGTACTAACCCATGCTGAATATAATAAAAACCAATGGAAAAAAGATTCGTGGTTCAATAAATATTGATCTAAATCTCTGAATTTCCAAATAAGTAGGGAGGAAAAATTATTTGTAGGATGGGTTAGCGGTAGCGTAACATAATCGGGCGTTGGGTTTCATGCTTCAACCCAACCTACGTTCATCTTATATTTAATTCCACCCACCCACTTATGAAAACTATAAATTATTAACTAAAAATTTTGTATCTCCTTCAGTCACCCCTATTTAAACCATAAAATTAGAGTTGTCTTTATGTTTGCCACTGATAAATACTTAGAATTATTAAAGCAATACCCTCCTCGTCCTATTCACAATGAGGAAGACTTAGAAATGATGCAGGAGGTTATTAATCGCCTTTTAGACAAACCCCAATTAACGGTAGAAGAAAGGGAATATCTAAATGTTTTAGGGTCTTTAATTTATGAGTATGAGGAAAATCAAGAGCCAATACCTGATATTTATGGACTTGAATTGTTGAAATTCATATTAGAGGAAAGAAACCTACAAAAGCAAGATTTGCTATCTATCTTTGAAAGTAAGTCAACCCTGGATAATATTCTTGATGGGCAACAAGAATTAACTCCTATCTATATTCAAAAATTAGCCAATTTTTTTAATATATCTCCTGATTTATTTTTTCCTAGTTAGTCACAAAAAATGCGTTAGACAGTTAGGCTTATTTCCTGTCTTAACGCATAGATTAACGGACTAAATCAAAGCCCGATAACGCCCCAAAGCCAGTAGAGGAAAATACTGCTGATAGAAATGATATTTCAGGTAAAAATGACAGGGAAAACCTGTGCCGGTGAAGTAATCTTCATCCCATGTACCATTTTCTTTTTGAGTAACAAGAAGATAGTTAACGCCCTTTTCAATCACTTCTCGCTGATAATTGCCCGTGACTTTTCCGACGGCTAATAAACCGATTAATGCCCAAGCAGTTTGGGAAGCGGTACTATTTCCCTGTCCTTTAAATTTAGGGTTATTATAACTAAAACAGGTTTCACCCCAACCACCATCAATATTTTGACAACCGCTTAACCAATTGGCTCCTTTTTGCAATCGATGGCGATATTTATTCGGTTCCAGAAAAGCCAAAGCAGATAACGCCCCACTGGTTCCATAAATATAATTTACACCCCAACGACCAAACCAACTACCATCAGCTTCCTGTTCTTTTTTCAGATAATCCAAAGCTTTTTTAACTCGATTTTCCTCCATGTTAACATCACAAGTGCCTAACATTTCTAGAACTCTGGCAGTAACATCGGCCGTATTAGGATCGATCATTGCTTTTAGATCGGCATAGGGCAAAGAATTAAGCCAGTTTTGATCGTTATTAATGTCAAAAGCTCCCCAACCACCAGCTTTACACTGCATAGTCGCCATCCAATTAACTGCCCGTTTCATCACGGCTTTTTTAATATTTTCATCGGGCATTTTAATTAACTCTAAAGCCATCACCACCACTGCCGAATCGTCTAAATCAGGATACCAGCGATTGTCAAATTCAAAAGCCCAACCGCCGGGGGTTCCGATTTTATTTTTAATCGCCCAATCGCCATAATCAAGAATTTGTTGATCAATTAACCATTGTCCCGCTTTAATCATAGCTGGATGAGCAGGATTTAGCCCAGATTCAATTAGCGATCGAATTACCCAAGCTGTATCCCAAACCGGGGATACACAGGGCTGTACACAATAGGTATTATCCGTCTGAATGGCAAAATTATCCACCGCTTTTAAACCACGGGCAACAATCGGATCATAAACATCATAACCTAGGGCTTTTAAAGCTAAGAGGGAATTTAACATCGCTGGGATAATTCCCCCCCAATCCCCTGTGTCTTCCTGTCGTTCAATCACCCATTTTTCCGCCGCTTTCAGACTTTCTTGGCGGAAGGGAACTAAATCAGTTTTTTCTGCCCATTTAAACAGCCCATCTAACCAGAGAAAAACATCTGCCCAATCGTTATTTTTTGGTAACTCATACTTGACATTATTCACCCCTTCTGTATAGAGTTCATCGAGATTAAAACCCATTTTATATACGGGTTTTTTGTCAAAAACAATTAATAAAGGAACCGTACTTCCCCGCGCCCAACTGGACATTTCATAGATAGTAAAAGGGAAATTTTCCGGCAGTAGCATGATCCAAGCGGGGATAGAGGGAACCCCCAGCCAATCGTAACAACCAATCAAAGCGAGGTGCATTTTGGTGAAAATGCGGGTTTTACTGACGCCACCTTGAGCTAAGATAAATTCTCTAGCTTTTTCTAAAGCAGGATCATTAGCGGGAATTCCCAATAGTCGCAGCCCCATGTAGGCTTCCACAGTAGTGCTAAGATCGCCACCGTCCCCATAAAATAACTCCCAAGCGCCGTTAGGACACTGTTGCTGACGCAGATAGGTGGCTGCTTTCTCTAGGGGGCGATTTTTGTCAGTTTTCCAGATTTTGTGCAGTAAAATTGCTTCTGAGGTGATGGTGACATTAGATTCTAATTCTGCCCACCAGTAACCCTCAGAGTATTGGCTAGAAAGTAAATAATTTTGAGAAAGTTTGATCGCTTTCGCTGTTTTAGCGGCTATTTCGGGGATTTTGTCCTGAATCTGCATTTTTTTCCGTTCGACAACCTCTAGAGACCACCAGTGCAAATAAGATAATCTTATTTACAAAGTTTTTAATAAGTAGCTAAAGAATGGGCTTTTGTTCCCAAACAATCCAGTCAAGGAATCTGCGTGGGTTGCAGCAATTCTCATTTTAAGGTTTCATGACATTAAAACCCTTGCACCTAGAGGGGTTAATAATTCTTGAACGAATCTCTAGATCGCTGAAACAACGCAAAATCGTTTCAAAATGAGAATTGCTGCTGTTTTTAGCGGAGCGGAAGAAATCTTACCTGACCTTCCCACTCTCCCTCAAGACTACACTCAGCAATCAAGAGAATCTCTTCAATTGCTAACCCTACTGGGACACGACGACTAACTTCAAACAACCCGGGCATGAATAAACCTGATTCAAGACGTTCGTAAGCAAAAGTCGTCATGGTAGCAACATCATGGGTGAGAACAATACGTCCTTCTTGCGCCGCCCACGCCAAAACAGCGGGGTCATCGACTCCTGACAATCCCACATCTTGAACCCGCACAACGTCTATCTGTGAATTTTGACGAAGAATGCCTCGGACAATCTGGTTATTAAAATTTTCGTCAGCAAGAAACCGAATCATAATGGTTTAAACGTTTTGGATTCTCCTTGCCAACAATCGTTCACGGATTCCAATTGGATTAAAATGCTGTTCAACTTCCTGCCGATTTTTTTCTGACTGACGTTGACGTTCTGCAAGGTATGCATGAACTTCATCTCGGTGTCTGAGGTAGTAACCAATTGCTAAGTAGACATCCGGTAGTTGTAGAGATGGATACTGCTCTCCTATTTCTTCTGGTGTACACCCCTCAAGAAAAGCAGTCACAACTGTATCCAAGGTAACGCGAGTGTTAGCAACTCGTACAACGCCCTGAGAATCAGTAACTAATGGTGCTTTTTCAACAGCTATTGTTATTGTCATCGGTCATATACCTAATTTTCAAGTTTAGTCTTTCGCCATATCGCTACCAATTAGCCCTACTAATAGCACTACTGATACCCCACCCCAAATAAGAGCCAGCAACCACCAGTTCCCCAACACTAAACTTGCATACCAAGGCATTATAGCTAACGTAGCTGGGAGCATCAAAATAGAGATTGCTCCCATCGATACTCTCATTTTGAAACGATTTTGCCTTGTTTCAGCAACCTAGAGATTCGTTAAAGAATTTTAACCCCTCTAGGTGCAAGGGTTTTAATGTCATGAAACCTTAAAATGAGAATTGCTGCCGCATCAACGCAGTGTTAGACAATTGGTATAACTTGGAGGCGTAAGCCAAGTGATCGTATAACCTTAATAACCGTGGCAAATTCTGGATTACCTTCGAGTGACAAAGCTTTGTAGAGGCTTTCACGCCCCAACCCTGTTTCACGTGCAACATTGGTCATTCCCTTGGATCGAGCAATATCTCCTAATGCTGCTACCACTAAATTAGGATCACCATCTTCAAGAGCGGCTTCAAGATATGCGGCTATATCTTCTTTGGTTTCCAGATGCTCTGCTGCATCCCAAGGGTAGGTTTGGATGGTATTCATGAAGACCTCCTATAAGTCCTTAGCTAAATTTAGTGCTATTTTGATGTCCCGTTCTTGGGTCTTTTTATCTCCTCCAGCCAAGAGAATAATCAAGGTTTCACCTCGTCGTATGAAGTACACCCGATAGCCTGAGCCATAATCAATTCGCAGTTCTGACACCCCTTGCCCTACTGGTTTAACATCCCCTGGATTGCCCATAGACAGGCGACGAACACGAATGTCTATACGCGCTCTTGCTTGGCGATCGCGCAAAGCATTAAACTACTCAGAATAGGTTTTAGTCTGGCGAATTTCAATCATGTCCTAAGTGTATCCTATGGGATACGAAAAGACAAACAATAAAATAAGGTAAGTTACATTTCCTTAACATAACCTACAAGATCGGCGTTGCCGAAGTCACTGCGAAGCAGATCGCACTACTTCGTTAATGTACTCGACAAGATCAGCGAGCTAAATTAATACGGGAAACTTCAGACCATCTTTGCCAAATACGATTAGGAATCCTCAGTGTATATCTTTTTCTATTTCCTTCACCTTCTTTCCAGAGTAATTCTGTTCCCAGAATTACTCCATTTTTATCTTCAAACTCAGCTTTGAAATCTGTTGATAGTTCAACGTTCAATAAAGACTGAGCTACTTGAGCTTCTACAGGAGTTGCATTGTCTGGTAGTACAAGAGAATACTCTACAACCCACTCTACTTGTCTATTTTGTTGGTCAAAGATAGGACCTCCAACAACCTGAGATGAAGCAATATTTCCTATGCCAGAGTTAAAAACTTCGTATGACCATTGAGGACTTTCTATGTTAGAAGAGGAGTCTGGCGTTTGTACTGTCTCTTGGATGGGGGACGAGTTGTTTGATGACTCCCGATCAGTAGAGTTTTCAGAACAGCCCACCAAAAACAATAAACTAACGGCAATTAATTGTGACATTCTGATTAACATAATCTCGTTCGTCTACCCCCCAAAAATCCGTCTAACGATTGAACTCACCCGCCGTCACTGACTTGAGATGATGAGGATAGATTAGCATACGGTCGGGTGCAGTGATTTGTTATGCATTACTTTGATTTGCTTTGCTCAATATCTGCTTTCCGAGAATTTTCTACCTCTGTCCAATTCTTGACATCTGACAAAGAGTCAATCTCTTGGAAAAATCTATCAGAAATAAGTGATTTGTAAAGAGTACGATTTGCTCTAAAGTAAGCATACTCTTGTTTAAGTATTTCGTATTTCAAAGCATCGGCAACAAATCCTCGATATATAGCCCATTGATCTTCCATAACTCCACCTTGGAACTCTTTACACATAACATATTCATGAAAAACCACTTCTTCCCAGTAGCGTCGAATTTTTAACCTTTCTTCTTCTGTGTAATGCCTCTTATTCTGAGGATAGTTAAAAATATCATAATCATTCATAATTCTTTGTACATCAAGATAGCGGCTCCTGATTTGTTGAGTTACTCCAAGTGCTGCTAATCTCGCATTTCGTTCTGATGATTGTGTTGAAAGCTCTAAAGACTTAGATGCGATGGATGCCGAGTATAAAATCATTGATGCAGAAATTAAAGTTGCAGAGGCAGGAACAATTGCAGGATGATTTTTTGCGAACTCCAAAAACTTTTTTATCATAGCATTAGAGAATTATGCATAACGGCTAAGTTGAGCCGCCGCAGATAAATTTTAGGGTATAAGGCTCACTTTTGAATGTCGGCTCCAACGAAGGGTTATGCTTGGTGCTGAGTTTGGTTGCTTTCCATATATTGACGTAAAACTTTGTTTATTAGGGTTTTATATTGTTCTCCTTGAGCCTGAAACCACTGTTTCACATCTGGATCAAGCTGAACTAGGTTGTGTGCTTGATCTGCTGGAATACGTAAAGTAGCTCGTTCAAAAAATTTATCTGTCAGCGGCGGAATATCTGAGTAGTCGATATTCTCTTCTGACCTTGACTCTAAAGCTGCCCAATTAGTACGAGAGGTACTGTTCAAATCGTTTCTGCTCATGACGGTTGGCTCTTCGGGCTGAAATGATTTGATTCGGGTTACATCTTTTTGACGTTCCGTCCAGACTACCACTGCTATTCCAGGACCGAGAAAACCGATCCCAAACCAGCGATCTTCACCATAGTCGAAACGATCATCTAGCTCAATCAGCATTTCTCCATCAAACATCGTGGGAACATCAGCAAAATCAATCTCATGTTTACGAATATTTTCAATATTTTTCGCTTCGTCCCACTCAAATTGCATGAAGAATTAAGGTATGCCAGACTGAACTAACTTCTTTCATTATCACACATTTGGCTGAAATGGGCAGCAATTCTCATTTTAAGGTTTCATGACACTAAAACCCTTGCACCTAGAGGGGTTAAAATTCTTTAACGAATCTCTAGGTCGCTGAAACAACGCAAAATCGTTTCAAAATGAGAATTGCTGGGTTGCCACTTTCTTTTTTCTTTTGACTGATTACTGATCAAGTCACCCCATTCCCCTGAAGACAAAAAGGGTACGAAACTCGCACCCCACCAGATTGCTCTTAATTTAACTTACTTTTTCTTTTTGCCTTTAGCGGGCGGATTATCCTTCGCAGCCGGTTCCGGGGCTTTTTCCTCCACTTGCGGGGCTGCTGCCACGGGTTCCGGGGGTTTTTGTCCCATTTGGGCGGCTACTTCGGCGGCGAAGTCCGTTTCTTCTTTCTCGATCCCTTCACCTAGTACAAAGCGTTGGAAACGACGCACCTGAATATTTTCTCCCAGAGCGGCGATCGCTTGTTTGATCAACTCCTCAATACTAATGTTCTGGTCGCGGATAAAGGGTTGATCAAGCAGAGAAAGTTCTTTCAAACGTTTTTCAATGCGGCCGGCCACGATTTTTTCTTTGATATTATCGGGTTTATTGGCTAAATCGTCCCGTCCCATCTCAATTTCTTTTTCTTTGGCGGAGATTTCGGCGGGAATATCGGCCACTTTCACATATTCGACGTTAGGACAAGCGGCAATCTGCATCGCCACGTCATTAACCAATTTTTTGAACTCCTCGCGACGGGCGACAAAATCGGTTTCACAGTTCACTTCCACTAAAACACCGATGCGACTGCCGGTGTGGATGTAACTGCCGATCATCCCTTCTGCCGCTACCCGACTGGCTTTTTTCTCGGCGGAAGTAATCCCTTTTTGACGCAACCATTCGATCGCTTTAGTTATATCCCCCGCGTTTTCCGTCAGCGCCCTCTTGCAATCCATCATGCCAGCGCCGGTCTTTTCCCTAAGTTCTTTAACCTGTTGTGCTGTAATTTCTGCCATAAAATTCCTAACCTACTGCTTATAGTTGATCATGCCACGAGAGGGGCAGGTTTTGCCGATCGATAGGTTCGGAAAGTTTCTCCCCGAACCTAGCGGCAATCGACAGCTAATTTTCCCTAGTTATCCTCGTCTCCACTGGCAAATTCGGCGGCGTATTGAGAATAATCACCTTCTTCCTCGTACTCGGTTTCATCCTCGTAGTCTTCCTCGTATTCTTCCACCGCTGCTTGACCACCGCGACGACCTTCGATGATCGCATCGCTAATTTTACCTAAAATCAGTTTTACTGAGCGAATTGCGTCATCGTTGGCGGGAATCGGCACATCTACCAAGTCAGGATCGCAGTTAGTATCCAAGAGGGAGATGATGGGAATGCCCAATTTTTGACATTCTTGGATAGCGTTGTATTCCCGACGCTGATCCACTACGATGACTAAATCTGGTAGCCGGCGCATGGTTTTAATGCCACCGAGGTATTTTTCTAGTTTGCCTAATTCCCGACGCAGTACCGATGCTTCTTTTTTCGGTCGTTTATCGAGGGCGCCGCTATTTTCTAATTCTTCTAATTCTTTGAGTCTTTCTACCCGGCCGCGAATGGTTTCCCAGTTGGTTAACATTCCCCCTAACCAACGTTGGTTAACGAAGTGGCTACCGCTGCGTAAAGCTTCCTGTTTAATGATGGCTGCCGCTTGCCGCTTCGTACCTATGAATAAAAAGCGTTTACCGCTATCGGCTTCTCCTCGGACAAATTCGTAAGCTTCTTCAATTAATTGGGCAGTTTGCACCAAATCAATGATATGAACCCCATTTCGGGCAGTGTAGATGTACTGAGACATTTTTGGGTTCCAACGGCGCGTTTGATGGCCAAAGTGAACCCCAGACTCTAGCAATTCTGCGAGAGAGACAACGGGCATATTTTTCTCCTTTTCGGGTTTATCCTCCATCTAGGGCTGGATTTCTAGATTTCTAGAAACACCCGATCGCCTAGATGTGCGATTTTTGACAACTTTTCTAGTCTAACACGGAAGGGCGCGATTGCATACCCGTAAATATTGATTACTGAGGGCTTGCTAATGCAATTCCTCAAGTTTTTTCAAAACCGCTTCTGCATGGGCTTTTACCTTGACATTTGACCAAATATAGGCAATATTTCCCTGGGGGTCGATCAGGAAAGTGGCGCGTTTAATCCCCATGTATTCCTTACCCATAAATTTTTTTAATCCCCAGACTTGATAAATTTCCGCCAGTTGATGTTCGGTATCGCTCAATAATTGAATAGTTAAATTGTGTTTTTCAATAAAACGACAGTGGGACTTGGCTGAATCGGGACTAACTCCTAGAATTACCGCATTTAATTGCTGAAATTGCGGCGACAAAGCAGTAAAATCCCTCGCTTCTGCGGTGCAGCCCGGAGTGTTATCTTTGGGATAAAAATATAAGACCAACCATTGACCGGCAAAATCTGCTAATTTGGCAAATTCGGGGGCTTTTTGTCCAACTTCTAGGGTCATTTTTAGGAGTGTAAAGGCAAGAGTAAGAAAGGAGCGAGGGAGAGGGAAAGCAATAGCCAGACTTGATAGTTAAATCTGGGAAATTCGGGTTTTTCTGACTCAACTAAAGCATCGATTCTCTCTAATAAACGATTATTTAAAGAATTATCACTCAGAGCGACACAGCAACTATCGGAGAAGTTTATTTCCGCTACTTGATTAACTTTTTCTGCCACTAAAAGCAGCGATTCAGCTAATAGTAAATAATCCACTTGTCCAGAAGCGTACTTATCGGCGCGTAATTCCCGTAAGAAGACCAATTCTGACCATAAATTCTCGCTATTGGGCAACCAAGAAGACATTGATCGCAGCCAACCTAACCAGAAAAACCAGAAGGTGTCATGATATTCTTGGTGAGCTTGTTCGTGGGCTAAAACTGCTTGTAAATGTTCTTGATCCAAGAGATTTAATAATCCTTGGGTTACAATTAATTCCGACTTCCAGAAGCCAACTCTGGCACTGTAGGGAAAATCGAGGGCTAAAACTCTCGCCTTCTGAGTGGTGATTTTTTTGAGGGGATAACTGCTAAAATCCCGATGGGTTTGCCAAGTTTGATAGGAAAGTTTGATCAGACAAAATAGAGCAAAAACTAGCCAAATTATGGCGCTAAAGTAACTGATTAAACTGGAGTTATAGCCTAGCATTTGACCGCGATAGCCCATACAAACCACCGATATAACTGTCATTAACAGCAGCAAAGGAGGAAAGAGGAAGAAAAATAGCGTTGTCTGCCAACGACGCTGATAGCTAGGCAGAAACCAACGTAAACCAATGGCGATAGTTAATGCTAGTAATAACATTGAACCGTGCATTAGCTTTCTCTCCGTTGTTGACGCAGGGTATCTAAACGAGATGCGATCGCTTTTAATTGTTCGACACTAGCAATATCGAGACTATCGGCAAAAGAAGCCACCACATCCGCATTACCAATAGCCAAAAAACGATGTAATTGTTCGTAGGCTTTAATTGCCTGTGCTTGTTCCTTAGAAACCATCGGTTTCCAGTAGAAAATCCGACCCTTTTTATAACAACTTAACCAGCCTTTATTAGTTAAACGACGCAGTACCGTAGTCACAGAAGTATAGGCTAGATCCCGTTCTGGATCCGCTAAAATGCGATCATGGACATCCTTAACGCTGACGGTTTCCAATTCCCAGACAATATTAAGAATTTCCGCTTCTAGGGGGCCTAGGGATAACTGTTTTGGTTGATAGGTTGGCAATTGAGCCATAGCTACACAGAAATGAAGATTACTTTCCTGATCATAGCGGCAGATATCGATCGCCTGATAAAATAGCAACGATCCTTTATATTGTCTTTATGTCCACCGAAACTAATTTAACCACAACTACGGGTGCTGATGCCATTGATGTGGCGATCGCTAATGGCATTGATTTTGATGGTTCCCCGATTCCCCCAGCAAAATTGGAACTTTATCACCGGGTAATGGGTTTGGAAGCAGGACGACAAAGAAGCGGGGTTTCTAACACGATGAGATCGCGAATTGTCCGCATCGGGGCCAAACATATCCCCCAAGAGGAATTAAATCAGCTGTTGTTAGCCGCCGATTTTGCCCCTCTCAAGGAAAAAGAAATCGCTTTTTACCTATAATGTCGGCTTTTCATCTCTCGGTTTCACCTCGGAGATGAAAGGTTCCGCCAGCATAGAACAGCACTTCGACACATTTCGACAGGCTCAATGTAAAGGCTCAATGTAAAGGCTCAGTGACACGAGCACGACTAAGAATAACTCTAATCTATAGTTGCCAATTTAATTTTAGTATGCTAGAGTAGTTTGCGTGGTAGGTCGATAACGCAAAATGTTTGTTTTAGAGTACAAGCTTAGAGGAAAACCATCTCAATATCAAGCCATTGATGAGGCTATTCGGACAGTACAGTTTGTTCGGAATAAATGTCTTAGATATTGGGAAGACAATAAAGGTGTAGGACAAAAGGATGTATATAAATATGTCACTCAATTAAGAAGTGAATATCCTTTTGTTCAAGACCTTAACTCTACAGCTTGTCAACAGGCTTGCGAACGGACTTGGACTGCTATTCTTAGGTTCTATAACAATTGCAAGAACCAAATCGCTGGTAAAAAAGGATATCCTAAATACTCTAAACGTACTCATTCTAGGGAAAGTTTTGATCAGTACTTTTGGAGAAAAAGATAAAAAAGAGCAGTGTTTTAGATTCAAAGTTTCTCCACAATACAATCTCAGTCAAGAAGGTAATATCAATAAACTTTGGCAGTATCTCATTTATGCAAGTGAGTAATTATACTTATCCATAAAACTGGTTTCTAGCAAGGCTTTCAAAATAGCTTGACATAAACACCTGATTTAGGGGTTACAAAGGTGAGATGCTCCCTAAACTTTTCTCGATACGATATCCTATAGAAAATAACGAAGTTACCCCAGAACAGTGCCAAAAAGCATTCCCCCACCCAAAAAACAGCTAGATATCAATTAACTTTTCCCTAGAACACCGGCTCTTCTGGTTTCTGTGTGGAAACGAGGCCTATGGTGATAGTTTCTTCGGCAAAATAGTCCTAAAAGTCTTTCCCAGTAAGCATATAAGCAAAAATGATCACACAAAGTCGAGAAGAGCCACTTTTTTGTCCCATCAATTTAAAAACTTGCGTTTTTTTGATCATCTTAGCCTAGAGGACTGAGTAGTATGAGTTACAGCAAAGTTGATTGGTTAATTTTGTCCATCAGTGTAATCTGGGTTAAATCTCTCACTTTTTTCCGTTATCAATTACTAAGGGGTAGCTCGATCAATTGGACTTATTGAGAAAATCTTCGCACTAATTGAGAATAAACCAAGCTTTCATCAGGGTTTCAGGCGGTGCAATGCTGAAGTAAATCTATTTTTCGAGGTACCCCCAAGAGGATCGATAACCACTGATTCCGAGCCGATAATGATACACTAGGCATGATTTAACTACAAACCTCGATCGCAAAAGGAAATAAATATCGATGAAAGCCATGATTTTGGCAGCTGGCAAAGGAACTCGTGTCCGTCCGATTACCCATACGATTCCCAAACCCCTGATCCCGATTTTACAAAAGCCGGTGATGGAGTTTTTGTTGGAACTGTTGCGACAGCATGGCTTTGATCAGATCATGGTGAATGTCAGTCATTTAGCCGAAGAAATTGAGGGTTATTTCCGCGATGGTCAGCGTTTTGGGGTGCATATCGGCTATTCTTTTGAGGGTAGAATCGAAGAGGGCGAGTTAATCGGTGATGCCCTAGGATCGGCGGGCGGTTTACGACGAATTCAAGATTTTAATCCCTTTTTTGACGATACTTTTGTGGTTCTCTGTGGTGATGCGCTGATTGATCTCGATCTAACCGCAGCCTTTAAATGGCATCAAGAAAAGGGAGCGATCGCCACTATTGTCACCAAAACCGTCCCCAGAGAGGAAGTATCCAGTTATGGGGTGGTAGTCAGCGACGAGGAGGGAAGGATTCTCAGTTTCCAAGAAAAACCCGCCATTGATGAAGCTTTGAGTACCTGCATTAACACGGGTATCTATATTTTTGAGCCAGAAATCATTGATTTTATTCCCCCTAATAGTAAATACGACATTGGGGGCGAGTTATTCCCCCAATTAGTCGCTAAAGGTGCGCCTTTCTACGCTTTAAACATGGATTTTGAATGGGTGGATATTGGTAAAGTCCCCGACTACTGGCAGGCAATTCGCGGGGTGTTATCCAGGAAAATTAAAAATGTTGCTATCCCCGGCATCGAAGTTAAACCGGGCATCTACACGGGCTTAAATGTGGGGGTAAACTGGGATCGAGTCGATATCACCGGACCTGTGTATATCGGGGCAATGACGCGCATTGAAGACGGGGCGAAAATTGTCGGTCCGAGTATGATTGGTCCGAATTGTTGGATTTGTGGCGGCGCGACGGTGGATAATAGTGTTATTTTTGAATATTCTCGCCTCGGTTCAGGGGCCCGTTTGGTGGATAAGTTGGTCTTTGGGCGCTATTGTGTTGATAAAACCGGCGCGGCGATCGATGTGGAAGCAGCAGCCTTGGATTGGTTGATTACCGATACCCGCAAGGTTCTCCCAGAATTTGATCACCCTAAACATCAGGCCATTCGTTCTTTATTCAATGGCAAGTAGGCAACACCGCAACAGGGAACTTTTTACTTTTACTTGATAACTACCTAAGCAAAATTAATTAGACATATCTAACCACCCCTTGCATGAGTGCCTTTTGCCTATCCTCACCAAGACATTAATTTCGCACGACTACTTAGGGTTTGCTGAAAAATTACGGGCGAAGCATTCGGGGATGAAGACGCAAGGTTTTGAAGCACGATTCTCTCAAAATCTTGCACCTGTTTCGCGAGAAAAGCCACAAAACCCTTACCTTGCCTACATTTCACCTTTATTCAGCAAGCCCTACTTATCATGTTTGATTCTCCAGTTGATCTTCTCATTCTCTCCAATGGTCCCGGAGAAATATCCACATGGGTGCGTCCAGTTGTCAAGAGATTGCGACAAAACTTAACAGAAGCTCGATCGCTGTTGCGAATTTCGGTGATTCTTTCCCCTTGTACTCATTCTATGGGCGCGGAAACGGCAGTAGTTAGGAATTATCCGGAGGTCGATCGGGTCCAGTCGCCAGAAAACTTCTTTAATTTTCTTTTCTGGGGAAAAACCGCCGATAATTGGGATTGGCACCCCAAGGGCATCGTTTTATTTTTAGGGGGCGATCAATTTTTTGCCCTCACCATCGGTAAACGTTTGGGTTATCGCACCGTTATCTATGCGGAATGGGAAGCGCGTTGGTATCGGGGGATTGATCGCTTTGCCGCGATGAATACAAGTGTATTAAATAATATTCCCCAACAATATCAGCATAAATTCACTGTTATCGGTGATTTAATGGTGGATTTGCCCACTGCTATCACCCCCGATGACACTACCTTAATTGCACTCCTCCCGGGGTCCAAACCCTCAAAATTAGCCCAGGGTGTACCCCTAACCCTAGCCATTGCTGAAAAGATACACGAGCAGGCTCCCCAGACTAAATTCTTAATTCCCGTCGCTCCTACCCTAAATTTAGCTTATTTAGCGAAATTTGCCGATCCTAGCTATAATCCGATGATCACTAAAACCGGTTGGAGTGCTGCCCAATTAAAAAACGGTGAAAAACCCTATTTAGAAACAGCTAAGGGGGTAAAAGTTGACCTAATTACCGATTTTCCCGCCTATAACCAGCTTTCTCGCTGTCATTTAGCTTTAACTACGGTGGGAGCTAATACTGCCGAATTAGGGGCGCTGGCAATCCCGATGATTATTTTACTACCGACTCAGCAACTAGACGCGATGAGAACTTGGGACGGTTTACCCGGTTTATTAGCCCAACTGCCGGGGGTGGGTTCTTTATTTGCTAAGATAATTAATCTCTATATGTTGCGAAAAAAGCGTTTATATGCTTGGCCAAACATTTGGGCTGGTGCCGAAATTGTTCCGGAATTATTAGGGGAATTACAACCAGAGGAGGTGGCAAATATAGCTATATCCTGGCTAGAAAATCCCGAACAATTAGAGGCTATCCGGCAAAAATTGCGCTCAGTGCGCGGACAAGCAGGAGCAGTGGATAAGTTAGTATCTATTATTGCCGAACAACTGTCTAGCTTCTAATCAATCGGAGAATTAAGCTTGTTGATTATAATTAAATTGAAGATAGATTTTGGGTTCGATCCCCCCTGCCCCCCTTGATAAGGGGGGTGCCGATAGGCGGGGGGATCTGACAGTTTTTAACACCTAACTACTTAAGCTTGTTGGTAGTGAGGATCAATTTCGATTAATTTATTAACAGTTTGATAGAATTCCTGCTGATAAAATTCCCGTTGATTGCTGTCGAGATCATTAATTAATTGTTCTTGACAGTAGCGACGATATTCCATTAAACTAATTTTTTCCATAGCTATAATAGCATCTTTAATTTGTTCTTCTGGTTGCAAAATTTCCTGACTGGTATGTTCATTTAAGTGAAATAAAGAATTAAAATCACGATTTTTGTCTGTAGTTATCATCAATAAATGATTCTGTAAAGATGACATCAAATCTCTTGGGTTAGTAATTTGGGTTTCTAACTCTAAAATTACTTGCCATAACCAACGATAATTAGGGACATTAAAAATTAAATCTTTTTCATCCAAAAGTTCACAAATTAGCCCTCGATATTCGGAAGAATGGAGATAGATTAATAATAATAACCATTCGGCTTTTTCTGTGCCATTTTTTTCGTATTTATCTAAAATATTTTTCCTCTTAATTGCTGGAGATTTTCCTTGAGGTTTATTAACCTGTTTAGAGAGATTCTTTAAAATATATGGCAAACGAGTAGCATCTTTTTGAGCCAAAATTTCAGCACAATAATCTAGATAAAAAGTCCGTTGATTGCCATCAATTAACTTTTGTAGTAAACTCACCATACTGCTAGACACTTGTTGAAAATGTATTCCCTGTTTTAAATCTTTGTTCATCAATATTTGCGAGATTTGCCAATCAATCCAAAAAGGAGATTTTTCGATTAATTCTTGATAACTATTCACCCCGCCAGCACGAGATTTAAGAAATTCATCGGCATCTTTACCATCGGGAAGATTGAGGATTTTTAGGTTAACTTGTCCCGAATAAACTAGGGAGTTAATTTCCTCGATTGCCCTTTGTGTCGCTTTAATTCCCGCTTGATCGGCATCAAAATTAAAGATTATTTGTTTACTTTCACTATAGCGCAAAAGTAGCTTAATTTGCTCTTGACTTAAAGCTGTTCCTAAACAGGCAACCACATTATTAATACCGGCAGCATGGAGAGCGATTGCATCAAAATAACCCTCGACAACTATCGCTAAATCTTGCTGAATAATTGCCTGTTTAGCTCGATCGAGAGCAAAGAGAGTTTTTCCTTTTTCAAATAGAGGGGTATCGGGAGAATTTAGATACTTTGGTTGTTCATCACCTAAACTACGACTACCAAAAGCGATCGCACGTCCTTGACTATCAAAAATAGGAATCATTAAACGATCTCGAAATTGATCGTAATAACCACTACCATTTTGACGCGCTTTAATTAATCCTGCTTGTGCCACTAAAGCCACAGGATAGCGCTTTTGTTCCACCAAATAACGATAGAGCGTTTCCCAACCTTCTGGAGAATATCCCAGTTGAAAAGTTGCGATAGTTTCCGCAGTTAGTTGTCGTTGTACCTTGAGATAATCTAACGCTTTTTCCCCTTGAGGTTGACTAAGGGCGTGTTGATAAAAACTCACCGCCACGGCCATTATCTCGTATAATTGTTCCTTGAGGGATAATTGCTGTTCTAATTCCTGACGCTGTTCTACTGCTAGAGTTTTAATCGGGATTTGATACCTTCTAGCAAGATCGAAAACCACTTCACTAAAAGATTGTTTCCCCACTTCCATGAAAAATTTAATCCCGTTTCCCCCCGCACCACAGCCAAAACAGTAATACATTTGTTTGGCAGGACTAACCGTAAAACTAGGGGATTTTTCCTCGTGAAAGGGACATAAACCGACGTATTCCCTTCCCCTTTTTTTGAGGACGACTCTCTCGGAAATTAAATCCACAATATCAATTCTTTGTTTAACTTCTTCGATCGTATCTGGATGTAGTCTCGGTGTATCCATAATCAGTTATCAGGAGTCAGTTTTAAGTGAGCAGTATATATTAAGTGAGCAGTATTAAATAAGAAGTTTCCCACCGTCTTTGTTTACCGATCGCTGATCACTGAAAAATCTCCCCAACACCTACCACCCCCACTAGCGCCCTTTTTGACTCCTAGAAATTCGCACCCATAAGTAATAAGAAAGGACTTGACTTTGGCAGCGCCTTGTGCTATACTTTTCTTATAATGGTAATCCGTGCAAATTTTCGTGGACTTTAATATTTCCATAATGAATAAAATCTTTTAAAAAAATTATCTCAAAATCTCCCGACAAAAGCAAGCAAAATTTCGCCCATAATTGTTAAGTTTTCTTAAAAATGCAGAGACCAGCAAGGAAAGAACTGGTCACTGATCATTGATCACTGAAAAACTTCCCCAATGCGATGGCTGCATTTTGTCCTCCGAAACCGAAACTAAGACAGAGACAATTGTGCAGGGAAAAATTAACAGCCGATCTAATTAAATTTAATTGAAAAGGCGACTCGCGCACACCGACACAGGGGGGAATTAGCTGATTTTTCAGGGCCATTAAACAAAAAGCCACACCTAACGCCCCCGAAGCCCCTAAAGTGTGTCCTGTTGCGCCTTTTGTCGAGCTTACAGCCACTTGCGACCCAAAAATGCTGGCGATCAGGTTTGCCTCCCGTTCATCGTTTAAAAGCGTGCTAGTGCCGTGGGCGTGAATGTAATTAATTTCATCTTTTCTTAATTGACTTCTGTGCAAACATAGTTCTACGGCTTTGGTAGCACTACGATTATCCACCGCCGGGGCGCTAAGATGATCGGCATCACAGCTAAAACCATAGCCCAAAATTTGCCCGTAGATGGGGGCATTTCTGCTTAAAGCCCGTTTCTCCGATTCAAGGACTAAAATCGCGCCACCTTCCCCCAAAACCAAGCCCTCCCTAGCTATATCAAAAGGATAACAGCCCGTTTTCGCCAAAGCTCCCATCTGTTCAAATCCCACCAAAGTTAAGGGAGTGATCGGGGTTTCGATCGCCCCGGCTAAAACTCGATCGCATTCTCCCATTTTGATTAATTCTACACCCTGGGCGATCGACCAGATAGCCGTGGCACAGGCCGCCATAGGTGCTAGAACTGGGGCGCCAGTTTCTATCAATCTAGCGGTCAATACCGAGGCGCGATCGGGTAAACTATCTAACCAGTTTTCTACTATTCCCGTCGCTGCCATCCGTTCCCATAAACCCTGACAACCGCGACTAGAACCGATAGTGACACCACAATCCTTTAAGGGAGAGGTTAATTTCGCATCTTCGAGGGCAGCAATCAGAGCAATTTTGGTTAAATCCTCTAAAAATGCTGGTTTGTGACCGATTAAACCCAAGGGTAAAGCGGGTAAATCAGAAAAGGGTTGTTGCCTAGTTATACCAGTTTTGCCCTCTAGTAATCTTTGCCAACTCTGACTTAAATTTCCCAGAGAACTGATCAACCCAATTCCCGTCACTACAACATTCATTTATCAGTTATCAGTTATCAGGTATCGGAATATTAAATGATTGGGTGGGTTAGGACAAAGACTAAATTATCGTCCCGCGAACCCACCCAATCTGATCGCTATTTTTTCAGGTTTTCCGCTCCGGAAATAACTTTGGCCGAGTCAATTTTATCCCCTTGTTTAATGGTATCGATCACTTCCATTCCCTTAGTGACATAACCAAAAACGGCATAATCACCATCAAGGAAATTGATATCCGACAGGGCAAAATAAAACTGAGAAGAAGCGGAATTAGGCTGTTGAGAACGGGCCATCGCGATCGCACCGCGTTTATGGGGTAAAGCGACGATAGGAGTGCGCGACGTGGCCTGTTGACCGATTGATTTCCCATAAATCGGCTCTTTTTCGTCTTTAAGGAGAATTTCCAGGGGAACATAACGGGGTTGCTTGGTTTCTGGATCGACAAAACCACCAGTTCCGCGACCCTGGGGATCACCACCTTGGGCGACAAAAGGCTGCGGTTCTGTAACCACGCGATGGAAAGTTAAACCATTATAAAAACCTCTCTCCACCAGATCCACAAAGTTACCGGCAGTAACTGGGGCCGCATTGCCATCAATTTCGATCGTTACCGGGTTACCTTTGATAATCATCTCGACGACAGCAGTTCCATCTAAGCGGGGTTTGTAATTATCCATGTTGACACTGCCCGAACTGGCAGGTTGAGAGGTTTGGGTGATACTAGAATTATCGGGGGTGGAGTTAGCTTCTGGGGAAGAACAGCCAAAAAGCGTCGTAGTTGTGATTAAAAAAACACAAACCACAGACAACCAGCCAGATTTTGTTATCTTCATCATTTTATAGCCAAAAAGAGCGAAAAAAGGCCTACAATCCCTCTAGAGGAATTTCCAGAAAACGAGCGAGTTCCGCTCCTTGATTTTCCAGTTCCGAGAGGGACATCGGATCACCGACGCGAGTTAAAGGAATATCGCGACGCTGTTTAATCCGCAGGAATAGTTCCCGTTTCGGGTTGAGTCCTTCTCGCACTTCGGCCCGCACAGCTTGCACATCTTCGAGGGGCCAATCGAGATCAACGCGACGATTTTTGCCGGGGTAGCCCCAACGAAAGATTTTAAGTTTGCCAGTTTCCTTATTAAACTCGTTGTAACCACCTCCGACATTCCAGAGGAGAGATAACCAGAGATAGATGGCTAAAAGGGTCCCCGCAGTGCCATAAAAGAGGAGGGCGACCCCTTGGGGAATAAATTGTAAGGCACTGGTATCGCTAACGAGAAGTAGATTGACCTTCAAATAACTGGAAAGACCGGCAAGGAGAAACCCTAGACCGCCAATAGAGACGATTACAGCCCAAAAATAGTTACTAGGGCGACGCGCTCCCACTACTTCTTGCCGCAGGATCAGGCTATCTTTACTTGTTGTTTGCGCTTTCATGAATTCTTCTTAAGGTTGCCTAGAGTCATTTTACCAGCTTTTTTCTCCCCAGTTCCCCAACCCCGACCCAGGGACACAGCCGTTGATTTTCCTGGGTGTACCCATGTTTATTATAATATTCACTTATAGGTGAGTGGGGGAATTTTAGGGGAAAATTCCGTAATCGTAATTTTCCTGGGCAATAAAAGGCGTTAGATTTATTCGGGGTTCCCTTAATTTGTACCCAGTAACGGCACATTCAGATACAGCACGGGTTATGGCCTTTTCTCAAGGGGGAAATCCAATAATTAAATCTCCACCTTTTAAAATACAAATCGATTATTAGAAGTAAATCCGTAGTGAATTACTCATAACTTCGGTGGCCGATTGTAACTTTTAAGGTGTTTGTCCAAAGACCATATATAGACGCGGCGGTCTAGATTTTGATCACAAATTCTTTGCCAATCATGAATGATAGAAAGGTCTCCCAGTCCCCTACCTTGCATCCCTTGATCAGGAAACTCTGTTAACCATCCTTGCAGGTCTTCTTCCTTTAGAAAATTAATGGGGGTGAAGGGAGATTTTCCTTCAAGAGCTTGTGTAACCTGATCTACAAATTTTTCTGCACAAGTACGTCGCTGATTGCCATCTCCATTTTGGGCAATATAATTGCCCGTTTCCAGAATAGTCGCCATTGGCAAAAAAAGAGATTCTTTAGCTTCAATTTTCTCTTTTAACTCTTGAAATATTAACTCAGATTGACTCGCCTTTTGGGGGACATTAAGTATCTCTAAAAAGATCGAAGTATCGATTAGGCAAATAGCTCCCATCAGGCTACTTCTCCCTGTTTTAATTGCTCTAACCAACTTAGCGCGTTTTGTTGACGTTGTTCTGCTGTGGACTTATCCTTTAAGAACTTATCTAATACTTGTTTATTCATCAACTGACCAAGAGTTCCCTGCACAATTAATTCGGGGAAACGCTCTAAATCAGCTAATCGGACAATACGACTATCTCCTGCTTGCGGATCTCGGTAACAACAAAGTACATTTCCAATATCACTATCGGGTACTGCATCTAGTAACGCCGGGTTATGGGAAGTGATCAGTACCCTCAGTTTTCTTTCTAAGGCGATCTCCCGAATTTGCTTAACTAAATTATCTGCACGACTGGGATGAACACCATTATCGATCTCTTCAATAATTACGAAAGTTCCAGGATTTACACTTAGTAGAGTTGCGGCAATCGCTAAAACTCTCAGAGTACCCTCAGACAACAAAGGAGCATCTATCTGATGTTTTTTGTTCCCAAAAGACTCTATTAGTCTCACCATAACATCGTTGCGGTCTGTAATGATAAAGTCAATATCGGTAATATCCTGTTCTGGTAATAAACGAATGAAGTCAAGCAACTTGTTTTTTTGAGTCTCTCCCTGCTGACAAACTGCATAAAGAACACTAGAAAGGTTAGAGCCATCTTCTTTAATATCATCATCTTTAGCGTAAGCATAATCCCGCATTACTGCTGGACGAGGATTAAGAAAGACAATATTTCTCAAGGTTTCTCGAATTACTTTATTAACTGCTGGAATAATTTTTTGTGATTGAGTATGACTTTGCTGGAACCGACTGGGAGTTTCTAATTGATAAAAAATAGCTTGTCGGTTAGAGCAAGGTATATGGGGCTTATTTTTGCCTTTCTTAAAATTGTTATACATCACACTAATTTCATCGGTGTGTGAGTTGGGATCGCCATCAATTTTGTAAAGTGTTAATTCCTGATCTTTACTAGCTTTACTGACACTTTCTCCGCTTATAATAAGTCGGTCTGATAATAGCTCAATTTCAATCTCAAAATCAGTCCAACCATCGGGAGCTTTATCAATGTGTGTTTCCAAGGTAAAATACTGTTTTTCTACACCGAAAAGATCGATCAATTGTCCACGAGCAATTGCATTCCCACTTTGAATATTGCGTTCAATGTCATCTAACCTGCTACCTTTCGCTAACCACGAAAGTAAGCGAATTGCTTCTAGTGCATTACTTTTCCCTGACGCATTAGCACCGATTAAAAAGGTGATGGGTGCTAGAGACAAGGTTGCCTCCTGATAGCTTTTGAAATTCCGAAGAGTCAGCGATGTTAACATACTTTTCACCCATTAAATCTTGACTGGTGCAGTTTGAGCATTTGTACTAAAAGTTCCAATACGCAGTTTAAATTCAGCGCAGCTTATAGACTCTAACGAGTACCGAAAACTAGCACCCATAACCTTGAAAACTCAAACTGTAGGGCAGGGCATATCCGAACAGTATAATCTAAGCTTGGGGAAATAAGGTCGCTGTTTTATTGGCATTAGGGCGAAACCCTTACCCTTACTGCAGGTCGCTTCTCAGAAAAAATTGAAAAGACGCTACTGGGTACATTTTTCCCTTGAAAATGGCTGTACCGTTGACTGTATCTAGAGTAGAGCGATTCTGTGGAGTTGGCTTTATAGTGATCGCTAACCTTATGATCACAGATGATGTCATTAATCTTTAGAGTAAGCAATTCCCTCTGTAGCCATGTTTTTGCTGGTTTTCTGCCCCTAAACAAGCTATAATGGCCGAAAGGTCAAATTGGAAAATTTTTGCCTCAAACCCTATCTGCGTAAAGACTTCGGGATTTTGTGTTCAGTTGTCCGTTAGTATTATATTGCTTTAACTAAGGCTCTGTGAGACTTTTAGCCATAGCTAGTATTTTTGTACGGGTAAAGTCCAGATCTCAATGGTCGCCTTTTTTAACTTTTTTATTGATCTCATTAAGCATTTCTACTTATTGCAAGGGTGAGATGCTCCCTTATGAAATATGAAACTAGAGGCAAAGTCAAAATTAATAATCGTCTTAATTCCAATGAAATTAAAAGATATTGTCAACAAAGTCAAAATAGATTCTAGAAAATTAACTCAATATGCTCTCAATTTAGACAATCCAAAAGGATTAAATAAAGCCATCATGTTTCAACGCCACTTAGGATATATTCAAGATAATTATGAGCCACTTCTACAACAAATCGCTAACAAAGCCCTTGAAGCAAAAGCTGTTTATAAAAGTACAGATCAACATGGCAAACGCTATCAAGTTGACCTAGAAATTACAGGAATTGAACCAGGGCAACAAGAAATAGTGAGGACTGGATGGATTGTTGAGCCTGATAGTGATACAGCTAAATTAGTAACTTTATATGTGAGAAAAAGACCATGATTAAACCAGAATTATTTGACCTCGTGGAATTATTAGTTGACTTGCCTGAACATAACTTAATAATGGGAGAACAAGGGACAATTGTTGAAGACTATAATGATGGTTGTTATGAAATTGAATTTAGTAATGATCTAGGGGAAACTATAGCCCTTTGTTCTCTCCCAATGCAGCAATTTATTGTCATCTGGAAAGCTCAGAACAAAACTTGGTTATCTTTAACAGAAAAGCTAACAGCTTTAATCGATAAATTACCCAAAGAAAAGCAACAAAAAGTTTTAGATTTCACCCGATCTTTGTATCAATAAAATCGAAAAAATAGGCTATTCCAGAATTGTTATGCAAATAATTAACTTAAAATAAAAGCTAAAATTCATACAGGGAAGGACTTAAGGCACAAACAGGTTAATACCAAAAGATAGACAATAGAGTTAAGATTTGATATGATCGCCAAAAACGAGAGTATTTTACCTATGATAGTTGACAAATTTTTGAACCTAAAAGGAACCTCTATTCAAGGCTATCGACACCTAGAAAATATCGGTATAGTTTGACGAATCGAATCAAAAAATAAAAAAGCAACCTGTCCTCGTTAAGGATTAGTCTAGGGCGTATCGATATTAAAACTCCTGCCAAACCTGGGGAAAGCCTAGTAAAAACACAAGTGTACAAAGCTTGGAGCCGAATAATTCACTGTGTGATAAATCCCAATTCCAAAGACTATATACCAGGAGTTGAAGTTCATGATTCATGGCGTGATTTTAAGCGGTTCCTACAAGATGTTGGTCATCCCCCTGAAAAAAATATGGTATTTTCTAGGCTAGATAAAAACCAAGTATTTTTTCCAGAAAATTGTGCTTGGCTTAGGAGAAGTGAGGCAAGTAGGCTCAATGCCGAACAAAGATAAAAATAATCGGGAAATTATAAATCACAAAGTAAAAAGTTTATCTGATTGTATGGAAATACAACTCGAATTACCTTTAGATCTATCAGTAGGTACAGCAGATAGAATTATTGTTGAAGGTATTCAAACTCAAGAGCGGAAACCTACGAAAACTTTTTTTCAAACCCACATCCAGCAGGTTATTTTGAATATTTTTTATTTAACCTAACCCAGTCATAGAAAGGCTTACAGCTATTTAAGTATTACTCTGCAATGGTGTTAGCTGTTTTTCAATAAATAAAAGTTTGGCAAAATAATCTGCTGGGAGTAGCTCGTTAAGTATATATACTCACATCATCAAGTGCTGAATGTGGGTTCAAACCGCAAAATCTTTACAATTGCAAGGAGAGCCGGATTGGTCGGTTCAAATCGACGATCGATAATCGGGGTTCCCTCGATCGCTCGAAATCCTGACAGATCGATCGCTTCCTCGTGAAAATTATCCTAGAAATCTATTCCCAAGTAAAAGCGAATCGAGAACATTTTTTAACCCGCTCTCAAACAAAGTCGGATTTCCAAATATGAACCGCTCGTCGGGCTAAACTTTCTTGACGTTTAGCGATCGTGTCCGGTGTCCATTCCTCTGGTACTATATTTCTCGCTAGAGCATAATCGCTTTGTTGGTAAATCTCTTGTTTATCTGTATAGTATTGATTGCCGATTTGACGATTCAAATTAGCTTCTAAAGGAATCAAGTTACCGATCCGATAGGTCATTTCCTCGATCTCGTTATCGAGAAAGTGAACGCGCCATCGATCGCTCGGCGATTCTGGTAGAATATGCTCGATCGAGAATCCATCTTCCGCTATATTAGATCGACCCGATTCGTCCATTTCTAATTTCCAGAGAATATATCGAACCAGTTTTTTCTTTTGACCTCTGGTAGAAATCGAAAGAATCGAAAAATCCTGCACGAACTTAGTATCCGTGACATAAACCGATCGCAAGCCCTCGAAAACTTGTCTTGGAGTCGTCATTTCGCCATTATTTATGGCGATTGCTATCTTATTATAAATCCCTTCTAGCTCATTCGGGTTAAGACTACTGACAATCGTGTATCGAAACGAAATTATACAAACCAATTTTAGTAGGCGGGTGAAGTTCTCGCTTGAAAATTTATTGTATGCCGAGAATAAAACTGGATAGGCTTGTTTTACGCCAAATAGTTCGATTTCTCGAATATAAGGGATATTATCCGGAGTATCTTGCCAGAATTCATCATTGGGATTATTAAGAGCGATAAAAAGACCACTATATTCTTCGAGTTGTTCGAGTAATTTAAACGCGCTTTCAGCGTTTTGTATAGACTCTCGAACCCTTTTAAATAAACGTTCCCGTCTTACTCTCGTCCGCGTGAGGCTGAGATAGTAACGTAGGAACTCGGGGAATTTTTCCATTGTAACGGTATCAATAATTCCTCTCCACTGTCGTTGTCCTTCTCGCAAATCATCCGCCCCTCGGAAAAGAGAAAACAAATAATTTTTTAATAGATCGGTTGAACTTAGCTCTATCCCTCTAGCGTTTAGGGTCTCGAAAACCGTGTACGCATTCAATTCATCTTCAACATTAATCTGAATAAATAAGAGTCTTTTGGCAACGGTATCCGTTAAAAAAATTGCCAGTTCTTTTCCACTGTTAACTACGCTTGTAAGCTTTTGCAATGAATCCGAAAAGTATTGAAAAGCTTTCCATAGGAGTTGGTTGGATTTTGCGAGCGATCGAGGATTGCGAGGAGGTCTAAAGTTAATGAGACGACTTTGATAAAAATCATTATTATTTTCATTCAAAATTAATTTACTAGATTCTTTTAAAGAACCCAGATCTTTATTACTCAAATAACCGCTTTTGAGAAGCCGTTGTCGTTCTCTATTCGCTTCCGCTTCTTCCCCCTGATCGATTAACGTTTGAATTTTTTCGATAATCGCTATAGCGAGAATACTAATCGTTACCAATCGTTGTTGTCCGTCAATAATTGTAAAATCCGTATCCGATCGCTGGGAACCCTGTAAAACGATCGCTCCCATGTAATGACTAGAATCGGGGTTTTCATAGAGCGTTTGAATATCCTGCCAGAGATCTTCCCAATTTTCTTCCTTCCACGAATAATCTCTTTGAAAAGGGGGAACTCGGTAGATTTTGCCATTGCCGATGAGATCGCTAAAATTGCTGGTTCGGGTATCTAATAGATGAGTACGGGACATAGGTTCGATCGGCAGTCAGTTCATCACTTCTAACTTACCAAATATCAGCCGATCGTTTACCCGTGTTAAAAACTACCAAAAAAAGGATGGCTTCGCGGCCATCCCTACAAACCTTTAAACCACAGCCAAATTAGTAGCGGCCAGCATTGGGTTTATGAACAATAAAGCTCATGGTTTGACATTGTTTGATGTTGTCAAAAGCGATAACGCGGATGTAGCAATCAGAATATTCAGTGCGGCACTCGCGAACTTCATTAAGAACTTCTTGGGGGCCAGAAACAGAGAATAAAGGCAGTTTCCACATCGTCCAATGATAATCTGCGGGTTTGGGATCTTTTTCAAATTCCACAGCAGGAATATAACCCTGATCGATCATGTATTGAATTTGTTTAGCAATTTGTTGATCGGTGAGGGGGGGCAAGTAGGAAAGAGTTTCGTAACGCTTCTCTTTAGGTAAAGTTTTCATGGGTTTCTTGATTCCTTATGGGTTGGGTAGATCATCAACATCGAGATTTAATTCCGATGTCTCTGGTTGACTTATAGCAGTACGGGTGAGACGTTCCAAAAGTTGCCGACGATGTTCGGTATTGTCATTAATAATTCCCGTTTTTACCATCTCTGGCAAGAACTCTAAAACCTGTTCGGCTAGATGTTCTCTTACCGTCATGATTCGCAAAACTAACTCTTTATTCTCAGCCATTAACCCCGCAATATAGGCCTCGCCATCCTGAATGGAATGGCTAGAAGTATAGTGACTCAGCCAAATAGCTAAAGTCGGATTAGTTTCTGATAATTGATCGATAATCGTGCGAACCGCTTGGTAAGTTAGGTAACTTTGTAAGACTTTCGCGGTATCTTGAACAACTTTTTTCGGATACATTTTATACAGTTTTCAGTTATTGGCTAGGCAGTTATCAGTGTTGAAATTCTAACCACTGCTTGCCGATTTTGGGCAAGTCCCCGGCATTATTTTGCACCGATAACTGCTAACAACTTTCCGAAGGGCTGTATTAGAGGGTATCCATAGCCTCGAACTCGAATTTAATTTCTTTCCAGAGTTCGCAAGCGGCAGCCAGTTCAGGACTCCAACGGCAAGCTTCCCGGATAACGTCGTTACCTTCGCGGGCCAAGGAGCGTCCTTCGTTACGAGCTTGGATACAAGCTTCCAGAGCCACACGGTTAGCGGTGGCACCCGGTGCGTTACCCCAGGGGTGGCCGAGGGTTCCACCACCGAACTGTAAGCAGGAATCGTCGCCGAAGATTTCCACCAGCGCCGGCATATGCCAAACGTGGATACCACCGGAAGCAACGGGCATTACCCCGGGTAAGGAAGCGTAGTCTTGGGTGAAGAAAATACCACGAGCGCGATCTTCTTCTACATAGTCTTCACGCATCAGGTCAACAAAACCCATCGTGATCCCGCGTTCACCTTCAAGTTTACCCACAACGGTTCCCGAGTGCAGGTGATCACCACCAGAGAGACGTAAGCACTTAGCTAAAACGCGGAAGTGGATACCATGATTTTTCTGACGGTCGATAACCGCGTGCATTGCCCGGTGAATGTGGAGCAGTAACCCTTTGTCGCGGCAGAATTTCGCCAGGGTGGTGTTAGCGGTGAAACCCCCGGTGAGGTAGTCGTGCATGATGATGGGGGTTTTGATTTCGGCGGCGAATTCAGCCCGTTGCATCATCTGCTCGCAGGTAGGAGCGGTTACGTTTAAGTAATGTCCTTTAACTTCGTTGGTTTCTGCTTGGGATTTAACGATCGCCTCTTGGACAAAGAGGAAACGATCGCGCCAACGCATGAAGGGTTGAGAGTTGATATTTTCGTCGTCTTTGGTGAAGTCTAAACCACCGCGAAGACATTCATAAACGGCACGACCGTAGTTTTTAGCGGAAAGGCCGAGTTTGGGTTTGATGGTGCAACCGAGTAGGGGGCGACCGTATTTGTTTAATTTGTCCCGTTCAACGGTGATACCGTGGGGAGGACCTTGGAAGGTTTTGATTAAAGCGACGGGGAAACGGATATCTTCTAAACGGAGACCGCGTAGAGCTTTGAAACCGAAAACGTTACCAACAATCGAGGTGAGGATGTTGGTGACGGAACCTTCTTCAAATAGATCTAAGGGATAGGCAACGAAACAGAAGAACTGGTTATCTTCGTTGGGTACGGGTTCGATATCATAACAACGGCCTTTATAGCGATCGAGGTCGGTTAAGTTATCGGTCCAAACGGTGGTCCAGGTACCTGTGGAAGATTCCGCCGCTACCGCCGCACCTGCTTCTTCAGGAGGAACTCCGGGTTGGGGTGTTACCCGGAAGCAAGCTAGTAGATCGGTATCTTTGGGGGTGTAGTCGGGGGTGTAGTAGGTCAGGCGGTAGTCTTTTACGCCGGCCTGGAAACCTTTGGATTTGGCTTGCACCATTGGGATTATTCCTCCATAAACTGCATGATTAGTCGCACCTGTAAAATCTCGCCGTCAACCGACATAGATTTTTCTTAAGCTCCTTTCCCCTGCTGCTAGGAGCGAAGTTAGGGAGCAATTTTCACTAATGTTTTTTTCAACTGATCATCTTAACACGAACTTTACCCTATTCTGATCATTTTTTTCTTTATCCCTAAAATTTTGATTGTTTTTTTTTCTCGGAGAGATTAGTTTCTTTAATCTCTCGTCATCTAACTTTGACAATCTCCACAAAAACACAAAAAAATCAACAAAAATCTACCTGATTGACACACAGAAACATCTGCTCATCAGGCCTTGAGCGATTAAAACTACTTCTTAAATTGAGGAAGATTATCAATAATTACAACCTCAAAAAATGTCGGCAATCGCTAAAGATGAATTAGATTTTTAAGCAATTATACTCAGTACCTAGAGGACAGTTAGACAGCAGTGAACTCTAGATAAATTAGGTCTAATTACTCAGTAGTTATTGTGGAAATTTTTGGCTTATGAACGATTATTTTCCCCTTCAAGAATTAAGGTTATTGTTGCCATTAAAACGATGACGTTCTGGAAATAGCGTGACCAATAACTGATTGATATAGACTTTTCCGACCACCGATGCTTGATTCGGTCGGTTAGTAGTAGATGCTTGTTCTCTGGTTTCCGCAGGACTGGCCTCGGCGACCATTTCCTCGCTATCCCAAGGACTGGCCACGGTTTCGGCGACCATTTCCTCCACGGACGGGCCTGGGGACACTTGACTGACTACGGGTTCTGGTTGTGGTAGAGGGGGTCTTTCCGGTTCCGATCGAGTTGCCGACACCTCGATGGTAATTTGACGGGAAGTATCTCCGATCAGGGAGCCGGACGGCACGATCGACATCGCTGCCACGGAAGCATTAAAAATCGTTGTGGTTGACCCGATACAGGCATTTTCACCGATTTCACCCCGACCGACTATTAGAACTCCTGTACCTAAAATTGCTCCAGCACCGATAGCAATAACACCCTGATAGGCGGTTAGAATCGTTCCCATACCCAGACAAGCACCCGCACCGATAATTATTCGGCTATTGGGGGCTGCTCGGAGAATCACCCCCGCAGCCACGATCGCACTCTCATCAATGGTTACATCACCATTGACATAGAACTCCGAGCGGCTAATAGGTTGAACAGGGGGTAAGGACATAATTGACAGTTACTCAGTGACCAGGGATCAGTGATCAGGGGTTAGGGGGTAGGGGTTAGAGTTTCAGGTATTTTTCCCGATCCACCAACACCTAACACCTATCTCCGTTCACCGCTAGCTGAGTCCTGAAATTAAGGGCGTTGAATAATCGATTCGAGAACACGACGTTTTGCTTGGGAGTCAATCCCGATCAGACGAACGTATTCCCCTTGATGGTCCCGCAGACAGGTTTCTAAAGCGGCCACCACATCGGATTCGCGACTGCTATCGATGGGGGTGCAGCTTTGCCAAGAACTGGTTTTAAAACGACGTTTATCCGCGTGTTCGGCCCCGATTTTGTGACCTTGGTTCAATAAAGAACGAATTTGAGCGATCGTTTCTGCGGTTAAGGTACTGGTTAAAGTGGCAGTACCGCCGCCGGAGGAGCCGGAAGCATAGCTTTTGAAACTCGGTTCAGCAACGGTGGCGATTTTACCATCGGGACGCTGGATCACCGTTTCTAAAACCCGTTTTTTGGCTTTAGCATCGATACCGAGTAAGCGGACGTATTCGCCGCTATGTTCGCGTAAACAATCTTCCAAAGCAGTAATTACCTCGGATTCGCGATTGCTTTCGATCGGAGCGCAACTCTGCCAAGAACTGGTTTTAAACCGGCGTTTATCGGCGTGTTCGGTGCCGATTTTGTAGCCTTGGGCGAGCAGGGAACGAATTTGAGCGATCGTTTCTCCCCTTAAGCTACCACTGCTGCTATAACTGGCTCCGTTACTAGCGGGGCTGCTGTAGCTACTGGTTTGGCCGCTGCCGTTACTAGCGGAGGTGCTGCCAGGGCGGTGAATAATCATTTCGACGACGCGTTTTTTCGCCTGCGGGTCGATTCCGATCAGACGGACGTACTCATCGCTATTTTCAGCCACGATCGCTTCGATATCGCGAATGATGCCCGCTTCGCCCTTGGTTTCGATCGCCGGACCTGTTAACCAAGAACTGGTTTTAAACCGGCGTTTATCCGCGTGTTCGGTGGCGATTTTCAGTCCTTGGGCCAGCAGGGAACGCACTTGTACCGACAGGTCAGAATTGCCGTTACCGTTGCTATGGCCAGCGTGGACGGCGGTGGTGGTGCGGGCCGGTTCTCCTGGGGTGTCTTCGGGGCGTTGGATAATCATTTCCAGTACGCGCCGTTTAGCGGCGGGATCGACTCCGATCAGGCGGACGTATTCGCCCTGTAGGTTTCTCAGGGAGGCTTCTAGGGATTGGGATACCTGTTCTTCGCGGCTGCCGTCGATAAAGCCGGCGCTTAACCAAGAACTGGTTTTAAAGCGGCGTTTGTCAGCGTATTCTAGCCCGATTTTGTAGCCTTGGGAGAGGAGGGAGCGAACCTGCGCTCGAATGTTTGTATTTAAACTCATAGGTGTCACCGAATTTCTATATAGCGTCTCATTAGCGATGTTTATAGCGGCTGCCGGTGGCGGGGTCGCTGGACTTTGGGCTTTGACCGGGACGCTGGGGGCGAGGTCGATATCGACAATGTGACGAGTGAAGGCTCGATCGATTTCTGTGACATCGGGTAAGCGATCAGCCTGCTGTTGGCTGGTGATCACGGAACCGGATGGCACGAATTTACCGGCGGGGATTTCCACGTCTTGAACGAGGGCGTGCATCATGACGATGCAATCAGCCCCGATGCGGGCATTAAAAACGGTGGAGCGAAAACCGATAAAACAGCGATCACCCACATAGGCAGGCCCGTGAATGAGTGCCATGGGGGTGATGCAGCTGCCCCGGCCGATCCACACTGAATATTCTCGGCCGTCATCTCCCACCACACGGCTTTTTTCTAAACCGTGGATGATTGCCCCGTCCTGAATTTTGCTGTCTTCGCCAATGTGAAAGGGGGTTCCCTCATCGGCGCGGATGGAAGTCCCCGGAGCGATCACCACTCGCGCCCCGATCTCGATAGCACCACTGAGGTTAGAGAAGGTGTGGACTTTGGCACTCTCGTCTATGGGCGTTTCCTCTGGGGATTTGGTCCGCTTTTTCGGACTAGCCGCCGTTGTGCGGACGACCATAGTTAGTCTTCCTCCATACTGAATTTGGCTGGCTGGTTGTTAATTAACTGTGTTTGGGTTCTATCGATGTTCAACCGAATTGACGAAATTCGTCTCTCTTGCTATAGAGGGTGCGATTTTCTACGGTTATAGTGTCAATAATCCCCACCACCATCGCGTCAAGGGGTCGATTGTTCTGCCCGTCTTCGATCCGGGCGGCTCCTCCCCGGGACACTAGCACCCATTCATTAAGCCCCGCTCCGACAATATCACCCGCTACTTCGTATTTAGGCAAAAGTTGCCCTTGAGCGTCGATGAATTGCAAAAGCAGAAGTTTCACTCCCGTCATACTGCGAGGTTTCAGGGTGCTAACGACGGTTCCGCAAACTTTGGCAATTTGCATGGAATTTGTTTACACTAAAAGTTAGTTGCGCTCTAGATTCGTCTTAAAGGTTGCGGGTTAACACTTTCACGAAACTGTTCCACGGCTTCTGTATAACGAATGGGAAGAACGTATTCGAGGTTTTCGTGGGGACGGGCGATGATGTGGGTCGAGAGGACTTGACCACCTTTAACGCGATTAGATGCCGCTTCTGTCCCCGCCGATACGGAGGCCTGTACTTCCGAAACGTCCCCCCGGACGATGACGGTGACGCGACCACTACCAATTTTTTCGTAACCTACTAGGGTTACGCGGGCGGCTTTTACCATGGCATCAGCCGCCTCGACGACGGCTGGGAAACCCAAGGTTTCCACCATGCCCACTGCAATTGACATAATATTTTTGTCTCCTAATGGTTGGCTTTCTTCGACTCTATAGATGCTGACCCCGATCAACGGTGTTTAATAGCTGCGGAATTGCTCTACTTCTTCGGTGTAGCGAATGGGCAGCACGTATTCGAGGTTTTCGTGGGGACGAGCGATGATATGGGTAGATAGCACTTGTCCTCCGTTAACCCGGTTGGCGTTTTCCACTCCGGCAGCCACAGAAGCTTGCACTTCTGAAACGTCTCCCCGGACAATGACAGTGACGCGACCACTACCGATCTTTTCGTAACCCACTAGAGTCACCCTGGCGGCCTTGACCATGGCATCGGCCGCTTCCACAACGGCGGGAAATCCTAGGGTTTCAATCATTCCTACTGCAATTGGCATTTTTTTGTTCCTCGCTTGTCAAGCCAAACTAAACTATTAATTTCGTTAGCGTTATCAATTTTGTTTCAGTCAAATTCTTTCCTTGTTACTTTTCCTGCTCTAGCTTTGGTGGCAGTCGGGATCGTGGCAAGGTGGGGGTAAGACCATCCTAGATTTTATCTCGATCGTGACCGTTTTCATCCACTAATTTTATTTTCTAGGGCTGGTTGGTAAAAATTTGACGAGTCAGGCAAAATTATCAACCTAAAAAAAGCATAGGAAACTATGACACCTTTGACAATATAAAACATTATGATTATTTCTCATCTTCAGGTTAACGAAAGTTAATCATTCCTTTACTTCCCTCATCAGCCTCAGCAATTCTCAGGAGATTTACGGCTAAAACCTTTGCTCTGACTGCATTTCCGCTTTAACTTCTCTCTTGGCAGCTTGATTCCATCTGCCGGATTTATTGGCGGATAAAAGCCTATTTTTCGCTGATTTCGCCTTTTTTATAATTTTTTTATACTATATCTGCACTTACCCCAGACAGGAATACTAAAAAATTGACAAAATCCTTACTGCAGGTCGCTTCTAAGAAAAAATTGACTCACCACTAGGTACATTTTCTGCTTGAAAGTAGAGCGATCTTGTTAAATTGTAGCTTTTGATACTGTTGCGGATGTGATAATGTGTATTGTTGTGTTCAATCGCCCTTGGGGTTGGGTGCGGCTGTTGCTTGAGCCACCCTTTAAGTAAGTATAATTAAATTGAAGCGGCAGAGAAAGCCGATCAGGAATATTTAGAAGGGCGCGATCCTGGCAAATCTAAAGCAGAGTTGAAGGCTGAGTTAGGATGTGGCGTTACATCATCTTAAAACCAGCCAAGCGTTATAAAACGGTTACAAGGAAACACCAAAATGAGAATCCTAAGCTTAAGCAGATTGATATGATGATAATGTATTTCCCCGGAGGTCAAAAATGTTGTTGAAAATCGTACAAATCGGCAATTCTCAAGGAATTACAATTCCTCAAGCGATTATGGAACAGTGCGAACTCACTGATGAAGTCGAAGCGATAGTCGAGGGTAAAAAAATTATTCTGAGTGCTAAAAAGAAGGTGAGAGAGGGTTGGGCTGAGTTGTTTGATGACGAACCCATCGAAGCAGAGTTACAGGATTGGTTAGGGGTGGAAAATGAGTTTGAGCGAGAAAACCAATGGTAGAAAGATTTGCCGTAGTTCTAGTAGAACTCGATCCGACTAGGGGTTCTGAACTGCAAAAAACCCGACCTTGTGTTATTGTTTCCCCTAGGGAGATCAATGCTCGGTTGAGAACAGTAGTTATTGCTCCAATCACCAGTACGGTTAAAAAATACCCAACCAGAATCCCGATTGATCAAAAAAATGTGCAAGGCAGTATTGCCTTAGACCAAATTAGAGCGATTGACAAAACCAGAATCGTCGCTCAAATTAGCCATCTCGACGAACAAATGGCAATGTTAGTGGCTGAGCGCTTGGTTGAATTTTTTCACTACTGATTTTTGGATTATAGTTCGCAAAGAGGAAATATCTCAATTGTCCCAGGTGCATCGCTAGTTAGGGAGAGGAATGTAAAGATTTATTAAATATAGAGAAATTGCGGCATGAGATATGATTGATATGGTTGCCTATTAGTCTAAGTCAAATGAACATTGAACAAGTTATCATTAAAAACCTCAGAAAACTTCCCTTAGAAAAACAACAAGAAGTGTTATCCTTCACCGAATCTCTCACCTCAAAAATTTCCCTCCCTTCCCCAGATTATAGTCTCACTCCCCAGGAAAAAGCTCAAAAATGGCAGAAAGTAATCGCTAAACTTCCTAAAACAAGTGCGAATTTACCTGATGAAGCTTTACACCGTGACACTATGTATGAAGACTAATGACTCAATATTTACTGGATACTAACATTTTGCTTCGGGCGGCTGATCCGTCTTCAGCAACTTATTCTCTTGCTAATAATGTAATTACTCAAATCGTTGAAACAGCTAATGAATGTGTTATTATTCCTCAAGTTTTAATTGAATTTTGGGTCGTTGCAACCCGACCCCTTGATGTTAATGGTTTAGGTTGGACTCCAGCACAAGCTACAAATTATGTCAATGATTTATTAGATAACTTTACATTAATTGCAGAAACCCCGGATATTTTTCCCCTTTGGTTTCAATTAGTCACCATCTACAACATTAAAGGAAAACGCACCCATGATATTAGGCTTCTTGCTGTCATGAAAGCTTCTAACATTACCCATTTATTAACCTTTAATCCTGATGACTTTATCCCTATTCCCAATATTACCATCGTTCATCCGCAAGATTTGATTAATTCCCAATAATTAAGCAGCAAATCCGACATACCGCACCAAAATCCCTCACGGAAGCGGATAGTTCGTCCGAGCAGGAGTAAAACAGGGGAAAACACCTGAAACTCCTTCCTCTGTGAATCACTGTTTTATGGCGAAAGGAGAAACAGCAGTCTAGAAAAGAGTTCTGGTATTATTTATAGACATCGCCGCGAGGTTTAATAGTTGTAATGACGTATAGATTGTTATCTCTATCTTCAAAAAACAACACTCGATACTTACCCACTCGCAATCTTAGTTCATCTCTTCCGTAAAGGGGTTTAATATCTAATTTTGTAGAATCCGAAATCAAAGTATCCAAAGCTTCAAGAATACGAATTTGGTCATTTTTTGGCATTCTTTCTAAGTAGCGTTCTGCTTGTCTAAGTAGAATATAATCAGCCAAGTTTATCTCCAAATAGTTTGTATTTTAATTCTGTTGAAGTGATTCCAGTATCTCGACCAGATAAATAATCTTGCCATGCTGCTTGGCTTTCAGCAAGTTCTTCGGCTGGAATGATCTCATCGTCATCTTTTGGCGCTAGGGTCGGCTTGATGATAGTTTTTAAATCCTCTAAAAGTCGCAACCTATCCGTAAGGGGAAGATTCTCTATTTGGCGGAGGATTTCATAGTAAGTTGTCATAGACCTTGATCGTATCAGATAATCCGAACACACCTCGAATAATACCACATCCAGATACTAACCAAAAATGGTAAAAGCGGTGGGCTGTTCACAACCGACTTGGTTCTGCGGTTTCTTTATCGGGATTAAGAAAGGAATATAAAGATTTATTAAATTGTAGCTTTTAATACAGTTCGGGGGGGAGTGTGTATTGTTGTTTTCAATCCCCTTTAGGGTTAAGTAAAGCTGCTGGTTAACTTGGCTGCTAGGAAAGCGATAGCATCAGTTTGCTCTTTGCCAACTTTGCCAAAAAACACTTAAATCCCACTAACACTTTCAATGTATTGAGGTATTCATGAAACTTGTCAAAAATTCTATTGGGGGAGCCCTACTTATCACTTTGGCAACAATTCCTAATCCAGCATATGCTGGATTTTTAAGTTGGTGTAGCGGCACGACTTCAGGCTTAGTCGTTGCAGGAGCTTTAAGTTCTGGCATAGGTGCGCCTGTTGGGATAGCTGGTGGAGTAGCTCAATCATTCGGTTTGCTTGGAACTTGGGCAGGTCTCGATCCTTCTATACCCTTGATTGCATTGCCACCAGAACCATCACCTTTACCCTCACTAAGTTCTTTTCTTAACGCTAATAATTATCAACAGTTTTCGCTGCCAGGTAATCAATATGACGAATTAATTCGTCAGACTAACTTGATGGTAAATTCAATGAACGCAATAACGCAGGGTGTTCGATCAGGTGCCTCATTAACTCAGCTTATCCAATATAGTCAAAGCGGGCGTGAGGCTTTACTTGGAGCTGCTCAAGCCTACGACCAGCTAGTTTTACTTGGAATTGAGCAACCTTTCAGAATCAATCAAAACAGTTTGAACAACGCCATAGCGCATATTGCATCATCGGGCTTACCGCAGGTCGAGATTGATTTTCTGGAAGCTGCGGGCTGGACTGATGCAGATATTGACAGTTTAGGGCAATATGTAGGTGATCAGACATATAATCTTAATCCTGCCGTCAACAATATTTCTATTTCAGACTGTTTTGTTTGTATAGCTTCTACATTACAAGCCGTACCTGAACCCACCTCAACCATAAGCCTACTCGCTCTCGGCACTCTCGGCGCAGCTTCAACCCTCAAACGCCAACTAAAATCATCCAAACCATCAGAAAAAGAAACCACAAAAGTAGGCTAAATTGCCTCTAAAAATACCATAAATGCCCCTTCATGTTATCTTGAGTGGGCTTATTTTAGGGAATTTATTTTTACAATCTAAATCAATCATTTTCAGTTTATTCAGTTTATAATGTTACCAGTGTAAAATAAATACGAGGGGTTATTCATAATGAGTCCACATCCGGATAACTTTGACAACCTTCTCTTCTGGAATAACCTGATAAACCAAACGATGCTGAATATTAATGCGTCGGGAATAATAGCTCGCTAAATCGCCACTGAGTTTCTCATAAACAGGATAAGATTGATAGGGATTTGACTTAAGAATATTTAATAACTCGTTAGCTTGTTTTGCCAACCCAGTACGAGCCAGCTTTTCAGCATCTTTTTTCGCTTGTTTGGTAAAAACCAACTGCCAATTATCCATTTAAAATTGCTCTGATAGCCGCCTCATCCACACAATCTTCAATAGAAGTGTTGCCACCTTCAATAATTGAATCCACCATACCAGGAATAGAATACAAATAAAGCGTTTCTTGAATAGAGTTCCAATCTTCCTCAGCGATTAAAATAGCATTTTTTTTCGTACCAGATAACAAAATTGGTTGATGATTATCATTGGTATCATTCACTAATTCATCAATTTGTTCTTTGGCTTCAGTAACAGTGACAATTTTCATGTAACTATCCCTTAAATTAACAACAAGAGTACAACCGATTTTAACAGAAATCAAGTATTCTTCAGCATGGTAGCACCTTTTCTAAATATTTGTCAAATTTCTTTTTGCTTATTCTGGTTGCCAATTCTTGATAAGTTGCCTTGCTCTGGAGCATGGTACATTGACTGATTGATTACTATTCTGGGTGTTCCTAGCTGAACCAATTTCGCTGATACAACGCTTGACCAAGGCACTACTATCTAAGAAATAAAGTGCCATTTAACGTCGTTCCTCAATAATCATTTCTGAAATAGGTTTGCCCTCGATTTCAAGCAATCGTCGCTCAGTTATCAGTTGAGATGAAGGACGCTTAATCTGCTTCACTAATCCGGTATCAAGAAGAGATTGATGAAATACCGCTTGTTTGTCAGCTTCTTCTTTATCGATAAGATACTGTTGAATCTTCTGATTAAGCTGCTGAAGTTCTTTTAGATCAAGAGTCTCAAGCTGATTCAAGATTTGAGTAAGGATTGCCTGTGTCATAATCTGCTACTTTTTTGGCTGAATCTCTTATTACTGGGGATGAAGACTTGTTAGTCCTGAACCCATTTAGAAACACTAAAATCATCACCGCATTAGCATTTTTGGATACTTATTCCATCAGTTGATGGGGTGTAAGGATTCAGGTGCCTCAAACGCATTCACGGAGAGGGTTCTACAATCTCAAAACTCGCCAAACTAACAGATTCATTCTCAATAAGCAGGAGAATTAAGGCTTTCAGCATTTCTTAATGAGAGTGAGTATTTTGGCATAATTCGCCCAAATGCTTACCTGGTATAGGTTTGACTGCTTTTTCTATGACCTGAATCCTTACGATGGGGTTTAGTTTTTTGCCTAGTTTCCTGGCTACACCAAGATTAAAACGTAACTCAAAACACCATGCTATGGAACAACAAACTATAGAAGGAACTTGGGAGGAAATTTTACAACATACCTACACCTGTCAGGCGCGGAGAGGGGAGAATAAATAAAAATAATCTCCTGACTCCTGACGACCGACAGCTCAAAAACCGATAACCGATTCTAGCGATCGATCTCACCTTCGTAGGGTTGGACACCGATCGAGGGATAATTATCGTGGTTAGGACTGAAAACTTCTAACACTGCATGAGCTAACTTTTGGAAAAAGTCGGGACTCTCGTGCAAGGATTTGAGTGCCGCTTCTAATTCAGGAAGGGAGAAATCGAAGCCTTGGGAGCGAGCTATCTCTAGTAATTGCTGAGGCTCTTGGGTTGAGCGCATTTTTTGACCCAATTCTTCGTTTTTAGCGGCTAAGGCGAAAAAGTCGAACACTTGATTTTTAGACATATAAATACTTTTCCTTTGGTGATTAAAGGTGTGGCCTCGGCGGCATCGAGGCTAAACTGCCTAGTATGGTTTATTTTTATCCTACCAGTCAGGAGATATCCTCAAAGCAAAAGTTTCGTTTTTCCTGGCTTGTATGGCTGAGTATGCTTTTTCTGGGAAGTGGGGTGTGGGGTGTGGGGTGTTTTCTCGGTGAAGTGATAACTGAATCCTGCCGACCGCCTCTTTCAAGTCAGAGGATAAATAGCCTAAAATAGAAACCTGCACTCTTGTTTCTGTGGCCGCCATCATGAATAAGTCCCCACGTCGTTACCATATCACCACCTTTGGTTGTCAGATGAATAAAGCTGACTCCGAACGCATGGCGGGTATTTTAGAAGATTTGGGGTTTCAATGGTCTGAGGATGCCAACGAAGCCGATTTAATCCTCTACAATACCTGTACAATTCGCGACAATGCGGAACAGAAGGTATATTCTTATCTCGGCAGACAGGCTAAGCGCAAGCAAACTCAACCTGATCTTACTTTAGTTGTCGCTGGCTGCGTGGCCCAACAGGAAGGGGAACAATTGTTAAGACGGGTTCCCGAAGTGGATTTAATTATCGGTCCCCAACACGCAAACCGCTTGGGAGACTTATTACAACAAGTTTTTGACGGTTCCCAGGTGGTAGCCACCGAACCCATCCACATCATGGAAGATATCACCAAACCGCGCCGGGATAGTAATATTACCGCTTGGGTGAACGTCATCTATGGTTGTAATGAACGCTGTACCTATTGTGTGGTTCCGGGGGTGCGCGGTGTGGAACAATCTCGCACTCCTGCGGCAATTCGAGCAGAAATGGAACAATTAGGACAACAGGGTTATCAAGAAATCACCCTTTTAGGTCAAAATATCGATGCCTACGGACGGGATTTACCCGGAGTGACGGCAAGCGGCCGACATTTGCACAATTTCACCGATTTACTCTACTACATTCACGATGTGGCCGGCATTGAACGTCTCCGTTTTGCCACCAGTCACCCCCGCTATTTTACCGAACGTTTGATTAAAGCTTGTCAGGAATTACCTAAAGTTTGTGAACATTTTCATATCCCTTTTCAATCAGGGGATAATGATATCCTCAAGGCCATGAAACGGGGCTATACTCAGGAAAAATACCGACGGATTATTGCTAATATTCGCGATTTAATGCCGGATGCTGCCATTAGTGCCGATGCGATTGTCGGATTCCCGGGAGAAACAGAGGCACAGTTCGAGAATACTTTAAAATTAGTCGATGAGATTGGTTTTGATCAATTAAATACGGCGGCCTATTCTCCCCGTCCCAATACTCCAGCCGCTATTTGGGATCATCAATTAAGTGAGCAGGTAAAAAGCGATCGCTTACAAAGATTAAATCATTTAGTGGCGACAAAAGCTGCTGAACGTTCCCAAAGATATTTAGGCAGAATTGAGGAAATTTTAGTGGAAGACATTAATCCTAAAGATGCTAGTCAAGTTATGGGAAGAACTAGAGGCAATCGCTTAACTTTCTTTACGGGAAATATTGAGGAATTGCGCGGCACATTTGTTAAGGTTAAAATTACCGAAGTCCGTCCCTTTAGTTTGACGGGAGTGAGCTTTTAAGTAGTGGTGCAAAACTAATTTCTTGGTTAGGAGAGGCAAAAGGCAATAGGCAAGAGGTTGTTAAATATGTATAACTAATTTTGCTTAGGACTTAATAGTTAAGAGTGACTTGTCAACAGTGAAAAAAGACAATAGCTATCGGGAATAATTGGGTATTTTATGGATATTATCGCTATTTTGCAGCAAGATTATCAAAGATTTCCCCTCGATCAAACCTATGATATTTATGCTGATAACGTTTATTTTCAAGACCCTCTCAATCAATTTCGGGGGATTAAACGCTATCGGGAAATGATTGGTTTTATGGGTCAATGGTTCCAAGCTATCAAGATGGATGTCCACGCAATTGAACAGCAGGGAAATATTATTAATACCCGTTGGACATTGTACTGGACAACCCCTTTGCCTTGGCGGCCTCGCATCGCTATTTCTGGCCGCAGTGAATTAACTCTCGATGACAATAATCTGATTATTTCTCATATCGATTATTGGGATTGTTCGCGCTGGGATGTGCTGCGTCAGCATTTACCTTTTCCCAGTTCTTAACTAGATTTTTTAACTAGAAAATGCCGACCAACGAGCGCTCGTTTGCTTGACAAAATCCTGTAAAAATGCTAGGCGCTGATTTTGTTCCCAGACCTGTTTAACTTTATTCTGCAAACTCGTCCAATTCCAATCATTATTCAGCTGCTCGTTAATTTCCTGTTCTTGGAAATATTCAACTAAACTTAAACCAGCTAAACGAGTTAAATAGGCTGCTCCAATTCCCTGCACTGTACCACCGGCAATATAAGTAATCGCATTTCCCTTGAGAATCGTTCCTAATGCCTGAGTTGTCACCTCTACCATGCCCAATTGTACCATCATTTTCCCCAGGGTAGTCATGGCTGTTTTTGCTTGTTCAACGGACATTTTTTGTTGATAAATTGCCCCTAAATCCACTAACATTTGAGCGTTAGTGGCTGCCGCTAAAACTAAATCTAGGGCTGCAAGAGGATTAGCAAAAGTGGCAGTAGCGGCTATCCATTGGTATTGTTCGATAACAGGTAAAGCCTTTTTGCGTCGGGATTGATTAAGTAATTGTTTGGTTTCCTTGACTAATTCGAGCGCTTGTCTCCAGATAGTTCCCAGAACTAATTCCTGCTTTTCTTGTTCGATAATTTGTCGGAGATGATTATCTAAAGGATCGATAACCACGGTTTGGGTTTCCGTCCATTCCTTAATTTCTCCATTGCTTTGATGTTGACGAACTTTTAGGGGTTCAGGGGCAGCGGCTATGGCTAAAATGTGGTGAGTGGGAATAGTTTCTTTCAGTCTTTGTTTCAGGGAAAGGAGTATTTCTTCTCTGGTTTCGGCGGGTAAACGATCCTGTTTATTCAGTAACAGGATAACACGCTGGTGCATTCGATCGAATTGCTGGAGAATTTGCCATTCGGAATCGCTTAAATCCCCATTGATGAGATACAAAACTAGGTCGGCTGCTAGAGCTTTTTTCTGGTTAGCGGTGGAGTCGAAAGTTAGAAGCGGTTCCGTTTCCAGAAAAGCGACAGATTCCCCAAAATTGCCGCTTTCCAGTAGTTTTTTTAAGGCAGTTTTACCAGTTTTTTTAGCCCCAGTAATGGCAATTTTCAGGTCTTGGCGAGTAAATTCTTGATTTAATTGGGTCAAACTGGTTTTGAGTGGGGTTGAGTCTTGATTGGGGTCTTCTTTAGCCAGATAATTAATTATCTTCTCGGCTTTGCTAATCGCTTGTTTAACCTTTTCTAGACTCAGGGGAGTGGAAGGGGAAAAATCGATTTTCGTGTTGGGTTTTTGCCAAAACCAGATACCAGCACCAAGAGCAATCGCACCGAAAATACCCCATGAACCGATTTCGCTCAGTGTACTATTGAAAGTTTCCCCTAGGGTGAAAGCGATGGTAATGCCTATCCCCGTCACTAAAATCGGTTTACCCAATCTTACCGTCATTTTTCCTCATCCTCGCCAACTGCTGTGATTATTCTAGCTTTTTTGTGCTGGATTTCATCTCAAAATCAACTTTTCAGCCGACAATTCCTCGCCGATGTCCTGGCCGCTCTTGCCTAAAAAGCCCCAGATATGTCATAATGATCGATTGCGTGTAAATTTATCCGATCCCCTGTTGTTATGGCTAGTAAAAAAGGCGTTCGCCTAATCATCACTGTAGAATGCACGGAATGCCGCAGTAATCCCGATAAGCGTACCCCCGGCGTTTCTCGCTACACCACCAGCAAAAACCGTCGCAATACCACCGGCAGACTGGAAATCAAGAAATACTGTCCCCACTGCAATAAGCACACCGTCCACAAGGAAATTAAGTAAGCACACTTTAGTTAAAAAGTCAAGCAATCTTTACAAATCTATGAGCTACTATCGTAAACGTCTCTCCCCCATCTCCCCCAGTCAACCGATTGACTACAAAGACACCGAACTCCTCCGCAAATTCATCACCGAACGCGGCAAACTTCTACCTAGACGCATCACCGGTTTAACTTCTAAACAACAGCGAGATTTAACGGAAGCGGTAAAACGGGCCCGTTTAATGGCTTTATTACCTTTTGTCAACCAAGAAGCCTAAATTCAGTGATCAGTAATCAGTAATCAGTGATCACTGAAAATAACACGTATAAGTAATAGGACAAAATTAACTTCTTGGTGAGGATAGGCACTTATCTAAGGAGTAGTTAGATATACTTAATTAATTGTATCTAGCTACCTAACTTAAAACCTAAACCCGATCACTGATAACTGGTCACTGATAACTGATAAGCGATCTCAGTATATTGGGGTTGCTTTCTCGTTTTTGCAAAGAAATATATCGAAATCGGCAGCGGAGAGGAAAATTCGTGCGAGAATCTAAAGAAATAATTAAATCGCTCTGGGGGTAGCCGACGATTTTGTGATTATCGATCCAAATCCACCAATTAGCACAATGGGAGGCTCTTATGGAAAAGCAGCCATCAGAAATCGAGATCGAGCTAGATAAACAGCTAAAAGAGGAGTATTCCGAGCAGTTTCTGCGTAGTATATTTAATTCCGTGCAAGCGTCGATTTTTGTAGTGGACGTGCTGGAAAATAGAGATTTTCGCTATGTGGGAGCAAACCCCGTTCATGAACGCTGGACAGGATTGCGTTCATCAGAGATTAAAGGCAAAACTCCCGAACAAATCCTTCCCCCCGATGATGCGCGTAGTGTGCGGCAACACTATAGCGATTGTGTGCGTTACGGAACGACTATTTCCTACGAACAGTATTTACCTTTTCAAAATATACCCTACTGGTGGCTAACGACTTTAACACCCCTACGGGATAAAAATGCGCGTATCTATCGTTTAGTGGGAACCAGTACCAATATCACCGAACGTAAACAGGCCGAAGAAGCTTTAAGATTACAAGCAGAACGGGAACAACTACTGGGGGTAATGCAGGAAAGAATCCGGCAATCGTTGGATCTTGATCGCATTTTGCAAAGAACCGTTAAGGAAGTGCGACAATTCCTCAACTGCGATCGAGTGTTAATTTATCGTTTATTCCCCGATCATAGTGGCATGATTGTGGTGGAATCCCATACTGCGAGGATTAATTCCGTCTTGGGAAACAGCATTGAGGATCCCTGCTTTAATTTATCCCCAGAACGTCTGGAAAATTATCGTCGCGGGAGAATTCAGGTTATTGAAAATGTCCATAATTGTGGACTTGATCCCTGTTATCGCAGCCTACTAACCTCTTTGCAAGTACAGGCTAACTTGGTGGTGCCAATTCTCTGCGATAACCAACTCTGGGGGTTACTAATTGCCCAAAATTGCCAAAAAACTCGCTCTTGGCAATCCCAAGAAATCGATCTCCTTAAACAATTAGCCATTCAAGTGGGAATTGCCATTCAACAAGCGGAACTGCACCAACGGGTAAAATGCTTGAATACTGCCTTAGAATCGGAGGTTCAGCAAAGAACTGCCGAATTGCAGATGACTTTGAAGTATGAAGCATTAATCGGACGGATTACCGAAAAAATTCGCGATAGTCTCGATGAAAATCATATTCTGCAAACCACCACCAGGGAATTAGTGCAGGTTTTACCCGCACAACGGGCCCAAATTGAGCTTTACAATCCCAGTCGCAGCAAAGCCACTATTATCCACGAATACACCACTCAAGAGCTTATCTGTCAGGGAATTAGCCGTCAAATTAGCGATTTTCCTGAAATCTATCAACCGCTGCTGCACAAACAAGTTTTACAATTTGTCGATTATCTTCCCCTTGGCAATCCGCAAATCTGTCGTGTTAACCGCTGCGCTTGTCCTATCTTTGACGATCAGGGTTTTTTGGGCAATATTTGGCTAATTCGACCAGCTAATCAGATTTTTAACTCCTTAGAAACTAATTTGATTCAACATATTGCCACCGAATGTGCGATCGCTATTCGCCAAGCGCGACTTTACGAATCTTCCCAAGCACAAGTGAGGGAATTAGAAAAACTAGAAAGATTAAAAAGCGAATTCCTGAAAACCCTTTCCCATGAACTGCGAACCCCGATTACCAGCATTCGTCTAGCGGTGGAAACCCTAGAAAGTCTCCTAGAATATCAAGGGATCGAGATTGATCCAGAGGATTCGATCGGTCAACTGTTGCAAATTCTTAACATTGAATCTCAACGTCAGAGTAAATTAGTTAATGATTTGCTGACTTTAACCTATCTGGATGCGGAAACCGAACCTCCGGCGCTCGAAACAATCGACTTACTTTCTTGGCTACCCTTATTAGTGGAACCTTTTCGCACTCTCACCCGCGAGCGACAACAGCAGTTAATTTTAGATATAGATGGGGATATACCGGAGATTAACAGCAATCTTTGTGATATCGAACGCATCATAGCGGAATTACTGACCAATGCTTCCAAATATACCCCAGAACAAGGGATAATTAGGGTAAATGTCAGGCGTGCGGACGAGCAAATATTAATCAGTGTGAGCAATTCAGGTGTAGAAATCGCTCCAGGGGAATTATCAAGAATATTTGCTCCTTTTTATCGCATTCCTAACCAAGATCCCTGGCGCTACAGTGGCACCGGTTTAGGTTTAGCTTTAGTCCACAAACTGATTAAACCCCTGAATGCCACCATTGATGTCACCAGTGCCAATGCTGTCACCACTTTTACCCTCACCTTGCCAATCTAGTCGAGCAGAAAACTTTTTAGAAAAAAACCTTGCAATTATTTCGAGGGCGTGCTATATTAAGAAAGGACTAAAAAAAGCCGAGATAGCTCAGTTGGTAGAGCAGAGGACTGAAAATCCTCGTGTCCGCGGTTCAAATCCGCGTCTTGGCATCGGAAAAACAATAAAATTTGCCCTGTATTTGCTTTCTGGTCTGTCGGGTTTTGTAAATGCAGCTGGCTCCCTTAGGTTTGGTGGGCAAAATGTATTTTAAGATACAGTCTTGCGGGCCAACGACTGGAAGGAACCACACCAGACACAAATATATCAGTTAAACTTATCACACAAACAATAAGAGAGCCTGCAGCCTTTCTCCTCAAGATGAAGTGTGACCTAATTTGGTAAGCTAAAAGCTTTGATTTACTTAGTTTCTGACCTTGTTTTTAGGTGGGAGAATTGCCGGATTCTTTCTTTTGCCTGTTGCCTTCAGTTTACCGATTACTGATTACCGATCACTGAAAAGTCTCCCCAACCCGCAACTACTTTTTGACCTTGGGCTTGACGTGAGCGGTCACGGATTAAGATAATCTAACAAGTATGTACGACGATGAAATCCTAGACTCTAGCAACCCCTTAAATAATCCTCTCGATGGGAGCGATCCGGATCAAGCAGCGGAAATTCCCCCCGATCCTGAGGAGATGCTCTCATTGCTTACTTCTGCTGATGTGAGCGAGAGGATGATCGCAGCCCGGGCCTTTTGTGAATTGCGGGACGAAAGAGCGATCGCACCTTTACTAGAGATGTTAAACGATGTCTGTCCCCTAGTGCGTGTCAGTGTCGCCTACGCTTTGGGCCGAAATCCCAGTCTTAGCTCTGTGGCTCCCTTAATCGATTTACTGGCCAGAGATTGGAATGGTTACGTCAGAAAAGGGGTAGTTTGGGCCCTGGGTAACTGTGGCGATCGCAAAGCGATCGAGCCTTTGGTTCATGCTCTCAAAACTGATATTTCGGCGGTGCGATTATGGGCAGCCAGTAGTTTGGCCCAGATTGCCAAGGTCAATTATGAAGATATCATCACCGTGTTGCCGCCTTTAATTGAAGGATTGCGCCGGGATTTAATCGCAGCGGTGCGGAGTAATTGCGCTTGGTCGATCGGTCAATTGTGCCGAGAATTGCCCTTAAATGTGATTTATGCCACGGCGATCGATGCTTTGATCGAGGCCTTGGTGGAAGATGAGGATTTAGGTGTCAAGGAAGATGCTAGGGGTGCTTTATTAAAAGTGGGCGACCCAAGAGGATTACAATTGATCGAGGAATTAGAGCTTGAAGGAATTATCTAAACCGCTAATTTTGGGCGTTACAGGGGCATCAGGACTGATTTATGCTGTCCGTACTCTCAAATATCTACTTTTAGCCGACTACACGATCGATCTAGTGGCCTCCAGATCAGCTTACACTGTTTGGCAAGCAGAAGATAATATTCGGATGCCGCCAGAACCGGAGCTGCAAGAACAATTTTGGCGCAGTCAATCCGGGGTGATGGAGGGGGGGAAATTACGCTGTCATCGTTGGGGTGATGTGGGGGCAACGATCGCCAGTGGTTCCTATCGCACCCTTGGCATGGTAATTATTCCCTGTAGCATGAGTACAGTGGCCAAATTAGCGGGGGGATTAAGTTCCGATCTGCTAGAAAGAGCGGCCGATGTGCAGATTAAGGAGGGCAGAAAATTGGTTTTAGTACCGCGAGAGACCCCTTTTAGTTTAATTCATCTGCGTAATTTAACTACTTTGGCCGAGGCGGGCGTTAGAATCGTGCCAGCAATACCGGCATGGTATCATCATCCCCAATCGATCGAGGATTTGGTCGATTTTGTTATCGCTCGTACTCTCGATCAGTTAGATATCGATTGTGTGACAATTAATCGCTGGCAAGGACATTGACAGTTATCAGTTATCAGTTATCAGTTATCAGATGTAAGTTTTAAGTTAATTAGGGTTTGCGGCAAAAAGTACGGGCGAAGCATTCGGATAGAAAATCTCCAGTTTCACCGATAGGTTATTGCCCGAATGCTTCGCCCCTACACCGACGCGGGCCGATGAAGACGCAAAGTTTGGAAGCATGATTCTCTCAAAATCTTGCACCTGTTTCGCAAGAAAAGCCACAAAACCCCTACCTTGCCTACATTTCACATTTATTCAGCAAACCCTAATTAGTTAGTTATCTTTATCTTTATGCCTGTTTACTGTTTACTGATCACTGTTTACTGATCACTGAGTCAAGGGAGGTAAAAATGGGCTGGATTATGGTCTTATTTGCGATCGCTGTGGGCGGATTACTGATCTGGCAGAATCTGGGGGTGATCACTTTGGTCTTTTTTGGCGGTATTATGACGGTAAAACTGCCCCTAGCGGTTTGGGTGTTACTTTTCACCCTAGCGGGAATTATCAGTGGTTTAACCCTGCAATTTCTCTATAGTTTTGGTCGTCCTTTGGCTGCCCCAAAAGCCTCCCCTCGTATAGCGAATAATCCCACAGTCCCACCGCCATCTCCCCGACCTACCTATATTCAGGATACTGCTCCGTCTGCACGGGGTAACGATTGGGAAAGAGATAGCGGTGATGATTGGAATTTTGATACACCCCCCGAAAAACCGACGACCATTCAGGAGCGGGAAGAATTTCCGCCTAGGGTTGCCGATGAGGAAAAAGTTAACCCTGATGTGAGCCAAAGAGCAAATTTTGTCAAGCCACCAAGTGACAGTTCTCAAACTGGCTCGGTTTATTCCTATAGTTACCGCACAGCCAAAGAGACTCGCGGGGAAAAAGCCGATCAAGTGTACGATGTCAATTATCGGATTATTACGCCCCCCGCCGAGGATCAAAATGAAGTAAACAAAGGGGATGAGGAAGAGTGGATTTAACTTTGACAGGGACAGAAACAGTGCTGATCAGCCAAAAATTGCTAAAAAGACGGTAAAAAAAGCCTAAAAAACTTAATAATGCCCAAAACAGCTAATTATATTCCTCGTTGGCTCTCTGGTTAGTGAAAGAAAAATCTCGGCTAATCCGATAATACCTGCTGGCAAATCCTGCTAGGGGGGGTTTATCTGTTAAAATTTCTTGTCGTCGTGAAGTGAAGCGGGAAGAGTATGCGAATTCTATTTGTGGGTGCCGAGGCCGCTCCAATTGCCAAAGTTGGGGGAATGGGAGACGTAATTGGGGCATTACCGAAAGTCTTGCGTCAGCTAGGTTATGATGTGCGGATTTTTCTACCTTACTACGGTTTTCTTCAGGAAAAAATGGACATCCCTTCCGAACCCATTTGGTCAGGATTCGCCATGTTTCAGGATTTTTCAGTCTATGAAACGGTTTTACCCGATACAGATATTCCTCTCTACCTCTTTGGTCATCTAGCTTTCTCTGGACGCAGTATCTACGGAGGCGAAGATGAGGCCTGGAGATTTACCCTTTTTGCCAATGGTGCGGCGGAATTCGCCTGGAATTGCTGGAAACCGCAAGTTATTCACTGTCATGATTGGCATACGGGCATGATTCCCGTTTGGATGCACCAAGACCCCGATATTAGCACCGTTTTTACGATCCATAATCTCGCCTACCAGGGGCCTTGGCGCGAAGCATTAGAAAAAATGACTTGGTGTCCTTGGTATATGCAGGGGGATAATACTATGGCCGCGGCGGTTCAATTTGCTAATCGCGTCACGACTGTCTCTCCCACCTATGCCCGTCAAATACAGACCCCCATTTATGGCGAAAATTTAGAGGGATTATTATCCTATATTTCTGGCAATCTGGTGGGGATTGTTAACGGCATCGATACGGAGGTGTATAACCCGGCTAAAGATGTTTATCTTAAGCAGAATTTTACCCCAGAAACCATCGAAAAACGTCTGGCCAATAAAATTGCCCTGCAAGAAGAAGTGGGGCTACAGGTCAGTAAAAGTGCCTTTGTCATGGCGATGGTGACGCGTTTGGTGGAACAAAAAGGTATTGATCTAGTGATGCAAATTTTAGATCGCTTTCTCACCTATACTGATGCACAATTGATTATTTTAGGTACAGGCGATCGCTATTATGAAACCCAACTATGGGAGATGACTTCCCGTTTCCGGGGGCGAATGTCCCTGCATCTTCTCTATAGTGATGCCCTTTCCCGTCGCATCTATGGGGGGGCCGATGCTTTATTAATGCCTTCCCGTTTTGAACCCTGCGGCATTTCCCAATTAATGGCCATGCGTTATGGTTGCATCCCCATGGTACGTCGCACCGGTGGTTTAGTCGATACAGTGTCTTTCCACGACCCGATTCAGGAAAAAGGAACGGGATTTAGTTTTGATCGCTATGAACCCTTAGACCTGTTTACCTGTATGATCCGGACTTGGGAAAGTTTCCGTTATAAACAGGATTGGCAAAAACTACAGCAACGGGCAATGACTCAAGATTTCAGTTGGTATAAATCCGCTTTGGAATATCTAAAAATCTACAAACAAATCACAGGACAATCGGAGCAATTATCCGATGAAGAAAAGGATAAATTTGTCGCCCTGACCAGCAGTTAAATCCTGATTAAGTAGGGGTGGAGATATCACCCCTACTTAATCAGAAATTAATCAATAATGGCGTTGAGAAGAACTTCCGCTAGGGTCATATCTTCCATATCATCGATAGTAATTGTGTCAACGATATCGAATTTAGCCCCGGCCGATTCTAGCTGATCGTCTAAAGCTTTAAGAAATTCGGTTGCTTGTCGATCATGGCCTACTTGAATCAGAGAAATGGCTAATTCTTCGTCGCTATCGAGTTTTCGAGAAGCTTCGATAATTTGACGCATCACCGCTTTGCGATCATCTGGTTCTCCGTCGGTAATCACCAGAATAGTTTCTCCGTTGGGTTTAGTTTTGCCGGCAGTTTTGCGCTGAAAATAATTATCAAGGGCATCTTGGAGAACAGCTGCTAGGTCTGTCCTCCCCATCGGTTCATTTTCTTGATAAATTCGTGTCACCTTATCGGAAGTAACATTATCATAGCGTCGGAAACGTCCGGAAAAAAGATAGATAGTGATGCCGTCGGGATCGATTTCCTCGCACTTTCTAGCCAAGGCAAGGGTGGATTCTTGGGCAATTTGCCAACGGGTTTTCTCACCCGGTTTATCAGCAGTGGACATACTGCCACTTTTGTCAATAATCAGAGTATAATCTCTGTCTTGTACAACACTTTCACTGGTCATAGGGGCTATACCTCCAAGCGATTTGCGCTCGTCCTAGTCTAATAATTATTAAACTCTAGGATGGAAACTTCACCTCGATCGACTAGGGTTTTTTAATTATTGGGGGAGAGAGACAGCGTAATCAACAGCAGAAACTATCATCAGAAAACCGGTCGGGCTAAAATGAAAAAAGTATGAAAATTATTTCTTAACCTGATACTGTTAAGTAGGTAAGCGTTAAAAATCATCAGATGCCCCCTTTATTAAGGAGGGACCAGCACCCCCCTTATCAAGGGGGGCAGGGGGGATCAGACCTAAAATCCATTTTAAATTCAACTATAACCCGATATTGTTAAATTAGCCGATGAGTGATAGCAAATCGATCGCCTCAACCGAGAAAAAGCCGGATAATCCACCTTCTTGGAGTTTTTGGACGGTGTTTAGTTCCACCTTCCTAACCATATTTTTAGCTGAAATCGGCGATAAAACCCAATTAGCCACCCTTCTCATCAGTGCCGAATCCCAATCCCCCTGGGTGGTTTTTGCTGGGGCAGCCAGCGCTTTAATCGCTACCAGTCTCCTCGGTGTCCTGATCGGTTATTGGATTGCTCGTCGTCTTTCCCCGAAAACCTTAGATATCGGTGTCGCTATCCTTCTCCTTTTGATCACTGGTTTACTGATCAGCGATATTCTCTAAGCAATCAGTGATCGCTTCACTGTTCACTGAAAAAAGCTTCCCACCTCCCTAGAATTTATGAATTGGCAATTATTCGGACTGACATTTATCACGGTTTTTTTGGCAGAAATCGGCGATAAAAGTCAATTAGTAGCGATCGCTCTCGGTGGCAGTTCCAAATCACCCAAAGCCGTCTTTTTTGGCTCAATTACCGCCTTAATCCTGACCAGTTTCTTAGGAGTCCTTGCGGGGGGCAGTATGGCGCAATTATTCCCCGCTAAGATATTAAAAGCGATAGCGGCCATTGGTTTTGCACTGCTTGCTGTCCGGCTGCTTTGGCCAGATTCGGATTGATAATTGGGTTTGCGGCAAAAAGCTTTTCCTGGGGGCAGGGTGTGGGGTTTTAGGGATTTTCAGGTGGTCAACTACCTAATTTTCAGGGAAAAAGTACCTGAATTTTATCCCCGATCACTCCAGTGGTTGGCACTTTTTGAGGGAAAAAAGTCTAAAAGTCTTATCCAACAAAGTTTTTAGATTTATTCAGCAACCCCTAATTAATTTTTGAAGGTTCAAAAACGGCAAAAATAAGGATTAAATCGCATAAAGTATGTAAATAGACCATTTAATTGATTATTATTCATTTTTAATTCTCCCGACTCCTGCCTCCCGTCTCTCGACTCCTGCCTCCCGACTCCTGATAGCTAAAAAACCGAGGTAAATTCCAAAAAAATAATTAATTTTTCCCCAAAAAGTAGCTAAAGTTACAAAAAACAGCCAAAAAGTAGCTAAAGTTACAAAAAATCTACTAACCTAGCCGTAACATCACACAGATATTCGTAGAAAGATTCCCGAAAATCTCCTCAGCAAAAACATCCGTGTGAAGTAGCTAATTTAGTTCAAGATCATCATGTCAAATTTAGGACGACGTAAATTTCTCCTGTACGGTTCTGCCACTTTGGGAACCAGTATTCTGTTAAAAGCTTGCGGTGGCCAAAACCAAACCCCCACGGCCAGTCCTAGCCCAGCTGCTAGTCCCGCTCCGGCTTCTGGAGAGACCATTAAGGTGGGTATTCTGCACTCCCTCAGTGGCACCATGGCCATCAGTGAAACCAGCGTAGTCGATGCGGAAAAACTGGCGATCGAGGAAATCAATGCCGCCGGTGGTGTTCTTGGTAAACAGATTGAGGCAGTGGTGGAAGATGGCGCTTCCGATTGGCCAACTTTTACCGAAAAAGCCACCAAACTGATCGATCAGGACAAAGTTTTGACCGTCTTCGGTTGTTGGACTTCCGCCAGTCGTCAGGCGGTTTTGCCCGTGTTTGAAGCCAGAAACCATATGCTCTGGTATCCCGTCCAGTACGAAGGTCAAGAGTGTTCTAGAAATATCTTCTACACTGGTGCCGCACCTAACCAACAGATCGAGCCGGCAGTCACTTGGTTGCTGGAAAACAAAGGGAAAAAATTCTTCCTTGTCGGTTCCGACTACGTTTTCCCCCGCACTGCCAACACGATTATTAAAGAGCAGTTAAAGGTAAAAGGCGGCGAAACCGTGGGCGAAGATTATCTACCTCTAGGTAACACGGAAGTTACCCCAATTATCACCAAAATTAAGCAAGCTTTACCCGATGGCGGCGTTATTTTCAACACCCTTAACGGTGATAGTAACGTGGCTTTCTTTAAACAACTGCAAGCAGCCGGTTTAACTCCCGATAAATATCCGGTCATGTCGGTGAGTGTTGCTGAGGAAGAAGTTAAACAGATTGGTAAGGAATATCTCCTCGGTCAATACGCTTGTTGGAACTATTTCCAAACCGTAGATACCCCCGCTAACAAGAAATTTGTTGCGGCTTTTCGAGCTAAATATGGTCAGGATCGCGTGACCAATGACCCCATGGAAGCGGCCTATATTATGGTCTATCTCTGGAAGCAAGCGGTGGAACAAGCGGGAACCGCCGATGATCTGGACAAAGTTCGGGCTGCCGCCATCGGACAAAAATTCGATGCTCCCGAAGGACCGGTGGAAATGTTCCCCAATCATCATATTTCCAAGACCGTCCGCGTTGGTCAGGTGAGAGATGATGGTCTATTTGACATCGTTTGGTCAACTCCGGGGGTGGTGGAACCGCAACCTTGGAACCAATTTGTCCCCGAAACTAAGGGCTTTGCCTGTGATTGGACGGATCCAGCTAAGGGCGGTAAATTCAAAATGGAAAAATCCTAGTTTTAGAAATTTTTCCAGACAATAACGACAGTGAGGTGGACATTACTGTTCACCCCTCTTTTTAAACCTTAAAAATGCACGGGAATAAGGAAAAGTGTCAGCATTATTAGAAGGATTATTTAATGGTATTAGCATCGGTTCTGTGCTATTGCTGGCCGCTTTAGGACTAGCGATTGTTTTTGGACTGATGGGGGTGATTAATCTCGCTCACGGTGAGTTAATGATGTTAGGGGCTTATACTACTTTTGTGATGCAAAATGTCTTTAAAGGTTTCGGTTCTCCCTTCTTCGATACCTACGTTTTATTCGCCCTACCGATCGCTTTTTTAGTGTCGGGATTGGCGGGATTATTATTAGAAAGGGGGGTGGTTAGGTTTCTCTACGGCAGACCCCTAGAAACGCTGCTGGCCACTTGGGGAGTCAGCTTAATTCTGCAGCAATTTGTCAGAAGTGTCAACGGCTTATTAGTAATTAGTTTAATAGTTTTCTGTCTCTTATTTTTTGGGGCAATGAAGGTGTTAAGTCGTCGCCTAGATTGGGAGAGAATTCGCAATTTAGCTATCGGTATCACCCTGCCTTTATGCCTAGCTATCGCTGGATTATTAGGCTATCTTTTATCTTTTAATCCCGTTCTTGCTAGACCCTGGTTTAGTGCCAGAAACGTCGATGTCACCGCTCCTGTTTGGTTACGGGGAGGTTTACCTTTATTGGGTTTTCAAATGCCCTACACTCGTATATTTATTATCATTTTAACTGCCCTTTGTTTGTTAGGGACTTATTGGTTTTTAAATAAATCTTCTTGGGGTTTACGCATTCGTGCCGTCACCCAAAATCGCCAGATGAGTGCCTGTTTAGGCATTCCCACCAATCAAGTGGATGCTTTGACTTTTGCCCTCGGTTCAGGATTAGCGGGAGTTGCCGGTTGTGCGATTAGTTTCTTGGGTTCCGTCGGTCCAAATGTGGGACAAAATTATATCGTTGATACTTTTATGGTAGTGGTGGTGGGGGGAGTGGGTAATCTACTAGGAACTATTATCGCAGCTATGGCCATTGGTGTGGCTAATTATTTAATTGGTTCGGGAACTTTTGCCCTCATGTCCGGTTCCGTGGCAGCACTAAAACCCCTAACGGATTTCTTTACCTTTTTCTCCACCACTAGCATGGCAAAAGTGATGATTTTTGCTTTAATTATTGCTTTCTTGCAATTCAAACCTGCGGGAATTTTTCCTCCTAAAGGACGTACTGCCGAGTTATAGATTATGATTACCGAAACCATCACTAGAAACGAATCCCGACAACGGGAAAAGAAAAAGTTAATCACGGAAATCGCTGTTATTGTTGGATTGATGGTTATCTTTGCGGTGTTTTTGCCCTTAGCTTTGTCGGCTTTCCGCTTGCGTTTATTGGGGCGATTTCTTTCCTTCGCTATTGTCGCTTTGGGGATAGATTTGATCTGGGGTTATACGGGTTTATTAAGTCTTGGTCATGGTATCTTTTTTGCTCTCGGTGGTTACGCTTTGGCCATGTACCTAAATCTTCAGTTACCCCCCGGACAAATGCCCGAATTTTTTACTCTCTACGGGGTGACAGAATTACCTTTTATTTGGCAACCTTTTTATTCCCTACCCTTGACAATTCTAGCCCTAATTATTGTACCAGCGATCGTGGCAGGATTACTAGGTTATTTAATCTTCCGCAATCGCATTAAAGGGGTTTATTTCTCGATTTTGACCCAAGCGGCTTTACTGGTATTTTTTAACTTTTTTAACGGTCAACAAAAGTTAATTAACGGCACTAATGGCTTAAAAACCGATACCCAAAAAATTTTCGGTTTGCTGGTGGGTTCCGATGCCGTTCAAGTGGCCTTTTATTCACTCACAATTGTCTGTTTACTGGCTATTTATCTGCTCTGTCGTTGGTTAACTACGGGCAGATTTGGGCGCTTATTAGTCGCCATTCGCGATGATGAGGTGCGGGTGCGTTTTTCCGGTTATGATCCTACTTGGTTTAAGGTGCTAGTTTTTGCCATTTCTGGGGCAATTGCTGGTGTTGCTGGCGCTCTTTACACCGTGCAAACGGGTATTATCACTCCTAAATCTATGGATGTGGCTTTTTCCATTGAAATGGTGATTTGGGTGGCTGTGGGGGGACGTGCTACCCTTGTGGGGGCAGTTATCGGTACTTTATTGGTACGCATGGCCCAAACTTTTTTAAGCGAACAATTACCGGAAGTCTGGGTATTTTTCCAGGGGGCCCTATTCCTAATTGTGGTGACAGTGCTTCCCGATGGTATTCTCGGTGGGATTAAACGTTTGCTGACTCATTTTGGTTTCCGCAAAACTTTAATTACCTATCCTAGTGTTGAGGAAGCTCTGGAAGTGCAACTGGAAAGAGAAGAATTAGAGCATAAGTGATCTTAGTTATCAGTTATCAGATGTGAGTTTTCAGTTCACTGATTACTGTTTACTGTTCACTGAAAATAATTACCAATTTCCTCTTAGAAATTATGACTGGAAAAATCTTAGAAATCGAGAATCTTACCGTCAGTTTTGGGGGTTTTAAAGCTCTCAATAATCTTAATTTCAGTATGGATACGGGAGAATTACGGGTGATTATCGGTCCCAATGGTGCGGGAAAAACCACTTTTTTAGATGTGATTACGGGGAAAGTCCAACCCACCATCGGACGGGTATTATTTAAAGGTCGAGATCTCCGCCAAATTCCCGAATTTGCGATCGCTCGTTTAGGTATTGGTCGCAAATTCCAAACTCCTAGGGTATATTTAAATCTAACTGTGCGAGAAAATCTTGATTTAGTTAGCAACCGTAATAAAAATGTTTTCTCAACTCTTTTCGGTCGTCCTCCCCTAGAAGATAGCCGACAAGTTATTGGTTTACTGGAAATTATCGGGTTAACTGCTAAAGCTGATTTACCCGCTTCTTTACTGTCCCACGGCGAAAAACAACGCTTAGAAATAGGCCAATTAGTAGCCCAGTCACCAGATTTACTGCTAGTAGATGAACCCGTGGCTGGATTAACCGATGAGGAAACGGAGAACGTGGGCAATTTGTTGTTAAATCTAGCGGAAAGTCATTCGATTATTGTCATTGAACACGATATGGAATTTGTCCGGCAAATTGCCCGCAAAGTCACGGTTTTGCACCAAGGAACCGTTCTCTGTGAGGGGAATATGGAGCAAATTCAAAATGATCCGAAAGTTATTGAAGTTTATCTAGGTTCCTCGGAGGAATAAAAAGTAAAATGATTAAAATTAGTTAAAAAGGATTGACAATGCTACACATATCTGATCTCAATGTTTTCTATGGAGAAAGTCATATTTTAAGAAATGTTGATCTTAACATTAATGCGGGAGAAATGGTCTGTTTAATCGGACGTAATGGCGTGGGCAAAACTACCCTATTAAAAACCCTAATGGGTATCTTAAAACCGCGAGCGGGAGTAATTAATTATGAGCAAGAAAACCTGATTAATAAAACCCCAGATCAAAGAGCCAGATTAGGACTGGGTTATGTGCCGCAGGGTAGGGATATTATTCCCCGTTTAACGGTAAAAGAGAACTTAATTCTCGGTTTAGAAGCTTTACCCACAAAAAGAAAAAATTCCACAATTCCCGAAGAAATCTTCGATTTATTTCCCGTTTTAAAAACCATGTTATCGCGGATGGCAGGAGATTTAAGCGGTGGACAACAACAACAATTAGCCATCGCTCGCGCCTTAGTGGGGGAACCAAAATTATTAATTTTAGATGAACCCACGGAAGGAATTCAACCGTCAATTATCCTCGAAATTGAAGCAGCGGTGCGGCGTATTGTTGCCAGTAAAGGAATCGCCGTTTTATTAGTAGAACAACACCTGCATTTTGTCCGCCAAGCTGATCGATATTATGCCATGCAGAAAGGGGGAATTGTTGCTTCTGGTTTCACGAGCGAATTAAGTCAAGAAGTCATTCAGCGATTTTTGGCGGTGTAAACTTAACTTTTTCCTTGATAACTAGGTAGGCGTTAAAAATCATCAGACACCCCCCTTATCAAGGGGGGATTAAGGGGGGATCGACACCCCCCTTATCAAGGGGGGATTAAGGGGGGATCAAAGACAAAATCTATCTTCAATTTAATTATAACCACTTACTTATATGACTCAAATAGTCGTGATTGGTGGGGGAGCAGCGGGATTTTTTGGCGCAATTAAAGCGGCAGAATCTAACCCAAAAGCAGGCGTTACTATCCTAGAAGCGGCAAAAGAACCTCTGGTGAAAGTGCGAATTTCGGGAGGGGGACGCTGTAATGTCACCCATTATTGTTTTGATGTTTCCCAATTGGTTAATTATTATCCTCGCGGTGGCAAAGCACTACGGGGAGCTTTTAGTCGGTTTCAACCCCAAGATACTATTAAATGGTTTGAATTGCGGGGGGTAAAACTCAAAACAGAAGCGGATGGACGAATGTTTCCCAGCACCGATAATTCTGAAACTATTGTTAATTGTCTGCGGGAAAGTGCGACTTTTGCTGGGGTTGATTTAAGGCTAAATTCCCCAGTTAAATCGGTAAAAAAACAGGAAGAAAGTTTTTTAATTGAATTAAAAAGAGATGAGCAAATTAGAGCAGATAAGCTGTTAATTGCTACGGGAAGTAGTCCTTTTGGTTATCGCACCGCTCAAAATTTAGGTCATTCTCTAGTCTCTCCTGTCCCTTCTTTATTTACCTTTCAAATTACCGATCCTCGTCTGAAAGATTTGTTAGGGGTTACTGTGGATAAAGTGCGCGTTCGTCTTGGGGGAAGCAAATTAGAACAAATCGGACCTTTATTAATTACCCATTGGGGAGTTAGTGGACCGGCTATTTTAAAACTTTCTGCTTGGGGAGCGCGGTTACTTCACGAGCATCATTACCGAATGCCTTTAATAATTAATTGGTTGGGGGATTATCATCCTGAAAAATTGCGAGAAATTATCTTACAAACTAAAAGTGAATATCCCAAAAGAAAACTTTTTAATTATTGTCCCTTTGAGCAGTTACCTAAGCGTCTTTGGCAGAGTTTATTAAGTTACTTGACTGTTAACTCGGAAACTCCTTGGGCAGAATTATCTAAAAATACTCTCAATCGATTAATGATTGAATTACAGCAAGGGGAATATCAAATCAAAGGGAAAGGGGTATTTAAGGAGGAATTTGTCACCTGTGGGGGAGTGAATCTTCAGGAAGTGGATTTTAAAACTATGGAAAGTAAAATCTGTGCGGGGTTATATTTTGCCGGGGAGGTACTAGACATCGATGCAGTCACGGGGGGATTTAATTTTCAAAGCGCTTGGACCACCGGTTATCTCGCCGGACAAGCTATGGGCAATAGATAGCAGTATTGCCGGTGTATTAGACTGCCCCAATACACCCGACGGCAATTAAACTGCGAGAAAATCTCACTTTAACTGATAGTTGATAACCGATTCCTTGATGTTACTATTCCCAAATTGGACCGGCTGCAATTATTTCTTGGGAGGCAGTGGTAAATTGACGGAAATTTTCCACGAAACGATGGGCCAATTCTCGCGCTTGTAGGTCGTAGGATTCGCCATCTTGCCATGCTTGTCGCGGGTCGAGAATTTTTTTGGGAACTCCGGGGACAATTTCGGGGACGAGAACCTGAAAGATGGGATGAGGATGGAAAACGACTTCCTCTAAATCGCCATTTAAAGCGGCGGAAACCATAGCACGGGTGTGTTTGATCGAAATGCGATCGCCGACTCCATAGGGACCGCCAGACCAACCAGTATTAATCAGATAAACGGAGGTTTCGGGGTGTTGTTCTAAACGTTCCCCTAACATTTGGGCATAGACAAGGGGTGAGAGAGGGAAGAAACATTGACCGAAACAACTGGAAAAAGTCACCTGTGGAGCAGTGATTCCCCGTTCCGTTCCCGCTAATTTGCTAGTATAACCGGAGAGGAAATGATACATCGCCTGGTTCGTGGTTAACTTGGCGATTGGCGGCAGTACCCCAAAAGCATCGGCAGTTAAGAAGATAATAGTTTTTGGGTGGGTCCCCATGCCAGATACGGCACAATTAGGGATATAACGTAGGGGATAGGCGGCGCGGGTGTTTTCGGTCAAACGTCCATCATCGTAGTCGGGAAGGCGATTATCGGGGGAAAGGATCACGTTTTCGAGAATAGTGCCAAATTGAATCGCCGCCCAGATTTGCGGTTCGTATTCGGCACTTAAACGGATGGTTTTAGCGTAACAACCGCCTTCAAAGTTAAAAATGCCGTCTTCTGACCAACCGTGTTCATCATCACCGATGAGGCTACGTTTAGGATCGGCGGAAAGGGTGGTTTTACCCGTACCGGAGAGACCGAAAAAGAGGGCCGTATGACCGTGTTTATCCATGTTAGCGGCACCGTGCATCGGTAAAACCCCTTGTTTCGTCATCAGGTAGTTCATCATCGAGAAAACAGATTTTTTGATTTCGCCAGCGTAGCGAGTGCCACCGATGAGAACGATTTTTTTTGCCAGGTTGAGGACGATAAAGGCTTCGCTGTTCAGGTCGTCATCCTCGGGATCTCCCTGTAACCCCGGCAGGGCAATCACGGTAAAATCAGTTTCATGGGCAGCTAGTTCGATCGCACTTGGCCGGAGGAATAACTGATGGGCAAAGAGGTTATGATAGGCGATTTCGGTGACGACGCGCACGCCAAAGCGACAATTGGGATCGGCCCCGACGTAACCATCGAAGATGTATAGGTCTTTCCCCTGCACATAGGCGAGGACTTTTCGGTATAATTGCTGGAATTTTTCCTCGCTAATCGGAGCGTTATGCTGATTCCAGTCGATTTCCTTTTCGCTGGTGGTTTCTTTGACAATGAATTTATCTTTGGGGGAACGACCGGTATATTTACCCGTTTCCACCACTAAAGCCCCATTATCGGCTAAAACGCCCTCATGACGTTCGATCGCCTGTTCGACTAATTGTGGTACGGAAAGATTGCGATAAACGCGACCGAGATTTTTCATGCCTAGGTTTTCGAGACCGTAGGTGGGATGAATTTGATTTTCTAATTCGTAGTGGAAATTGACGTTTTCGGCGCGATCGGACAAGGAACAAGAGATACTATCATTGGTCAGCGTGTGTAGAGTTAGCATCATCCCAATTCTCCTGATAATTTAGTTGTCGGTTTAGAGGCAAGTTCTAGGTCTCTGATTAGTGCAGTTATAGGAGCCAGAAAACCCTCGTTCTCTGTCTTTTTTACTCCCAGACACCTAAGAAGCTATATTGATTAGTTTATCTGACGATATTTCCCTGATTAATCTGGTCTCTCGCTGTCGATAAAGCCAACTTTAGAGCGGAATTGAGGCTTATTTGCGTATTTACCCTTCATCTCCCAGTCAGGGTTTTTACCTTTTCCCTCTTGCCGATCTAACTGCTTTTTCTAGCTATTTTTAGTCTAGCTGTACAATAGGATGCAGACGAGGTTTTTTTTACAAAAGTTAACAGCTACATAACTGCCGAATCAGGTTTTATTAGAGCAGGTGTATTAAGTAGTCGTGCAAAATTAATTTCCTAGCCGAGACAGGCAAGAGGCAATAGGGTTATTTCAATGTGTAATTAATTTTGCTCAAGTCCTTATGGGAATACTTTACTTAATAAACTGCGCTATGTTAACTTAATGTTATCACAAGAGGGAAATTTAAGGGACTTGCGTGGGAATAATATCCCAGCTTTGAAAATCGCTCTGTAGAAGAATCAGACCAGCCCTATGGCACATTATCAAAGCGCAAGTCCCTAACACCTCGAAGGCTCTCCCCCTACTTAAGGTGATCAGCAAACCTGATCGATCGGAGGGCGCAAGCTTTGCGCCCCTACAGTAACGGATTTTGTCCACAATGTAGGGGCTAACTGCGTTAATCTCTCTAAGCGAACGCCTGTTCTTGTGGGATTGTATGTAAAGTTTTATGTGCAGATTCAACATTTCTGGGTTGGCTATGTTATGATACAAGAAATCGAAGGGACAACAACTGTTAAACAACAAAATTTAATTGTTTAGTTTCGGTTTGTGCATTGGGACAAAAAAACAATTAAAAGCTGAAAAGCAAGTTTGTCAGTTTAGAGTTTTGACCATTCAAATCAACTCATAGGAGGATGCACCAATGGAAATCAAAAAAGTCAACAAAGAAGAACAGGAAAAAAAAGTCTCTAAAACAGAATTAGAGCCGATGAAAGATAAGGATATGTCTGCTGTTCGCGGTGGCAAGAAGGTTTATGTCTGCGGTTAAATCCCCAGATATAAATAAATCGACAAGAGTAATAATGTAATCAGACAGAACTAACTAGAAACTATGGACATCTTTAACCTTTTAGAGATTGTTAATGGAATGGTCGTTAGGTCTGGAGGATTAATGAAGAAAGGAGTCAAACTGTTTCTCTCCTTATTTTTTGGGTATTACAGTTTGACTTTTTCGTAACATAACAAGCCCTGGCAAAGATTTGTTTATTGAGGAGAAAGTATGACTGCTACTGAGATAACAAGGGAAAAAAACAAAGTATGTCCTAGACTGAAAGAAAATATTTGGCATATTAATGCGAGCGATGAAACTGCACTTCTGATCACCAGCCAAGGAGAATATGAGGTTTCCACAAAAGACGCTTTAAGATTTCTTGAGATGAGAACATACTGCACCGGACATTATTCGGTTGAAGAAATCGCGCAAAAAAGCGGACTTTCACAAGAAGAAGTAACCGACATTCTCGATAGTTTAGATCAAATTGATGTTCTCCGTCCTGCTTCGGAACCAGAAGGCAAGCTAGATATTGAATATGTCCGCAATGCGTTGAAAAAAGGATGTGATATATGGAGTGGAGAACTTAGAGACACTTATATTGGGAACGAATTTGCTGAAGGTAAATTGCCAAAGACTATTTTAATTGGCTGGCAATTGGAAATGTACCATTATGTTAAGGATTTTCCCCATGCCATCGACCATGGAGCCAAACGGGCAACAGGAAGGCTGAAAGAGGTACTTTTAAAGTATGCCGATGAGGAGCGAGGACATGAAGAATTTGTCCTACAGACTCTGGAAAATTTGGGTCTATCCCGCCAAGAAATAGAAACAAGTATTCCCCTGGTCTCGACTCGGACGATCAGCTTTTTAATGCGGGAACTATATGAGTTAGCGCCGGCTTCTGTGCTAATGGTAGCCGCAATTGTCGAAGCTCACGATTTTGATGAAGAGGGCATTGAGCTTTTTAAAGAAAAATTAGATCAGGATTATCATATAGGTGTTCAGACATTCGATCCGTTCTTTGAACATCAAAAGGTGGATTGGAGTTTGAACCACGCAGATCTATTGGCGGCTAATATCGATCTGATAGAGATAGATGATGTGGAAATATTAGATCAAATAGTCAATAAAATTCACGACCTGAAACACGCCTTCGATCTTCAGGGGTTAGAAATTAAAGCCTACTATACTAACCTCGATGGAAAATATATTCCCAGACAACCAGTTGATTTTCATTCTATCTAGCTCAAGCGAGGAGTTAGGAACTGTATGACTAAGGCGAACAACAATTTGTTTTCAGAAGATGCCCCAATGCGGATCACCCTAGTCGCTTTCGACGACTATACAGATATAGATTTAATACTGATGTGGGATCTATTAAATCGGGTGCATCTGCCTAATTGGAGCGTTCGCCTGGTTGGTGAGTCTAATTATCATCGCTCGATGACAGGACTCACCGTTCCAGTTCACGGGCAGATTACGGAAGCAAATAGTGCTGATGCCGTGTTATTTACCAGTGGAAAAGGAACAAGAGTCAAAATCAAAGACCCCGCCTATCTCTCCATGTTCCAGCTTGATCCCGAAAGACAACTCATCGGCTCTATCTGCTCAGGAGCACTAATGCTGGCGGCTTTAGGTCTACTTGAAGGCAAGCGGGCGACCACGTATCCTTCTGCGAAACCTCTGTTAGAGCAATACGGGGTAGAGGTAATAGAGAAACCCTTCGTCGTAGAAGGTAACGTAGCAACGGCGGGGGGTTGTCTGGCCGCTCAATACCTTGCAGGTTGGGTGATCGAGAGATTAGCAGGAGAAGATATACGGGAGGCTGTCATTGCTTCCTGTCAACCTGTTGGTGAGGGGTTATATTTTGCCACTGATGTGGAACCGGAAATGCGGTGGGAAGCCAAAAAAATATGATGCGATATAAATTGCTGGGCAAAACCGGCTTACAGGTGTCGGAGTTGTGTCTCGGAACGATGACATTCGGGGAAGACTGGGATTTTGGTGCCTCTCTCCAAGAAGCAAAACAAATCTTTACGCTATTCTGCGACAAAGGAGGGAACTTCATCGACACTGCCAATATGTACACAGACGGAACTAGCGAGAAGTTTGTCGGGGAGTTCATTGATGCTGAACGTGACTATTTTATACTCTCAACTAAGTACTCTCTCAACACCAGACCTAATGATCCCAACGGTGGGGGGAATCATCGCAAGAATATGAATCGGTCATTAGAGAATAGCCTGAAGCGTCTCAAGACTGATTACATAGATGTCTACTGGTTACATATCTGGGATTTTCTCACACCTGTCGAAGAAATTATGCGTGGGCTTGAGGATTTGGTTCGCTCAGGAAAAGTTCTTTATATAGGGGTATCCGATACCCCTGCCTGGGTTATTTCTCAAGCCAATATATTAGCAGAACTACGTGGGTGGGCAGCCTTTATTGGACTTCAGATTGAGTATAATCTTATTGAGCGAACTGCTGAACGAGACCTGCTCCCGATGGCCCGCTCATTAGGACTCGGTGTTACCGCATGGGCACCGCTCGCAGGAGGTGTATTAACAGGCAAATATGTGAAGAAGGGAACTGATCTAGAGATTGTGGATTCAAAGCGAGGAGATTGGTTAAATAGTGAACGATTACACGAGAAGTCTTTCTTGATTGTTGATGCTTTAGCCAAAGTAGCTACAGAACTGGACTGTTCTATAGCACAAGTCGCTCTCAACTGGATCAGGCAGCAACCCGGTGGAATTATCCCTATTATTGCGGGAAGGACGAGGGAGCAGATAAGAGAAAATCTCGACTGTTTAGAATTCAGGATCGAACCAGAGCAGATGTCCTATCTCAACGAGGTCAGTAAAATAGACTTAGGTTTTCCCCATGAGTTCCTAGCTTCAGAACCTTTACAGAATGCTTTATTTGGTGATCAACGCGCTCTCCTAGACACCAGACCTAGACAAATTCAAGAAAACTAAAAAAGTTCGGAGGAATAATGATCTATGTGATGGCGGCAATTAAAGCCAATGATGGACAGAGAGAGGAATTAATAGAGGCGTTTCGGGAAATTCTGCCTTTAGTAAGAGCTAAGGCAGGATGTCTTGAGTATGGTCTGTCCATTCACTTGGAAAGCGGACTCGAAGGTCAAGCCGCTTATGATGAGAATGTTGTCACTATTGTCGAAAAATGGGTTGATCTGGATGCTTTAAAAGCCCACATTAATGATCCTCAATATCAAGATTGGTTTGAACAAGTATGGCCGCTGATGGCTGATGCCTCGATGCAAATCCTCACGGCTATAGACTAAAGCGGTACCAGTAGTATATATAACAATGTTGAAATTATTCAGATTTCCTTGTGTTCTACAGCTTGGCGAGTCAGATTGTGGTGCCGCTTGCTTAGCTTCGATCGCCAAACACAGTGGATATACTATACCAATCAGCTATATTAGAGACTGTGTAGGGACCGGACAACAGGGTACTACTTTACTAGGTTTAAAAAGAGGTGCCGAAGTCTTAGGGTTTCATGCCCAAGCTGTTAAAGGCTCTGCAGAAATTCTTGACAAATTTAACTCTATACCGTTACCAGCAGTTATTCACTGGATGGGCTATCACTGGGTTGTTTTGTATGGTCGCAAAAGGAGAAAGTATGTCATAGCCGATCCTGCTGTCGGGGTACGCTATTTATCGAGAAGGGAGTTAATAGAAGGTTGGCAAAACTACATAATGCTCATACTGGAGGCAGATCCCGTTCGTCTTGCCCTCACCCAGGATAATTATAAAGTTAACAATCTAGAACAGATTTTTCAGAGAATAAGGCCTTATTGGGCAATATTAGCCGAAGCATTACTACTTAACTTCTTCCTGGGTTTAACTAATATGGCTTACCCCTTGTTGATCCAGATTCTTTCTGATGATATTCTGGTCAGAAGAGATTTTACTCTGCTTAATGGTGTCGTGATAGCCGTTACTGTGATGAGTTTGTTTAATGGTGGACTTTGGCTGGCACAGTCTACCTTGACTGCTCATTTTGCTCAAAGATTGGAATTGAGCTTGATTTTAGAATTTGTTCGCAAAATTCTCTGTTTACCACTAACCTATTATGAGACTCATCGCAGTGGCGAAATTATTAGTCGTCTTCGAGATATTCAACGAATTAGAAATATAATTTCTCAAATTTTAGTTAGTTTTCCTAGTGAACTTTTTATAGCTATTGCTTCTTTAATTTTTTTATTTTTTTATAGCTGGAAATTAATGCTAATTACGGCTTTATCCGCAGCTACGATGATGTTATCTACAATAGTTTTTCTGCCTACACTTCTCCAACAAACTCGCCATATATTAGCTGAAGAAGGTGAAAATCAAGCTATTCTGATAGAAACCTTTAAGGGAGGTCTGACACTTAAAACTACCTCCTCTGCCTCTCAACTTTGGGAACAACTTCAATTTCGCTCCAGTAGATTAGCAAATCTTACCTTTCGCACCATCCAGATTAACATCACTAATCGTACATTTTCCCGAATTATTTCTAATCTTGGCAGCGTAGGTTTGTTGTGGTTTGGAAGCAAGCTTGTCATTGTTCAAGAAATTAGTATTGGACAACTTGTAGCTTCCTATAGCCTGTCTCAAAATGTCATTCTCCTAGTGGTAGATTCAGTCATACTTATTAATGAGCTAATTTGGATTAAAAATGCGGCTGCCCGTCTTATAGAAGTGACAACTACTAATTCAGAAATATCCCTAGATAATCTGACAAAACCCTTTATAAAAATATCAGGCAATGCTGATATTTTCTGTAGCCATCTCAACTTTCACTATCCCGGTCAAGTCCCGTTACTAGAAGATTTCTCTATCTCTATTCCTGGCGGTCAAGTGGTAGCTTTAATAGGAGAATCAGGTTGTGGTAAAAGCACCTTAGTTAAATTAATTGCTGGATTATATCCTTTACAATCGGGGAATATTCGCCTTGGCATCTATAATCTCAATGATCTAGCTCTAGATTGTTTACGTCAACAAGTGATTCTCATCCCTCAAGAACCTCACTTTTGGAGTCGCTCAATCATAGATAATTTTCGTCTAGGCCGCCCTCATGTTACATTGGAGGAAATTGTCAGAGCTTGTCAGTTAGCCAAAATAGATGACTTTATTAGTGGGCTACCCGATCAATATCATACTGTTTTGGGAGAGTTTGGTGCGAATATTTCAGGAGGACAACGTCAAAGACTCGCTATAGCAAGGGCAATTGTCACTGATCCACCCATTCTAATTCTAGATGAGTCAACAGCTAACCTTGATCCCTTAAGTGAAACCTATGTTTTAGACGGTTTGCTAAACCATCGACAAGGAAAAACTACAATTTTGATTAGCCATCGTCCTAGGGTAATTAATCGAGCAAATTTAATAATACTGCTAGAGCAAGGTAGGTTAAAAATGCAAGGGAATTTGGCAGAACTTAAAAATCAATCAGGCAGTCATTTAGACTTTTTAACTCCTTGATATAGTTAATCTGCTAGTAAGCTACAATGGTCACCTTTAAAACCCTTATTACCTTATTAAGTCAGGTGTTCAGTTAGGGGCTTTGCACATTAGTGAAAGACTAACTATAGCGTTTCCTGTTGGCAAGAGGTACATTATTGATGTTGGAAAGCCTAACTACCAAAGTTTAAACTGTGCCACACAGGTGTGAGAACTGCTCTATAATTGAGTTATAAATCTGTAATTAGCCTTGCTTTTCTCAAGAAAAAGCTTAAAACCGTTTCTTTTTTAGAAATAATATCTGCTGTAATCTCCATTCCTGGTTGAATGGGATAATCATGTTCTCCTTTTTTTAAATAAAGCCTCTCTGGTTGAATTGTTATCTCATAATAAGGCAAAGAACTATCACTAAGATTAATAACATCGGCACTTATAGATCTGACCGCACCTGAAAGAGTTCCATAGTCTGGGTAAGGATATGCCGAAATTCGCATCTGTACCTTACCTTCTCGACATTTAGTAACTTTTAACTCTTTACATATCTGTACGTTGCCAATATCTTGAGGTGCGACATGAGCTTTTACTACGAGAGCAGATGACTTAGGCACAATTTGAGCTATGACATCTCCAGTATGTACTATTTGTCCTATATTTCGCAGTTCTAGTTTCAGAATTGTCCCTGACTCAGATGCTCGAATTGTCGATTTTTGCCAGTCTACTAAAACTTGTTTGAGCGTTTTTTGATCACTGTTAATCTGGTTTTGAATTTCTACTTTACGACGCATTAATTCTTGGCACTCTCTGTCCAAAATAGCGAGAGTTGATTGTCCTTTCGCTATTTGCTGTGTAATTCTTGCCTGTGCAATAGCTATATTAGCTGAACTAGGATGAAGTCCTGCTTTGGCTTTTTCTAGTCTAGACAAAGCTACTTTGAAAGCCTGTTCTTTTTGTTGAATTTGTAGTTGAGATATGGCACCTGTATCTTTTAATTGTTCATGTTGCTGCATTTCAGCTCTGGCTAATTCTAAAGATGCTTCTGCTTCTTTTACTTCTAAGGATGTGGTAACTTGTCGTTCTTTATAATCCCGTTGATTGCGCCTAAGATCGGCTGTTGCAGATTTGATTTCCTCTTGTGTTGATTGAGACTCAGCAACGATTTGTTCTTGAAGTGCCTTTAATTCAGAGGCAGTCCGCTCCAACTGTAACTCATTCTGTCGAATATTACCAATTAGCTGACTTCTTTTTGTTTGCAGTGAAGAATCTTCTAAAGAGGCTATTTCATCTCCGCGTAACACAAGTTGATTTACTTTGACTTTAATGCTTTTAACAATTCCTTCTTGGCCTGCTTGAACAGTGCGAATTTCTCCAAAAGGGCGCACAGTAGCAATAGCTCTGATCGTGATATTGTATTTGATAAGAGAAGCTAATAAAATACTAGCACCAATGGTTCCAGCTAGAAATAGACCACCTAAAGTAGTCCAAGGACTTATATCAGGTAGAAAATCATCACTTTTGATGGGACGTAGTAGATCTGGAGTAGGATCTTTAAACATAATTACTTATCAATAATTACTTTTGGTAATTTTCGCTTTCATTACTAGTATAGTAGTTTTTGTTGGAAATATCGCTCTGTTGCAAAAAAGTAACCCAGTCCTGTAGAATGGAGGCTTAATCAATACTTTTGTTCTCAATTTCGATACCTCAATGAGTCAAAAAGACCCCTTCAAGTGGAAGAATTCTCAGAAAGAAATAATTTTGCTCTGCGTTCGTTGGTATTTAAGGTACAGCTTAAGCTATCGAGACTTAGAAGAATTATTCTCTGTTTGACAGCGTTGATATACCTTGTAACTTTCCCGCGCATCCTCTACAGGTACAGGATCACTAAGTCCTAATTCTTCTCGATAAAGTTTCTTGAGACTATGGGTGAGGTTACCCGGAAAGAACAGACTTGATAGTTCTAATGTATTAAATATTGGGGGGAGCAAATCTTCCGGACATTGCCGTTTAACCTCTTGGTAAAGAATTGGAAGATCATGAAAGCGAATACTATACCCGACAATCGCCTTAGCTTGTTCAAGCTGCTGTAAAATTTGATGTAATTGCCAAGAATCTGGATTCTGGTAGCGATGATTCCCTTGATTGTCAATTAGAGCTACTTCTCTGATTCTCCATTCCTGAGAAGACTCTATCAATATCAATTCTCACTCAATATCTAAAAGTATCCAGTTTGCAGGGAGGGATAATTGACGCATATCAATTCAAATAACTTCTCTGTTCCGATTATAAACCTCGTGAAATCGATTTCGCCGCTAATAAAAAAAGTCGATTGACACAGGAACCAGTTAGCGGCCAAAATTGACTCTATTAGCCGTTGGCAAGCCTTAGAATTGATTGTGTAACAGGTTAATTAAGTCTAGCTCGATCTCGAAAAAAACAACTAATAATGATCATCGCAGGAGAAAGAAGCGGAGTCGGTAAAACGACGATTACTCTGGCAATCTTAGCCTATTTAATCAGTCGTGGCGATCGAGTGCAATCTTTTAAAGTCGGGCCCGATTATATCGATCCCATGTTCCATACTCATTTTACCGGTCGCCCCTGTCGCAATCTCGATCCGGTTTTAACTTCTGAAGACTATGTAAAAACCTGTTTTGCCCAACATTGTCAAAATGTCGATTATGCTCTGATTGAAGGGGTAATGGGGCTATTTGATGGTATTCAATTAAGCGATACTCAATTTCCTGATTATGCCAGTACCGCCCATATTGCCCGTATTTTAGGGCTTCCTCTGCTGTTAGTTATCGATTGTAGCCGTTTATCTACCTCTGTCGCCGCTATTGTCCGCGGTTATCAATCTTTAGACAAAAATCTCCATCTAGCCGGAGTTATCCTCAATCGGGTTGGTAGCGATCGCCACCTGCAATTACTGCAAACCGCCCTAGAATCCATCAATATGCCGATTGTCGGGGTTTTGCGTCGTCAAGATTCCCTGACAATTCCCGATCGCCATCTAGGATTAGTTCCCAGGGATGAACTAGGAGAAATCAGGGAACTGCAAGATCAACTGGCTTCTATTGCCCAAAACTGCTTTAATTGGGACATCCTCTTGCCTTTACTGACTATTTCTCCCCAAGAGAACCCGAAAAATCCCCCAGGAGCAAATAAGCTTTTTCCCCCTATCCGTATTGGTATTGCCAGAGATAAGGCTTTTAACTTTTATTACCCCGATAATCTCGATATTTTAGCCAATTTAGGCGCGGAATTAATCTTTTGGAGTCCCTTGCAAGGAGCAAATTTGCCCGAAAACCTGCAAGGATTGTACTTTGGTGGTGGTTTTCCCGAAATCTTTGCCCCGGAATTAGCCGCTAACACCCCTATCTTAACCCAGGTGAGAAAAGCGATCGCATCTGGAATGCCCACCTATGCCGAATGTGGCGGATTAATGTATTTATGTGACAAAATAGTTGATTTTGAGCAAAAAAATCATTCTATGTTGCAAATAATCCCCCAATCTGCTATGATGTCCCCGAAGTTAACCCTAGGTTATCGAAAAGCCATCGCCCAACAGGAGACGATCCTGCTCAAAGCAGGTCAACCAGTGCGCGGCCATGAATTCCATCGCTCCCAATTAAGCGGGGTAAACGACGCACCGATTTATCGACTGCAAGCATTCCCAAAAAGTGCTATCAATGGCGAAGGGTGGCAAGGTAAAAATCTACACGCTTCCTATCTGCACCTCCATTTTGGAGCGAATCTAAGCCTGCCGAAAAAATTCTTAGCTGCTGGCCTTGATTTTTTCCGAACAGCTGCGTTAAGCTAGTCACAGACAAATTTGATAATCAATCCGTTAAGGGATACAGGAGGTGATGTCGATGGTAGAAAGTAGTAAAAGCACGGGTCTCCTAATCGACAATGGCTGGCTGTGCGCCGGGGCTGTTCTCTAGACCCCCACGTCTAAACAAGATTTAGACTAGCTGGAGTTCCTTCCGGCAGTCTGGTGTCGATTCTGATGGCCCGCTACACCGCCCTTACCGAGCAATTGGTAAGGGCGGATAGTTTTTCAGGGTTTCCCGTCATCTCTTCACTTTAACTCTCCGGGCGCAAACTAACCCAGCGCCGCTTCTGGTTGGGGGACACCGTTTTAACACCTGTCACCGAGATAATATCATTGGCCAAGTTCTCTGCCATCATGGGAAGGAGTTGATTTATATTATCCTTATAAGCTTTTATCCAGAATTCAGAGAGTTTCTCCCTGGCCTCCTCATTGACGTAGATAGTTTTATCTGGCGTAATCAATACCATTGCCACGTCACCGGAGTTTTCCGTGACGGCAAAGACAAACTGCTCACGGTCGGACTTGAGACCTTCGTACCAGTAGTCTAGGTGTTCTTCTAATTCGTATTCATAGAGGGCGCGTTCCATTTTGCCATCTTCTAGCAAGGCTTTACGCAGTGTATTGGCTATTTTTCTTTGTTTCATAGTCTTGTCCCTGTTTTTGTGGGCGTTAAGTTTTGCTGATTAGACATCACTCCAGTTCAGTCGTCGTTATCAAAATCACAGAACCTGGTCCCACTCGTCTAGATGAGCCTGTTATTTGAGCTTAAGTTTCCTCTCTGTAAGGATTCTAACCTACTTTAGTTTTCCCTTAAATGCCGTTAGAATCAACAGGGTGGCCACTTTATCAACCGGTCAAGGAAAAAAAATGAGATCGCATCTTTCCCTCAGCAATTAAATCGTGTATAATGGCAAAAGAATAGTAAGGCTATATGCGTCATCAAACTGTGTAGTCAACCTATAAGGTGTGAGGAAAAAACCATCATGTTAAGAATGTTCTGGAAATCATTGCTGGTTAGCCCAGTGATTTTAGGGGCTACCCTAGTAGCTTCCGCTAATGCTAGTAGCTTCGATCCCGTCAAATCTACCAGTGTTTCTACCGAATTTAACAATCTAGAAATCGCTCAAGTTCAGAACACCGGTGCAGGAACTGGCGAACTACTCAATCAGATCGAACAGTACGGTAACGAAGGACAGTCCGTACCCGTGGAAGGCAATACCATCGATCAAGTCACCAGCGTTAACCAACTGCGGGATGTTTCCCCCACCGCTTGGGCCTATGAAGCCCTAAGAAGCCTCGTGGAGCGCTATGGTTGTATTGTTGGTTATCCCGATCGCACCTTCCGCGGCGACCGAGCTTTAACCCGTTGGGAATTTGCGGCTGGTTTAAACGCTTGCTTAAACGTGATGGAACGTTTAATTCAAGATGGTGTCAACGTCCTCAAGGAAGACTTAGATGCCCTCAAGCGCTTGATGGACGAGTTCCAGGCTGAATTAGCAGCCTTGGGAGCTAGAGTTGATAACTTAGAAAGCCGGGTGTCCTTCCTCGAAAATAACCAATTCTCCACCACCACCAAATTAGCTGGGGAAGTAATCTTCGCCGTTACCGATACGGTCGGTGCCGGTAGCCCCGCCTCCCAGGCCGCCATGCAATACCGCGCTCGTTTGCTGTTAAACACGAGCTTCACCGGTCAGGACGTGCTGAAAACCCGTTTATCGGCGGGTAGTGCCACTCCCTTTGGATTTGATTACAAATCGACCACCACACTACAAAATGGTGATCCCGCTTCTGTCAGATTCGATAGGCTGCAAAGTCCCTCCCTATTCCAAACTTGGACTGCTGCGGGTAACGGTAGCGATGTGGTCCTCGACTGGTTGGCCTACTATACCCCGATTAACTTAGGTTACTTCGGTCGCTTCAATACCTACGTAGCCGCTTGGGGTGGTATTTGGAATGACTTCGTTCCCACCACTAACCCTTTCTTTGAAGACTTCGACGGTGGTAATGGTGCGCTATCTACCTTCGCTTCTGAAAACCCCATCTACCGTATCGGTGGTGGTTCTGGGGCTGGTGTTAGCCTACAGTTAGGCTTCCTCCAAAGCATTGTCGGTCCGACTTCCCTATCTTTAGGTTACTTAGCCGGTGGTGGTGGCTCTAGTTCTGCGGCCAATCCTAACCCGGGTAATGGTCTCTTTAACGGGGATTACGCCGCTTTAGCACAGATTAACGCTAACCTCTTTAACTTCCTCAATGTGGGCTTCACCTACGTTAATGCCTACCAAGGTGCCGATACCGCCATCTTCGGTAACGGTGGTTCCTTCGGTGTAACGGGAAGTTCCGCCGCAAACCTTTCCCAAACCCAGTTAAATACCCTGCTCAACGTCAACGGCAACCCTCCTGGAGACGTGACCCTACAGGATGAAGTCGGTTTCTTCAACTTCGGAGCCAAAGTATCCAATAGCTACGGTTTAACTGGTGCGGTAGATATCGGTTTCGCCAGCTTGAGTGCCTTCGGTTCCTACTCCACCGTGCGCTTACTTGGTCTCGGTGATGCGGAAGTGTGGACCTACGGTGCTGGTATTGCCTTCCCCGACTTAGGTAAAGAAGGAAATATCTTAGGTCTGTTTGCTGGTGCGCAGCCCTACATTGGTCACTTAAGCTTCCGGGAAATGGGTCTAAAAGTATCTAACATCGTTCCCTACCACGTTGAATTGTTCTACAAGTACCAAGTCACCGATAATATTTCCATCACCCCCGGTGTCATCTGGATTTCTGCACCTGAACAGTTCAAAGGCACTGGTAACGAGTGGATTGGCACCCTTCGCGGAACCTTTACCTTCTAGGATTTCCTAAATTAAACCCGAAACCCCACCCATGGTGGGGTTTTGTCTTAGGCAAATAAGGGACTTCCAGAGAACAAAATACCCAACAAAAAAATAGAAAAGTGTTTTTTTGAAAAAGTAATTATTTTTGTCTAGGAAAACCAAGAGTATTTCATTACAACCTATTTTTCCGAAAAAATAGGCAGCACAAACTTTTACACTTGCGAGCTTTTTCGAGTATAAAAAGGACAAGTTAAAGAATCAAAGACAGTTTTTAGCCAACCATCTTAGTTAAATACAAACTAGGTCTTATCATAATAGATATCAATAAACCATTAGTCCAAATTGGGAAAGTCTTGATTCGTTGATTCTGGGATTCGATTTTTTCTTCAATTTTTTCCCTGGCTTTTTTAGTAAGCTTTACTCCTTTTTGTAAGTTTCAGTAATCAACTTAACAATCGGGTGTTTTCCTTTCCAAGTAATCGTTTGGGCGAATTTCAAAGCTGTTTTGATTTCATCTAAAATACTCCCATTCCAAGAATTTTCTAGCCCAATTCTAAGACTGTTTGTGCCATGAATCTTCTTTTAGCTGCATCTTTTAATTGAAATGCAGTTTCACTGAGCAATTTCTTGAGGGAATCAGTTAATTCCATATACACTTAAAAGGAAAAACTTGATTAATAATGTACAGGATTAATTCTACTACAAAACCGGGAAGGAGGGGTCGATGGTTGCCCCCTCCCTCTCACACTCCGAGAATGAATAGTTTATTTTTTGGAAGTCCCTTAACTGGTTACTTTTGACTTGATTGCGGGCCGATTTGGGGCAAATGCAAAGCCGGATCCTGCGCTGTCCAACCGACGGGAGTATCTAAGCGCACCTCAAAATGAAGATGGGGGGGAATAATATCCGGTTGTCCGGTGGTGCCAACCGCACCGATAACGTCTCCTGCTCGTACCCGTTGGTCAATTCTCACTGTAACCCTGCTTAAATGGGCATAACGGGTCTGCCGGCGACCTAAATGATTAATTACTATCAAATTACCATAGGCCCCCTCCTGACCCACATAAATCACTAGACCATCCTCGGCGGCCAGAACGGGTGTACCAATTGGGGCAATAAGATCAAGACCACTATGAAAGAGATTTTTCTGTTCCGTGGGGCTTTTTTGCCAACCGTAGGCTAATCCGACAGTGCTGGCCAAGGGTAAGGGATAAGAACTTAATCCAGTATAATCCGATCGCTTGGCCGTGGCAGACCAATTGGTGCCGGGGATAAAAACTATTGTCGGCCGGCGACCACAACCGTTAAGCTCAAAGAGTATATCGGCACGAATACCATAGGCCGCTTCTAAATCGCGCCAAGTGGAACCCTTGGGTGCTTCGATGCGAATGCCGTTCATCGGGGGAATAAAGATTTCTTTCCCGACGGGGGCCAAACCATTTTTAAGAATAGTCGGATTGAGTTTAATTATCGTTGCGGGGATAAGAGCGTATTTTTCGGCGATGGAGGCGATTGTTTCTCCCCGTTGGATTTTATGGCGTTGTAACCTTGATAAAATCGGTAGGGGACAAACATTATCGGATACTTGGGCAAAAATTAATTTTTGATTTAAGCCCAAAAAACCTAGACAAAAAAACAAAATTGTGCTGGTCAAACTTAGCCAACTTTTCTCACTTCTGATTCTCCGACCCATGACCATAAAAAAAGAGATCTCTTAATTACAAAACCCGGAGAATACTAGGAATACTGTCAATAGCTTCTAAAGACTCTATTGCTGCTAAAGCGTTGCGGAAATTGCCCTCGCGCACATCGTGGGTGACAACGACAATTTCGGCTAAATCACCCCTAATCCCAATTTGTACCACGGATTCTAGACTAACCCCATGGTCGCCGAAAGCCATACCTAAATGACCGATTACCCCCGGCACATCGCGACAGAGAAAACGAGCATAAAAACGGGTCGATAACGACTCCATCGGGGCAATTTGACAATAATGCTGGTGAATACAGCTTAAAAGCGGGTCAAGTTCCTTAGTTTTGCCGCTACTTTTTAAAATTCCGACAATATTCATTACATCCGATACTACCGCGCTGGCCGTCGGTCCGCTACCGGCACCAGGTCCGTAAAACATCACTTGGCCCAAAGGTTCCCCCTCGACGAGAATAGCGTTATAGACTCCGTTAGCATTAGCGAGGGGATGGGTTTTCGGTACTAGGGTTGGATGAACCCGCAACTCTAGGGTATCGGAATCCTCCTTAACCGTATCTTTTGCGATCGCTAATAATTTAATCACAAATCCCAGTCTATCAGCATAGGCGATATCGACGGCGCTAACTTGCCGGATACCTTCACAGTAAACATCTTCCCGTTTTACCCGACCTCCAAAACCCAGAGAGGCTAAAATAGCGATTTTATCAGCTGCATCGAATCCATCCACGTCCGCAGTGGGGTCTGCTTCTGCATAGCCTAATTCCTGAGCTCTGGCCAGAACTTCGCTAAAATCTGCCCCTTTTTGGCTCATTTCCGTGAGAATGTAGTTAGTTGTGCCGTTGACAATTCCCATGATGCTGCTGATGCGATTAGCGCCGAGGGATTGTTTTAAGGGTTTAATGACGGGAATGCCACCACCCACGGTCGCTTCTAGGAGGACATAAACCCCCTTTTCATTGGCCTTGCTGTAGATTTCATCGCCAAAACGGGCAATAACCGCCTTATTTGCCGTGACAACGTGCTTTCCCGATGCGATTGCCTGGAGAATTAAAGAGCGTGCCGGTTCCAAACCCCCCAATAATTCGACAATAATATCAATTTCGGGGTCAGTAACGATCGATTCTAGGTCGGTGGTCAATAGTTGGGTAGAAATCTCGATTTCTCTCGGTTTATCTAGGGATCTAACTCCCACTCGTCCAATGGTAATCTCTTTGAGTACGGGATGACGACCAAAAGGATCAAGGAGGATTTTCGCTGTTCCCGTCCCCACAACCCCGAAACCGAGTAAACCAATCTTAAAGGTCACGCTTTTATCTCCTGCTAGTCCGACGCCAAAAATACTAATGGCCAAGCCGTCGCCATTGTCGATTCTATCATTACAGGGTCTTTGTCTGTGGGGTTTTCTTTTGCTTCCCTGACACCACTAACACAACTCAAATGGTGGGAGTTAGCCAATTTTCAGCCCGCGAATCGCATAATCTAATAATTCGATAGGATGAATAACGGGTGTATCTTTTCCCTGTAATTGTAGATGTTTTTTAATTTGTAGGGAACAACCCGGATTAGGAGAAGCAATCACCGCAGCCCCGGTATTTAATAAATTGCGTACTTTCTGCTGACCTAATTCATCGGCAGTATCTGGCTGTAGCATATTATAAACTCCAGCACTGCCACAACACAGGGCTGCATCCATAGGTTCTTTTAAGTTAATATTGGGGATTTTTTGCAATAATTGCCGTGGCTGCACCGAGATTTTTTGTGCGTGTAAAAGATGACAGGCATCTTGATAAACTAGGGTTAATTCTGTCTCGGTAATCGGGGATAAATCAGCAGTTAATCCCACTGCCGCCAAAAATTCTTGAGCATCGCGTACTTTAGCCACAAACTCCTTAGCCTTATCTTTATATTCAGGATCATCGGCTAAAATATGATAATATTCCTTGAGAGTATGACCACAACCCGCCGCATTGATAATAACATAATCAACCTCGGTGGCTGCGAAACTATCGATCATTTGTCTGGCCAAACTTTGTGCTTGTTTTTCCTGTCCTTGATGTGCGGGTAAAGCGGCACAACAACCCTGGGTTTTTGGGATAACCACTTCACAACCATTGGCAGTTAAAACCCGCACTGTCGCTTCATTTACTGGCGAGAAAAACAGGCGCTGCACACAACCTAAAACTACTCCCACCCGATAGCGTTTTTCAGTTTGGGAGGGAATAACATCGGGATAGTTTTTAAACAGAGAATTTAGAGTAATTTTGGGTAAAATTGATTCCATGGCCCCTAGACGGGGAAAGAGCATTTTTAAGATACCCGATTTCCTGACTAGGGTTTGTAATCCTAGGGTTTGATATAACCAGAGGAAAGGTAAAAATAATTTGAGACGGACGGGATAGGGAAAGAGATTAAAAATGAGAAAACGAATAATTTTATCTTTAAAACTGCGGGGTTGATTGCGTTCCACCTGCGGACGAACTGCGGCGATTAATTGATCGTATTGTACTCCCGATGGACAGGTACTAACACAGGCTAAACAACCTAAACAAGTATCAAAATGTTGGCTAGTAGTTTCGTCTAAAACTGCTTCCCCTTTATTGATGGCATTCATCAGATAAATTCTACCCCGGGGGGAGTCCATTTCCTTGCCAATGACTCGATAACTGGGACAGGTAGATAGACAAAAACCACAGTGAACACAACTATCGATTAATTCTTGAGCGGGGGGATTTTTGGGGTCAAATCCTTGATTTTTTTGGTCGATTAATTCTTGAAAGTTAACGGAATGCTCGGAGGTTTGCATAATTTTTAATTAGATTTTGTTAAGAAAGCGTTCAGGATTAAAAATACCGTGAGGATCAAACTTGTTTTTTAGGGTTTTCATCATGGTAATCCCATTACCTGTATAACCCCAAGGTTCAATTTTTTCCTTTAGGGATGGATGCGCGGTTAACACCGTTAAATAACCCTGATTGGCACTGCATAAAGAGCGAATTTTGTCAAGATTTTCCTCCGATTTTAAGATAACTTTACCCACCCCGCTACTAATATTAACCGAGGCTAGTCCGTTAATTTGGTCGATAACTAGAGCTAAACTGCTGGGTAATAATCCTATTTTGCCGAAAAAATTGCCCTCTTGGCCGGAATTATCGATTGTTTTTCGGTATCTTTGCCATAGAGAAATTTCCTCCTCATCCCGATAATAATTAGTCTGACAGTCTAACTGTTTTCCTAAATAACTCACCTGTTGCGATTGTTCGCTAATACTTTCGGGAATGCTTTGAAAACGCAGCAGTAAAGCGACTTTTTCCCCTAATTCTAGTGCTTGCGTCATCCCTGGGTTTAAACATTCAGCCACGGTGGGGGTTAAGGCCGATTGCCGAATAACTTGACTCAATTTGCTAATATTTTCGCTATTTCCAGTGATGATCAGGCTTTCTGAGTTAGCAGCTTCGGGATACAGTCGTAGGGTAATTTGATTGATAATCCCCAAAGTGCCGTAGGAACCCGTAAATAGCTTCATCATGTCGTATCCCGCCACATTCTTGACCACACGCCCTCCCGCTTTAGCAATCTCGCCATCGTGACGGATAAAGGAGAATCCTAGGATCAGATCCCGGACTCCACCGTATCTTTGCCGCCATGTTCCCGCATCAGCCGTGGCCATAATACCGCCAATCGTGGCATTATCGGCGTAACTGGGATCAAGAGGAAGAAATTGACCGCTAGGAGCCAAAAAAGCCTGTAAATCCGCTAATTTAAGCCCAGCTTCCACAGTTATAGTTAAATCTCCCCTAGCATGGTCAATAATCCGGTTGAGATTTTGGGTACTGACTAAAATATTGGGTGACTCGACTAATCCACCCCAATCTAATTTACTGCCTTGACCGTAGGCTAGTAAAGACAGACGATTTTCGTTGGCAAAACGCACTAGAGAGGCTAAAGCGGCCGTATTAGCGGGATAGACTATAATTTCAGGACTTTTGCCCCTAATTGCCCTCGATAATCTTTCTTGTTCCTCTTTTGGCACTTGTGGCCAGGTAATAACTGTCGTGTCGGCGGGTAAAATAGAAGTTATCTGAGCAGCGATCGCAGTCATATTCGACAAAAGAATTGAGGAGTGAGGAGTCAGGAATTACCTTACCAGCCGATAATCCCGAAGAATGGGGGTAATGCTGGAGCTAATCAGTAATTTTGGGCTTCTATTAATTAGATTACCTTAGTTGGGCTCTCCATCTCCGATGTCAGCTAATTCTAGCCCAATAACTGACCGTTAAATTAGCCATACATTCGTGTCATAATGTTAGATTACCTCGATCAGTAAGCAAGAAGTAGTGATGAGTGTAGATTGGACGAATAGCCGCGCCAAGCGATTAAGTGCTTTACCCCCCTACGTTTTCGCCCGCTTGGATGAATTAAAAGCCTTAGCCCGCAAAGAAGGACTAGATTTAATCGATTTAGGTATGGGCAACCCGGACGGTTTTGCCCCGCGTCCAGTTATCGAAGCGGCCATTCAAGCTTTTGAAACGCCCCAATTCCACGGTTATCCCCCCTTTGAAGGAACCGCCAGTTTCCGAGAAGCGATCGCTAAATGGTATGAGCGCTCTTATGGTGTGGAACTCAATCCCGATAACGAAGCTTTACCCTTGCTAGGTTCCAAAGAGGGCCTATCTCACCTGGCCCTAGCTTATGTTAACCCTGGCGATGTGGTCTTAGTTCCCAGTCCCGCCTATCCCGCCCATTTTCGCGGTCCTTTGATTGCTGGGGCGACGCTATATCCAATAATCTTAAAAGCGGAACAGGATTGGCTGATAGATATCGATTCTATCCCCGAAGATGTGGCTAAACAGGCGAAAATCCTCTATTTTAACTATCCCAGTAATCCCACCGCCGCCGTTGCCCCCCTGGAATTTTTTGAAAAAATCGTTGCTTGGGCCCGGCACTATAAGATTATGCTCGTCCACGATCTCTGTTATGCTGAATTGAGTTTTGATGGTTATCAGCCCACCAGTTTATTGGAAATTCCGGGGGCAAAAGAGATTAGTGTGGAATTTCATACCCTCTCAAAAACCTATAATATGGCTGGATGGCGCGTCGGTTTTGTCGTGGGCAATGCCGATATTATTCAAGGGTTACGCACCCTGAAAACTAATCTCGATTATGGCATCTTTTCCGTCATCCAAAAAGCGGCCGAAACCGCCCTACAACTGCCCGATGAATACGTCAAACAAGTACAGGAAAGATACCGGCAGCGACGGGATTTTTTAATCAAAGGTTTGGGGCAATTAGGTTGGGATATTCCCCCCTCTAAGGCGACAATGTATCTCTGGATTCCCTGTAGCGTCGGCATGACTTCCACGGATTTTGCCCTCAGCGTCCTCCAAAAAACTGGTGTCGTCGTCACTCCGGGCAATGCTTTTGGAGAGGGAGGGGAGGGTTATGTGCGCGTCAGTTTAATCGCCGATATCCCGCGATTAGGGGAAGCTTTACAGCGCCTCGAAGATGCGGGAATTCGCTATCAGTAAGGAGAGTTTTTTCCCCTTGATTTACCCGCCAAATCCCTCTAGGCACTGGCTAAAATTGTATGATGGAACTTTATCACGGTAGCTTGCCACTTCCATGACCTACAGCTTAAGAATTGCCGATATTCCCGTCAGTGAAAGACCGAGGGAACGTTTAATCAGTGTCGGGGCGAAAAACCTCAGTAACGCCGAATTATTAGCGATTTTACTGGCTACAGGTCAAGGTAAGGGGAAACTCTCGGCGGTGGGTTTAGGACAACATATTCTCAGCGAATTGAGTAAATATCGCCGGGATCCTTTGGACGTTTTGAGGGATATTCAGCCCCAGGAATTAACCGCTATTCATGGCATTGGACCAGCTAAGGCTACTACTATTCTAGCGGCGATCGAATTGGGAAAACGAGCTTTTCAACGACGACCGACGGAAAAAATGGTCATCGATAGTCCTGATACCGCTGCCGCGATCCTTGGCCACGAACTAATGTATCAGTCTCAGGAACGTTTCGCCGTTATTTTACTCGATGTCAAAAATCAGTTAATCGCACTCAAGGTGATTACTATCGGCACAGCCACGGAAACACTGGTACATCCACGAGAAATCTTTCGAGAAGTAGTGAAACAATCAGCTACTAAGTTAATTATCGCCCATAATCACCCCACCGGGTCACTTATGCCTAGTCAAGACGATATTTTACTCACAGAACAATTATTACAGGGAGCTACCTATCTAGCCATTCCTCTCCTAGATCATTTGATCCTCGGTGATGGCAACTTCCAAAGTCTTCGCCAGACCACAGAACTTTGGGAAAAATATCCCCAAGAGGATTGATAGAAAAGACACTCGATCTTTGTAGTTTAAATTTTTAGCCGTTTCAATAGGGCGTTAATTTCCTCAAACATTATGCGATCGCTGTCAAGGATTGGGGAGAAAACCAAAAATTTTGGCTGCTCCTCCTAAAATGGCGACAACCAAAGCTATCAGAATCCCCCGACTGGTAAATTCCCGATCAGCGAATCTTGTATTTAACCCTTTAATTTCTGCGGTTAGTCGCTCATCTAAACCAGGACTTGATCTTTCTCCTTTCCAAGGGAGGAGCGGCCCTACTGTCTGCACTTCTTAACATTCAATTGATAATTTTTACTAATATATTGCTTACAGCCCTTTAGGAGTAAGGATTATAGCCACAATGATGGATTTTTGTCAGGGTGAAGAATTGTAAATTTTTTTCTCAGAAAAAATCAATTATTGAAAATGTTCTCAATAGTAGTTTCTAGAATGAAGGGTTTTCGTCAAAACATCTTGGGAAATGTAAAGATATATAAAGGTATATGAAGAGGTGCGGAATGTCGGTGCTAAAAATCCCTGTTTTGTCAGGAAAAAATCGAGCAGCCACCCCGAAATAGTGGTAATAGTATTGAAGGAGTGGTCTTAAAAGTGATGATATGACTGACCAGAATGGCGTGTTAGTAGAAGAACAAAGCGAGGATATTACCCGTAAGATGAGTCAATTAGCCACCGAGTCGCCGAAAAATCAATTACAAATCCTGACACAATTAGCCGGGGCCGGAGAAGCTGGCCTAACTGTGTTGAGAGATTTTTTGTTAGCCCGGCGCCCGACTCCTGTTAATCTGGTGACAGGCAAGGCCTACCAATTGCTATACCAAGATAATAGCGCTGGGGGCAAGGAATTTTTAGCTAATTATTTCCCCACGGGTGTTGTTCCCCTCGATAGTGCTAAGGGTATCGATTATCGACTTTTACAGGAACTATTGGCTAAACAGGATTTTCAAACTGCCGATAGTCTCACCCGTCAAAAACTCTGTGAATTAGCAGGAGAAGGAGCAATACAGAGGAAATGGGTCTATTTTACGGAAGTAGAAGCTTTTCCCAAGGTTGACATTCAGACTATTGATCATCTTTGGTTAGTTCATTCGGAAGGGAAATTCGGTTGGTCGGTGCAGCGCCAATTATGGATCGGTGTCGGTCAAGATTTCCCGAAACTCTGGCCGAAAATTGGTTGGAAAAATGGCAATAATTGGACAAAATACCCGCAGGAATTTATCTGGGATTTAAGCGCTCCCGTGGGCCATTTACCCCTGTTAAATCAACTGCGTGGGGTGAGAGTGGCTGCCTCTTTATTTTCCCATCCCGTCTGGAGTGAAAAATAGATTAGCGATAGTAAAAATCATAGTTTTTTAGGGCATTCAGTCGGGCTAAATTGAGACGATAATGATAACCTAGTCTTTTTTGGAGAGGTTGTCAAAAATCTTTTTTAATGGGAGGTTGATAACTGGCATCAAGGTGATTGCTTTTGTTTTTGAGGATTAACAAAGCTTCACTGGTATCTACTGTCCACCGGACTTTTACTGCCGCTAGTCCCATAATATTGCCTTTGCCACTGTGCATTCCTTTCATTTCTAAATAGAGTGCTATCTTCCTCAAAAAAATGCAAAAACTCTTGCTCTTTCCCTCCATCTCTAGTGACTATAAATAAAGACTCTCCAATCCAATTTACTTGTTCACTCGGAATTCCTAGTTTTTCAGAAACCCTAATTAAATTAGGTAAATCTCGAGGACGATATTTTTTATTATGCTCAACCATACTTTGATGATAACCAACGATACCTGGAGTAAAATCAAGATTGTCCGGTAATGATTCTATTAGTCTTGTATCCGCATCGATAAAAATAGCTGTCGGAAATAACTTTAAACTTTTTTCTAGAACAAAGCGTTTATCATTATAACAATGTAAAATTCCTTTTTGAGTATGTTTAAAAGCGATAACATTGGGAATATTATCAAAATACTGAGGGGCATCAGTTCCCACCACTAGACTGCCCCCAGGGGCGTATTTTTGTAAATCTTCAGCCAGAGTTTTAGTTAGTTTTTGATACTTTTCTCTTAGGGCTAAAGTGCAAAAACAATAATTTGCTGTCGGTTCGGAAGAATTCATCATAGATTAGTAATATCTGGAATTTTTGCCCTCAGTATATCAGCTTTCTAAATTTTCGAGACAATTTCCTCTAAGGCCGCTTCTAGATTAGGATAACGATAGTCAAAACCGATCGCTTGGGTGGCTTTTGGCAGCACTTCTTGACCTTCTAAGACGATTTTTGCCCCTTCTCCCAAGAGAATTTCGAGGGCAAAATCCGGCACTGGCAACCAGGAAGGACGCTTCATTACTTCCCCTAATATCTGACAGAATTCTTTCATGCGGACGGGATTGGGTGCAGTAGCGTTGAAAGTACCGTTAATTTCTGGGCGATCGAGACAATAGATAATTAAATTAATTAAATCATCCCGATGAATCCAAGAAAACCACTGACGACCGCTTCCAATCGGTCCACCAGCAAAAAGTTTGAAGGGTGGGATCATTTTCCCTAAAGCACCCCCATTGCCTAAAACAATACCCGTGCGAAGAATGACTAAACGAGTGCCGTAATCTTTAACTTTTTGGGCTGCTGTTTCCCACTTTTTACAGACATCCGCCAGAAAATCGCCACCGGGAGGGCTATTTTCGTCAAAACTAGCGGTTTCACTGGTTCCATAGTAACCGATCGCCGAGGAGTTAATTAAAACTTTCGGTTTCTGGGCAGCAAGTGCGGTCGCAACGCGCTCGCTACGCGAGATCGCCTCGACAATTTTCTCGGTGCCGATTTGCCGACTAGCGACGATCGCCTGTTTTACTTCACTGGTCCAGCGTTCCGAAATCGGTTCTCCGGCTAGATTGATCACCGCGTCACATCCAGAAATCTCTTTTTGCCAATCCCCCGATTCTGTGGCGATATAGGGAATAATCTCTATCTTAGGATAGATTGACTTTGGGTACATTCTTCGGGCTTTATCGGGATTGCGAGTCAAAATTAGGATGTCGTCGCCGCGATCATGGAGTTTGACCACTAATCGACTACCCACAAATCCCGTCGCCCCAGTAATCGCTATTTTCATGGTTCTTTGACTAAATTTATCCTTATTTTAGCTGGTTTTTAGTTATCAGGAGTCAGGAGTCAGTATTCGGGAGTCAGGAGACAGCTTTTTTCTCCCTATCTCCCCTCTCCTGTCTTCTGTCTTCTCACTTATCCTGATACCCCATCCCGTTGGCTGCCGCGTAACGATTCATAAAGCGCATAAAACGCTCCCAGTGTTCATCGGTGATTTCAAAACCACATTCTACCCGTTGAATTTCATCCCCTTCATCTCCTCCAAAAATAAATTTAGTCGAGTTGGGGATAACTGTAATCACTCCTTCCTCATCGGTGAGACGGAGATCGCCGTAGGTACGAGTGGTGAAACTTTGGAAACGTTCGATCGCTTTCAGGGTTTTAAAAGTCATCAGGACATTGCGAATCCCAATATTTTTATTTTTGCGGAGACTAACACCGCTTAATTCTTCTGATAAACCGACAAAAAACTCGATCGTGGGAGTGGTCATAGGTGTGGGTATAAAATTTTAGTTATTGATTTTCTCTTAATTACTTTTGAAGGGAAAAAGTAGTTCATGATTACTAATAAAGCAACCATGAACCGAAAAACAAGCTATTCCGCTTCTCCACCCTGGATTTTGAGGAGGAGAAAACCCCAAGCTAATCCGACGAGGACGAGAACGATCGCCACGATCGGCCCATTAAATAACATACTTTCTGCGGTCATGGTGATTGCTCCTGAGCCTACAATAATCGATCATATAGATAAGTGGTATTTTAACCTACGAAGGCGATCGACGGCTGCCAGACTGGGGCAAAATTGAGGGAGAAAATCGGCCAATAACTCTGAGAACTTTTTTAGTACATATGCTCTAACAATCCCCAAGGAAGGATGCTCACCCCCATGCTAGATGTTTTTAATACTATCTTTATACTTTTTGTCTCCACTTTGTGTTAGTGTCTTATCTGCTTAATTCTTCACTTATCCTAGGAAAATTAAGTATTGATAACTATTGATGATGACTGGTAAAAAATCATTTATGCTCAAGATCAAGTTAATACTATTTTTAGGTTTGTTGCTGCTGAGTTGTCAATCGACTAATCTCAATGGTAATAATAGTTCGATGGCTCAGATTACAACTGAGAATCAAGGGCAAATATTACCGATCACGGCCAAAGCAGATATTAATGGTGAGATAATTGAGTTAGAAGTGGCTCAAACCCCCGAACAACAGGCCAAGGGTTTAATGTATCGCTTGTCTTTGGAGAGAAATCGCGGTATGCTATTTCCCTTTGCACAACCTCTGATGGCCGGGTTTTGGATGAAAAATGTCTCGATTCCTCTAGACATGATTTTTCTAAAAGATGGTATAGTAAAAGCAGTTTTGCTCAATGTCCCTCCTTGTGCGGTGCATCCTTGTCCTGTCTATGGGCCAAACACCATGGTTAATCAAGTGATCGAACTAGCTGGGGGTCGAGCGAAAGAATTAGGAGTGAGAGAAGGAGATAAAATTAAGATTGAGTTTATCTCAAGACCTTAATTTTTGGAAATGGGTTAACTTTCTTATCAAAAGTGTCCCTTGTCTGAAAATATAAGTATGGCCTTTAGAAGCTATTACGCATTTATACTGTTTAAGATATAACCATATTGATTAAGATTTTTATAGTCTATCAAGTCATAGATTGAATAATCTTTACTCTTGCTATAGATTAAACAGAGACAAAGTTCTGCTCGATCTAACGGGACTATCTTAAGAGAGCCAGCGATTTTTAGGAAAGCACTCTCTATCATCGAGATAGCTTAGATACAGAAAAAACGGTCGCGAGACTAACTGTCCTTGAAACCGATCGGGTGGTGTTTTGTTGAAATTACTAGATATACTATTGAGGAAAAAGTCCCCCTATGTCCACGATTGCCTATTCCCAATTCCGACAATTTCTACAAGAGGAATTGTCCCTTCCCCAAGAATCCATCGCTATGGCCGAGCGATCGATCCAATCTGATAAAATTCATTTACCGATGATTCTCTGGCAGTACGGTTTAGTGACCTTAGAACAATTAGATAAAATTTATGATTTTCTCGAAGAGGTGGTCTAATCTTACTATTGGTAACTATTGACAAGGAGAATAATTGCCATGGCTGCGCATAGTTTCTGGCACAGTTTGAAAATTCCCATCTTAACAACTACCAATCATCACTTGAGAAGTGGGTTTAAATAACCCACTTTTTTAATAGCTATACAATTGAGAATTGACGAAATCCGACAGATAGATGTATTTTTTTCCCCAATCCCGAACAAAAACCTGATTATCTGGGATTATTAGACAGAATTGTCTTTAATACTGTCTGAATTGAATCCTATCGCAATCCTCCCAATCCTAGCGAGATTCCTAATTGTTTAGCGCAACTTTTGACCATTTTAGCCGAACTGCAAAGACAAGCTAAACCGGAAAATCAGGGCTACAATCAAGACAATGCTTCTTGTTTAAGGATTTGGGGCAAAGTTAAGGCCAGATTAACCAGAAAGAGTCTATTTTCTTCCCTCGCTTTATCGCACGGCAATTATCGCTATTAATCAATTGCCTATCACTCCTGAGAGGTAGTGATTCGGTAAATACTCGGGAGCATCTCATTTGTGCAGAGAATACAAAGGTTAGGGAAAAACTACTTGAACAATCGGAGTCTCCCCAAAAGGAAAACTGCGTACCTCACCATTAAGATAACTACTGTATTCAGTTTTCTTACCCAGTGTCCATCAACCGGGAGGAATGCCGATAGCTGCTTAAAACCACTAAGACAGGACGGCGAGAGTAACTAAAGACGATTTTTTTGGTAAGATCAGAGCTAAACTAACCATCACGCCCCCTTGAGGAAATATTTATTTATGAGCGATATAGGGTTTATTTTGACTATAATCAACAATTTCCTGCAAATTTACTCGGTAATCCTAATTGTTAGGGTTTTACTGACCTGGTTCCAAAATGCTGGTTGGGCCTATCAGATTATGTCTTTTCTCAGTCCGATTACCGATCCCTATTTAAACCTCTTTCGCTCGATTATCCCACCCCTAGGCGGGATGGACTTTTCCCCGATTCTCGCGTTCCTGCTGCTCAACGTTGTTCAGAGTGTCGTAGCCACAGGGGCCAGCAGTCTGGTCAGTAGCAGTTTCTAAATCCGCGGATCCACACTACTGGTGAAACCGGAAGCTTTGAATTTTTCCAGTCGCAGGGGGGTTGGTTGATTGGTAGAAACAGAAATTCTGATCTCAAAATCACTAATCCCCGGCGGCACTTCCGGAATTGCCCCGACTCGGCTACGATTTTGTAAAGCTGGTTCCCCGTTAGCATCGTAAATCCGACCAAAAACATCGGCATCATAGACGGTTTTTCCAGAATTATTTTTAGCTCTGCCGGTGATTAAAAAACAATTAGCCGGAAAACTGGTTCCCCCACTGGTGACACTACCCTCGGCTAATTCCGGGGGACAGTCTTTGTAAGATACATCTAATAGTTGAATTGGGGTCAAAGCTTGAGCAATAGGGATGATAAGCAAGCTAGACAGCCAGAAGAGAGCAGAGAGCAGTAAAACGGTGAGCGAGCGTGGTGTCATAGATCAGTTATTTTACGGTATGATTTCCCTAATACTTAGATTATCGTGGATCGTCACCCTTTGAAATCAGCTTTTTTAGGACTTTCATGGATCGAGATGAGATTGAAACCACTCTCAAAGCAGCTTTTCTCCAGTGTGAGGCTTTATTATGTCCTCTCAATGAACGACAAAAAGAAACTTTGTTAGAGGTGTTTTTTGAGCAAAATTCCCTCGCTGATGGCAATCCCCTCGACGAATTAACATCTATGCAAAGGGAGATTTTACTGGAATTTATCCTCAAACAAGAACGGGAAAATTTAGCTTGGAAAAGTTCCCTCCTCAATGATTGGCTTAATGATCGCCCTTCCGGTGCGGTACAATTTATCCGCGATCAGTATGGCTTGGTTGAATAGCATAAAACCGATTCATTGGCAAGAATATTTACAAAAATTAAGGTTAACCAGAGAAAAATTACAGGTGGGAGATACGATCGAGGTGTCTAATGGATTATGGGAATGGATTCACGCAGACGCTGCCGATAGTTGCGACTGGTTTCCCTGTGAGGTGATAGAAGTAAATGAAAGTGAGGATGATTCCCCCCTTGTTAGTTGCTGTATTCGCTTTCAAAACGGTGAAGAATGGGAAATACAAGCAATATATCAGTGGAATCGCCCTAATTGGCGTTTTCTGGACTGAAGGAAGATCACTGCTCGGTTATCGGCTAAAATTAAGAACTGTAAAGAAAACAGATAAATTTTATGGCCGCTAAAGTTGAGATCTATACTTGGAGTTCCTGTCCTTTCTGTATCCGCGCTAAAGCACTACTCAACAAAAAAGGGGTGGAGTTTACCGAATATTGTATCGATGGTGATGAAGAAGCGCGGGACAAAATGTCCGATCGAGCCAATGGTCGTACAAGTGTACCACAAATTTTTATAAATGATCAACACATCGGGGGCTGCGATGACATCTATGCTTTAGATAGAAGTGGTGGTTTAGCTCCCCTGTTGCCGAATTAAGGATAAAAACTATTAATGAAACTAGCCTTTATTATCGATCCGATCGAGCATCTCGATCCAGGCCATGATACCAGCGTAGCTATCATGGAAGCGTCCCAATTATTAGGTCATGAAATTTGGATTACTTCCATCACCGATCTCAGTGCAATTGCGGGAAAAGCTTGGGCAAAACTAACCAGAATTGAACTGGTTCCCGTGGAGTTAAAAGATAATCATTGGGTGGCTGTATCTCAATGGTATCAAAGACAAGAGACAGTTTTTACCTGCCTAGAAAACTTCGATTTTGTCTGGATGCGAAAAGATCCACCCGTGACAATTGCCTATCTTTATGCCACCTATTTATTAGACTTGATTGACCCCCAAAAAACCAAAGTAATTAACTCAACTAGGGGTTTACGCCATGCCAACGAAAAGTTATATACGATTCACTTTGCTCAGGTAATGCCTGCCACAATTGTTTCCCAAGATAAAGCGACGATTAGGGAATTTGTCAACGAAAAAGGAGCGGCAATTATGAAACCTTTAGGTGGCAAAGCAGGGGAAGGAATTTTATTTCTTAGTCCCGAAGATCCCAATCTCAATTCAATGATTGAAATTAGCACAAAATGGGGGCAAGAACCGGTAATGATTCAAGATTATTTACCAGCTGCTAAGGAAGGAGATAAACGCATTATTGTCCTCAATGGTGAACCCATCGGGGCAGTTAATCGCATTCCCACCGGTTCAGAATTTCGCGGTAATATGGCCGTGGGTGGACGAGTAGCAAAAACAGAAATCAGCGATCAAGAATTAGAAATCTGTGCCACTTTAGCCCCAAAATTAAGGGAAGATGGCCTATATTTTGTCGGATTGGATGTGATTGGAGGCTATCTCACGGAAGTTAATGTCACCAGTCCCACCGGCATTCGCGAGATCGATCGATTAAACAATGTTAGTTTAGGTCAACAGGTGATTAAATGGCTAGAAAATTTTTCTTGTGCCAAGGCTCTGTATTGAAATATCCTTCAGGTAGAACCTGAATAAAGGGTTCCCAGGTAGAACCTGGGAACGGGATAAGAACTCAAATCTGATAACTGATAACTGTAAAAAAATGAATGCTTTATCAATACCGACGTGGATAGTTCATGTATCGAGTGTCGTAGAATGGATAGCGGCAATATGGTTGGTCTGGACCTATAGCGACATCAGTAGCGATCGATCATGGCGAATGTTATCTTGGGGGATGTTACCCGCTTTAGTTGGGGCAATGTGTGCCTGTACATGGCATTTTTTTGATAATATCAGTGCCTTATCCTGGTTAGTCACCCTACAGGCAGCCATGACTGTCTTAGGAAATTTTACCCTCTGTGCTGCCGGTTGGTGGCTGTGGCGTTCCAGTAAAATTAGCCTTAACAATGAATAAAGAGAGTTTGTTTGCCATTTCCCTGTTTCCCTATCTGGGGTTTCTTTGGTTTGTCACTCGTTCAGGAAAAATGCCCCGTTTAGCCTTAATTGGCTTTTATGTGCTGTTAATCTTCGTTTTTATCACCATTCCTGCTGGTATCTACGCCAAAATCCACTATGGTAAAGAATTAGCCAACGTCGATTGGTTACACGGCAGCGCCGAACTTTTCCTCACCCTCTCGAATATTCTCGTCGTCCTAGGTTTTCGTCAGGCAATTTTAGCCAAAAAGGAAACAGAGAAAGGGGAACAGTAAACAGTGAACAGTAATCAGTGAACTGACAACTCACATCTGATAACTGAATTGTGATACAATCGCCCCAGAACGTCCCCACGTCAGTCAACTATGTCCCCGATTACACCGTCCATCAGTGTCAATGAACCCAACCCGCAGGCTGCTGTCCAGACTTTATCGGTAGTGGTTCCCATTTATAACGAAGTGGACAGTATCCCCCATCTCGTGGAGAGTATCGCCTCGATTTTGCGTTCTTATCAAATTAACTACGAGATTATCTGTGTTGACGACGGTTCTAAGGACGGTTCTACCGAGGTTTTAACTAATTTAGCTAAAAATCGCCATGATCTCAAGGCGGTGATATTGCGACGCAACTACGGGCAAACCCCCGCTATGGCTGCTGGATTTAATTATGCCACGGGACAGGTCATTATTACCCTTGACGGCGATTTACAGAACGATCCCAATGATATGCCCCTATTATTGGCCAAATTAGAGGAAGGTTATGACCTCGTGAGTGGCTGGCGCAAAAATCGCCAAGATGACCAGGTAAAACGGCTTTTACCCTCAAAAATAGCTAATTGGCTGATAGCAAAGGTAACAGGGGTCAAATTACACGATTACGGTTGTTCTTTGAAAGCCTATCGAGCCGAATTAATCGCCGATATGAATCTCTACGGGGAATTACATCGCTTTTTACCCGCATTAGCTTTTATTGAAGGGGCAAAAATAACCGAAATTCCCGTTAATCACCACCCTAGACGGTTCGGACAGAGTAAATACGGTTTAGATCGCACAATTCGCGTGATTATGGACTTATTTACTATCTTTTTTATGAAAAAGTTCCTCACCCGTCCGATGCACATTTTTGGACTCTACGGACTGTTATCCATGGTAGTGGGGGTTATTTTAGGCGCTTATCTGACTATTCTCAAACTCGGTTTCGGACAAGAAATCGGCAATCGACCTTTGTTAATCCTAGCTGTGTTATTCTTTTTAACTGGGGTACAATTACTCTGTTTTGGTCTTTTGGCAGAAATTTTGATGCGAACTTACCATGAATCCCAAAAACGTCCTATCTACCGCGTTCGTACTGTTGTCGGGGATAGGGGATTTTTCAGTGAACAGTAATCAGTAATCAGTGAGCAGTAATCACTGAAAAGAAATCTCGGAACTTGTCACTTAATATTGTTCACTGAAAACTCAAATCTGATAACTGATAACTGATGACTGATGACTGATGACTGATAACTGAAAAAAATATGACTATTTGGGAACTTGATTTTTATTCGCGGCCGGTGGTGGATGAAAATAATAAAAAAAGATGGGAATTGTTAATCTGTGAAACTCCCGCAACAATCGATCGCCCCTCCGATACAATATTTAAATATGCCAGTTATTGTCCTAATACGATGGTTAATTCCCAATGGTTAGGAGAGGCAATTACTGCAGCTATCAAGGCAGCGGGAGTAACTCCCAAAAAAATTCGTTTTTTCCGTCGTCAGATGAATAACATGATTAGCAAAGCTTGCGAGGATATCGGTATTCCCGCTTCCCCTAGTCGTCGCACTCATGCTTTAACTAGATGGATAGAAGAAAGAATGGTTAATTTCTATCCCCAAGAAGTTGGTTATGATCAAAATTTAACTAAAACCGCTTCCGTGAATTATCCCCCTTTAAATGCTGTTCCCCTTCCCGATGCTGTCCGGGGAGATAAGGCCGATAAATGGGCTTTTGTCACGCTAGAATTGTCTTCTTTTCATGATATAAAAGATTGGGATATTAGCTTCGGAGAAAATTTGCCTATACTGGGGATGGGATTAGATGGGAATCTAAAAATCCCTGGTTTAGTTATTTTTTCACCCCGTGCTTTACCCCTAGCTGGTTGGATGTCAGGGTTAGAAATGGCCTATTTAAAGTTAGAAACTGGTTCCCGTCCTGTGCTACGTTTAGAAACGGGTGCTAGTGATAGCTGGATTCTCGTCAATGTCATTAACACCGAGACTTTAAAGGAAGCCAAAAATTTTGAAGAAGCTAAACAGAAAGCCAATAATCTGCATTTTTTAGCCGTTCAATCTAACCCTGAATCGGAATCATTCGCTGGTTTTTGGCTATTACAGGAAGGCCATCAAGAGTAAAGTTTAGTCAAGGTGGGTTTTCAATCCACCCCCACAGAATTAACTTAAAAACATTGTCTAGTCCAACTACCGTGTAACCCGTAGGGAATATGATGTTTAAGATGGATAACTGCTAGGGAATTAGTGATATCTTTAGCATCTAAGATTACCATATTCGATCGATGATTGGCCGCATCGTAGGTGACTACCAATAACCAACCATCATCTTCAGCAATTCCATCGGGTTTAGGCACAAAAATTGGTTCACCCGCAAATCCCCGGGGAGCAAAAGAATATAACTGTTTTTCTCCCGTTAATAAGTCCAGTTTTAAGATTGCTTGCAAAGGAGCATTACCAGTGGCATGATGAGTGGCAGCGATGTATAAATAACGGTAATCTCGACCAACTTTTGCAGGATTAATGCTGGGAAATTCACAACAATGCTCTAGAATAGATTCTCTTGTAACGGTATTTTCTGATAAATTTAGTGTAAATCGCCACAGATGTCCTGGAGCTAAACTATCAAAATCTACCGATTGAAAATTGCTATTTGCATCCAGTTGTGGTAAGGATTGATAACAGATAGAATCGATATAGATTTTCTCCCCTTGTTCAAAAGCATTGCTATGATGAAACACAAAACCCGATGGAGTTTCTAAAACTTTCACTTCTCCTTTGTTAGGATACCGGGGGATAATAATAATCTTAGTTAACTTGTCCGGTTGATTGATGACGCATTCTCCCGCACCTTTTAACCCAAAAAGAAAAGGAAAAGGATTATAACTAACCGAGTTTTGGAAAAAGATAGCGTAGTGGGGAGTAATAACAAAATCGTGGATAAAACAAAAGCCCGGTATGCTGTGGGTATGACGACGTAATAACTTACCCGTGGGACTAATTTCGTAGAGAGTAATAGCACTCGACAAACCCGTTTTGATGGCAAAATTTACCAGACAAGGTTGATGATTATCGAAGATACAAGCGGGATCGATGCGAGGATGAGCGGCAAAAGCATCGCCTTTTTCTAAGATACCGTCGAGATAGTCTAAACCAATAGTATCAAGAGTTTTAGCATCGAGGCGATGGGGTTCGGCCGCTTCCCAAAGTGCCAGTAATTTATTACCCCAGTAGATAACATTAGTATTAGCAATATTTTTCAGACGCAAATCAAAAGCATTGCCGAAAATTCCCCCCGGTTTTTTCGTGCCGAAAACACCGCGATAAAGGGGTTTTCCCGCTTTCTGTTCCTGGAGATAACCCTGGGTTTTAACAAAACGATTACGATAATGTACGCGCCCATGATTGAAGCTAATCGCGCTGATCATACCATCCCCATCGAAGGGATGAGCGATCGCAGTGCCAGCGATATCGAGTAAACCGGGGCCGTTTTTAAAGATTGTACCCTGTAAATCGGCGGGAATTTGACCCTCGATGTCTTCCACCTCGTAATCGTACTCGTTAGGTTGGGATTGATAGCCTTTTTGCCAATCCTGACGGTTATAGGATTTTTCGCCAATTGTCGGAGTTAATACCATGGTAGTTTTAAGTTTATATTTACTTTTCTTAACATAACTTAAAACTACCAGAGATAAAAAGAAGGGGGTGCCGAATCATTTATTTACCCCCTCCCTGTGGTCATGTTATTTAACAAACAACATTTCTTGATAGGTAGGTAGAGGCCAGAAATTGTCGGCCACTTCCCCTTCCAGTGTGTCAGCATATTCGCGCACCTTATCCATCAAGGGACGGAGCGTTTGAGCGGAATACTGCATATGTTCCTCGATCGAGTCAAAATCCTGTTTAGCCATGGCCGCACTCAGTTTGCTAACGCCATCCATCAGTAATTTAATTAGATTCGAGACGGTTTGGGCGCTTTCCTTATCCACCTCGATGCCGATCGCCGCCGCATTAGCGATCGCTGAGGACAATTCCGACAAGTAGCGAACAGCAGCGGGATAAATAATCGTTTTAGCCATACTTACCACCAGTTTCGCCTCCACCTCGATGGCCAGCAAATACTGTTCCGCATAGACATCAAAACGACTTTCCAGTTCAACGGGGGTAAGCACACCCATGCGGGTAAACAGTTCTTCGATATAATCGGCCCTCAGCACGGGTAAAGCATCGGCAGTGGTGCGGAGATTAGCTAAACCGCGCTCTTCTACCGCCATTTTGTGCCATTCTGGGGAATATCCGTTACCTCCGAAGATCACATTTCTGTGTTTGTCCATGATCTCCTTAAGAACACCCTGGGCGGCAGTATTGAGGTCTTCCCCAGCTTTCATCCGGCTTTCTAACTTATCCGCCACCCAAGTCAGGGAATCGGCTAGAATCGTATTCATCGCCACCAGCGGACCAGAAACTGACTGATTAGAACCCACGGCCCGGAATTCAAAGCGATTGCCCGTAAAAGCAAAAGGAGAGGTGCGATTGCGATCGCCAGGATCCTTGGGGAACACCGGCAGGGTATCGACACCCAGATCCATCAACCCCGGGGCATCAGAACCCTCAATTCGGCCTTGGCTAATTTGGTCGAATACCTTTTCTAACTGGCTGCCCAAATATACGGAAATAATGGCGGGAGGAGCTTCATTTGCTCCCAAACGGTGATCATTGCTGGCGGTAGCCACCACTGCGCGTAAAAGCCCCCCGTACTTGTGAACACCACGAATCACCGCCCCACAGAATAACAAAAACTGCATATTAGCGTGGGGAGTATCGCCCGGATCCAGCAGATTGCCCTGGGTAGCGTTGCCGACGGACCAGTTAACGTGTTTTCCCGAACCATTAATTCCCGCAAAGGGTTTTTCGTGGAGTAGGCAAACAAAACCGTGTTTTTTAGCCGTACTTTTCAGCAAAGTCATAATTAACTGCTGATGGTCACTGGCCACGTTAGCAGCCTCGAAAAAGGGGGCAATCTCGAACTGTCCAGGGGCGACTTCATTATGGCGGGTTTTGGCCGGAATGCCGAGGCGATACATTCTTTCCTCCACTTCCTGCATAAACACCTGAACCCGTTCGGGAATCGCGCCAAAATAATGATCGTCGAACTGTTGACCCTTAGCGGCGGGTTTACCAAATAGGGTGCGACCGGTGAGCAGTAAATCGGGGCGACTATGGGCAAAATGAGCATCTACGAGGAAATATTCCTGTTCAGCGCCGCAGCTGGAGTTAACGGGGGCGACATCTGTATGTCCTAAGAGCTTCAGCACCCTGGTGGCGGCTTTACTCATCGATGAAATCGAGCGTAAAAGCGGCGTTTTTTTGTCGAGGGCCTCTCCTGTCCAAGAGATGAACACCGTCGGGATACACAGGGTTACACCATTATCCGTCTCCATAACGTAGGCCGGACTGGTGACATCCCAAGCGGTGTAACCCCGCGCTTCAAAGGTGGAGCGAAGTCCGCCGTTAGGAAAGGATGACCCGTCCGGTTCCCCCTGTACTAAGACTTTGCCCGTAAATTCTGTGATCACTGAACCGTCGCTCTGCACGGAGATAAAACCATCATGTTTTTCGGCGGTGGCGTTGGTCATCGGATAGAAGACATGGGCATAGTACAGCGCCCCTTTGGACGTGGCCCAATCTTTCATCGCCGCCGCCACCGCACTGGCGATGGAAACGTCTAATTTTCCCCCGGTTAAAATCGTGTTTTTGACCGATTTGAATACGTCTTTGGGAAGACTGGCCTGCATTTTGCTCAGGGTAAAGACATCGGTTGCCCACAAGGCCTCTAAACGTTGCGGAATTTTGCTCGGTAGGGGTTTACGGTCTGTGACTTGAGAGATAGCTTGAACACGGGTTCCATAACTCATAAGTATTTTTCCTATTTTGCTGTGTCGTGGATAAAGGGTTACTTTACTTAGGCGATGACAAGTTTCCTACTAACTTTGATGTTGAAGTCCGGTCAGAGGCTATTCTCCGCTTAATAATTTCGATCCCACGGCACAAGCTTCTGTGCGGTTTTTATCTGCTTGCGCCGGCCTCTTTCCCGATCAATTAGCAACACCAGCCTTAATCCTAAGAACAGGTAATCGAGAGATTTGTATCAAATATTACAAATATCCCTATAAATGTTTCAGCCAGTGAACTTCTGTTTTGATCTAATGATTTTGAATAATGGGACTTAAATAAAACCTACTGTGAAGAAATTTTACAGAAATACTTGACAAAACCCGACAATTAGGGCTACAATGGCTAGGCATAATAAAACCCGCTCGAAGAAGCTGGAAAAAACCGTGATTATTGTTTTATCAGGAAAACAATTCAAGGCAGAGAGAAAGATTAGAGAAATGACTCAAGTTCAGTTTGCCAAGTTTTTATCGCAAGAAACTGGACAAAAAATAACCTCTTTGATGCTTTGCCGCATGGAGAACTATGGACAAAGAGATGCTTGTCATCCACAAGCCCCTTCTGCCGCTGTCATCGCTGTGCTTACAGAAAAAAAAACTGAAAATTCAGTAGTGCAAAACAAAAAGCATTATCCGAAAAGACCTTCAAAGGAACCTGTCCTATTCAATTTTGCCAAAGATAGGGATGAAAAACCAGCAACAACCATGTCACTTACACAAGATCAAAAAAAAGCTTTAACCACAGCACTTGAACAATATAGAGAGCTTGGTGTTTTAGATGCACTGGGTGATACTGCTGTTGAGATTATAGATAGCATAGGGGATGAACTTCGCATACTAGAGCAAGGTCTAGTCGGAGATAATAGCAGTGATCGTCGAGAACTTGAACTTCGACTGCAGGAACTTGAAATAGAGGAGCGAAAAGACCTGAAAGAGTTAGCGGAAATTGAAGCTGAACTGGTAAAATATGCGGGTTCAGGTGTTTAGGAGGAGCATCTGATTTATGCAAGCGAGTAATTATTATACTTGTCCCTAAAACTGGTTTCTAGCAAGGCTTTCAAAATAGCTTGACATAAAAACTGATTTAGGGGTTACAAAGGTGAGATACTCCCAGTTCAGGTAAGTGAACCTATGTAAAAATCAAAAATAAGAAAGAAAGGAAACAAGGATCGACAAAGGTAAATGATTGAATTTGAAAGTGAAAAGATTGAAATTCTAATCAACCGTAAGTACGAAATTCAAGATCGTCGAGTAATTCGGGAACTTGAGATAATACAGATCAAACGCAGCTTACAAGAGATTACCACCGCCGAAGCCGCTTTAAAAGAAGAAAAAATCAAGGCAAAAACAGCCGATAGTTTAATAGAACGGAGGCAATTCAAAACCAGCTTTTGTCAATTATATCAAGAAAACAAGTCAATGGCTGAAGCGATCGAAGGAGTAGCCGAAGCAGTTATGATTGTAATCACTCAATTTTATCCAGCTTGGATGACAAACCTGACAACTGCCAGTGGTGTTGCTGTTCTGGCAGCGGTCATACTAATTAGAAGGGTCATCGATTTGTATTGTACCCCTTACTTAACTGAGTAACTGAATTTATTTAATATACCACCATCTTAAATCTTCCCGAAATTGGTGATCAAAGACAATTGCCCTACTCTTGGCGTTCAATTCCTAACTCCTGACAAAGTTCTGTAACTGTCTGTCCCGGTATTGTTTGAACGTCCCTCTCCATTGAACGTTCCAGTGCTGCCAATAACTTTCTAGCATTGGCAGGCGATCGCAAAAGATAAACGGTTTCTAATAAGCCAGTTAATTCCTCTGGGCTTAATAGTGCCATATCTTTTTGACCAGGGCGCGTAATAATCGCCATACTATTCTCGCTTTCCAGTCGATCCAGAAGGCTCGCTAAATTTTCTTGAGCTTGAGTGTAGGTAGTTTGGATAGAAAACATAAGGCGAGGGCAACGAGTTGATTCGATTTTAGCTTATTCCATCAACTTAGAAAACGGGTTTCTGGAAGAAACCCGTTTTCTGGACTTACATAGATAAAACTTATAAAACTTATAAAATCGATAAAAAAGCGATATTTGACAAAATAGGGGGGAGTGATAGGCTTTCTGGGGAAATTTACTCAAAATTGCCCGTGAATACTACAACTACCTTCAAATCTCTCTCTCTGGCTGGTGTTGTCTTAGCTGGCACAGTTAGCGCGATCGCTAGTTTGACCGTCCTCCCCGCCAGTGCCGTCAGCTTTACCGGAACTGGTGCTGGTTTCAGCATCCCCGATGACAACGCCACAGGTGCTTCCAGCACTATTACCGTTCCCACCAGTTCCAACTTGCTGATTACCGACATCACCGTCACCCTCAATAACCTAACCCACACCTTCATTGGTGACTTGATCGCCACCCTCACCTACGTCCCAACCAACACGACAGTATCTCTGTTCAACCGCATCGGGCAGATTACTTCTGGGTTCGGCGACGACCGCGACTTCGGCGGCGACTACAGCTTTAACGATGCCTTTACCGGCAACATCTGGACGGTAGCGGCTTCGGGAAATGCTTCTTTTGTCATCCCCTCCGGTAACTACTTCCCCACCGGTGCCGGTAGCAGCACCCTCGTTCCCATACTCACTTCCTTGAGTGGATCCCAGACCGCTGGCGACTGGCGGCTGACCATTTCGGATAATGTGTCAGGTGATACTGGCGCTCTCGGCAGTTGGACGCTGAACTTGCAGGAGACTCCTCTTGCTCCCGTGTCTGTTCCTGAATCAAGTTCTGGCCTGGGTTTGCTGGCCTTAGGCTTGCTGGGGGCGGGAGCAGCACTTAAGCGCCATTGGAACTGAGAAAACGGGTTTCTTTGAGAAACTTCTTTGAGAAACCCGTTTTCTGGAATAAGAAGCGATCCCCAGAGATTGCTAACTCGCGCTAGACTGGAATCAGTAGATTGGCCAGTATGGTAAGCTGAGAAAAATGGCAAAATTATCGCCAGAGTCAAAACAACTGATCATCAATCTGAAAAATGGGCTATTAGACATTGTTGACGAATCTAAATCTGTAGAATTTGCCATCTTAAACCGTTTTGGTGAAACAGCAGAAACCCTAGACAGTTTAGAGCAACTCACAGAAATTGCCCTCCAAGCGGAATCTCGGTTTTCTCAGCTATCAAACTTAGAAATTCGTGCCGCTCAATCTCAACCGATTATTTCTCCTGATTTGCTAAGATTTATAGAAGAAGTCATTAAGACAACCCAAGTACGGATTCCTGCCTTGATGCGTAGTGTCGAAGAAATTAAACTTGAATGGAGTTAAATATGGATTTTGTTCCTCAGCTTCCCCGGGATTCTGATCAACTTAAGCAAACTTTGGCAAAAGCACACCGCAATTGTCAAGAGATGGAATTAGTTGGATTACAATTAGAAGAAGCGATTAGTCGCTTAGAAGCGGAAAATCATCAAAGACGAAGACAGCAGCTAGAAAACCTAGAAAACGGGTTTCTTTGAGAAACCCGTTTTCTGGAGAAACAGGGCAAAATTATCGCCAGAGTCAAAACAACTGAACATCAAATCAACAATCTTCGACACAATAACTGAGCTTTATTCCTGTTAATGATGCTAACAAAATATCTAAAACAAGCAATGGAACTGGCAACTTATGAAGTTCTAGAAGACGGTACTTTTTATGGAGAAATTCCGGGATTTGAGGGAGTATATGCTAATGAAACAACTCTCGAAGCTACTAAGGAACAGTTACAGGAAGTTTTGGAAGGCTGGCTTATTTTAGGACTACGCTTACAGCATCAGTTACCGATTGTTGACGGTATCAATCTAACCCCTCAACAAAAAATCGCCCGTCAAATTAAACAAACTCTGGCAAAAGCACACCACAATTGTCAAGAGATGGAATTAGTTGGATTACATTGAAGAAAACGGGTTTCTTTAAAAAACCCGTTTTCTGGACTTAGGGCGATCGCTAGGGGTTGCTAACTCGCGCTAGACTAGATTAAAATAATTAATTAACTCCCAATCATTTGTTTAACCATGAGTCAAGCTGCTGCAATCAATACTAAACTAATTGATTCCCTTACTCAAATTATCCTTTCCTTAACTGACGAAGAACAACAGCTTCTGCTACAAAAAATCCAGCATCCAGCCTTATCTGATGTCGATTTTCATTAGGGTTTTCCCTTTGATGTTCAAATTCCTAATACAGAAACGCTCGCCGCCATTGAAGAAGTAGAAAAACATCCTGAGCGTCTTAAGCGTTATAGTAGCGTCGGGCAGATGTTCGAGGATTGGAACAAGGATACAGGGGAATGTTAACGCCACAGGAAATAACCCGCTTTCAACGCGATTTGAGGCAGACGAAAAAACGGGGTAAAGACTTTTAGAAAAAGGGTTTCTCAAAGAAACCCTTTTTCTGGACTGTCAATCTCTTGTCTCGATTAATTCGGGGACAAGTTCAGGAATAAAACCGGGTTCAGCTAAAGAACCGGTAACATGATGTTCAAAGACTTCTGCGGGGGGAAAAGTTTTCTTAACTTCCTGAGATTGCGGATCTGTAGAAGGTAGCCATTTAATTAGGGGTAAAGGTAGGAGAGTGGAGAGATTAGTAATCACTACCAATAACCAAAGGTTATCAAAATTAGTTTCGGTGACTCCCAACCAATGGGTTAATAAAGCTCCGATTTCTTGGGAAACTAATCCTGACATATTCCAGACGGACATTAATAAAGCGAATAGAGATGCTTCAATACCCACTGGACAAAGACGAGCCGATAAAATTAAGACGGGTAAAAAGGCAATTTGTCCCATGACGGTGAGGATGAGACTATCTCCCAAACTAAACCAATGATCGTCAATACCGAGCGCTCGATTAGTATGGGTAACTAAGAGTAGGGTAGTCATCCCTAAAAGCGCAGACATCACCGTACTCCAACCCAAAATTAGACGAAAGGAAATCGCTTTTAAAAACCGTTGATATACCCAGATACCCAGGATCGAGGCTAAACTGGTGACTAAGCGCACTCGTCCTAAAAATTCCGGTTCAAATCCTAACTCGTTGGTGGTGAAGTAGAAAAAGGCAGAATCGGCGCTAGGAGTAGCCTGCCAGAGAAAAATAAAGGCAGTGGGTAATAAAATTGATTTTTGTCTGATTGCTGACCATAATTGCCCGATTTGCTCCTTGACTTTGGGCGTTAATTGTGTATCATCATTATTCTTGACTTTTTCCTCTGTAATTAAAAACGCCATGGCTGAGGCAATCAGGGGAAAAATAGCCGTGAGAGCGAAGACAGGACGAGTACCGAGGTGTGCCAGTAACCAACCCCCCAGATAAGCCGTAATTAAGCCGCCTAGGGCCGATATTCCCCAAGTTAAGGACTGTAGAGAACCGGATTGAGTTAAGGACTCTTTGCGAGCTCTTTCTACTACCAAAGAATCGACGATGACATCACTAATGGTGACAGAAAGGGAACCAAGCAGGATCGCCGCCGTCGCTTGCCAAGCATTCTCCACCACAGTGGCCAGGGCCAACCAAGCTAAAACCCCGAGAATTCCCGATAAAATTAGGTAGGGGCGACGACGATAGCCAAAAATAGGCAAACCATCCGAAAGAAAGCCAAAAGCTGGTTTAATCACCCAAGGAATCGCCGCCACTCCGATTAATGCCCCCATCTGGGAGGGACTCAAGGCCAAATCGTCTTTTAAAAAAAAGCTAACCGCTAATCGGGAGAGTCCGAGAATGCCCTGGACGAAATAAACCCCTAAAATGCCAATTAATTCAGGATTAGGGTCATTTCCGAACAAGATACTCTCTTTAAGGAATTTTTTCCCGCGATCGATGCCAAGGCGATTAATAAGCATGAAGTTTCATAAATATTTGTTACTGTCTCTATGATAATTGATCGCTCGATCGGTGCGTTAGCTGTTAGGGTTTAACTGTTGAGATTTAGGTTTTGGTGTTTGGGTATTGGGTTTTAGGGTTTTAGTTGAATTTCCCCATAACAGACTTATTGTCGTGTTATGGGGAAAGTTTTTTGCGATCGCTCTATTAATATACAGAAAGATTCTTTAAAAAGTGTGTATTTGATGTGATATGGGGAAAGTTTCCCTATAATCCATAGTTAGACCATCTAGATCAAATTGTGATTTAAGGTGTCCAAAATGACAAAACCGAGAATTCTCACTTTAATACTCAGTATCTTCTCAGTCATTCAGATATTAGATATCCCAAACTATCAGCAAGTACAAGCACAGTTGATTTCTCAGAGAGGCGTTACAACTTTCTCCTCAGAACGTAGTGATTCGGGAACGGGCATTAATCAAAGGTGTAGATATTTTTTCTATGATGGGGGCGATTTTAAACAGACCTGTTCTTCATTTATAAACAGTGGATACACGACACCTAGAACGAGAACATCGAGTGCTTCTGGTTACTGGGAAAGCGATGGCTCAAGAGTTCGTGTGATTATAGTTAGTCCTGAGAATTTATCAGGCCAGATTATCTATCAAGAAGGTCGAGGTGGAGAGTTGATCAGTCCTAGCGGGATTCGACTTCGCCCTGACTAACTATTGTTAGACAGATCTTGTAGCAGTGCGATCGCATCCCCTCGTAGGTTGGGTTGAGCGCAACAATACTGGGTCGAAAATGGCTCAATTTGCTTGAAAAAGCGAAACCCAACAACCCCAAAGGTTACTCTTTGTTGGGTTTCCTTGGGTCAACCCAACCTATAATAATTGCTATTCCCCTATTTCCTATTTAACAAAGTACAGAGAAATATTATGGGGCTGTCATTCCCATTTCGATCCATAGTTCTATCAAATCTCATATAACTCCTGTAACCATCTCAAAAAAATTGCCGATTGGGGATGGGAGCGATTAAGTATTCTTTGTTTTACTGCATCGTGAAGTTGTTTCCCCGGCGGATCTTGCCAAGCTAAATATGTATGAATATTAGCCTTATCTAGATGATAATCCCTATAGGTTGCCCCTTGTTGTTTTGCCTCTATCACCTTGTTTTGTGTATATTGCCAAAGATTATTATCGGGAACTAAATAGGCTAAAAAAGTCTCTAACATCCCTCTAGATTGATTATCAGGCATCATCCACACACCGAATTTTATCCCCGATTCTAGAGTTATAATTAATCCCGCTGCTGGTAAATTTTGAGGGAAGTTAGGTATATTTGGTAAACAGGCATTATATAAACTTTTCCAACGATTATCAGGTTCTTCGTCTGCATCTATGATAATTCCTAAATGAGTTAGTCCACTATCATTGATTTCGTTGTAAATATTATCCCTATCGAGTAAATTCTCAATACCATCAGCTGGTTTAATATAGATAATAGCTGTGTCTTTTTTCTCTCCCCAAGAGATGCCATGAGCTTCTGCTAATTCGGGAATAACTCTCATTTCTTCTCTTCCCTCTACCAAGAGTTTTTTAGGATGTATTTTGGTCATTTTTAGCGAACCTCAATATCTCTTTCAGAAGCGAGGTAAATTTGTCTAGTATTGAAGGAAACTGCTTTTTCCTTGTCCTTATCTATCCTTTGAATAGTAATCTCGTTATCGGTAATTTTTTCTTCGGTAATTAATTCGGCTAAACTTTGCCAACAATCGCGGTTGTGAGTGGTAGCAAATACCTGAATATTGAGTTTTTTGGCGGTTTCCCAGACGAATTTCCACATATCAGTCATGACAGTAAAATGCAATCCGCTATCAATTTCATCAATTAATAAAATTCCATTTTCAAGATTAACCATTGCTAAAACTAATCCTAACATTCGCCAAAATCCATCGCCTAAACTGCCAATAGGTATAGGTTGATCATGATTTTTAATTTTGATTAAAAACCCACCTCTAACACCCAGGTTATTTGAAGTTAAATACTTGCCAAAACCAACACTAGCTATCCTTTCAATTTTTGGCTCAATAATTTTCAAAGATTCAATAATTAAATCTTCTAAAGGAGAGAGAACAATGTTATCAAAAAGTGCTGCCATATCAGAACTTGTTAGAGAAAATGGTGTTAAGAACTTCAATTCAATTTTATTATCAATACCTATTTTATGGGAAATTCTGCTTAAACTAGCCATTCTTCTTGTGGAATCTCTGGCAAGAGTACCGTTGGCAAGAAGTTCCAGTTCAATAGGTTTTTGTGATTGACTCCATCTAATACTTAAAAGAAGTTTATTCCATTCCTCATTGTCGAAAATATTATCATTGTTTAAATCATCGTTTTTGTCTGAAAATGGAGATAGTTGTATAGGAATACTTTTAACAGAAATAGTAACACTTTCCTGATGTGATTCCCTAGATCCAATGATAATAATTTCTTTACTTGGGACGATTTCATGCCCAGAAAATAAATGACAAATTTCAAAAACTTTAGTGCGACTAAGTAGATTACTTTCTGACCAACCAAACTCACCTCTATAGCTAATAGTTTCAAGAAATATATCTATATTATTCTGAGCATACAAAAACTGAATCGCTTCTAAAATAGAAGTTTTACCGCTATTATTTTTACCCACTAAGAGATTAATTCGGCCAAGATTGGCCATCTCAAAACTCTGAAAACCGCGAAAGCCTTCAATTTTTAGGGATTGTAACATAAGTGATTACCCCGGATTTGAGTTATTAAATCTAGTTTATCTCAACCTCAGAAAACACCTCAATTAACGACAGAGCATCACCAGGGCGATACCGATACCTAAACTTAAACCGACCAGCACTTGAAAAGGAGTATGACCAATTAATTCCTTTAAACGTTCCTCGTTAAATTCCTTGCCCCCTTGGAACATTTCATCAATAATTTGATTGAGAATCCGGGCCTGTTTTCCCGCTGCCTGACGCACTCCAGCCGCATCATACATAACAATAACCGCAAAAAGCGCAGCGATGGCAAATTCGGCACTAGACCAACCCATCTGTAATCCTACCCCAGTAGCCAAGGCCCCCACCAGTGCCGAGTGAGCGCTAGGCATTCCTCCCGACGAGACTAGATAGCGCAGACTCACCTTACCATCGCGGATTAATTCAATCAGCGCTTTTAGTCCCTGGGCAGTGAAACAAGCTAAAAGAGAGATTAGCAGTATTTGATTGTGTAACACCTGCTGGAAGTCCTGCATAATCTCATTCGTTTAATTTAATTTTTACGATTAACAATATACTCGGCGATGGCCCGTAAAGGTTCAGCGGCCTCATCGTAGCCACTCAATTCATTGATGGCACTATCTATTAACTGTTGAGCTTGCTGGCGAGACCCTTCTATACCCCAGAGACTGGGATAGGTGGCTTTTTGTGCCTGTAAATCCTTGCCAGCGGTTTTGCCTAATTCCTCCTTTGTCGCCGTGATATCGAGAACATCATCGATAATTTGGAAAGCCAAGCCAATATTTTGGGCATAACGGGCTAATTTAGCTATATCTTCCCCTTTTGCCCCCGCTAAAACTGCCCCCGACACCACAGAAGTCTCCAACAGGGCCCCCGTTTTCTGAGTATGAATAAAACCGAGGGTTTCTGCCGAAATATCAGGGTTTCCTTCGGATTCCAAGTCTAAAACCTGACCTCCCACCAAACCCGCTGCCCCGACGGTGCGACCTAAACGGGTAATTACCTCTAAAATCTGTAGGGGAGGTACATTAAGAGTCTGGGTAGCCACATACTCGAAAGCGTAGGCTAGGAGACCATCCCCGGCTAAAATAGCAATATCTTCGCCAAAAACCTTATGATTGGTTAATTTCCCGCGTCGGTAATCATCGTTATCCATGGCGGGTAAATCGTCATGAATTAATGACATAGTGTGAATCATTTCTAGGGCGCAAGCGGTGGGTAAAGCCATCTCTAGGGAACCCCCCATCAATTCACAGGTAGCCAGACATAAAATCGGCCGCAGACGTTTGCCGCCGGCGAGGAGAGAATAGCGCATCGCCTCGTAGATTTTGGCAGGATTGCCGATAACTAAAGAGCTATCCAAAGCTGACTCGACAATCAACCGCTTTTTCTCCAGATAGGAAGCCAGAGAAAAGTTCTCGTTTTTCCTCACTCCTACTCCTCGTTCGCCCCTAGTAACCATGTCTTTTTGTCTTGAACCGACTGCTTCTAAAACTATATCAGGAAACTCCACCTCGAAGGGAATTAAACTGATTGCTCCCTTGCCCCCTAAGCTGTTGACTGTCTAAATTACGTCTTCAGACTACATGGCAGTGCCAGAGTTGTTTCTCTGAGCATTTGTACTAAAATTCCCCAGACGGAGAGGGGCTAATTGGCTCTCTTAATTCTTACTGTGATCAGTTTAACTTATATAGGAGCGATCAATCTTTGTGTCCTTTGTGTCTTTGTGGTTTACCCAGCAAACCCAAGAGAGCCCTCAATTTTCTTTGTTTTGATGATTCGGTCAAACTTCCGTTTTCTTAGCTTGCAGTTTAGAAATTTCTCGATTAGCCTAGAATTAAGATTATCCTAGGAATATATTGTATGGTGCCAGGGCAAATTTTAGGCGATCGATACCAAATTCAAAGTCAGTTAGGTAAACAAACCGGAAGACGCACTTTTCTCGCCCAAGATCTGAAAACGGGCGCTACTGTTGTCGTCAAATTATTAATCTTCAGTCCCGATTTTGAATGGACAGATTTAAAACTTTTTGAACGGGAGTCCGAAACTCTTAAACATCTAGATTGTCGCTCGATTCCTGAATATATCGACTATTTTGAAGTTCGCACCGATACCTATCAAGGTTTTGCCCTTGTTCAGAGTTATATCGAGGCGAAATCTCTCAAGGAACAGATAGAAAATGGCCGCAAATTTAGTGAATCAGAGCTGCAAGAATTAGCTAAATCTATCTTCGGTATTTTAATTTATCTCCATGGACTTAACCCGCCAATTATCCACCGAGATTTGAAACCTAGTAATATCTTATTAAAAGATCGAACTGGTCATAGTATCGGCAATGTTTATTTAATTGATTTTGGTTCTGTCCAGACTGTTGCCCAACAGGGACAGTCCACTTTAACTATCGTCGGAACCTACGGTTATATGCCTCCAGAACAATTCGGTGGTCGCACCGTTGCCGCTTCTGATTTATACAGTTTAGGAGCCACTCTAATCTATCTAGCTACAGGCATTCATCCCGCCGATTTACCCCAAAAAGATGGCAAAATTCAATTAAATAATTTAGTCAATTTAAGTCCTGCTTTTGTTCATTGGTTAGGGCAGTTAATTGAACCTAGTCTCGAGAAAAGGTTTGTGTCAGCACAGGCAGCCAATCAAGCTTTAAATACTCTCCACGAAATGCAATTAACTTCCTTAAACCTTGAAAAACCCGCTGGGAGTTGGGTACGGTTGCAAAAAAGTGAGGAGAAAATTAAAATATCTTTACCTCCCGAAGGTTTTACCCCTAAATTAATTTATCTTGGAACCTTTGCCATCGCTTGGAATGCTTTTTTATTAGTATGGACAGGAGGAGCTGTTTCTATTCCTCTGTGGATGAGTTGGTTTTTTCTGCTCTTTTCCTTGCCTTTTTGGTTTGTGGGTTTAGGAATGCTTTACCAGATTATTTATTGTCTCAAAGGAGAGGAAATTATAACTATTGATAGTCAAGAAATTCTTGCCATTCAGCGAATTTGGGGTTTGATACTTCCGGGCAAAAAGAAAATGGCACGGGAACATATTAATAAACTTGTGAAAGCTGATAGTTATCATACCAAAGATGGCGATGGTGATCGAGTTTATGTACCGATGGCTTTAACTATTTGGGCGGGGACTAAAGAATATACTATTAGCAGTAAGACAAAAGAATATCTGAGTAAACCCGAAATTGAATGGTTAGCAGCGGAATTAAGTCAATGGTTAGGAATACCAATTACTGATAAGTAGCCGTGCAAAATTAATTTCCTGGTTAGGAAAGGCAAGAGGTAGTTAGATATGTGTAATTAATTTTGCTTAGGTACTTAATAAGTAATCCTACAGCCATCAGCCTTAAATCAGTTATCAGTTGTCAGTCACCAGTGATCAGATTTGAGTTTTTAGTTCATTGATTACTGATTACTGATTACTGATAACTGAAAAATCTCCCTTCTCCCTTTTCCCCTCCCCATCTCCCTGATATAGACGAACTGTCTGTGATCAGTGTAAAATTTTATAAAGAGTCTGGGCTTTTTCCTCCCTTTTCCTGAGAAATGCCCCAGAGCCAGTGACTAAGGGACTTGCGCTTTGATAATGTACCATTTATGGCTTGTCTGATTCTTCTACAGAGCGACTGTCTGGCTGGGATATTATTCCTACGCAGGTCCCTAAAATCAAAATTGTGCATCCCATCGATAATTAAGTTTATGAGCGCCACTGTTACCGTAGAAAAACGCAAATTAGAAAAACCCCCTTTAGAACTGCATTATCTCGGCGATCGAGTCCTGCGTCAACCGGCCAAGCGGATTGCTAAAGTCGATGACAGCATTCGTCAATTAGCCAGAGAAATGCTGCAAACTATGTATAGTGCCAATGGTATCGGGTTAGCAGCCCCGCAAGTGGCAGTCAATAAACAATTGATTGTCATCGATTGTGAACCCGATAAACCTGAAAATACGCCCTTAATTCTGATTAATCCCCAAATTATTGGTTATAGTCGGGAATTGTGCAAAGCGGAAGAAGGTTGTTTGAGTATTCCCGATGTGTTTTTAGATGTCGTCCGTCCCCAAGCGATCGAAGTGAGTTATAAAGATGAACAGGGGAAACCGCGAAAACTGCAAGCTAACGGTTTACTAGCGCGGGTAATTCAACACGAAATGGATCATCTTAATGGTGTCATGTTCGTGGATAGAGTAGATAACGATTTGGCACTCAATGAAGAATTAAAAAAACACGGTTTTTCCGTGCAAGCGGTGAAACCCGTCGAGAAAGTGACAAAATAAAGGCATTAGTTAATTTAGGTGAGGAGTGAAGATGACCCCGAAAAGCGGCGTTTTATTGTTATTATCCTGTATTGCAGCGATCGCTAGTGTGGGTTGTGTCTTTGAAATTAGTTCAGGAGAACCGGATTTAGGCAATACCACCACTGGCTTAATTCTAGCGGCAAGCATACCATTAACAGCCCTACTTTTTTGGGCGGCAGTTAAAGACACGAGAGCCAATTACAAATAGAATAAATTCCCCTCGTTTATCTAAAAATTGGCATAATTTTCACGAGCAAAAGAGAGAATTTATTTCTCTCTTTTGTCTGTTTTAATTACAGAATAAATTGCCAGAAAAAGTTACTACTTTTGAGGACTTTATCATCTTTTATGACAATCAATTATATCCCGACCTCTGAAAATCTGATTAGGTAAAGATTTCCCCAGGCTGCATCTCACATTTGTAGAAATACGGACAATCAGCAATTATCAGTAACTCTTAGATTATTACATAACCTAAGTTGCCATCCATGGATTAACAATAAAAGCAAGAACAAAAAGCATTACTTTAAGCTCAAACCCTTTAGCAGTAATAGCATGAATAGCAAGCTACCACTCGTTTCAATTACCTTGCGTTTATAGTGAAACAAGAAATTGGATATAGCCAGCTACAGGTCTCTTAGAATTGTGCTTACCCATAGCCGAGAATTGGATATGTTCCGCTTCAAGCAACAAGTCTTCAGTTTCATAGTCGTTGTCAGCTTTATTGGCTCTTCGGTAATTGTTATGCAAATAATTAACTTAAAATAAAATTCGATGAGAGTGCCTACGCCTAAAAGTAGCTGAAATCTATACAGGGAGATACTTGCGGCACAAATAGGTTAATACCAAAAGATAGACAATTGAGTTCAGATTTGATATGATAGCCAAAAACCCGAGTATTTTACCTATGATGCTTGACAAATTTTTGAACCTAAAAGGAACCTCTATTCAAGGCTATCTACACCTAGAAAATATCGGTATAGTTTGACCAGTCGAATCAAAAAATCAAAAAGCAACCTGTCCTCATTGCGGCTTAGAGAGCGATAAACTACATCAAAATCATCGACATTTAGTCAAAGATTTACCAATCTCAGGACAACCAGTGTATCTACAAGTTAATCGTCGTCAATTTAAGTGCAATAATTGTCGAAAACCCTTTAGCGAAGAGTTAGATTTTGTCGCCAGTAAACGAACCTATACGAAAAGACTAGCCGAAAATATA
>VYMC01000007.1_pt1 | contig 193341 bp, 201 predicted proteins | sample 5115301 | NCBI WGS metagenome assembly VYMC01 (sample SAMN12291802, study PRJNA351875) | freshwater metagenome | isolation source: freshwater lake | place: USA: Michigan, Wintergreen Lake | collected 2013-08-08 | reverse complement strand
AGCCTAGTGAAAGACTTGACCTCCGGCTTCACACGGCAGTCGGTCTTGAGCACACCGGGCATAAGGACAGCTAATCCTCATGAAAACACGAGGCAGCCACGTCTGCCCCGATTAGTCCCGCTTACCCATCCCCAACCGGTGTCGCCGCTGCAGCAACAACGCCCTCTCGTTGGAGATGGGCTTAGGTTATCCGGGCTTTGGTGGGTGGGGGATAAGTTTTTATCTATCCGCTCTCCCCTCGCCCCACCGGGGAGAGGGGTCGGGGGTGAGGGGTCTTGGCGCAGTTGCGCGTTGCTCCGTGCAATGAAAGCTTCGCAACGCGCACTTAAACAATGCGCGTGTAAGGCCCTCACCCCAACCCCTATCCCAAAGGGAGAGGGGCTTTAAAATGCGCCCACAGCCCTCACCGCGCCGTAAGCTTCCTGGTTAGAGCACCAAACGCTGCGTCATGGATCGCCGCGGTGAACAAGTTCGACAGAACCGGGTGGCTACCAAAGCGGACGATGACGATCTGGTTCGTGGGGTCAATATAGACGCGTTGGCCCGCCACGCCGAACAGATTGAAGCTCTGATTGGCATCATGGCTGATCCAGAATTGGCTGCGATAGGACCAGTTGAGGCGAGCGGGGATGGGGTTTGAGGCCCGAAACGCAGCATTATCGCCGCCCACTTTGATTTTCTTCACCACAGCAGCGGGTATGATTTGCACCCCGTTGAAGCGGCCATCTTGGCGCAACATTTCACCTAAGCGGGCGAGGTCGCGCGCCGTGACATTGAGGCCAGCCGCCGCGATTTCCTGACCAGCTGGGTCTATTGCCCACGTCGCGTCATGCTCAACGCCCAATCGCTTCCAAACCCGTTCAGAAACGAGGCTTGCTAGGCTTTGCCCGCTCGCCCGCACGATCACCCAGCCCAACGCATCGGTTGCCGCAGAGCGATAGCGGAATGGACCACCGGACTCTGCAAAGCGGGTCTTTAGCGTCGGCAGTGCTTCATAAACGCCTTTTGGCGCGGGCATGTGTGCCGGACCCCAGCCCCACGCCAAAGCATAGCGATGAATCTCAGCGTTTGGATTAGCGTAATTCTCGTCAAAGCTGACGCCATCGCGCATATCCATGAGGTCGCGGACGGTCGCTGTTTCCCAAGCCGAGCCAGCGAGTTCGGGCACATAAGTAATGACTTTGGCGGTTTCGTCTAACTTGCCGTCATGGATCAAGAGTTCAGCCATGAGACCGACAAATGACTTCGTGACCGAGAACAATAAATGCTGGCTCTCTGGTGTCATGCCATTGGCATAGCGCTCATAAACGACTTTGCCTTTATGCAGCACCATCATGGCGTCGGTGTGGGTCTCGGCTTCAAATTGCTCCCAGCTGATTGTCTTGCCGTCTGGGGCGGTAAAGGTCAGCCCATCGAGGGATATTGGCTGGTTGGGCAATGGGCTGACAGGGCCACCGCGCGCCACGCCGCGGGTTGGGAAGAGCTCTCGTACATGTTGATAGCTCCACCCCGTGTAGGGATAGGCGAGCGCATTATCACGCGTAATGCGCTTGTCTACAGGAGCTGGAAATCCAACATTATGGCCAGACTTTTGCCAATCCAGACGAGGCTGCGGTGCTGGTGGCGTGGCTGGCGCTTGCGCGAATGCCGGAGCACTCATCAAGCAAACTGCTCCCAATAGGGCGTATTTCATGATCCGCATGTTCGTCTCTCCCATCACCTGCTTGATCTATGTCGAGTCTAGGTAGGCCTCAGCCTAAAGATTTATCGGCGAGGTGGCGAGCAGTGTTCGCATGGCGCATGGAGCGCGAAACAAGCGACTTCATCATTTATAAGGCAGATTTTGCTAATGCCCACAGGGGCGCTCAAGATTTAGGAGTCTTGTCCTTGGGAGATGGGCTGGCATGACGTCGCTGAGCGTGCAGAATTCGAGACTGACCCAGACGATAAGCCTCGCCTGCCTCTGGATTTTCAGCCTGATCTTAAGCCTCCAATTTCCTCCAACTTGGGATGTGGCGTGGCAGCACCATATCGCTAAAGAGGTTCTTCATGGGGGAGAGCTTTATCGCGATGTGATCGACCTTAACCCACCGCTCTGGTTTTGGGCGGCGATCCCCAGTGTCTGGTTGGCAGAGTTTACCCAGCAATCCTCCTTTGCGATTGCCTCTTTTTTCAATCATTTGGGGCTTGCCATCGCGCTACCCTGTGTTTGGAGCCTTTTGCCAAAGACTTGGACCCAGTTTGGCCGGACGATTTTCTGTGCTGGCTTCATTGCGGCAATTGGTATGCTGCCCTTGGATGAAGCGGGACAACGCGAGCAGGCCTTTTCCTTGGCCTGTGTGATGTGGGTCGCGATCTTTGCCGCGCGCCTTAATGGGCAAAGAATTGGGCTTGGCCCTGCCATTCTAGTTGGATTGATTGCGGCCTATGGTTTTGCGCTCAAGCATTATTTTCTGTTGGTTCCAGTTACCCTGGAACTCTGGCTAATCTGGAAGCAACGCAAGGACTGGCGTCCTTTTCGGCCTGAAGTCCTCACGCTCGCCTTTAGCGCGGTGGTCTATGCCATATCCGTCGTGGCGCTGGTCCCGGATTATTTGACCGAAATTGTTCCCCTAACAGCAGCAAGCTACCAAGGCCTGCGAGATTTTGGCGACGAACCCATGCTCGTTGCGATTTCGAAGATTATTGGGCTCAGTAGCATTGCATTCATCCCATTCATTTCGGTCCTCTTGAACCGAAAGGCAGGCCCATTTGAGCCAATTGCCTTAGGTTTATGTTGGGTCGCCATTTTGTGCGCGTTCAACGTCTGCATTCAAGCAAAAGGGTGGGGCTATCATTTTATGCCTATCAAGGCAGTCATTATCTTGGCAGCCCTAGCCCTTGTCTTGCACAAGCCACGTGCGCAGCCTGAGATCGGTCTTCGCTTCAGCCGCTTGGTGGCCGGGACGTTGATCTTGGGTAATGTGGTCATCCCAGGGCTCAAGACTTGGACATTTGTACAGGAAAACGCCCCTCTACCAGAGGGCAGCCCAGCGCGTGTTATTGAGCAGATGTTGGAAAAAAGTCCCCGAGACAGCACCGTTGCCGTCTTATCATCAAACCCGGGTAATGCCTTTTACCGCCCGTTCCAGAGCGGAAAGACCTTCTATTCTCGCTACTTCTCTGCGTGGATGCTGCCCCAATTGCACGCCGACAAGAGCGTGAATGGGCAAGCGATACTGCAAGATGTTCGCACGAAGATCACACAGGATTTGATGTGTAGCCTTCCAGATATGATCCTGATTGAAACCACAGCAAGTTATAATTCAAGCTTATGGTCGGCGCACTATATCGTGACTGACCCGCTGGCTATTCTGAAACCTTACGATATCTTCCAAAACTGGATGGATCAGAACTATCAAGAAGGCCCGCGTCCGGGACCGACAATCCGCGCTTGGTTCCGGAGGGAGGGCGCTACACCCATGAAGCCTGCCACATGCCGAAAGGCCTAAAGCTCGGCGGCAAATACTTTTGCGACATCGTCTTCGGTCATCACCGCCAAGCTGCCGGGGGCCAAGTCCTCAGGCAGGGTCAACGCCCCTATCTGATCGCGGTGGAGCGCGGTGACATGATTGCCGATAGCGGCAAACATCCGGCGGACTTGATGATAACGGCCTTCATGCAGCGTCAAAATGGCCGAACGCTCCCCCGTCACTTCCAATTCTGCCGGTAACAAAGGCTTGGTCTCACCCTCCAGCAGAAGGTCGCCCGCCGCAAAAGTGGCTCCTTCGGTGCCATTGAGTGGACGATCCAGCGATACGACATAACGCTTGGGTACATGGTGTTTTGGTGAGATGATTTTGTGCAGGAGGTCGCCATCATCGGTCATCAGGATCAAGCCAGAGGTTTCCTTATCGAGCCGACCCACCGTCGATAAGGCGGGATCGCGTGCCCGCCAGCGATCTGGCAGCAAATCATAGATCAACGTGCCCGCCTCTTTTCGCGAACAGGTCACGCCCAAGGGCTTATGCACCATGATGACCATGCCGGGTAAGGGATCGAGCTTTTTACCACGGATCAGTAGGCGAGCCGGTAAATCAGCTTCAAGACGGACGCGCGCGGCCTCATTGCGTACACTCTCACCATCGAGGGTAATCCAGCCCGCTTTTGTCATCAGGCCAATGTCGCGCCTAGACCCGTAGCCCATATTGGCTAAGAGGCGATCGAGACGGGCTGTTGGAACCGGCCGGCTCATCGGATCGCCTGAAAGACTTTAAAGCCTTGCGCCTCAGATATCATCGTGAAGCTGGCATAGCGGGCCTTCAAGGTCGCCTCATAAGGCAAATGGCGGTTGGCGGTCAGCCAGAGGGAGCCACCGGGGCGCAATGCTTCTGCCGCGCGGCCAATCATCGCGATCCCCAGCGACTGATCCTCAATCCCCGCACGGTGAAAGGGTGGGTTCATGACAATGGCGTCGAAGATTTGGCCTGGTGTGCCTGTGGCAACCAGATCGACCCAAACACTTAAAAATCTTGGGTCTTGAATGCTCTTATGCGCTGCGCTTAGCGCCCTGCGATCAAGCTCAAATCCAGTAATTGAGGTGACTTTTGGGCTCTGTAACACCAGTTGCGACAATACCCCTGCCCCACAACCGAAATCCGCCACTTTGCCTGACAAAGCTGGTAAGACCTCCATCAAGGCTTTGGAGCCAGCATCGACACGGTCCCAGCTGAACAGTCCCGGTTGCCCCCAAAAGCCTAAGTCCAGCAGCAGACGCACTGCGCCATCGGCAAGTGCCGCATCAATGCCCCTCAAAGTCTCTGGGCGGGTGCCTTGGCAAATGCGGTGATGGCGTTTGGGCTGATCAGAGACCATGACACCAAAGCCCATTAAGTCTTTGGCGAGACGTGTGCCGCCTTTGTCCTTTGGGGCCAAAATCGTCAAAGGTGCGCCGGGGGTTAAAGCACGCAAGGCTAGCGCCATCTCGTGACGGCGCTCGATTGTATTGGCAGGTGCGCGCATCACGAGGCCAGAATAGGCCCCCTCTTTCAGGGCATCCAAGTTTACTGCGCCCGGGTGCAACGGCGAAACCTGCACCCCATCGTGCGGCAGGCCGACTAAACCAGCTGGAATATCGCCATAGATCAAACTTCTGCTCATAGGCCTGATCTGAGCTAGATTGCGCTCAGATACAAGTTCGGCTGGGCAGCACGACTCTTAAATGGGCATCCGCATGATTTCTTGATAGGCTTGGATCGCCTGATCGCGGAAGGCCAGCATGGTTTCCATCTGTACTTCGGCAGCGGCAACAGCTGTCACCACATCGACCATTTCCGCTTTGCCCGTTACCGCTTGAGCGGCTTGGGTTTCAGCAGCCTTTGTGGCCTCGACCGTGGACGAAACTTGTTGGGCCAGCATGGACGAGAAATTGAAATTGGTATCGGCAATCACTGGCCCCGTGCTGGGGGCAGCGCCACCGGCGGCGGCACCATAGGCTTTGGCGGCAAGAAGGGCGGCTGAATTCATAACTCAGGTTTCTCCTGAAAATGCGCGTTTAACGGCGCAACAAATCAAGCGTGCGAGACATCATCGCCCGCGCGCTTTCAACGACATTGAGGTTAGCTTCATAGGCACGCTGGGCCTCGCGCATGTCGAGGCTTTCAATCAGCGTGTTGACGTTTGGCATCTTCACATAGCCCTCAGCATTGGCACCGGGGTGGGTCGGGTCGTAGCGCAAGCGGAACTCTGACGTGTCCTTCTGGACTTTCGTCATTTTGACTTCCGTGGTGCCATTCTCGCGGTTCAGAACCTGGCCAAATACGCTGACTTTGCGCTGATAGGGATCGGCACCGGGATTGGGTGCCGTGGAATTGGCGTTGGCAATGTTTTCCGCAATCACCTTCATCCGCGCGGTTTGAGCGCGAAGGCCGGAAGCAGCAACATTGAGCGCAGCATTCATATCTGACATGGCTTATCTTCCTATTGCGGCTTGCGCGATGCCAAGCGCATCAATTGCAAACCCTTTTGATAGAGGCCCAAAGCCGCGTCATAATTCATGCGCGTATCGGCCACTTTGATCATTTGTTCTTCCAAGACGACGGCATTGCCATCCAGTGTCACTTCGCTGTCTGGCGTTTTAATCGCACGACCTGAGCCTGGAGCGGGCGCGCCCCCATCCAAATGCCCTGCCCGGGTCGCCGCCATTTTGACCGGTGCCAAAGGCGCGGCACCGGCCAGTCCGCTACGTGCCTGCGGCATTTGGCGTGCGACCGCATCAGCGAAGGCGCGATTATCAAGGTCACGCGGAACATATTTTGGGGTAGACGCATTCGCGACATTTTCCGCCAAGAGCTTCTGACGTTCGTTCAGAAACCCCATACGTTCGCGTAGAACGTTAAAAAATGGCGTGTCGGTGATGCCCATGACAAGTTCCTTGCGATTCTTCGCACCTGTAATGATGAAGTGATCGTGGTTAAGCACTGATTAATATCCATGAGGACCTCTTGTTAACCTTTGATTAACCGGAGCGGGCGACGCGGGAACGGGTGTTCAAAAGCACGCGCGATCTGGGTGGGATGGCATCTAGGATAGAGGGCTGACCAATGGACTTTTTTGACCTCATTCGGGCGACGGCCGCTTTGGCTGTTACGCTTGGCCTCTTGCTCGGTGCTGCTTGGTTGGCCCGCCGCTATGGTCTCATGCAGGGCCAAATGCCCGGCATCTCCAAGGGCCGACTGAAATTGGTTGAGCAATTGTGGCTGGATGCGGGGCGGACTCGTGCCATCCTCATCCAATGCGATGATCAGGAGCATCTCGTTTTGGTCTCCCCCACCGGGGCGAGCACGCTGAGCTCCAAAACCATCGAGCCATTAGCTTCAAAGCCCTCTCCGTTCGCTGTCCCATCCGCTACAGGCACCCCGTCATGACGTCAAAAGCCTCACACAAAGCCTACCTAGCCAAAGGCCAATCACGAGCCGAGCTCAAACGGCTTCTTAAACGTTGGCTGATTGTTTTTGTCTGTGCGATGGGTGCCTCCATGTTGGGGGTTGCCACGGCAATGGCCCAATCGATCAATTTGGATTTGGGGAGTGGGACCGGGCTGACAGAACGCGTGGTTCAGACTGTCGCGCTGATCACCATCCTCTCATTGGCCCCGTCGGTCGTAATTATGACCACCAGCTTTGTGCGGATCGTTGTGGTCTTGTCGCTCTTAAGGACAGCCATTGGTCTCCAGCAGTCCCCACCCAATGCGGTGATGGTTTCGCTGGCTCTGTTCCTGACCGCCTTTGTGATGCAACCGACGTTTGAGCGTTCCTGGAATGAGGGCATCGCGCCGTTGACCAAGCAGGAATTGACGATGGAGCAAGCTTGGCCACGCACCACAGAGCCTTTGAAGCAATTCATGCTGGCCCAAACACGGGAAAAGGATTTGGAGCTATTTATCCGCCTCGCCCGCATCCCCACGCCACAAAATGCCCAAGCGCTGCCGATGCGCGTGGTGACCCCTGCTTTCATGATTTCAGAATTGCGGCGCGCTTTTGAGATCGGCTTCTTGTTGTTCGTGCCGTTTCTGGTGATCGATCTGGTGGTTGCGTCGCTCTTGATGGCGATGGGTATGATGATGTTGCCACCAGTTGTGGTGTCGCTGCCGTTTAAACTGATTTTCTTTGTGCTCGTGGATGGCTGGCGCTTGGTTGCTGAAAGCCTTGTGCAGAGTTTTAGGGCCGTCCCACCGGGTTAGCGACCGACCAGTGGCCCCGATGGGGGATCACGCGGTGCGTCAACACCAGCACGCACCTTGGGCCTGCTAGGTGTCTTTGCCTGATTTTGTGCTGTCTTTGGTGCTGCATTTGCTGCGCGCGCTGGTGCACGCTGCGGCGCAGAAGCGACCGCAGGTGAGCGCTGCGGTGGCAAGCTAGGCCGCACTTCTGGCAGCAGTGGCGCGGCTTCTTTGCCAGCAGGCTCAGGCTGAAGCGCCTTTGGCAGAACCGAAAGCAAAGCAGCGGTTAGACGTCCGTTAGGATTGCCATCGGTTGGCCCAATCGCCCGCGGAGCTTGGGAAGTCTCGGCCTCTGTCGGGGTCTCAATACTGTTCAAGCGGTCCCGCAAGCGGCGCATCAGACCGTCATAGGGGGAGCCGCCGGTGGCTATTTTCACAGCCGATTGTAAGGACGCGCTCGACGGGATCGCGCTGTCGGTCACCACTTTAAAGGCTTCGGCATAGGCGCTTTTGCTCATCGCTTGGCCATGGGTGCGGACGAGGCCGCGGTTAAAGCCGTCTTCGCGCGCCATTGCTTGAGCAACCGCAACCCGCAGGACTTCGCCTGCATCTTCAGGAGACAAAGTTGACTGTGCAGGGGGCAAGGAACCTCGCGCATTCGCTGCCGCATTGGGCCAATCGCCTGCCCGCATGTAAATCTCAGTCCGTACCCGCGCCGCATCGGGGGAGTCGTCAAACTCAATGGTCTCTAACGCGTGATCTTTGCGACCAAGTTCAGCCAAGCTTGCCGCTTCGATCAAACGACGCTGTTCATTCAAAGGCTCAGGCAAGAGCGACACGCGGCTATTCCAGATGGCACGCAAGGCCTCTTCCGGACGGCGGTCCATCAGGTACAGTGCGGCAAGATCTGTCGCAACTTGGGCTTTCGAAAAACCTTCAAGGCGCTTGTCGACTTGGTGCTGCAGTAATTGGGTAGCTTGGGGCAACAGATCGAGCGCGACTAGGCGCTCAGCCAAGCCACGCACCATGCGGTCCCCATCTGGCCCAATCGGAGCTAAAGTTCGGAAGTCATAGAACAGCGCCAAAGCTTGGATTGGGTCCATGCCATCCGCACCACCTTCGAGGAACAAATACTTGAACTGTTTAACCAATTCATCGCGTAGTCGACGGGCGGCTGGCAGATCAGGGCGAAGGGTCGAAGCGCTGGCCATCGTCGTCAGGCCGGAGCGAATATCGCCAGCTTGAATGTAAAGGCCACCCAAACGACGCAGAATGTCCAATTCTAAGTCGTCACCGCGCCAAGTGTAGCGTAGCGCATCCAGTGCCTTGATCGCCTCAATCGACGAAATTTTGCCGTTGGATTCCCCAAGATTTGCCTTTTCATAAGCCGCCCGTGCCGCAATCTCGCGGTCAGGTGCGGTCGCAAGCTTCGTCAATGCAACCAATGCCTCGTTCACGCGGCCAGTGGCCCCCATGGCACGCGCTGCCAACAGCGCTGCTTGCAATTGGGTCAAGGCATCTTGAGCTTCGCGCTGTGCGCTATTTGCTGTCATGGAGGCTAACGCGCCATCACCCAATTCTAAGGCGGCATTTCCATTAGCGATGTTAAAGCGGGCCCGATATTCGGGTTCAAAATTCTGAAGCGCCGTCTTGCCACGTTCAAAGCGGACCCTTGCTTCGCTGGAATTGCCGCTCATCTGAGCAGCCAAACCGGCCCACAACTGCGCAGCAGGATCTTCGGCGACTTCGGGCTCGCTCAACAGATCCAGTGCCCCTTTCCCATGCCCGCCCATCAGGGTGGCGATACCTTCAAGTGCCAACAACTCGGGAGACCGCTCAAGGGCGGGAACGTCAGAGCGTAATTGCCGGATAACGCCGGAGGCTTCCGCCCCCAAATCCCATGCAACAAGGAACCTCGCCAGATCGACCCGAGAGCTGATCTTATTATTGGTGTCACCCAATTCAAGCGCAGCTTTGCGGCGCAATTTATTGAGGTTGTTGGTGAAATCTGCTTTTGGCCCCAATTGCCAAGACTTAAAGTCAATAAAGCCTGGTGCCGTGGCTGGACCTTCACTCAACTCATCAGCCGCGGCCATGCCTGACAGGGACATGCCACGGGGGCGGACCAAAACAAAGCCGTCGACATCGCGCCGCAATTCGAAATCGTCCGTTCGAGGCACAACCACTAAGCCGTGAAAGGTTTCCGGCAGAACGGCTTCCAAGTAAGATCTTTGGGCACCCAAATTGCTGATCGGGCCTAAGGCAAGCCCGACCAAAAGGGTATCGCCCACTGCGGGATCTGTAATCATGCCCGTTGCTGCGCCATCCGGCACCAAGGCCTTTACCCGGGAGGTGCCGTCCAAAGCTTGTTCGCGCACCAAACCAATTGAACGGCCTGTTACTTGTTTTTCCGGGGATAGAACAACTTTCCACTTTGAACCGATGGGTGTGGGGGTCGCTTGAACCTCAGGCGGTGCGATGATTCGAATACCTGAGACCCCCTCACCGCGAACCTTCTCAATTCGGCTGACAAATTTTCCGCTTTGCACGCGGCCCACATCCACATCAGCCGCTGTTGCAAACAGCACATAAATTGAATCACCACGCCGGTACACGGCGGCCGGGGCTGGGGTTTCAAACTCAAACTCCAGCTGCATCTCATTGCCGACCATCGCACTGCTCATGCGGACACGGCCGGTGGGGGCTGGATCTGGCCGTTGGGCGAGCAAAGCCTCGGCGTCGAGTTCGCTGGCTTTAGCTTCCGCGCTCATGGCATCTGGATCTGGCGCTGCTTCATTCGCCTCCCCCGCCTTAGCCTTGTCTTTGGAAGCTTGCTTACTCGCAACAGACTTAGGAGCGGGTGAACCAATCTTGCCGCCAGCTTCGTCCTGTAAAGCTTGAATCGTATCGGGGTTTGTCCCTTCAGGGAGAATGTCGATCAAGATCGAATTGCCATCGCGGCTGTGTCGGACGACACTGCTCGGCGCTACATCGAGCAAAAAGGACGAGTCTGTGTCGGAGTTATAGCGCGCGGCATCGAGAATTCGCTCAGGGGCTCGGTTACGGATAGCCGCCGTATCAAAGGCAAACCTCCCCGGCAGAGCAATTGCCAAGCGGTCGCCTCGGCGGGCATAGCCATGGTCCGGCAGAGGAAACTGATTGCCGACCCGTGACAAACGCAAGCGGGTGAATTCCTTGGCCTCAAACACATCCACTTGGACTTTGGGTGCGCCAACCGGTACAGGTCCATTAATCATTTTCTTGGGCGGACCGGACCCATCATCGGCGGGGCTCTCGCCTGCTTTGGCCGGTGAATTGGCAGCTGCAACAGCTTTGGCCTCGCCTTGAAAAGGCGGTGGCGTTTCTGCATTTGCCACAATGAAGTCAAAGGCCTGCACGTTACCGACGCGGCTTGTCACCACCCGGGTTGGCTGTAGCAAGGCAACGCGTATGGTTCGCTTGTCGGTGCTTAAAGCCGCCGAAGCAACAAAGTCTGGGGCGCCTTTGGCAAAATTTGTCGGATCAGCTTCAATGGCGCGCGGTAAACGGATCATCGCGAGGCCATTATTGGGCGTTGCGACTACCGTTGCGGCAAGATTGGTGCTCGCGGGCCAAGCGATTAATAGGCGAGCATAGGTTGCATCTTGGCTGGCAGAAAGTGTTACCCCTTTGAGACCTTGTTGGGCCGAAGGTGCTCCACCCGTTGCAGGGGCCGCATTTTGGCCATAGGCCATCGGTGGCGACGCGAGTGCCACACAGACAACATAGGCAAGTAACCGACGCAATTTAGCCATCTGGTCTCTAAGTCAGATCTCTTGTTCTCACTGCCGAACCACGTCTGGCCCAGTTTCTGGAGAAATCTGCTTATGCCTGAATCCGGTTAAGCTCCCCTTACCAGTGAAGACCGACTGAAAGAGGCACCACTGCGGCTAACTTAGGCTTTTGGCCGCTGGGCGGGGTCTGCCGGGGCTTGACCTGTTGCTGCTTTTGCAGCTGGCTGGGGTGTTGAGGGGTTGTTCGGCGCTTTTGGCGTTGGCGAACGCGGCGCTGTTGGCCCGGCCCCAGCTGGACCTGTTCCTTTAGCATCCAATGCAGCATTAGCTGCGGCCGAACCTTTTGGCGCAGGGCCAGCTTTGGCTTGGTTGTTCAGCGCCGCTTGCTGGCCAGGCGCTTTGGCAGGCGGGGCTTTAGTAGCCGGTGCTTTGGTTGCAGGCGGCGTAGCTGGTGCCGCTGCGGGTGCCGTTGCATTTTGAGATGAGGCAGGCGGGCTACCTGCCATAACGGGCAAAGTTGGTGCATCAATTTCAGCCAAGCGACGGGTGACTTCGCGCGCACGCTCTGGCGACATTTTGGCCAGAATAAGCGAGAGCGGCTGCTCCTTCATTTTCTGGGCGATTTTCAACAAAACTTCGGTGTCTAAACCTTCCCAGACTGCCGCCGCATCCTTAGGCTTCATCTTCTCATAGACGCGAACGAGTGAAGTAATCCGCTGAGATTCCAAATCATCAACTTGGCCTAACAGCTTCTGTAGATTGTCTTCTACAGCCTTCAAGGCACTCATACGCTCTTGAATCTTTGCGTCTGTCGTGGCGAGCAAATTTTCGCGCGTGACGATATCGCGCTCTCGCGTGTCGAGGGTTTGCCGACGCTCTTGCAAGGTTTGCAGCAGCCGGAATTCAGCAGCACTGATGCCCGCTTCTTTGGCCAAATCCACGGGCAAGCACATCGGTGGCCCGGCTTTCGGGGCGGCAGCTGCGGCTGCACCTTCTGCGGGCGCAGCGGGCGCTGCAGCCTCTTTCTTCGGGGCTTCGCCTGCGGCCATCGCATTGGTCGCGTCAAAGGCAACGCGGCCGACTTGTGCCAAGCCGACCACGCCCAAACCTAAAGCCAAAGCCGTTAAAGGCCGAAGCTTAAACGTCATCTCAAGCCACCCCATGTTTCGGTCAACGGACGACCGCGCCGTGCCAGCCGGAAGTCTTCTTCTACTTCTTCTTCATCCCAACGCAGGTCACGCTTTTGCCGAGGTGGTGCGGGCTCGGGCGCTGGCGCAGGCTTCAGTTCGACTGCACGTGCGGTTGTCACGAGAAACTTCAACGCCTCAGCGGCTGCGCGTGCCTCTTCAATGTTGCGCTGAAGGTCTTCTCCAGCTGCCTCTGAAACAGACTTCAACGTCGCGACAGAAGCTTCTGCCCGACCTACAGCTAAAGCGAGCTCTGTGGCCGCCGCGGCCACACCGTCCTTGCCCTCGCGAAGGGCTGTAATCTTGCGGTCAAGGCGGATGCACAAAACCGCGACAGCCAACATCGCAACCGCCAAGATGATCTGCGCAATCGGGATATAGAGGTCGGTCATTGGTTCATCAGTTCCCGTCTTGCTGAGTTTGTTAGTGGCCCATCTAGGGACAAAGCGATCGCACGGCCCATCTTGCCCATGCGGCCTTTGGTCAAGGCAATCTGCCCGCAGCGCAATTCCACGCTGCCGTCTGGGGGTTGGTTCAAGAACACGGTTTCACCGACCTTTAAATTCAGCAAGCGGCCGAGTGGCACCGGCAGTTCGTCAAGGACAGCTTCAACCTGCATGTCCGTCGACCAAAGTTCGGTAGCCAAGTGACCTTCCCAGATATTATCCCGACCAAATTTCTCACCCATGAATTGCTGGATGAGCATTTTACGGATTGGTTCAAGGGTTGCGTAAGGAAGCAAGAGCTCGACCCGACCGCCGCGGTCTTCCATATCGATCCGCATTTTGATCATGATGGCGGCGTTGGCAGGCCGCGCGATGGCGGCAAAGCGCGGATTGGTTTCAATCCGGTCCAACGAGAAGTCCACTTGCTTCAAGGGCTCAAATGCCGCCTGCATATCTTGCAGGATCACTTCGATCATCCGCGTCACAAGCATGCGCTCAATCGTCGTATAAGGCCGACCTTCGATCCGCATTGCGGTCGTGCCGCGTCGGCCACCCAACAACACGTCCACGATCGAGTAAATCAGATTGGAATCAACGGTCATCAGGCCGTAATTGTCCAATTGCTCGGCACGGAAAACCGCCAAAATAGCTGGCAGTGGAATGGAGTTCAGATAATCGCCAAAGCGAATGGACGAGATGTGGTCAAGGGAAACTTCAACGTTGTCAGATGTAAAGTTACGCAAGCTGGTCGTCATCAACCGCACCAAGCGGTCAAAGACGATTTCCAACATGGGCAGACGTTCATACGAAACGAGTGCGGAGTTAATGATCCCGCGGATACCATTTTTTTCGTCGCTGTCATCATCGCCCAAGTCAAAACCCAAGAGCGAGTCGATTTCGTCTTGGTTCAGAACCCGTTCGGCACCAATGGCAGAGGCAGAAATGGTTTTGCCGGTTTCGCCACCAACCATGGCCTCCCATTCGGCAGCAAAGGCATCATCGCCACCGCCACCTGTGGGATCTCCGGCGGCCTCTGCTTCCCAAGCAGCCGCCATTGCATCTTGATCAACTTCATCCGCCATTATTGAACCAACATTTCTTCGATGAGCACTGCGTCGACTTGGGCTGGCGCTATTGCCAAATTGACCCGCTTCAAAAGCTCAAGCTGCAAACGGGAATAGCCAGCAGAGCCCGCAATATCTTCCATACGGAGTTCACGAAGGAAGCCCGTATATTGATCAAGAATACGGGGCAAAAGCGGCTCAATCGTCTCAGCTATTTCCATATCTTTAGTTTGCAAGGTCAGACGAAGCTTCAAGTAAGCAGGACGCGAGTCAGCGGTGGCAATATTGACGATTAAGTCTGGGAGCGTGACGAACCCTTCCCCATTGGGCCCCTCGGCAAGTTTTATACCGCCTTCTTTCTTTTCACCGCCTTTGCCTTCTTTGCCTTCTTTGCCTTTTTCCTTTTTCTTTTCGTCTTTTTTCTTCTTGTCCTCTTCCTTGCCCTTTTCACCATGCGCGTCAGCAACCGCAGCTGGCTTCTTGGCGAAGACAAGGAAATAGGCCGCAGCTCCACCGCCACCTAAAAGCAGAATAGCAGGCAGAACGATAAACAAGATCAGCTGTTTGCCGGCAAGTTTCTTCTTGCCACCAGCGCCTTCTTCCCCTTCGGCACCATCAGCGCCTTCAGGAGGGGCATCACCCTTTTTCTCTTTCTTACCGGCCATTAGAGTCTCTCACTGGCTTGAACGCGCACCGACTCAGCGGGGACGCATGGGCGTTTCTAGACCCGATGAGTTAAGCCAATCGTGGTTAATGAAATGTCACCAAATCTTAACCATGCGGCAAAAACTGCCCAGACACAGACCAAAAACGCCTATTGCGGCCAATTCTTCACGGCATCATCTGCCGAATTCGAGCACCAACCATTTTATAGTATTGAATTTTAATGATTAATTCTTGGCCCGGCGCTTGCAAGGTGTGGGGCCTGGCTCAGAGAAGTTGGTGCCAAAGCGCATCGTGAGCTCACCTAGAAGGTAAATTTAGAGATGGACAATACACTTCTCATCACTCTTTCGGCTCAAAATGCCTTGCGGCGGCAAATGGATGTCGCGGCAAACAACATGGCGAACGTCTCCACAGCTGGCTTTAAGTCAGAATCGGTCTTGTTTGAGCCCGTTATTCGCCGTCCTGCCTCCATCGCTGAAAGACCGAAGACGGTTGAGTTTGTCCGCGATTATACAATCGCACGTGACTTCCGCCCCGGCGCCTTACAGCGTACCGACAATCCACTTGATTTTGCCTTAGCCGGCGAAGGCTATTTCACCGTGCAGACGCCCCAAGGCAATGCCTATACGCGCGACGGTCGCTTCCAAATGGATACGCAAGGCCGCATCGTAACCGGCGATGGCCGCGCTATTCTCGATACGACTGGCCAACCTATTACCTTAGACCTTACGCAAGGCGAGCCTTTGGTCGCAAAAAATGGATCGATCCAGCAAAATGGCGTGACCGTCGCCCAACTTGGCATCGCGCGGTTTGACCGACCCGGTGCACTCGACAAAGTCGGCGATAATTTGTGGAGACCCACAGATGAAGCAGCCCAGCCTGCTGCCGACCCGCAAATCGTCCAAGGTATGATCGAAGGCTCTAATGTCGTCGCGGTGACAGAGCTAACCCGCATCATGGAAATTAGCCGCGCTTTTGAAAGCGCAACCCGCCTGCAGAAACAAACTGAGGACTTGCGCGGCCGAGCGATCGAACGTCTCGCCCGGGTTCAATCCTAATCTGACTAAAGGACCAAGCACATGCGCTCTATGAATATCGCAGCTACCGGCATGTTGGCCCAACAGCTCAATGTTGAAGTTATTTCCAACAACATCGCCAACATGAACACCACAGGCTTTAAGCGCCAGCGGGCTGAGTTCCAGGATCTGATCTATCAAAACCTCGAACGTCCAGGGGCCACGACCTCAGACTCTGGCACGATTGACCCAACCGGGGTTCAAGTCGGTTATGGGGTGAAAACAGGCTCTGTTTATCGCATTGCCGAACAGGGCAGCCTGACCCGAACCGACAATAAATATGACATGGCCATCAATGGCCGGGGCTATTTTCAAGTGCTGTTGCCAGACGGGCGGACGGCTTACACGCGCGCGGGTAATTTCTCCTCGTCCCCAACCGGGCAAATCGTGACGGGCGATGGCTATATCGTGCAGCCTGAAATCCAGATCCCAGACGGTGCGCTCGACTTTTCCATATCAGCCTCCGGTCAAGTGCAAGCCATCATCTCCGGCCAAACGGCGCCACAGGATCTGGGCCAGATTACGTTAGCAGCCTTTGTAAACCCAGCGGGCCTTGAAGCTTTGGGCGACAATCTGTTGGTCGAAACAGCAGCCTCTGGCCCTGCCACCATTGGCAATCCAACAGGCCCCGGCCTTGGCTCCATCAACCAAAATTATGTGGAAGCCTCCAACGTCAATCCAGTGTTTGAGATTTCAGCCCTCATCATCGCCCAACGGGCCTATGAAATGAATTCGAAGGTGATCAATGCAACTGATGAGATGATGCAAGCCACATCTCAAGTCCTAAGGTAGGCCTTAGATGACTAATCCCCGCCCTTCGCCTCTGGTTAACTGGGTTGCCTGCTTCGCGCTTTTGGTGCTGGCCGCGCCGGTCGTACAGACTGGCCCAAGCTATGCCCAAGCGGCCCAAGCAGGCCCTGTCTTGTCACTCAAGGCCAACCCGCGCTCGGACAAATCCCAGATTACCTTTGGCGATGTGTTCGACAATGCGGGGGCCTATGCCAATGCACCGATTGCGCGCTCTCCCGGTCCTGGTCAAATGGTTGTCTTTGGCGCGGCACCCTTGCAAGCGCGCGCGCGGGCAGCGGGCCTAAATTGGCCAAACCGCGAAGGCGTACGTCAGATTGTTGTCAATGGCCCTGGTCGCACCGATCCCCTGATCCCAATCCAACCAACCATTGCCACCGCCCCTGGCACCGATATCCGGCAAAGAGCCAGCGCGCCAACAGCCCCTGCCCGTCCAGAAGCCCTCGCTGTCCTTGGCCGCACGATCCAGCGCGGTGAAGCCATTCAGGCAGAGGATGTGGTTTGGATCGACACACCCTCGACTGCCCCGCGCGATGCCTTGGCAGACCCAGAAGCTTTGATCGGGAAGACTGCCAAGCGCGTTCTACTCGCCAACACCCCCTTGCGTGCGTTGGACGTGATGGACACGCCGTCCGTGCGTCGCAATGAGCCTGTGACCCTCATTTATGAAGCCGAGGGTCTCAAGCTATCGGTTCGCGGCAAAGCGCTGGCCGATGCGGCCATTGGTGCCAATGTGAAAGTTCTAAACCCAAAATCCAACAAAGTGCTGGAAGCCATTGTCGATGGCCCGGGCACAGCCCGCGTGATGTTGAGCCAGCTTTCGGCTCGGGTGCCTAATCAGAATGGAGTCAATTAATGCAAAAGTTCCCCATGGTGATTTTAGCGGCTCTGACACTCACCGGTTGCGCATCGACCCTTGAGGAAGTGCGCACCGCTGGTAAACCGCCTGAAGTGACGCCGATTGAAAACCCCGCTTATGCGGCAACGGGGCGTCGGCAAGTTGTGATGCCAATGCCAACCCAACAGATGAGCCAAGCCTCGTCAAACTCGCTATGGAAAGCAGGCTCGCGGCAATTTTTCAATGATCCCCGCGCCTCCAACATTGGCGATATTTTGACCGTCTTGATCCAGATCAATGATCAGGCGCAATTGAACAACTCAACCGGTCGCACACGCAAGTCCACCATGGACGGTGGCGTGACCAATTTCTTTGGTCTGGAGCAATTGCCTGGCAAAGTCTTGCCGGAGGCATTTGATCCTTCCACCATGGTTGGGGCAAGTTCTAACGGAGCTTTTGCTGGCCAAGGCCAAGTGGCGCGCAATGAGAAAGTCGACATGACCGTCGCTGCCATCGTGACGCAGGTCCTGCCAAACGGCAATCTGGTCGTGGCGGGTCGCCAAGAAGTGCGTATCAACAATGAATTGCGCGAGCTTTTGGTCTCAGGGATTGTGCGGCCACAAGACATTACGTCGGCCAATCAAGTTCGCCACACGCAAATGGCAGAAGCCCGGATCTCTTACGGTGGGCGTGGCCAGATCACGGCCTATCAACAGCCGCCCAAAGGTCAGCAAGTCTTGGGTGCGATCAGTCCGTTTTAAACGCTGGCTGCTCGCCCGGGCTTAGTCGTCGCGGTGAATGCGTTCTGAGCGCTCGTGGCGTTCTTGGGCCTCTAAGCTCAAGGTCGCCACCGGGCGCGCCATCAAGCGGCCTAAAGAGATGGGCTCGCCGGTTTCATCGCAATAGCCGTAAGAGCCATCCTCGATCCGGCGCAACGCCGCATCAATCTTGGAAATCAGCTTGCGTTGACGGTCACGTGCCCGCAACTCAATATTCTTATCGGTCTCAGCCGAGGCGCGGTCAGCGACGTCTGGCAGAGAGACGGTCTCGGTTTGCAGATGGGACAATGTATCCTTGGAGTCGGCTAGGAGCGAGCCCTTCCAATCCAGCAGCTTTCTGCGGAAATACTCGCGCTGAAGTTCATTCATGAACTCTTCGTCGTCGGAAGGCACATAGTCACTTGGCACATCGGTGTTTGGCATAACTATCGTCGTCATGACGTACCCCTGCTTCTGCATGTGATCGATGAAAGCATCGCACGATGTCCTCGCGCTATAGTGAAGCCCGGGACGGCTCGCAAGGCGCTAGAAACACTGGGCTGGGCCCAGAACTGCAAAAAGAACAAGCTACTGGCCGCAATACCAAGAAGGGTCGCGAAAATCGGCTGCCCGATGCCCCTAAAGCGCGCGCTCTAGTTTGGCGAGCTCGACTTCAGCGCGCAGCTCCACATCATCGAGAAGTGCGTTCAGGGCTGGATCATCCACAGCGTCGCGGTGTTCACGCAGGGTTTGAGAGAGACGCGCCACTTGTTCGCGATTGACGCCCCCACCTAAAATGGCAACGCGTATCTCGTCCAGTTGGTCTAAAAGGGTGGTTGAGCGGCGGGTCGCGCGGCGGCGGCGCTCAACCACATCATCTTCCCCCTGCAAGGCCAAAAGCGCGCCGACATTGGCAATGGAGGTTGCAGACATCGCACGATTGACCTGCGCTGGCCCGCCTTCGACTTGCCCGGGCAGCACAAAACCGGGTGCCGCACCGCCAGTGGCGCGACGGGCCCCAGAAACAGAAGATGTGGACGTGGGCGCATTAACTTTCATGAACACGACTCATGGGCCGCCTCGGTTAAGACCTGATTAATGTGTGACAAAAGGTGGCGGGAAGACGGCAGAATGGCACCAGTCCTAGGCAAACCTTGCCGATCCGACTTTAAGCCCACGCAAAAGCACATCCTCGAAACAATTGTTTTAAAATGCTTTTCTCTGGCCAGATTGCGGCATGGATTTAGCATGGTCAAAACCGATGACACAGATAATTACGCCCGTATTCCGTCTTATTTCTGCAGCCCTTATGCTGGGGCTGATCGGCTTTAGCTTTGCTTGGCCTGCCCAAGCTATTGCCCAATCGCGCATCAAGGATCTGGTGCAGATCGAAGGGGTTCGTGACAACCAATTAATCGGCTATGGCATTGTGGTTGGTCTGCCTGGAACGGGCGACGGTCTGCGCAATTCGCCCTTCACCAAGCAAAGCTTGGAGGCGATGTTGGAGCGGATGGGTGTCAACACCCGTGAACAAAATCTGCAAACTAAAAATGTTGCCGCCGTCATGGTCACGGCGAGCCTGCCCCCTTTTGCCACGCAAGGCACGCGGCTTGATATCTCCGTCTCAGCCTTTGGGGACGCCAAAAGCTTAGAAGGTGGAACCTTGCTTGTGACCCCCATGATGGGTGCGGACGGTCAAGTCTATGCTGTTGCCCAAGGCCAGCTGACAGTCGGTGGATTTACCGCAACCGGTAATTCTGGCACGAGCGTCAGCCGGGGCGTCAGCACCAATGGCCGCATAGCTAATGGTGCCCTAATTGAGCGCGAGCTTCATTTTGACCTTGCCGGTCAAACCGAGCTTCGCCTTGCCTTGCGCAACCCAGATTTTACGACCGCTCGCCGCATCGCTAATGCCATCAACACCAATTTGGGTGTCGCAGCCGCTTCGGTTGAAAACCCTTCAACGGTCGTTCTTTCAAAGCCCATTGGCTATCCAGGCGATATGGTCAATTTGATCGGCCGGGTAGAGCGCCTCAATGTTACCCCTGATCAGGTTGCCAAGATTGTGGTTGATGAGGCCTCTGGCATTGTGGTGATGGGCGATAATGTACGGGTGTCTACAGTCGCCGTGGCACAAGGCAATCTAACTGTCTCGGTGCAGGAGACACCCCTCGTGAGCCAACCTAACCCGTTGAGCCAAGGCGAAACGACCGTCGTGCCACGTTCCAGCGTCACGGTGGAAGAAGACAAGGGCGACCTCACCGTTATTCGCGGTGGCGTGCCGCTGCGTGATCTAGTCGAAGGCCTCAACTCTCTCGGTGTCAATCCACGCGACCTCATTCAAATTCTCCAGGCGCTGAAAGCCTCTGGTGCACTGCAAGCTGACATCGAAGTGATGTAAGGGACCCACAGAATATGGATAGTATCGCCCCGGTCATGCCCTTTCCCCAAACCCAATCAACCTCGGTTGAGCTATTGGGTGCACGCGCAAAAACATTGAAATCCAACGCTGAGATGGACAAGACCGCGCGCGAGTTCGAACGCATGGCCTTGGCGCAGATGCTGTCGCTCATGGAGACAGACACTGACATCTCGGACTCCATGTTTGGTGGCGGCGCGGCAGAGCGAGCATTTCGGCCCTTCTTGACCGAAGAATATGCCAAAGGCTTTAGCGAACAAGGCGGGATTGGCATCGCCACCGCCGTGAAACGAGAAATGCTGAAAATCCAAGAGCGCGCACAAGCGGCGGGAGTATAGATCATGACCCTAATGGCCAACGACCCCAGCGATTTACTCGACCAATTGATCCTGTTGACACGTCGGCTCGCTGATTTAGCTGAGAGACAAGCGGCCTTGTTTGAAGGCAGTCGGTTCTTGGAAGCCCAATCCTTGAATGAGGAATCCGCACGTTTAGCCAATGTCTATGCGCTGGAAAGCCGTCGGATTGCTCAAAACCCTTCCATTCTCGAAGGCGTGCCCCCCGTTTTGAAGGCGACCCTCACGGTGGAGACAGAGCGGTTTAAGGCTGCCATGGAAGCCCATGAGCGGGCATTGGGACGTCAGCGCGCCTTGGCCGAAGGCTTGGTTCGCGCCATCGCCGAAGAAGCCGTGGCCGCCCGCCCGACCCCCGTGGCTTACGGTCCCGGCGCTCAAGCCTTCCGCGACACGAGCGCCGTTGCGCTTGATCGTCGGGCTTGATCGTATGGCTTGAGCTAGCAGGTCTCCCCTCGCCCCTACAGGGGAGAGGGGTCGGGGGTGAGGGGTTTTTTGCGCAATAGCGCGCCACTCCGCACATTCGTTAAACTCATACCACGCATTTATACAATGTGGGTGTCAGGCCCTCACCCCCGTCCCCTCTCCCAGTGGGAGAGGGGCTTCCTAGCGGCACACAGCAAAAAGGCCGCCCCTAGAGGGGCGGCCTTTGTCGTTGTTGCCGCCTAAGCGGCCTCAGTGCTCAACATTGCGCCACACTTGGCGGTATGAGAACCACAACAGAATGGTCAAGAGCAACAAGAAGGCCATCACGCCAAAGCCTGTGATCTTGCGTTGGGTCTGATGCGGTTCAGAAGCCCAGCTCAAGAAGGCCACAACGTCACGAGACATTTGGTCAACCGTTGGTTTGACGCCCTTATTGGCTTCCGTATCCGCATAGGTCACCTGGTCATCGACCAATGGAGGACCCATGGCAATGACGCCACCTGGCATATACGGATTATAGTACTTGCCCTCTGGAATGGACTTACCCTTGGGCGGCGTTTGATCATAGCCGCTCAAGAGCGAGTAGATATAGTCACCACCGAGATGACGTGCCTTCACCAGAGCCGACATATCGGGAGGCATCGACCCACCATTAGCCGCTTTGGCTTGGGACGCGTTTTCGAACGGTGACACGAACTTGTCTGCTGGCAGACCTGGACGCTCTTCCTCATTGCCGTCTGGATCCACTGCCTTAACGGTGTAGGTGGCAGCAATGGCCTTGATGACTGGGTTTTCGTTCGGGTTTGGATATTTTGGATCATAGAAGGGGCCATGCTCATCACCGAGGTTACGGTAATGTAGCAAGTTCATCGAATGGCAGCCCGAGCAGACTTCCTTGTAAACTTGGAAGCCGCGTTGCAGCTGGGCCCGGTCAAAGCGACCAAATGGGCCTTCCCACGAGCCATTGACCTCACGTGGGTGCTTAACTTCACCAGCAGCTTGTGCGCTGCTGGTTAAAGCTACGACGGAGACAAGTCCTAAGACCCCGGCGATAAATCGGCGTGCGAAAGTTGGTTTCATAACAAAGTTCCTCATTCCGCCGGTACAGCTGCAGCAGACATGCCTGCCGACTTCTTGTGTGACTGCAGGATCGAGTCCGCAATCGACGCAGGGGGGGTTTGGGGTTTCTCGATCACGCCCAAAACAGGCAGGACGACCAAGAAATAAGCGAAGTAGAAGATCGTGCAGATCAACGAGATCACCGTCCAGGGCGGTTCAGCCGGCATGGCACCACACACAGCCAGCATCAGGAAGTTCAGCACGAAGGCAAACCACCACATACGGGCCACGGGGCGATATCGCATGGACTTAATCTTGGACGAGTCGAGCCAAGGCAAAGCGAACAAGATCAGGATCGCACCACCCATCGCAATCACGCCGCCGAACTTGGCATCAATGATCAGGATGTCGAAGGTGATCGCCCGAAGGATCGCATAGAAGGGCAACAAATACCATTCCGGCACGATGTGCGCGGGCGTCACTTGGTTGTTGGCAGGAATATAATTGTCTGGGTGACCCAATGTGTTGGGGCCGAAGAAGACAAAGCCAGCAAAGATCAGCAAGAAGACGCAGATCGCAAATGCATCCTTGATCGTATAATATGGATGGAATGGAAGGGTTTCTTTCTTCACATCTTGGACTTCAACGCCGGTTGGGTTGTTGTTGCCAGGCACATGCAGTGCCCAGATGTGCAACACCACCACACCTGCAATCACGAATGGCAAGAGATAGTGAAGCGAGAAGAAGCGGTTCAGTGTCGCATTGTCGACCGCAAAGCCACCGAGCAACCAAGTCTTGATCGAGTCACCGACGACAGGCACCGCACCCACAATGTTGGTGATCACGGTCGCACCCCACAAGGACATCTGCCCCCAAGGCAAGACGTAACCCATGAAGGCCGTAATGATCATCAGCAAGAAGATGATGACGCCCAAGCCCCACAAGATTTCGCGTGGCGCTTTGTACGAACCGTAATAAAGGCCACGGAAGATGTGAATGTAGACGGCCAAGAAGAACATGCTGGCCCCGTTGGAGTGCATGAAGCGCACCAACCAGCCGTAATTCACGTCCCGCATGATACGTTCAACCGAGTTAAAGGCCATATCGATATGGGGCACGTAATGCATCGCCAGGATGATCCCGGTGATGATTTGGCTGGCCAAGCAGACCGCCAAAATACCGCCGAACGTGTACCAATAGTTCAGGTTCTTTGGGGTTGGAAAATCGACCAGCGTGTCATTCATAAACCGCACGATCGGCAGCCGCGTATCCAACCACTTTTCGAGGTCGGACTTAGGCACATAGCTTGAAGGTCCACTCATGTTCGTATCATCCAATCTTTACGACTGTGCCGCCGGTATAGACGTAGGGCGGAATATAAAGGTTTTTCGGCGCTGGGCCCTTGCGAATACGGCCAGCAGTATCGTAGTGCGAGCCATGGCAAGGGCAGAACCAGCCACCATACTCACCAATATAGCCGGGCTCAGCAATGCCGACAGGGATACAGCCCAAGTGCGTGCAGTTTGCTTCCATGATCAGATACTCTGGTTTACCAGGCTGTTCATTGGACTGCATGGTGCGCTGATCGTCTGTTTGAGGATCTTTCAGCTCCGCACCGTCGTCTTTTTTACCTTGCGCGATTTCCTCAGCGGTCCGGTGACGAACGAATAACGGCTTACCGCGCCACATGATTTTGGTCTGAGAACCTTCCGCGACTTTCGACACATCAAACTCAATTGATGCCAAAGCGCGCGTATCGGCTGCTGGATTCATTTGATTGATGAGCGGCCAAGCCAGCATGGCGGCCCCGCCGGCTGCTACGGCCCCTGTCGCGACATGGATCATGTCACGCCGTGTTGGTTCTCCGGCTTCGCCGGCTACATCATGATTGGTGGCTGACACCTTGCTACTCCCGCATTCACACACGCGTAAAAGTCGTTTACCGCTGAAAGTAGGGCGATACTGCCTTTTGAACGTGCGACGGAACGCCGCATCTCGCGGCACCCCCTCCAAAGATGAGATTGCATAACGTGCGCCTAGCTCTCTTTCAACCAGATATCGCGCCAAATCTCGGTGCGGCCATTCGTCTTACTGCGTGCCTTGGCGTTGGGTTAGATGTTATTGAACCTTGTGGTTTTCCCTTATCAGACAAGACCTTAAAGCGTGCATCGCTGGACTATGGCGACAAGTGTGACTGGCAACGCCACGATAGCTTTGCTGCATTTGCAGCAGCCACAATCTCAAGAAATAGCAGGATTGTATTGATTGAGACGGAGGGAAGCACGCGTTTGACCGAATTCATCTTTGAACCAAACGATGTTTTGATGCTGGGACGTGAAACCGAAGGGACTCCGCCCGACGTCATCGCTGCTTGTCAGGCCTGTGTGCGCATTCCGATGGCACCCGGACTGCGCTCTCTCAATGTGGTGACAGCAGGAGCTATCGCCTTAACAGAAGCCATGCGACAAACTGGCGGATGGGCGATGCTGGACTAGCGTTGTAGGGAGGAAGCTGGGACCACTTTCCCGGCACGAAAACGACAAAACGAGGGTAGAATGAGCGAGCAAGACGACCGGAAAGCACAGGCAAGAGCATGGTTTGAATCCCTGCGCGACCAGATCATGCAGGCGTTTGAAACCCTCGAAGACGAAGCCGACCCTGCCCTTTACCCGGGCAGCCCTGGCCGATTTGTCCGCACGCCTTGGAACCGCAAGGAAGAAGCTGGCGGCGGCGGCGTGATGGGCATCATGAAGGGCCGCTTATTTGAGAAAGTCGGCGTGCATGTCTCCACGGTGATGGGCACGTTTCCCGCCGATTATGCCAAAACTATTCCCGGCGCGTCTGAGGATCCACGCTTTTGGGCTTCTGGCATTAGTCTGATCGCCCATATGACCAACCCACGCGTCCCGGCAGTGCACATGAACACCCGCATGCTAGCAACCACTGAAAGCTGGTTTGGCGGCGGCGCGGATCTAACGCCCTTGATGGCATATCAGCGCACACAGGACTTCCCCGACACACTGACCTTCCATGCAGCGATGAAGCAGGCGTGCGATGCGCATGACCCTGCCTATTATGCGAAGTTCAAAGATTGGTGCGACACCTATTTCTATTTGCCCCACCGCGACGAACCACGCGGGATTGGTGGCATTTTCTATGACCACCACAATACTGGCTCGTGGGAGAAGGACTTTGCCTTCACCCAAGACGTCGGTCGCGCCTTCTTGTCCGTCTATCCCGAAATTGTGCGCGGTCGCATGAACGAGACTTGGACCGAGGATGAGCGGGAAGCCCAATTGATCCAGCGCGGTCGTTATGTCGAATATAATCTACTCTATGACCGGGGCACGACCTTTGGCCTGAAGACTGGCGGTAATGTAGAGAGTATCCTCTCCTCCATGCCACCCGCTGTCAAATGGCCCTAATTACCTCACCAGAGGATGGCTATACTGTAGCCATTTTTGCGCAAGACTTGGCGGGCTTTAGCGTTTCAGGCTAAAGCGCCGCCATGATCCGCCGTCTTTTGCCCCTTCTGCTGGGCCTCTCCACCCCTGTTTTCGTCACACCTTTACCGGCCCAAGCCGCAGCCCCTGCTGCTCTAGAGCGTTTGTACGACAAGGTCGCCTGCGAAACCGCTGGTCAAAGTTTTACTGGCGCAGATTTGCGTCAGCGCTTGATTGGCCAAGCAGGCCTGAGCATGACAGGTGAGCTTCTGCGCGCGATTGAATCGCGTAGCTTGGGCCAACTGGCGGCAACGAGCACAGACCCTGCCCTTTCAAGCCTCCTCGCATCGACCGTTGCTGTCTTATCAACGCCGACAGTGGCCGAGGCTCGCTTTACCCTGATCAGCCAAACACAACCGGACCCACGGGCTCGCGCGATTGCTTTCCTCAATGGCGATACGGATGGGATCAGTTTGGCTTGCACCGCCGCCTCGCCACCGCCGCCGCCGCCAACCCCGGCTGTTATCGTGCCGCGAAAGGAAGCAGCCGCCAAGCAACGCGGCTTGATCCTCGCGGACAGCAAGAATGACTTCATCAAACCTGCGCGCGAACGCGGCTTTGCAACCCTTGGCTTTGAAGAAGATAAGGCCGCCGATACCCGCCTTTTGAATGCCAGCCTAGCGCTAGCCATTGAGCCAATCTTATTTGCCAAGCCGTCAAAGACAACAGAGTTACGCTGGACCCCCTTCGTCCAATATAACCGCCGTGCGGCGCGCTCTGGGCGGGAAGAGGTCAATGATCTTACGCTCGGCACTAGCTTTATCTTCCGCAATCCAACTCAGCCAGGTGGGGCGATTGGCTTTGGCTCGCTGGCGTTTCAAACCGATGATGCGGCGAAAGCCGCCGTGTGGGTGGGTGACGCTCTGATTGACTTCCCGCGTGTTAGACCCTGCACCCGTCGCGACGCACTAGGTTGGGCCATGCGCTGCAATCTATCGATCGTGGTGGATTATGCCGACGTGCAAGACCCCGGTGATAGCCAGAAACTGGCTGAACTCGACACCTATCTCCGAGGCGGAATGAATTTGGGCCTAAGCGCCGAGCAGGCCTTTGGTTTTGGCGTCATCACCATCTCGAGCAGCTATAATGGCCGCTATGACATCACCAGTCGCAAAGCCTCTGGCGGGATTTTCTCCGTCGGGGCGGGCCTACGCCCCTCGGCGGGCTCCAGTATCTCGCTAGAGACGCGCTACACCCGCGGTACGACGATCAACACTTTGGTCGATGTCGACAAAATCACCTTACGGCTGGGCTATCGGCTCTAAATTGTGCGCGCCTAATAGGCGCACGTCTCATAAACTTTGTGGATATTGCCGCCCCATTCGCCGTGATAGCGCTCGAGCAAGCGTTGGGCTGGGGTCATGCCACTGGCCGCGATTTCGTCAAGCTCGCTCAAGAAGCCTGTCTCATCATCACCTGAAGCATTGAGTTTCGCCCGCGCGCGCAAGCCTTGGCGGGCAATCGCCAGCACGTCCTTGGCGACATCTTGGGCACTGCGACCCCGAATGGGCGCCTTGAGGCCCAAGAAGGGAACCGTGCGGCGCAGGCTCTCGCGGTCTTCTGCCGTCCAGTCCTTGACGAGCTCGAGCGCAGCTTCGGTTGCTGCATCATCATACAGCAGACCAACAAAAAGCGCGGGCAAAGCGCAGAGCCGCGACCACGGACCGGCATCTGCGCCGCGCATTTCCAAGAAGGTCTTCAGACGCACTTCTGGGAAGCAGGTGGTCAAATGATCTTCCCAATCCTTCATCGTCGGCTTTTCGCCGGGCAATTCGGGTAAGCGGCCCGCCATAAAGTCCCGGAACGAACGTCCTGCGAGATTAAGATATTCACCATTGCGCTTGGCAAAATACATTGGCACATCGAGCGCCCATTCCGCATAGCGGGCAAAACTCATGCCGGGCTCAAACACGAATGGCAGCATGCCGGTGCGGTCAGGATCCGTATCGCTCCACACATGGGCGCGATAGCTCAAGAAGCCATTGGTGCGCCCTTCGGCAAAGGGCGAATTGGCGAACAAAGCCGTGGCAATGGGTTGCAGCGCCAGCGAGGCACGGAACTTCTTCACCATGTCGGCCTCTGAGCCGAAGTCTAAATTGGTTTGTACTGTGCATGAGCGGAACATCATCTGGCGACCGAGACGCCCGACCTTGGGCATATAATCCCGCATGATCTTGTAGCGGCCCTTTGGCATTAGCGGAATTTCTTCCAAACTATGCAGGGGGTTAAAGCCCAGTCCCAAGAAGCCAATCCCCAGCTTGTCGGTGACGGTGCGTACGTCGCTCAGGTGGGCACCAACTTCACTACAGGTCTGGTGCAAATGCTCTAACGGCGCGCCAGACAATTCAAACTGACCGCCGGGCTCCAACGTAATCGACGCCATGCCCTGCTTTAGCCCAATAATATCATCGCCTTCATAAATGCCGTCCCAGCCCGACAGGTTCTTCATCCCATCGAGGAGGGCGCGCACGCCTGTGTCGCCCGCATAGGGAACCGGCGCATGGGTGCCTTTGTAGAAGCCGAACTTTTCATGCTCGGTCCCGATTTTCCAATCAGACTTTGGCTTTGGCCCCGCATCAAAATAGGGCAACAAATCTTCAAACGTCTCGAGGGGGCGGGAAAGATCTTTTGAATCGGCCATATACAAAGTCTCATACGACGTGAAGTTCACGCGCGTGTGAGTTAGGGCGCGTTTATGACAGGCGCAAGAAGGCCGACCCGATTTAGCCTTCTTTATGCTGTCAAGGCATGTGCAAACTGATGGTTGACGTCGCGGTGCTTGGCCTCGTCTGCCCGGACTGCCAACACCACATCACGCAGTCGCGCATCGGGGGCAAGCTGCCAGTAATCAATGGCAATGGCTGGCGCAGCCACATTCTCCAGCCGACCGGCATCGATCTCAGCCAAGTAAGAGGTATAGCTAAACACCGCTTCTTCTTCGAAATAGCCAACCATGCGATGGGCTGTGCGGGGGAAGAAAAGATAGAGCACAAAGAAGGCATTGAAGAACACACCTTGCGCCAACAAGATCAACAAGCGCTCTAGCCAGTTTGGCTGGGCGATGGTCACAAATGTCATCAAATGCATCCGCTCGTTCTGGGATTCATCGAGCAAGGTCTGGATCCAGCCGTGGTCATCTTCCATCCGGCGGATGCTGCGCATATGAACCAACATCCCGGCTACCATGCCGGGCACAGCTGCTACGGTTTCCAGCACGACAGCGCGGTGGCCATAGCGTTTGGCGAAAAAGCGATCCGCAAAGAAGCGCAACGCACGGGTCATGCCCAAAGCCACTCGGTCTGAGAGGTCTTGTGGCGCTTGATGAAACTCCAATGGATTAGCCGTTTCAAAAGGATAACCCGACGCCATAGTCATGACGATCTCCTGCTTTTGGGTACCTATCGTGCATGATTGCCGCAAGGTCCAAACAACAGATGGTGATGGGGCGTGCTTTCGAAAATGCGACGCAATGTCGCCCCCACTTGTGCCCCTTAAACCCAATCGCCCCAAGCGCTTTGGATCAAGGTTAGCCCCGCAAAAGTCGCGGTATCCGCGCGTAAAATCCGTGGCCCCAGATTGACGGGACGAACGAGGGGGCTCGCCCGCAGTTTCTCCCGCTCTGCAGGCGTAAAGCCACCTTCTGGCCCGGTCAAAAGCGCCACGCGGGCAGGCTTATCGGCCAAGGCTTCTGCCACTGGCATGGCATCACCTGCTTCATCGGCAAACAGGATAAGCCGCTGTTCTGCCTTGGGATCCAAGAGGCTCATGAGGCTCACCACGTCAAATATCTCAGGCACAAACAAAGTGCCGCATTGCTCACTTGCCTCTGCCGCGCGACTTCGGAGGCGCTCAAGATTGAGCTTGCGGACGATGGTGCGCTCGGTCAGCACAGGGCGGATGCGGGCCACGCCAAGCTCAGTGGCTTTTTCGACAATCGAGTCGGTGCGGTCGCCCTTTACCGGGGCAAACAAGAGGTCGAGATCGCAGACAGGAGTCTGAGTGCGGGTCTGTTCACCGCAAAGCGCTTCTGCCCCCTTCTTGCCAATTTGCTTCAAATGAGCCAGCCATTCGCCATCACGGCCATTGAACAACAAGACTGCTGCTCCCACAGGCAAACGCAGTACATGGGCGAGATAATGCGCTTGCCCAGCGTCCAGCGCCACGGGGCGATCTTGGCCTAAATCAGAGGCGACATAGAGGCGTTGGCTGGGCTTCATCTTTCACTCATTTGGCTAGCCCCCTTGCGCGGGGCGTAAAGTAGCGTGCACACTTCAGACTTATGCCGGAGGAAGCAAGATGGCCAACGACAAGAAGTCCACAAAAGCTGCAAGCGATGCTGCCAAATCCAAGATGACCGATGCCGCTTTTTTGGAGCAGCTTGAGCCGCTGCAAATCGCCCTCGTCACCACCCAGCAATGGTTGATGGAGACTGGGGCAAAAGTGTTGATCATCTTTGAAGGCCGCGATGCGGCGGGCAAAGACGGCACGATTAAGCGCATGATCGAACATATGAGTGCGCGCTCAACCCGCGTCGTTGCTCTGCCCAAACCCTCAGACCGCGAAAAAACCCAGTGGCATTTCCAGCGCTATGCCGCCCATCTGCCAGCGGCGGGCGAAGTCGTGATCTTCAACCGCTCTTGGTATAATCGCGGCGGGGTAGAGCCTGTGATGGGCTTTTGCACCCCTGAAGAGCACGCTGATTTCTTGCGCGATGTGGTGCCCTTTGAAACCATGTTGAGTGAGTCCGGCACCCACATCATCAAACTGTGGCTAGACATCAGCCGCGAAGAACAGGCCCGCCGCCTCGAAGAGCGGCGCACAGACCCCCTCGCCCGCCTGAAGATCAGCCCGTTGGATGCGGTCGCGCAGGAAAAGTGGGACGATTATACCGCAGCGCGCGATGAAATGCTCAAAGCCACCCACACCGCTCGCACCCCTTGGTTCTGCGTGCGCGCCGACTCCAAAAAGCACGCCCGCCTCGCCATCATCCGCCATGTCTTGCACCAACTCGCCTGCCCAAAGCTGGAGACGCAAGTTCCCGAAGCCTCGAGTGACCTTTTGTACAAATTCACGGCTAAGGCCATTAAGGACGGGCGTTTGGCGGATTGAGGCGGGGCAGTAATTAAAGTGTAAATCCTTGTCCTCCCCCGCGTGCGGGGGAGGTGGCAGCGAAGCTGACGGAGGGGGGACTACCTCAAATTAGCATCTCGAAACGCCCCCTCCACCATGCTTCGCATGGTCCCCCTCCCCCGCTCCGCAGGGGAGGACAGCTCCCCTCACCGAGCCCGCAGCGCCTCTGGCACAAGATCATTCAATACCGCTGGCAGCGCTGGAATCAAATCACCCGCAATCAGCCCCGGTCCAACACGATTAGCCGCCGTCGCATGGATCCAAATTGCGGCACAGGCCGCTTCAAACGCAGGCATAGACTGCGCCAATAGACCGCCAATAAGGCCAGCCAGCACATCGCCTGTTCCGGCGCTGGCACAAAAAGGGGTGGCGAAATCGGATGAGGCTAAGCGCCCGTCAGGGGCAGCAACCCACGTCTCCGCACCCTTATGCACAACGATAGCCTGTAGGTCTTGGGCGAGCGTCAAACTCGCCTCCCCTTTCTTTTGAGGATCAAATGGCCCGGCGAGGCGGGTGAATTCGCCGCTATGCGGTGTCAGGATGGTTGCGGCCGTGCGTGCTTGTAGGGCTTGCCACAAAGGGCCACCACGACCGCCTTGCGCCATCAGGGTCAAGGCATCGGCGTCGAGCACTAAGGGTTTCGGAAAGCCCTGCAGCATGTCCAAAACATCGCCAGCTTGGCCGTTAGTCAGCCCAAAGGCCGGGCCCAAGACCACGGCATCAGAATCCGCACACAGGCTCGATAGGCTTTGCTCAGGCAAGCGCTCGACGATCAGACGTTCCGTCTCGTGACAGGCCAGAATGGTCGCGGCATCAGGGGTGGCAATCAGGCTGACCCATCCTGCCCCTATGCGGTGCCCCGCAGCAGCAGCTAGGCGCGCCGCCCCGGTTTGCAGCTTGCCACCGCAGATGACGGCTAGCCGGCCGCGACTATGTTTGTGGGAGGTCGCCGTGGGCCAAGGTATGGCGCGGGCTAGTTCGATACTGATTACGAACGCTGTCATTCACGCTACCAATTCTGAGGGAGGCGCGCCAGACATGGGCCTAACGCGTCCGCTCAAGCTCAACGCCGGAACAAGCAGCGCCTGGCACTGCGCCGGGCTTTTCAACCCGCAGCCGGACACTCAAAATCCGACCGTCCGTTAGTACGGCTTCGCAAACCTTTTCAGCAAAGGTTTCAATCAGATGCAAATGCTCCCCCGCTGCCACGGCCCGCACATGGGCGACGAGACTGTCATAATCTACGGTTTCGGAAAGCTCATCACTGCCAGCACGAACCGAGGTGCCGACCTGAACCTCCAAATCGACCACTAAAGGCCTCCGACGTCCCTTTTCATGTGCATAGACGCCGCATTCGGCCTCAACCATCAGGCCTTTGACGAAAATCTTGGTCGAAACAGCGCGCGTCGGCGCCGCCTCTTCGCCCTTAGCTTGCTCAGAAAACGGCTTGGCAGGTGGTTTGGCAGGGCGGCGGATCATGCCGCCAGGTCGCATCACCACGCCCAGTTCAGAGGGGCCGGAAGATTTCATTCGTTGATCCCATCCACATCTGGTGTGCGCCAAATCAAGCTTTGTCCGCCATCAACGGCCATGATTTGGCCCGTTATGGCTTCGGCATTTAACAGAAAACAAACTGCATCTACCACACTTGCGACCGGGCTGCCCGTCCCCAAAAGCGTTGCATCGACTTGTTTTTGAAAATCTTCCTCAGACTGGCGGATGTTGCGCGCCGTAGGACCCGGTGCCACGCCATTAACGCGCACGTGGGGGGCAAGCGCTTGCGCCAGTGTGTGCGTCGCCGTGGCCAAGGCCGCTTTGGACAAGGTGTAGGTAAAAAACTGCGGTGTCAGCTTGAAGATGCGCTGGTCAATCAAATTGACGATGGAGCCGGTATGCCCCGCTGGCAGAGCGGCAGCCAAGTTGCGCGCCAATTCACAGGGCACGCGGACATGGACATCAAAATGACGATCCCAACTCGCCCGTGTAAAGTCTGATGCTTCGTCGCCTTCAAAGATCGACGCATTATTGACCAGCCCGGTAATGGGTGCCCCTGCAAGGCTGCTGGCCCGCGTGATGAGGCTCGCAACATCGGCTTCGACCAACAAGTCCGCCTGCACTGCAAAAGCCGTTGCCCCTATTGCCCGCAAGCGTGTGGCCGCGGATTCGGCAAGCGCAATGGAGGTGCTGGCATGAAGGATCACGGTGTGACCCATCTCGGCCAACTTTTCTGTAATGGCAAGGCCAAGGCGTTGGCCTGCGCCGGTTACCAGAATGGTTTTGGGGTTTAGTGTCATGAAGCCTAAACTAGGGCACAGACGCACTTAGGGCCAGCCCTGCTCAAGAGCCCGAAACCAGTGGACAAGTTCCTGACTGTAAGTCCGACTTTCCTATTCTCAGATAAGGATTTAAGGATTATCAGAACAAAATAGTTATCTTAAATACGCTTTAACAATCTGGTTGCCGCCGTGGATTACTTGCGAACCCTTGATGATATCTTGAGCAACTTGCCACAAGGTATTCTTGTTCGATGCAAAGACGAAATTCTATTTGTAAACAAAGCCGCGGTGAGGATTTTCGGATTTAATACCGTCCATGAGCTGATGGACTTTCGCGCGATCAGGTCAATAATGGGCCCGTTCGTGCAGCCGCAAACGAGCCCAGAGCGCCGGTTTGCTTACTTTTCCACAATGAACGGCGATTTGTTTTTTGCAGATGTCACTGAGCGAGTGATCGATTTTCGAGGTCAACAAGCGGTCCAAATCACACTGAATACCCCACTTCAATCGGCCGAAGATTTGGCAGACGCGCGAAGCATGGTGGAGCGATACACCTTGGCGCTGCGTCATGCTAAAATTGGCGTTTGGGATCACGACCGCGTCGCCAACTCTCATTTCTTCTCGCCAACTTGCCGCGAGGTTTTGGGACTGCCTGAAACAGATGCGCGCACTTACTTGTCTGTCTTTGAAGACCTGATTTATCCAGAAGATCGGTCATTGGTGCGAGAGGCAAGCGCAAAAGCTTTTGGCGAACGCATGCCCTATGCCGCACAATTTCGAATCATGCGGCCAACCGGTGACGTGCGATGGATTTCTGTAACGGGCACCAGCATCCATGACAGCGACGGCCTAGTCGTGCGTTTTGCGGGCACCCTCATAGACATTAACGATCAGAAGCAGAAAGAACGTGAGTTAGTTGAGGCAAAAAAAACGGCCCAAGCTGGTTTAGAAGCCAAGAACAGATTTGTCTCTGGTCTCAGTCATGAGTTTCGGACCCCGATCAACGCGCTTCTCGCTTTGCCGCGATTGCTGAAAGAAAAAGCAAACAGACCAGAATTGTCAGACTTGGTGGAAGCTTCTGAATTGGCTGGTGAGCAATTGTTGTCGCTGGTTGATTCGGCGCTCGACCTTTCAGGGATAGACTCCGGCACAGTGGATATCCGAACAAACGCGTTTCCGCTCGCTAAGACCTGCATGGCAGCTTGTGATGCCATGAGTTTACGAACCACGGCGCGTCGGATTGACCTTCAACTCGATATAGATCCTGCAGCGCAAGCCAATTTTCTGGGTGACGAAAAGCTGTTCTTGCGGACGCTAAAAGCCATGTTGCGCCACGCAATTGAGCGCAGTGGGCCAGGCACGATGAAAATGCGCCTCAGTGCTGGTGAGAATGGGCATGGCACCTTGGTCGTCTTGCACGATGTTGGTGCCCCTTATTCCAGTATTGAAGCCCGCAGCCTGTTTGAGCCCTTCTCCAGCATTCAGACACCCGATAATCCCATCACACAAAGCAATGGGATTGATCTGCCCTTGGCACGAAAACTGGCGCGCGCCATGGGCGGCGACGTCACGATTGCCACGCGGGGCACTCGCAATGGTTTGATCCAATTTTACCTGCCGTTTGAACGGGTGGCGAGCAATCTGGATGTGCCGATTGGGTCGATCGATCATACCCGCGCTTTATGCATTTTGGTTGTGGAAGATAATTTGATTAATCAAAGGATCATCGCCGTAATCCTCGAACAATTAGGCCATTCCTGCGTGATTGTGGCCGATGGTGTGATGTGTCTGGAGACGATCCAAAAAGCCCGCTTCGATGCCATTTTGATGGATTTACATATGCCCAACATGGATGGGTATCAAACCACACGCCACATTCGGACTTTGGAGGCAGACCTACAAGCAGCCGATTTTCCAGCGATGCCGATCATTGCTTTAACGGCAGACGCACGCCCAGAAACGCGTGCAGCCGCCTTTGCGGCGGGGGTAACCGGTTTTTTGAATAAGCCGATCTCTATTCCAGAGCTATATGAGGCTTTAGCTCGAATCGCGGCGGCCATAGCCGAAGAACCCACGGCACAGCGTGGGTAAATCGGCAGGGGCCAGCAGATTAGTCGAGGCGCTTGAACTCAATCAGGTTCAAGAGAGCCATGGCACCAACGGCCAAAACGAGGGCGAGAATGGCATACATTGTGGAAACTCCTTATGTCCTTGCGTGTCTCTCTAGCGGCATTGGCACGCGACGCCAAGTCACCCTATACAAGGCCTCATGCTAAAGTTTTTGCGGAAAACCTTGATACATACATGGTTCCGGCTGTCGCGCGGGGCGACCTTGGGTGTGCGCATTTTGGCGATTGACGCTCAAGACCGTGTCTGCTTGGTGCGCCATACCTATTTGCCCGGCTGGCACCTTCCTGGCGGCGGAGTGGAACGTGGTGAGCATGCGTTGGATGCGGCTATCAAGGAAGCGCGCGAGGAAGCAGGCCTGATCATTCGGCCTGAAGACCTACGCCTGATCTCCATTCACACCAATTTCGCTTATTTCAAAGGCGACCATGTTTTGCTTTTCCGGGCCGATGCTTGGACGACGCAGCCAACTGACCGCGCCCATGAGATCGCAGAGCATGGCTTTTTCTCGCGGAGCGATTTGCCAATTGGCACAACGGCCAGCACTCGGCGACGCCTTGAAGAAGCAAAAGACGGATTTAGTTCGCCGACTTGGTAGACACGGCTGGCGCCTTTACTGCAGCCTCTGCATCTATCAAATCTTGGACTTGCTTGTAGAAGACTTCCCGGGCTGCCCCCTCTGGGCCGCCGGTCGCACGGGTCCAATTGGCGTTGGAGGCAATCACCAACTTGCGCTTGGGATCAATGAAAATGCCTTGCCCGAAAATGCCCTGTGCCGACACGCTGCCGTCATCATAAGTCCACCATTGATAGCCATAGCCACGCCCTGGCTCGCCATAATCCATTTTCTTGGTGGTCGCTTTGGCAAACCAGTCGCTTGGGACAATTTGGGTCTCACCAATCTTACCGCCAGCCAACACAAATTGCCCCATGCGCGCATAGTCTCGGATTGCCATCTGCAGACAACAGCCGGCAATCTCCTGACCGGTGCTGTTAAGGATCCAAGTTGCCTTTTGTTCCATGCCGAAAGGCTTCCAAATCTTCTCAGACAGATAGGTCGCAAGTGGCTTCTTGGTGGCAGAACTGACCAAAATGCCAACCAAATTGGTCTCGCCGGTGTTGTAGTTCCAAACGGTACCGGGCGTGTGGGCACGGGGTAGTTTGCGCATATAGCTGGTCGTGGCATCTAGGCCAGCGTCAGCCTTAGCATTGTTGAACTTTGCGACATCCGAGTTTGGGTTCTCATAATCCTCATTCCACGCAACACCCGACGACATGGTGAGCAATTGCTCCACTGTCACATCGTCATAGGCAGAGCCTTTGAGGCCTGGAACATAGGTTGAGACTTTATCAGAAAGGCTATTGATATAGCCGTCTTGAATGGCTGCGCCGACCAAGGTGGAGGTGAAAGACTTTGCGACGGAGAAGCTTGTCCAACGACCCGCCGCATCAAAGCCAAGACCATATTTCTCAAACCGGACTTTACCGTCTTGGATGATGACAATGCCGGACGAACGCTGCCCCTTCATATAAGCGTCGATATTCGGGATCGCTAACGGTGCGCCATCCGGCAGATCTGACGCCTTTGGGCCTGCCTCGACCACATGGCTTTTAGCCAAAAAGTCCAATCGATCCATTGCCCGAAAAGCAGCGTCGCGCTGAGGAATAGACCAGAATAAAACATCCATATTGGTCGGCAATTGCGCCAGAACGCCTTTGGTCTCTTTATCTAAGCCATTGAAGGCAAACGCACCCGCACCAACTAAAGCAAGCGCGGCGATCCCCAGAACTGAGGCCAAAAAACCTTTTTTCATGAACGCTCCTATGCGTGTTTGCCGCGCACCTGCGCATCATAGGTGTGGACCATATCCTCACACACACGGCCTGGTTGGTAGTGAATGCCGGCAATCTCTTTGACGGGAGTTACTTCTGCTGCTGTTCCTGTGATGAAGCATTCAGAGAAATTGCCGAGTTCTTCCGGCATAATCGTCCGCTCAACGACTTCATAGCCCTTGTCACGCGCAAGGCGGATCACGGTCTGCCGCGTGATGCCATTGAGGAAGCAATCCGGCACGGGGGTGTGGATGGCCCCGTCTTGGATGAAGAAGACATTAGCACCTGTGGCTTCGGCCACATGGCCGCGCCAATCGAGCATCAGGGCATCCGCATAGCCTTCAGCTTCCGCGGCATGCTTTGAGTCGGTACAGATCATATATAGGCCAGCCGCTTTGGCTTCGCAGGGTGCCGTCTTTGGGTCAGGTCTGCGCCACTTAGCGTGGGTCATGCGGATGCCGCTCATTTTATCGGCAAAGTAATTGCCCCATTCCCAGACCGCGACCGCAGCGCGGATCGTGCTTTGTTGCGCCGATACGCCCATCATTTCGCTGCCGCGCCACATGACAGGGCGGATGTAGCAATTTTCAAAGCCGTTGCGGGCCATGGCTTCGGCTTTGGCGGACTCAATGTCTGCAACGGTAAAGGCTGGTTTCATTCCCAAAATCTCTGCCGACCGGAACAACCGCTCTGTATGGCGAAGGCTTTCGAAAATCTGGCCGTCATAGGCGCGCTCACCCTCAAAGATCGAGGAGCCGTAATGTAGACCATGGGTCAATACATGCACTTTCGCTTCGCGCCAGGGCTTAAATTCGCCGTCCATCCAGATCCAGCCGTCGCGATCGTCGTAAGGAATGAAAGTCATGTGTCTTGCGCCTAGTTCCGTGTATAGGTTTATCAAAGCTTCACAGTCGGTGGGCTTGAACCCAAATGCGATGAGACGCAATCTCTTGGACCAGCCATGACTGTCAACACCTTACCGAATGCTTTTGCCAGATCAAGCAGCCCTGCCGCAGGCGGGCCGCGCCTCTATTTGCGCGAAGATGAACTCGACCTTGGGGTTTCCTTGATTTTTAAGGCGGGTGATTTGTTGAAGGCGGCGACGCAAGAGCAGCGGCAACACCATCAAGTGTCTTGGGCAGAAGCGCGCTGCTTGTGTGAGCTTTTAGGCAATCCCCTTCCCGTTCTAAAACTTGCGACGGAACTTGGCCTGAGCAAGCAGGCCATGCTGAAGACGCTGGATGGGCTAGAATCGCGGACATGGTTGAACCGCACGGAGGATTCGCGCGATGGACGGCGCAAGATTGTCCATCTGACCGCCCAAGGTGTGGCTGTCGCAACTGAATTCGCTTTGGCCATGCGAACCCGTTTGGCTGGTGCCTACCGTGTTGCAGGCAGTGAGGCCGTGGCGGGGTGCGATAAAGTTCTCTCAACCCTCACAGAATCGTCCGCAGGGTCAACCGTACCAGCACAATCTGGTGCTGTTTTAGCCCCCAAACCCAATAGAGCCCTCTAATGGCCCCACGTGCCCAAGCCGACTTTCCAGCCCATCTCCTTGTTGTCGATGATGATGATCGCATTCGCACCCTCTTGAAGCGCTATCTCAGTGGCCTTGGCTATTCGGTGACTGAAGCCTCAGATGCCGCCAACGCCCGCAAGCTGATGGATGCCTTGATGTTTGATCTGGTCATCTTGGATGTGATGATGCCGGGGGAGGATGGCGTTTCGCTAACCCGTTCGGTCCGGGGCGAACGCGATACGCCCATCATTCTTCTAACCGCTTTGGGCGACCCCAGCCACCGAATTGAGGGCCTGACGGCCGGAGCCGACGATTACCTAGGCAAGCCCTTTGAGCCAGAGGAATTGGCCTTGCGCGTCGCAGCAATCCTAAAGCGCGCGCGCCCTGCACCTGCTGCCGACACGCTGTTGTTAGGGGCTGCCACATGGAATACCACCAAAGGCGAGTTGCGCCGCGACGGGGTTTTGGTGCGTTTGACCGATGCGGAACGCGATCTGTTGGCCGCCTTAGCAGCCAGACCTGGCGCCACCATTACGCGCGAAGAATTGGCACGCAAAGCAGGTGTAACGGTCGAGCGGTCGATTGATGTGCAAGTCACCCGCCTGCGGCGCAAATTAGAAGATGATCCGGCGGAGCCGCATTATCTGCAGACGGTTCGTGGGCTTGGCTATCGGTTGATGCATGATGCGTAAGACTGTTTTGCGGCAGGGCCTGTTGCGATGGACCTAAAGGCGCTGATCCCGCGCGGGCTTTTTGCCCGCTCGCTCCTTATCATCGTCTTACCCGTGGCGATTATGCAAATGGTCGTGACTTACCTGTTCTTTGATTTGCATTGGGAACAAGTTAGCCGACGCTTGAGTGAAGGCGCAGCAGGCGATATTGCCCTCGTCACCCAACTCTATGCCGACAATCCGACCCCTGAAAACCTCGCAGCCATCACCAATTATGCGCGGGCAGACTTGCGCCTTTCGGTTGCTCTCCAGAAGCAGGCCAAATTGCCAGAACGAGAGCGCCTTGCCGTGATACCCGCCTTTGACCGTACCTTGCGCCGGGCTCTGTCTGGGTCACTGCGGCAGAAATTCTGGTTTGATACGACGCGTTATCCCGACTATGTCGACATTCGGGTTGAAGTCCCCGGTGGGGTTTTGCGCTTTCTTGCCTATCGCGACCGGGTTTTTGCCTCCACCGGCGGTATCTTCATTCTGTGGCTCGCTGGCGCGACCATACTTTTGGCCACAGTCTCTGTCTTATTCATCCGCAATCAAGTCCGTCCGATGGAGCGACTGGCTGACGCAGCCGACAGGTTTGGCAGGGGCGAGAATGTTAGCCTTAAGCCGGCGGGATCGGCCGAAGTGCGCCGCGCGACCTTGGCCTTTTTACAGATGCGCGGGCGCATTCAACGCCATATCGAACAGCGCACCAATCTACTTGCTGGGGTCAGCCATGATTTGCGAACCCCGCTCACCCGGCTCAAGCTGCAATTGGCTATGATGCCCCCTTCGACCGATATTGACGAAGCCCGCAAAGATATCGTCGAGATGGAGGGCATGCTCGAGGAATATCTGACCTTCGCCCAAGGCCAATGGTCGGAAGAGCGTGAAGCTTTGGATCTGGCTGAAATCGCGCGCGCCATTATTCAAGATGTGGCTCGCGCTGGGCGTGAAATCGATGGGTCTGGTCTCGCCGCCAGCCTCCCCACTTCTGGCCGCCCCATTGCTTTAAAGCGCTGCCTCTCAAACCTTATTGAGAACGCTCTGTCCTTTGGTCAAAAAGTGGCGATCAGTTCGTCGGAAAGCAGCGACGCCATTTATCTTTATGTCGACGATGATGGCCCCGGCATTCCGCCGGAAAGCTATGAAGAAGCACTGAAGCCGTTTTCAAGGCTCGATCCGGCCCGCAATCAAAATCGCAAAGGCGTCGGCTTGGGGCTAGCGCTCGCCTATGATGCGGCCCGCTCACACGGCGGGAACCTCGTGCTGTCGCGCTCTACGCTTGGGGGTCTTCGGGTGAGTGTGCGTCTGCCGCTTTAGGCCGCGTTCGGCGCAGCGAACCCGACTTTAAGAACTCGGCGAGCTTTTCGCCGCGGTCCAACCAATCCTCGCTCTCGCGCAATGTCTGGTCGAGGCCCGCCATGGTCTTGGACAAGTCCGCATCATCCGTCAGCCAGAGGGCTTCGATTTTGCGCAATCGGCGGGTAAGTCCTAGGACACGAGCAGTTGCCTTTAGGCTGTCGGATGAAATGCCCACCATCTCTAACGCCCAAGCCGAGGTGCGAAGCCTTCTTGCCGCGCGGGCAAGGCCCGCGGCGGGTTCTTGGGCGTCGGCCTCTAAAATCGAAACCCAAGCCGCACGTTGATCCTGCATGGCATCAAATCGCGCCATGAGACTATCAAATAAGCGATCCCGACTCGGCGCATCTACTTCTATCTCTCCTGCAGCATCCAACATGGCACGATCCAGTTGTTGATCGAGGTATTCGGCCACAGAAAAGCGTGTAATCCCAGCCTCCGCGCAGGCTGAGAGGCTTTGTCCTGCCTCTTGGCAAAGGCTGAGCAAGCTAACGTCCGCCCATGACTTTTCGGCGCACAGAGACAAAGCAGCTTCGCCCAAAGCTTTAAGAAGGGGCGCGTGTAAAGATGGGTCGCGATGGATCATGCGCACAATATAGGGTGTAATGGGCTGCGCGGCTACTTGCCCAATTGTCGCGAGCGATGAATCGCAGCTTCAACCGCGCGACGCACCAAGGTTAAAATCCCGCCACCGGCCGTCAAAGCATCTGTTGCGGCGGCGGTTGTGCCTTCCGGGCTCGTCACTGCGCGGCGCAATTCCTGCGGGCTTTGCCCGGTTTGCTCCATCAAGGCTGCCGCACCGATCACGGTTTGCCAAGCTAAACGCTCGGCCATGCCACGATCTAGGCCTTCAGCTTCACCAGCTGCCGCCATGGCCTCAGCCAAAAGGAACACATAGGCCGGGCCAGAGCCAGATACGGCAGTAACCGCATCCATCTGCTTTTCGCTTTGCAGCTTTTCGACAGAGCCGAGCGGGCGCAAAAGAGAAACCGCCAAAGCCTCCGCGTCGGCAGGCACCGTCGGGCTGATCCAATAAGCGGTCACACCTTTTCCGATTTGGCCAGGCGTATTTGGCATGGCGCGGATGACTTGGCTTGCGGAAAGAACCTCCGTGATCTTGGCGGTGCCAAGTCCGGCCATGATTGACAGGACCAATGTGTGATCAGCAATCAGATGCTTGATAGTCTGTTCGCCTAAACTTGGAAACAATTGGGGTTTAATACCCAAGACAACGCAGTCAAGAGTAGCACACTCAGCAGGTTCTGGGTTTAAGACCCAGCCTTGTGTCGCAACAATTTCTGACACTTCCGACGAAGGATAAGGCTCAAACACCACCAAATCGAACGTATCGGCCATCGGGGCCCATCCGCGCAACATGGCTCCGCCCATCCGGCCACAGCCGACAAGCGCGATTCTCTTTTTCATAAAACTCAAGCCTCTCCGGCGGTCTCAAACAAAGCTGCTTGGGCGGCCTCTTCAGGTGTTTTGCCTGCCCACAGCAAAAAGTTAAATGCAGGATAAAAGCGCTCACAGGCTTCCACACCGGCAGCCAAAATGGCCGCCACTTCAGCTGGCTCTGGCGTATCGCGGCCGATCAAGGGCACCACGGCCCGCCACGACAGCGCATTATCGTCGGAAGAAAGCTCAAAATGGCCCAACCAGAGCGCTTCATTCAACAAGGCAAGCAAAGAAGCAATGTCGCCCCGGCGCATGCGAGGGGCCTTCAAATCAAAGATTAAACTCAAGGCTAAGGAAGGTGCGTCTTCGCGGGCAACAAAAATCCCGTGCAGATCACAATAAGTCATGGAAGCGGCGAAGTGGATTTCTTCGTCTAAACGCTCATAAGCTTTGGAGTCAGCGGCCAGAACGGCTTCAACCGTATCTAGGGTGTCCGCATCTTCGAAAAAATCTTCGTCTCGAAGCGTAAATTGACGGTCCATGGTAACCTCCACGGTGGTTCGCTTACAAACGGCACACGAATCGCGCACCGCTAGTGGGCATGGTTGGCGGGGAATGGCGCGCGCTGCAAGCGGTGCGCCAGTGCTTTTAGCTGCTTTTGGCCGATTTTTTTGGTGCGGCTGCTTTTGATGTCGCTTTTGCGGGCTTTTCCATCGAAGCCTCAAGTGCATCGAGACGCGCTTTCAGACGATCAGCCTCTGCGTGGGCAGCAGCAGCTAGATCTTTTACGGCGTCAAATTCATCGCGACGTACCAGATCCATATCCACAACCATGCGCTCCATTTGCGAGCGCCAGAAGGCACGGGCCTCTTCACCCACGCCTTGGGCTACGCCAGCAGCACTGGTCGCTAATTTTGAAAATTCGTCGAGGAAAGGATTACGTGTTTGCATAAGGACCTTCTAGCGGGTCTATTCCCGTTGCGCTATGACAAACTTGCATCACCTGCGCGAGACCTGTTTCTCTATCACAAGGTGCTTAAGATCGCCTTTGCCGTCACGGTGAAGTTTGTCTTAGCGTTTTCCAAGGCCTTTTAGCGTCGTGCTGTTTTTGTGCGCGGCTGAAGTTGCGAGAGGCTTTGCATATGCCCCTACTCCTTTGCTAAAGACCTTGCATGATCGACATGGCCATTCCGTTTCCCGAACTTTCCCCTTTTGTGTTCCAGTTGCCGATGTTTGACCTGTTCGGGTTTGCACTGGGGCCATTTGGCTTGCGCTGGTATGCGCTAGCCTATGTCGCTGGCTTGATCCTTGGTTGGCGGCTGATGATAGCGATGGTGAAGAAGCCCGGCCTATGGGGTCCAACTTCGCCACTTGATGAGGAAGATATCGACGACTTCCTGTTTTATGCGACCTTGGGTGTGCTGCTTGGCGGCCGTATTGGCTATGTCTTGTTTTATCGCCCAGAAATGCTGGCTGACCCGATGTCGGTCTTACGAGTCTGGGAAGGCGGTATGAGCTTCCATGGCGGATTCCTTGGAGTCTGCTTGGCTGTGATCGGTACCGCATTGGGCCGGAAGAAGTCTATTCTCTCGCTAGGAGATGCGGTGGCCGTGGTAACCCCCCTTGGCTTATTCTTTGGACGGATGGCGAATTTTATTAATCAGGAGCTTTATGGTCGCGCTACCGATGTGCCGTGGGCATTCATTTTTCGCACAGACCCCGAGGGGCTGGCACGTCACCCGAGCCAACTCTATCAGGCAGCGCTGGAAGGGCTCTTGCTCTTCATCGTGTTGCAAGTGGCCGTCGCGCGGTTTGGCATTTTGAAGCGCCCCGGCCAAGCCTCAGGCCTTTTTGTGGCCGGCTATGGCATCGTGCGCCTAGTTGGCGAGCACTTCCGCGAACCTGATGCAGGATTAATCATGGGCCTCACACGCGGTGAACTCTATTCCGTGCCCATGGTTATTGCTGGCATTGCCCTTTTTGTTCTGGGTAGCCTGCGCGCCGGCAAAGCCAAACCAGAACCAGCGGGCTAATCGCTGTGACCGTGCCAGAGCGCGCGCCGCCAACTGGCCTTGAAACCCGTTTGGCCCGGATGATTGAGGTGTGTGGCCCGATCAGCATTGACGCCTTTATGGCCCACGCACTCTATGATCCCCAAGCGGGCTATTACGCGACGCAGTACCCCTTGGGCTCACGCGGGGATTTCATCACCAGCCCTGAAATCAGTCAGATTTTTGGTGAGCTGATTGGGTTGTGGGTCGCACAAAGCTGGCTTGACCTTGGCAGCCCCTCTCCCTTCCACCTGATTGAATTAGGTCCCGGCCGGGGCACATTAATGGCAGACATGCTTCGGGTCTGCACACGGGTGCCGGGCTTCATGGCGGCCTTGCACCTGCATCTGGTGGAAACGAACCCGGCACTCAAAGAAGCCCAGCGTAGCGCACTGGGGGCGGTGCCCACTGATTGGCACGACACGCTCGAGGTCGTGCCCCAAGGCGATAGCTTTATCATTGCCAATGAATTTCTCGATTGCTTGCCTATCCGCCAATTTGTGAAAAGCGAGCAAGGTTGGCACGAGAAGCTTGTGGGTGTGGACACACAGGCCCGCCTGACCTTTGGCCTCGGCCCAGTTATAGCAGAACCACCCGCTTGCGCGCAGGGTGGTGACGGCGTTGGTGCGGTGCGTGAAGCAGCACCGGGGCTTCCAAGCCTCGTTGAAACCATCGCCAAGCGTTTGCGCACCGCCTCTGGGCGCGCCCTCATCATTGATTATGGCGACCTTAATGGCCAAGCCGGCGATAGCTTGCAAGCGCTTTATCGCCATCAAAAAATCCACGCCTTAGACCATGTTGGCGAAGCAGATCTAACAGCCCATGTTGACTTCTCCGCGTTGATTTCATGCGCCAAGGCCTACGGGCTCGGCACCTCCGGCCCTGCATCGCAGCGCCAATTCCTGCAAAGCCTTGGTATTGAGGCGCGCCGCGATGCCCTCATTCATGCAAACCCCCACTGCGAATCTGACCTGACTCGAAGTGTGGAAAGACTGATTGGAGAAGCGCATATGGGCGGGCTGTTCCATGTTGTGGCCCTTGAGTCTCCCCTCAACGCCGCCGCTGGTCCACCCATTGGACTTTAACCGACCATGCCAGACGTCGCCACAATGCTTACCCCTACATCGCCAGCCGAAAACGTGATCTTTGAACTCGCCCCTGTGCGTTCAGCCATGCTGTCGCAATTAGCAGGGTTTGACCACGGCTTTTATGGCCGTGTTGGCGGGGTGTCCTCCGGCATTTATGAAAGCTTGAACTCTGGCCCAGGCTCAAATGATGATCCGGCTAACGTGGCAGAAAACCGCCGCCGCATCGCTGGACACATTGGCGTCTCACCAGACCGCCTATTGTCGGCCTATCAAGTCCATGGTGCAGACGCTTTGATGGTCGATGGTCCGTTCCAAGGCGATCGCCCACAAGTCGACGCTTTGGTGACGCGCTGTCCTTCGGTTGCCCCATCGGTGCTGACCGCTGATTGCGCGCCAATTCTTTTTGCCGACCCTGCCGCACGTATTGTTGCCGCCGCCCATGCAGGCTGGAAGGGCGCGATTGGCGGCATCTTGGAAGCAACCATTGCGAAAATGGTGAAGCTGGGCGGCTCCCCTGCCCGGATTGTCGCGGCAGTGGGTCCGTGCATCGCACAAGCCAGCTATGAAGTTGGCCCTGAGTTTGTCGCAAATTTCACTCAAGCCGATCCGGCGAATGAGCGCTTCTTCATTCCAGGTAACGACGACCGCTCTCTTTTCGACCTCAAACGTTATTGCGCTGCGCGCTTGCGGGCCGCCGGTCTCGGTGCAGTTGACGTACTGCCACAAGACACATGCGCCGAAGAATCCCACTTCTTTTCGAACCGTCGACGCAATCTGGCAGGCGAAGCCGACTACGGACGAAATTTGTCTGCCATTCGTATCGTCCGATAGCACCACAAAGGCTTGCGCGCGGGGCGCTCTCTGCTTAATCGACCGCTCAAGCAATCGCGTTGCGCTGTGACTCGGATTGGCGTTTGGACGGGGATCGATCATCATGAAATTGCTTGCAGGCAACGCCAATCAGCCCTTGGCATCCTCCATCGCTGATTATCTCGATGTTCCACTCACGCGCGCCCAAGTGCGCCGGTTTGCTGACAATGAGATTTTCGCAACCATTGATGAAAATGTGCGCGGCGAGGACGTCTTCATCATCCAGTCGACCAGCGCACCAGCCAACGACCATCTGATGGAATTGCTGATCTGCATGGACGCGCTGCGGCGCGCTTCGGCCCGCCGCATCACCGCAGTCCTGCCTTATTTCGGCTATGCTCGGCAGGACCGTAAAACCGGTGGACGGACGCCCATCTCCGCTAAGTTGGTCGCCAATCTGGTGACAACAGCGGGTGCAGACCGCGTCCTGACCATGGAATTGCATGCCGGGCAAATCCAGGGCTTCTTTGATATTCCGACCGACAATCTCTTCATCACCAACACGATGGAGCAAGATATTCGCCGCAATTATAAGACCGATGATCTAATGATCGTCTCACCAGACGTCGGCGGTGTGGTACGCGCGCGCGCCTTGGCCAATCGCCTCGGTGCCGACCTAGCTATCGTCGACAAGCGCCGCGAACGGGCGGGCGAGAGCGAAGTGATGAACATCATCGGCGACGTGTCTGGCCGCGCCTGCATCTTGTTCGATGACATCGTCGATTCAGCCGGCACTTTGTGCAATGCAGCCGAGGCCATGATGAACAAAGGGGCTGCCTCCGTTTCCGCTTATGTGGCCCACGGGGTCATGTCAGGTGGCGCATTTGACCGGGTGGATGCGTCAGCTTTGAAAGAATTAGTCGTGTCGAACTCAATCGATCATGGCGACAAATTCTCAAAGTCCAGCAAAGTACGTTGCGTCTCCGTCGCGCCTCTGATCGGGGAAGCCATTCGCCGGATCGCCAATGAAGAAAGCGTCTCGAAGCTGTTTGATTGATGCTGGCAACAGTTTCTTCGCGCGACGCATGGCGTTTCAGCAGACGACCCTAGCTGCGGGATGTGGCAGCTAATTCTGGAACATGCGTCTCCACCCAAACGACCAGCGACCGCACTTCTTTTCGCATGGACTTTCCAAGCGCTGTCAGTTCATAGGTGACGTGAGGCGGCACAGTGCCGTGATCATGTCGCTTGACGATCCCTGTTGTCTCAAGGTCGCGCAGCGTCTGGGTTAGCATTTTTTGCGAAATGCCTTCGACCTTGCGCATCACGAAACCATTACGCGCGGGGCCATCGTCTAACGCATTGATAACCAGCAGCGACCACTTGCTGGCAACGAGCGCAAGATAGCGCCGTGACGCACATTTTCGAGCAAGCACATTTGGCGGCTGTCCCATTCAGTCTCCTGCACAATTCTAATAGGCACCAAAAGGTGCGTACTATCATTTTGGTTGCGGGAGAACTAGCTTCTGGAGCGTATTTTCAACTGGAGACAAACGATGGATGTACTCAATAACATCGGCGCCATCATCACACTGTTGATGGGCTGCTTGGGTTTATTCTTTCCGAGGAAAGCATCTGAGTTGACAGGACTTTCGCCAGTTACGCCAGCTGGTCAGGCGGAGTTTCGGGGAACACTCGGCGTCACATTTATATTTCTGGGATTAGTACCTTTAGTCACGCAGAACGACATCGCGTTCCTGACCATCGGTCTTTGCTGGCTTGGCGCGGCAATCGGCCGGGTCATTTCGATCTTTTTGGACCACGGCAATCAAGCAAAGAATTGGATTGCAGTTGGGTTTGAATGCGCAATTGCGGCGCTGCTTTTGGTGGGGCTTTCGGTCGGTTCCTAGCGCTAAAAGCACCTCACCGGCAGGCCCAAAGGCCTGCCGATAGGGCTTTTGTTGTCTTGTTAAGCCATGGCCGCTTCGAGGTTCGCGGCGACTTTCTTCAAGAAGCCTTCGGTGGACAACCAAGATTGTTCGTCACCGACCAACAGCGCCAAGTCCTTGGTCATGAAGCCGTCTTCCACTGTAGCGATGACGACTTCTTCCATCTTGGTGGCGAACTTCATCAATTCCGCATTGTCGTCGAGCTTTGCACGGTGGGCGAGGCCACGGGTCCAAGCAAAGATCGAGGCGATGGAGTTGGTGGAGGTTTGTTCGCCGCGCTGATGCTGGCGGTAATGGCGGGTCACGGTGCCGTGGGCAGCTTCTGATTCCAGAACCTTGCCATCCGGGGTCATCAGAACTGACGTCATCAGACCCAGAGAGCCAAAGCCCTGTGCAACCGTGTCAGATTGGACGTCGCCGTCGTAATTCTTACAAGCCCACACAAAGCCGCCCGACCATTTCATCGCCGAAGCCACCATGTCGTCGATCAAGCGGTGCTCATACACCAGACCCAATTCCTTGAACTGAGCCGCATAATGTTCGTCAAACACTTCTTGGAAGATGTCCTTGAAGCGGCCGTCATAGGCTTTCAAGATGGTGTTCTTGGTCGACAGATAGACCGGATACTTGCGGGCCAAACCAAAGGCGAAGCTGGCATGGGCAAAGTCACGGATCGAGTCGTCGAGGTTATACATGGCCATAGCCACGCCAGAGCCTGGGTAATCAAACACTTCGTGCTCAATCACCTGACCATCTTCACCAACGAATTTGATCGAAAGCTTGCCGGGGCCGGGAACCTTAAAGTCGGTGGCTTTGTACTGGTCGGCAAAGGCATGACGGCCAATGATGATTGGCTTGGTCCAGCCGGGAACCAAACGCGGCACGTTGGTGCAGATGATGGGCTCACGGAACACCACACCGCCCAAAATATTGCGGATCGTGCCGTTGGGCGACTTCCACATCTTCTTCAGCTTGAATTCTTCAACGCGCGCTTCATCCGGGGTGATGGTGGCGCATTTGATGCCAACGCCATGCTTTTGGATGGCCTTGGCTGCATCGATGGTGACTTGGTCGTCCGTTGCGTCGCGGTTTTCGATCGAGAGGTCGTAATACTCAATCTCAAGGTCCAGATAAGGCGTGATCAGGAAGTCTTTGATCATCTGCCAGATGATGCGGGTCATTTCGTCGCCATCAAGATCGACAACTGGATTAGCAACTTTAATCTTCGCCATGTTTTTCCCCTATTGGTCCACGAACGCCGTGGCCTGTAAGTGATATGTCCGCAAATCGGTTGGGTGGGCTATAGCACCTCCAGCGATGTGGAAAAGACGTCTTCAACAAGAGTGACAGCGACAAGATGCGCAAAGATGCAGAACCAGCCCCATCACCAATGGCGTGGGCCCCACCAAGGCCCGTTTTTGACGGCTCCCGCCCGGTGGGCGTAGGCCCCAACGGCCCACTGTCGAAAGCCGAACAAGCGGCCCTGCCCGGCTGGGGCGAGGCACCTGCCATTTGCCTCGTCCATCCGCAAATGGGCGAGAATATCGGCGCGGCGGCGCGGGCTATGGCCAATTTCGGCTTTTCAGAGCTGATTCTGGTTAAGCCACGCGATGTTTGGCCCAATCCAAAGGCTTGGGCTTTGGCCAGTGGCGCGGAATGGCCCTTGGAAAGTGCGCAAGTGGTTGAAACAGCGGAAGAAGCGCTCGCCGAAAAAACCTTTGTCATCGCAACAACGGGCACGCCCCGCCAACTCGACAAACCCTTGATCGGGCCACGCGAAGCCGTCGCCCGCATGCGGGAAGCCATGCACGCGGGCGAAAAGCCCGTCATCTTGTTCGGATCTGAGCGTTCCGGATTAGACAATGACTTGATCATTGGCGCGGACCTCTTGGTGACGTTTCCTGTCGATGGCCGCTTCCCGAGCTTGAACCTCGCCCAGTCGGTGGCCTGCTTTTGTTATGAGTGGGCGAGTTGGTCGGAGGCAGACGGCCCGCCGCCCGGTTGGAGCATTGAAGAAAAGCCCACTGCCCCCCGAGCAGCCTTTGAGAGCTTTTTTGAGCATTGGATTGCCGACTTAGACGAAACGCGCTTCTTTTGGCCGGAGGATCGCAAAGGCACGATGGTGGAAACCATGCGCAACGCTTTTGTGCGGGGCCGCTTCACCATGAATGAGATCAGCTTGATCCGAGGTGCGCTGCGGTCCTTGGCAGGCGGGCCACGTCGTCGGGCGCTAGAGACCGATGCAGCCGTGCAGCGCGCCAAGCTGGAAGCATGGATCAAGGCGCGCCGCGAAGGTGATCAGCTAGGTTGCCTCGATCTTCAGACAGAAACAGCCAAAATCGGCCCAGGCCCGGTAGAAGCGCACTATGTACGCAGCGTATTTGACGCCGATGATGGCGTCGTCATCGTTTGCGATGGTCTAGGCCAGCTCGGCGCTTGGATGGTGAAGCTATCCCAAGGGCGCATCAAAGCCGCGACGTATCAGGCCTTTGCCGCAACTGAAAAAGCCAACGCGCATTAAGCTTTTGGTTTGCCAGCCATAAAGCTTGGAACATTCGCCCGTAGCCAGTTACGGGCGGGCTTTTCAACCAGTGCGTGAGCAATCGCGGCGGCGACAATGCTGGCCAAGACGCCTCCAACGCCAATGACCAAGGCGAGTGTGCCCTTAGGCTCACCCATCACGCGCTCAACAATTTGATAGAGGGCAATATCGACGGGGAGATGGACCATATAAGCGGCAAACGAAATCTCACCCAGATAAACCCAGGTCTTGGAAGCCAACAGCGGGGTTTGGTTAGTTTTGGATGTCTCAGCCAGAAAGAACACGAGACCAGCGAGGCCTGGCCAAATCCAATAGGAAGGCCACCCCCACGCAGCAGCCATGGCCACCCAGACCGCGCTAATCGCCACGCCAAGACCCGCCAGACCCTTCGGCAAGCTCAAGTTTCGTCCCAAGAGCCACAAAGCGATCCCCATACCAAAAGACGGCACAATACGGACAATCCCGCCCTCCCAAGTCATGTTCATCAGCTCGATATCATAGAGTCGCATCCAAGCTACAAATGCGGCGAATACCGCCGCCATCACCACGACGCCGATCAAAGGCCGCTTTGCAAATAAAGCTGCGAGGCCAAAGCTAATCGGGAAGGTCAGATAAGCGAACCATTCTGCTGAAATCGACCAAGATGGGAAATTCCAGCCATCAGAGGCTACCAATCCCCAGGCATGCAATAGGGCAAGATGGTAAGGGATTTGCTCAACCACAAAGGCAGAGGCCTTAAAACTAGCCCCCATCAAGGAACCTGCCGCCCAAATAGCGATCATGGCGGCTAAACAGATCAGATGCAGCGGGTAAATTCTTGCCAAGCGCGCCCAAACGAAACTGCGCCACGAAAAAGTTTTCGCTTCGACCTGTGGGCCGTAAACATGGGCCAAAACAAATCCGGACAGAATGAAGAAGAGATCGACGCCATAATTGCCAGCGTGGACAATACCGATAGAGTCGCGCGGTCCTAGGTCAAAGCGTTCCCAGAAAAAATAGATTAAAAGCCAAAATGCGGCAACAAAGCGCAAACCGGTAAGTGGGCGTATGTCGGCTGGATAGAGCATGTTGAACCTAATTTCTGGATTTATACTCGATCATTATACGACTAATCTTGTTACTTTGATAAGAACATCATGGCACACAGTGTTTGAGCGCCGATTGATAGGTCATTGCGCGTTTCGCTCGACTTTACGTGCAATTCCTGCAATCACGACGGCGAACACAAGGCCGCCCGTGAGGGCTGCGAGGCGCATGAACGATGACATTTGATCCAAGCGACGATTCCCCGCGCAAAAAAAACGCGCAAGATGCCAAACCTTGGCTGCGCAAAGCTGACCCTGAAGCCTCTACAGAGCCAGCAGGTGCTGCTGTCGAGCGCCCTGGTGAACGGATCGCGAAAGCTCTGGCTCGCGCGGGGCTATGCTCGCGCCGGGAAGCAGAGCGCTGGATTGAAGAAGGTCGGATCAGCGTCAATGGCGTGGTGCTAGAGAGCCCAGCCTTTAATGTCACGGCTCAAGATCGCATCTCCGTGGATGGCCGCCCCGTCGACAGCCCAGAACCAACACGCCTATGGCGCTATCACAAACCAGATGGCTTGGTGACCACTCATAAGGACCCGCAAGGCCGGGAAACGGTGTTTGACCATTTGCCAGAAGACTTGCCGCGCGTGATTTCAGTGGGACGATTGGATTTAAGCTCTGAGGGGCTGCTCCTGCTCACCAATGATGGCGGCTTAGCTCGGTCATTGGAATTACCTTCAACCGGTTGGCTCAGGCGTTATCGCGTGCGTGCATTTGGCCGGGTCAGCCAAGAAGAACTGGCGCAACTGGCCGATGGCATCACAGTTGACGGCATCACCTATGGTCCGATGGAGGCGATCCTTGATCGGGCAGAGACGGCCAATGCGTGGATCACTGTCTCGATCCGGGAAGGCAAGAACCGCGAAGTGAGACGCGTCTTGGAAGCGATTGGCTTAAAGGTGAACCGGCTGATCCGCGTCTCCTATGGCCCGTTCCAATTGGGCAAAATGCCGCCGGGCAGTGTGGAAGAAGTGGCACCTTCAGCTTTGAAGGAAATGTTAGGTGCCCTCATGCCAGACCTGCCCCAACGCTTTTCCAGCCGGCCAGCGCGGGTGCCGCGCCCAGAGCTCGAGGCCCCTCCTGTCAAGACAGGTCGTCGTGGCCCGAAACCACCGCCTAAGTCCGCTAAGACCCGCGTCAGTTTGCTGGAAGAAGAGACGATGCGTCGCGAGGCGGGCAAAGCTAAGAGTCGCGCGGCGAACGCTGGTGCAGGCACACCTGCAGCAAAGGGGAAATCTGATTGGGTTGGCAAGTCAAAAGTTGGCTTCAAAAAGCCCTCTGACACCGGGCCCGCTTCAAAGGGTAAGCCTCAAACAGCGCCTTGGCGGGCGGGCGATGGGCCAAAACGCGCCCAAGCTTCCACAAAGCCTAGGAAACCTAGCAGATAGAGGGCGTAGGCGAGGCCTTGCATCAGGTCCATGTCGGCCGGATTGCCGCCTACAATCGTTCCAAGGAGCAAAGCACTCATGAAATTGTTGGCGACATGGCCACCAATGGCGGCCTCCAAACCGTTTAGTCGCCACGCGGAATAGCCAAAAGCGGAGCCCATGAAGAACGTCACCACATAAGTTGCCCAACCGGGATGGCCGACGTGGAGGATTGAAAAGATAACCGCTGTGACCAAAACGGCGACTAAACCATGGGCTATGAAGCGCTGCACGTGCTGCAGAAGCCAGCCGCGAATATAGACCTCTTCAAAGGTCGATTGTACGCACGTGCCTGCAATATAAACACCGGCCAAAAGCAACCAGTCATTTGGGGAAAACCGCGCCAATCGCGCCTCAAATGGTCCCATGCTTTCTTGATCAAAGGCCGCAGAAGTCGCGTAACTTAAGACCACGACAGCCAAAGCAGCAGCAATAGCGAGTGTCCAACGAAACTGGGGTGCACCGGTGAACAAGGTTTTGATCGGCTCGTGCTCAACAAGTTTACGCCATGCCATCAACGCAAGGAAAGGTGGAGCAAAGCCACCAACCATCAAGGCAAAAGCGCCCTTAGCTTCGTCTGAGGCGCTGAACTCAGGATCCTTAATCAAAAGCATGTTCCGCAGCGGCTCATAAAACAAAGCTAAGATGACGATACTGAGTTGCCAAACCAGAAATATCCCAACGCCGCCTGCGATGGTTCGCCACGTCTTAGACCGGTTCCCACGCATCACTTGCAAAAAATGATCTTCCTGTGGGGCAATGGCCGGGGAACTTTCAAGCATCAAACAACTCCTGCGGCGAGCCTATTGGCTCGGACGGTACGTCGATCTTAGTGGGTCGCACCACCCGTGCCAAGGCCACGCAATCCACCCGCACAGCCCCCGCGCGCCGCAAGGCTGCCGTGCAGGCCTGCAGCGTTGCCCCAGTCGTCATCACATCATCTACTAGCACCAAAGACCGCCCTTTGACGGACTGAGAGACGTGAAATGCCCCGCTGACATTGCGTTTCCGCCCGCTGGCAGAGAGGCCGTTTTGACTGGGAGTCGCGCGTTTGCGCTGTAAGAGCAGCGGATTGTAAGGGCGACCAACCCTCTTGGCCAAAGCAGCAGCCAACCAGCCAGCTTGATTATAGCCTCGCTGCCACAACCGCGACCAATGCAAAGGTACAGGCAGAATTTGGTCCGCCTCAGCCACGAAGGGGGCAGACTCCAGCATCCAACCGGAAAACGCCCGCAAGCCATCCTTACGACCCCCATGTTTAAGATTCAAAACCAATGGTTTAGATAGATCGTCATAAGCCAAGGCGGCACGCGCCCGGTCATAGAGTGGCGGCTGCGCCAAACAAACTGGGCATAAAATATCCGGGCTGGTTGCTTCAGCAATCGGAAATCCACAGCGCATGCATCCGGGCCCATAAAGAAAATCCAGCGCGCGCCAGAGGTCTGCCTCCATGGTGCCCAAGCAGTCCACGCGCGCATCGGATAGCAGCGAGCGAGGTGGCCAAATCAAATCAGCAAGTGTAGTTCCAAAGCGGTAAGGCCTGTGAGATCGTGGTGTCATATCTCTACCTGTGGTTCTTTTCTCAGAAATAGCGCATAATCCCTCACCATGGAAAGCCCTAACCCAACCAAGCTGTTTGATCGGAAGCTTTTGGCGGTCCGGCGAAACCGAGCCGCTAAAGGATTTCGTACGGTTTCATTCTTAAAGGATCGCGCGGTCGACGACGTTTGCGAGCGGCTGGACTTTATCAATCGCCGATTTGAACAGGCCCTCGACATCGGCTCTCAGGGCGGGTTTTTGGCAGCGGCGATCGGCCGACACGGGAACTTGCACGACAAGATTGGGTCATTAGCCGAATGCGACTTAAGCCCCGCCATGCTGGCCTATCGTGGCGGAGCTGCCTTTGTGGCCGACGAAGATCACATGCCTCTAGCGCCGCTCAGCTTGGACCTAATTGTCTCAACGCTCGGCCTGCATTGGGTGAATGATGTGCCAGGCTTTTTAGCGCAGGCCCGCCTCGCCCTTCGCCCGGATGGCTTGTTGTTATTGACCTTTTTGGGTGGACGCACCCTGCTAGAATTGCGCGCCTGTTTGGCGCAGGCAGAAACCGAGGCCTTTGGCGAAGCTTCGGCACGGGTTTCACCTTTCGCCGATGCCCAAGATGGTGCGCAATTGTTACAGCGGGCGGGCTTTGCCCTGCCTGTCGCCGACAGCGATGTGGTGACAGTGCGCTATTCCAACCTCTTTGGCCTCTTCCGGGATTTGAAAGCCATGGGAGAAACGGCAGTCTTTCAACAAAAGGCACCCCGTAAGCTGACTAGGGGTATCATCGCGCGTGCGGCTGACCTTTATCAAGCCAATCATGGCGAGGCGGATGGGAAAGTACGCGCCACGTTTGAGTTGATTACGTTGACCGGTTGGGCCCCACACGAAAGTCAGCAAAAGCCTCTGCCACGCGGGAGCGCAAAAATGCGCCTTGCCGACGCTTTGGGAACGCGTGAAATCCCAACTGGCGAAAAGCCGAGTGTTTAGCGACCCATCGCTGCAACGATTTGATTGGTAACCCGATCATACATGCCGTTGGTGTTGCCGCCCACCACTTGCATAGCTGGAATCATCACGATCACCATTAGCGCTGCAATCAGGCCATACTCAATGGCGGTGGCACCGCGCTCATCTGTTAGCTTCTTGAAAATCATGACAAGCGCCTCTGTTCTAGATGCTCACGCAGAATCGAAACAAGAGGGATATCGGCTTCTGGCATGGGATAATTGTCTAAACCCTGGGGTTGGACCCACGCTAAATTCTGCCCTTCTTGCCCTTTGGGCTCGCCCCGCCAGCGCTGCGCAGTCCATAATGGCATTAGCAGATGGAAATCGGGATAAGCATGAGATGCAAAAGTCAGCGGCATAAGGTCTTTAGGATCGACGTCTAGGCCCAGTTCTTCCGCCAATTCGCGACACAAAGCGGCTTCTGGATTTTCGCCAGATTCAATCTTGCCGCCCGGAAACTCCCAGAGCCCAGCAAGACTTTTCCCCTGTGGTCGTTGTGCTAATAGCACGGCACCGTCCCCATTAATCAAAGCCGCTGCCGCTACTAATAATAGTCGCATCGGGCCCTACCCAGTCCTCATATAAGCCATAAGTATTAAATAATCCCAATTCTTTGGCGATAAATTCAATCCAATTAGGATCTATAATCACCATTTATACTGATATACCCGTGGGTTAGATCACACGTCCAGACTTTTGCTTGGCCGGTCCCCAGACCTACGTCCACAAGAATATCAATTACTCGACCGCGCATATGTGCATCAACTTGGGTCGCATCATAAGCAACTGCACCGCCTGCTCTGGCTGTCCATTGCCCGCCAAAGCGAACCGCAAGGTGATCGACCGCAATGGGTTCACCAGCTTTGCCAACAGCCATAACGACCCGTCCCCAATTGGCATCTTCGCCAGCAATTGCGGTTTTCACCAAGGGCGAATTGGCAATCGCAAATCCAATTTGGCGGGCCGAGCGATCGTCAACGGCACCTTGCACCTCGATCTGGATCAGCTTCTGAGCTCCTTCCCCATCGCTAACCACTTGCATGGCCAAGTCATGGAAAATACCCCGCAAGGCTTCAGACAGCAAAGCGGCGCGCGGGTCGCTTTGATCTTTTATCGGTGCTGAGCCGCTCGCGCCTGTCGCAAAGACCAGTAGCGTATCCGACGTGGAGGTATCGCTATCGACCGTGATCGCATTGAAGGTCGTCTCAACATGGGCAGAGACCATGGCTTGCAAGACGTCTGGTGCGACAGCAGCATCGGTGAAAACGAAGACCAGCATGGTCGCCATATTGGGCGCGATCATGCCCGAGCCTTTGGCCAGCCCAACGATATTTACCGCCGTTCCGCCTAATTCCAGTGTGGTCCCCGCCCCTTTTGGAAAGGTATCAGTCGTAGAAAATGCCCGAGCGAGGCTTTCCCAATCGGGCGCGGCTAAGGCTTCAAATGCGTTTGGCAAAGCATCGGCGACTGTTTTGGGTGGCAAAGGTGCCCCGATCACACCTGTCGCTGCAAGAAAAACCTCATGGTCGACCGCGCCACAAAGGCGGCAGGCTTCAGCAATTGTTGCGGCATTTTTGGCAAGCCCTGTTGGCCCTGTAAACGCGTTGGAATTTCCAGCATTCACCACTAAAGCGCGCGCTTGGCCCCGTTTGACTTGGGTTGCGCACCATTCAACGTCGGCTGACCGGGTCGCGCTGAGCGTAAAGGCACCCGCAACGCTGGCGCCGCCCGGAAATACCACCGTCATAAGGTCGTTGCGTGTGCCGCCATAGAGTCCGATCCGGCTCGCCGATGCACGCATGCCCGCGACGGGCGGCAAGGTCGGAAAAGCAGCGGGGGCAAGTGGGGAAACAGGCAGATTTTTCATAAAGATGGCTCTAACCTCAGCGTCCTCTCAAGTCGACACGTTTTCGCGTTTGACCTGATGGGAGATTCAGGGCGAGAAGGCGACATGCGACACGAAAAATCTGCCCGACTAGTAGAATTGGCGCGCCATCTGGCCGCAACCACCTATGGCCTGACTTTGGATGAGATGGCTGAAAAGCTGGACGTAAAGCGTCGCACGATTGAGCGGATGCGCGATCAATTGGTGATGATGTATCCGGATTTGGAAGAAATCTCTGACCCGCCGACCAAAAGATGGCGCCTTCCAAAAGGGTTGGACAGCTTTACTTTGGCCCCCACCAGCGAGGAAATGGCCGCGCTGAGTACTGGGCAGAAGCAATTGGAGCGCAGCAATCCACAAGCAGCCGGTGCGCTGGCGAGCCTAGAAACCAAGATGCTGTCGGCGCTGAAGTCGAATGTTAAGCGCCGGTTGGCCACAGATATTGAAGCCTTGATGCAGGCTGAAGCAATCGCAGTACAACCCGGACCCCGGGCCAGTGTCGATAAGGATGTGCTGCAAGTCCTGCGCGATGCGCTATTAGCCCTCAAGCAAGTGCGGGTGCATTATAGCGGCGGGTCAGGCGGTCCGCGCCAACGTGACTTGATCCCCTATGGCATTTTGTTTGGCGGCGAGGCCTATCTGATTGCGCGTGAGGCCCATATGGACGAGGCAACCGCCCCGCGCATGTGGCGGATTGACCGCATCAGCCAACCGCTCATGTTGGATTTGCCGGGCGGCGCGCCGGACGGCTTTGACTTACAAGCCTATTCAGAGCGGTCCTTTGGCGTTTATCAGGAGGACACAGTGGATGTGTGCCTTCGTGTTTTCCCTGACTTTGCTGAGGAAGCGAGCCGTTGGGTCTTTCACCCGCAACAAAGTTTGGAACGCCTAGCCGATGGGGCCTTGCTGGTCCGCCTGCACGGCGGGGGCCTGAACGAATTAGCGTGGAGCTTGTTCCGGTGGGGCGGTAAGGTGGAAATCCTAGAGCCACCAGCCTTGAAGCGGGCGATGGCCAATGCGTTAGAGCTTGCGAGCACCATGATTAAATCCTGATCGGCCGCTTGCCACCTCACTGTTTGTTGCATTTCCTTGGCCGATCAAAACACACTAAAGAGCGCGCATGACAACGCCATCTCCCGCCCCCAAGCTACCTGCCGCCCCGCCTGCGCCCTTTTGGGGTGTGCTGCTGATTGTGGTCGTCCTTGGGTTGGATCAAGCCAGCAAATATTGGGTTTTGAACCACCTAGACCTTTTGACGGTTGGCAAGATTGAACTGTCCTCCATCTTCGATCTGACGATGGTGTGGAATTATGGCGTAAGCTTTGGTGCCCTTAAAGCCCATGCAGACTGGCAACGTTGGGGCTTAGTCGCCATGTCCGGCGTGATCGCAACCGTGTTTGCCGTTTGGCTGTTCAGGGCCCAGCGCCGTCAGACCTTTATCGCCTTGGCATTGGTGATCGGTGGGGCGATTGGCAATCTGATTGACCGCGTGCGATTCGGCGCTGTCGCAGACTTTTTGGACTTCTCGGGCTTCTTTTTCCCTTGGGTGTTTAATGTTGCCGATGCTGCCATTACGGTCGGCGCGATTTTGCTAGCCATCGATATGCTGATAAACCCCGAAGACACGCCACAATCGAAACAAAATTCTGGCTCAGAAAGTGAGTCTAAGCCGCCAGCGGCGTGAACATCTGGACCTTCGGGCGGCCTTGCGTCTAAGAAGGTCGAGTAAAAGCAGTTTTATAGGCGACGGAGAAGGCAAGCTGAGGGTATTGCGATAACAAGCAGCCTCAATTTGTGGACCAAAGAGCCGCGCTGATGAGACACGTTTTGAGAGACAATGGAGCGAGTGCTGTGAAAAGATCCTATTCTGGCCTGTTAGCTGTCACTGGTTTGGCCGTCATCGCTTTAGGCGGATGCACCAGCGTACGCCAAGCCCTGGGCAGCGAGAAAACAGCGCCTGACGAGTTCCGCGTTGTCTCAAAGGCTCCTTTGGTCGTGCCACCTGAGTTCAATCTCCGTCCACCGCGCCCCGGTGAAGCCCGTCCAATGGAATTGCGGGCAGATCTTCAAGCTCGCAGCGCTGTCTTCGGCGTTCAGCTGGGCGCGACCGCATCGGATGGTGAGCGTCTGTTGGTCGAGAAAGCCGGCGGCACCAATGCTGACCCCCGTATCCGCGCGGTGATTGACGAAGAAACTGGCGGCGTAGCCCGTAAGCCGACCAATCTGTCGGACCGGATCATGGGTCTCGTGACCCCCAGCCCAACCCAGCCTGCTGACCCGCTATTGGCGGAGGCGGAAGCTGAGCGTTTGCGCCTTGAAAAAACAGCCATCCGAAACGCAACCGGTGGCCAACCCGTCAGCATCCAGCAGAACAAGCCACGCGGCTTTAAACTGCCCGGCATGTAGGCCCAGCCAGCTGGCAGAAACCGCTTCTGATTGCAGGATCATCTGGTCGACTCAGACTGGAAAGCGCATGGTCGTGCGATGACCATTGCCCGTCTTCCCCCAGATGCCGTAAATCAGATCGCTGCCGGCGAGGTGATTGAGCGCCCGGCTGCTGCCGTCAAGGAATTGGTGGAAAATGCGCTCGACGCTGGGGCGACAACGATCCGTATCCTGGCCGAAGACGGCGGGATAAGCCGCTTGCTGGTCGAAGATGACGGCGGCGGCATTCCGCGCGATCAGTTAAGCCTTGCTGTTGAGCGGCACGCGACCTCCAAGCTGGCCCCAGACGCCGATGGCCATCTGGACCTGCTCAACATCGTCACCATGGGATTTCGCGGTGAAGCCCTGCCTTCCATTGGCGCGATCGCCCGACTTGCCATTACGTCGCGTGCGAAGAGCGCCGATCAAGCTTGGACCTTGCGGGTTGAGGGTGGCGTTGTGGAAGGGCCAATGCCCGCCCCTTGGCCAAACAATCGGGCTGGAACGCGAGTGGAAGTGCGCGATTTGTTTTTCGCAACCCCCGCCCGACTCAATTTTATGAAATCGCCACGATCTGAAAGCTTGGCCATTTCTGATATGGTCAAGCGCTTGGCCTTGTCGCGACCTGACGTTGCCTTCACCCTCGATTTAGATGGCCGGACCGCGCTGAAAGTGGTGCCTGAAGGATCCGACGCAGCCAGCCAAAGGGCGGCACGGGTTGCCGCCATTTTGGGTCGCGATGCGGCAGCTGACGCTTTGGTGATTGATACCGAAAGGGCGGAGGTGAGACTGACGGGGCTTGCTGGACTGCCCACCGCCGCGCGGGGCGACGCCCGCCATCAGCATTTGTTTGTCAATGGCAGACCGGTGAAAGACCCTTTGCTAAAAGGGGCAGCGCGGGCAGCTTATCAAGATGTGCTGGCGCGCGACCGCCATCCGGTTCTGGCGCTCTTCCTCGAAATGGACCCGAAGCTCGTGGATGTAAACGTCCATCCCGCCAAGACCGAAGTGCGGTTCCGTGACCCGGCCTTGGTTCGAGGGCTCGTCATTGGGGCCTTGCGCCATGCCTTGGGTTCCAGTGGCATTCGAAGCCCGCAAGCTTTAGGTCAAGCCACATTAGGGGCGCTTGGCGCGCAAACGGGCTTTGGCATGCCGTGGTCGCGCGGTGGCGGTGGGCAATTCAGCCCCTATCAGCCAAACTATACTGCCTATCCACCGCCCGCTGGCGCAATTGAAGCCGGACGCGAGGCGGGCTCCCTCCTCGCTGGCTTTGCCGAGCCCATGGCGCGGACGAGCTTTGAGGCATCGACGGATATGGGTGCGCCTGTTGAAGATGAGACTACCTACCCCTTGGGGGCAGCTAAAGCCCAACTTCATGCCACCTATGTTATCGCAGAGACATCCGATGGTCTCGTGATTGTCGATCAACATGCGGCACACGAACGCTTGACCTTGGAGCGCATGAAGGCTGCGATGGAAGGCCAAGGCATTGCGCGCCAACCAAGCCTAATCCCTGACATTATCGAAATGGAAGAGGCCGATTGTGAGCGCCTGTTGGCACGCGTCGACGAGTTTGAACGCTTTGGCCTGGGATTAGAAAGCTTTGGTCGTGGAGCCATTGCGGTCACGGAAACACCCGCCATTCTAGGCAAGGTGAATACCCATAAATTGCTGCAGGACTTGGCTGATGATTTGGCGGCCTATGATGAAGGCTTGTCCCTTAAAGAACGGATCGACGAAGTGCTGGCGACTATGGCGTGCCACGGCTCGGTTCGAGCAGGCCGTCATTTAAGTGCCGATGAAATGAACTTCCTGTTGCGCGACATGGAACGCACGCCGCGCTCTGGCCAATGCAACCACGGCAGGCCGACGTTTGTGAAATTGTCGCTAACCGATATCGAGCGTTTATTTGGGCGGAAATAGTCCCCAACATGGCTTAGGTTTCGATGCGTCCCCCCCTCGACCTATAAGTCAAGCAGGACTAGAGACTATCCATCTGCCGAGGCTGCTTTCCGCTTTTGCAATCCTAGCTTATGAGGCCTTTATGGCGCATTTTTCAATGCAGTTCGGACGAACCGAACACGGCAAAACCTATAAAGAGCGGCCCAGCGTCTATGGCCTTTGCACCCGCAATGACGAGAAAATTGCCCTCGTCAAAGTCGGAGACTCTCATAACTTCCACTATGATTTGCCCGGCGGCGGGGTTGAGTCGGGCGAGAGCGACGCTGAAGCGGTCGTGCGGGAGTTTGACGAGGAAACAGGGCTAACCGTATGGCCAGTCCGTCAATTATGTCGATCCGGGCAATTCTGGATCAATGGCGGCGTGCCAACCAATTCGCTCTGCTCATTTTTTGAAGTGGAATTGACCTCTACAGAAGGTAGTCCGAGTGAGCCTGATCATGAATTGGTTTGGGTCACGATTGAAGATGCCATGAAAAAAGTCCGCCATGACGCCCATAGTTGGGCAATTCTCTTGTGGTTACGGGAACGATTGATCGGTGCGCGGGGGCGTCGCTAGAATGTTGTTTGGGCTCTATGACCGTTTTGTCCTGCCGCGCCTGATTGGCTGTGCCTGTGGTGCTAAGCCCATCGCAAAACAGCGCGCAAAGCTTGTTCCGCGCGCTTATGGTGTCGTGGTTGATATGGGCTTTGGCTCTGGCACCAACCTACCCTTTTTGGATGCCAGCAAGGTTGAAAAGGTCATTGCCGTGGAGCCTTCTGCCAGCATGCTGGCTTGGCAACGCGAAGACTGGCGCACCGATATTATGGTCGAAGAAGTTGTGGCTGGGGCCGAAGCCACGGGTCTGCCCGATGCCTGCGCGGACACAATCTTATTTACTTACGCGCTTTGCACGATCCCTGACTTTGCCGGTGCTTTGGCCGAGGCCAAGCGCCTTTTGAAGCCAGATGGCCAAATCCTGTTCTGCGAACATGGCCTTGCCCCAGATGATGATGTCGTGCGCTGGCAAAAGCGGGTTGAGCCGATATGGAAAGCCATTGCTGGCGGCTGTCACCTCACCCGTAGCACCCAAACCATGCTAGAAGCGGGCGGGTTTGTGTGCGCTGAAGTCAACCATATGTATTTGCCAAACACCCCGCGTTTTGCGGGCTATAATGTTTGGGGGCGTGCGACGACATGAGTCCCGATAGTCCTCCACCCCGCGCGCCCTTTACAAAGCGCCACCTTTTGCAGATCGGTGACCTGAACCGGCTGGAGGCTTTGGAGCTCATTGAGCGGGCCGAAGTGTTCTTGCCCTTCACCCAAGCGCGCGAAAAAAAGCTGTCGACTTTAAAGGGCCGCACCCTCGTCAATCTCTTCTTTGAGAACTCAACCCGGACCCAAGCCTCGTTTGAGCTGGCTGGGAAGCGTATGGGCGCAGATACCGTCAATATGGCGGTAAAAAGCTCATCGGTCTCCAAGGGTGAGACGCTGTTAGACACAGCCGCGACTTTAAATGCCATGGGCCCCGATATTCTGGTTTTGCGCCATGCTGCATCAGGTGCGGCACAACTCTTGGCTCGCAAAGTAAGCTGTTCAGTGATTAATGCGGGCGATGGCACCCACGAACACCCAACCCAAGCCTTGCTGGACGCGCTAACACTAAAGCGCTCTTTTGGTCATATCGAAGGCTTGGTGGTGGCCATTTGCGGCGATGTGCTCCACTCACGTGTCGCTCGCTCCAATGTCATCTTGCTTTCCATGCTCGGCGCGCGCGTCCGCCTGATTGCACCACCAACCTTGATGCCCCCTGACGTCGATCGTTGGGGCTGCGAAATCTATCACAATATGTTGGAAGGCCTGGCTGGGGTGGATGTCGTGATGATGCTGCGCCTGCAGCTAGAGCGGATGGACGGTGCCTATGTGCCTTCAGCGCGCGAATATTTCCGCTTTTATGGCCTTGATGCCCGCAAGCTGGCGGTTGCTGCACCCCATGTAAAGGTCATGCACCCCGGCCCGATGAACCGCGGGGTCGAAATCGACTCTGACATTGCCGATGACCCGCGTGTATCGCTGATCGTAGATCAAGTTGAATCGGGCGTGGCGGTGCGCATGGCGGTCCTCGAAGCCCTCGCCAGCCACGGTGCCAATGAGGGGGCAGACGATGTCTGAACCCCTCTACCACTTTATCAATGCGCGCTTGGTGGATCCCGCGACCCAGTTTGATGGTCCGGGCGAAGTCCTCGTACAAGGTGAAGTGATCCTCGCTTCGGGCCCACAAGTGGCTGCGAGTGCAGAGGCGATCATCATCAATTGCGATGGCCATGCATTAATGCCAGGCCTGATCGATCTCCACGTCTCAACGGGGGAGCCCGGCGAAGAACAGCGCGAGAGTCTCAGCACCGCCGGTAAGGCCGCTGTGGCAGGTGGGATTACCACCATAGTGTTACAGCCCGATACCCAGACAGTGATCGACGATGCGGCTTTGGTCGACTTCATTACCCGGCGCGGACGCGACCGCTCGCTCGCACGCGTCCTAGCAGCCGGTGCCCTTACCGTTGGCTTGAAAGGCGAACGGATCGCTGAGCTTGGTCTAATGGCCGATGCTGGCGCTGTCCTGTTCACCAATAGTGACCGCCCGATTGTTAGCACGCGCATCATGCAGCGATGTATGTCCTATGCTTCTGCCTTTGACGCCTTGGTGGCTTCACGCCCGCAAGACGCCTTCTTAAGCGAGGGTGGCATGATGAATATGGGCGAGCTGGCCTCGCGTCTGGGCCTTGCCGGCATTTCAAGTGCGGCTGAGACCATCGCCGCCAATCGCGACATTCAATTGGCGGAATTAACGGGGGCCAAGCTCTTACTCGACATGATTTCGTCGGAAGCCACCCTGCCCCGCATCGCGGCTGCAAAAGCCCAAGGCTTGGATGTGACCGCTTCAGTCAGCGTGCATCATCTAACTTTGAATGAAAATGATCTGGGCGACTATCGCACCTTTGCCAAACTCTCCCCGCCGCTGCGTAGCGAGCAAGACCGCCTCGCTCTGATTGAAGCGGTCAAGTCCGGCATTGTGGACGTGATTGTCTCGGGCCATGATCCGCGCCCTGCAGAAGAAAAGCGTCTACCGTTTGATGAAGCGGCTTTTGGAGCGAGTGCGCTTGAAACCCTGCTGCCAGCCGCGCTCATACTCTATCATGAGGGCCTGATTGAGTTGTTGGACTTAGTCCGCGCCATGACTTTGGGCCCGGCGCAAATCCTTGGACTGCCGCAAGGAAGGATTGCTGCAAGCGCGCCTGCGGATTTGATCTTAGTCGACTTGGGCTTTCCAATCCGCTTTGATGCCAGCCGGATGATCTCTAAATCGCGCAATTCCCCCTATGATGGGCGGACATTGCAGGGTAAAGTCCTCTCAACTTGGGTGGGCGGCAAGAAGGTTTTTAGTGCCCTTGACTAAGCTCACACTGGTTCAATACGTCTTGGGGGGTCCATGGATTATCTGATTGCGATAGGGGGTGGCTATCTTTTGGGATCCATACCATTTGGTCTCTTGTTGACCCGTCTGGCAGGGCTTGGGGATATTCGCCAAGTGGGATCTGGCAATATTGGCGCGACCAATGTTTTGCGCACCGGTCGAAAAGATGTGGCGCTGGCGACGTTGTTCTTGGATGCCGCAAAAGCCGCCCTCGCTTTGGTGCTTGCGCGTGAGTTTTTGTCCCAAGATGCCGGTTACATCGCCGGGGCCGCAGCCCTTTTAGGACATTGTTTTCCGGTTTGGTTGAAGTTTAACGGTGGCAAAGGGGTTGCGACCTTCTTTGGCACATTATTGATTGGCCTTTGGCCAGTGGGTACTTTGGCTGCGGCCCTCTGGTTGGCTACAGCTTATGTGTTTCGGTATTCGTCATTAAGTGCGTTGGTGGCGTCTGCTGCCGCGCCACTCATCGCAGTGGCATTTCATGCCAGCCCCATCGGGGTTGGGGCAACGCTTTTCATGTCTGTATTGGTATGGATCCGGCACCGCGACAATCTCGCCCGTCTGATCAAAGGTGAAGAGCCCAAAATTGGCAAAAAATAGTGATGCAAACCCAGCATGTGCTGAGCGATAAAGAAAGACGGGATTGGGTAAGATTAGCGCGCAGTGAGGGGATAGGGCCGGTTAGTTTTTTTGGCCTCCTTTCCCGTTATGGTCAAGTCAGCGCCGTTCTCTCGGCCCTGCCAGACTTGATCAAGCAAGCGCGCGGCAAGCCGATCCACATGATCTCCGCCGATCAAGCTGAAGACGAAATCGCCGCCACTCAGGCCATGGGCGGGCAAATCCTTGCCGCTTGTGAACCTAACTTCCCGATAGGCCTGGCCAACCTCACCCCGCCGCCGCCGATCCTGAGTGTGTGCGGGCAGGCTGGTTTGTTACAAAAGCCGATGGTTGGGATTGTCGGTGCCCGAAATGCTTCGGCTGCGGGGTTGAGGCTTGCGCGAGAGTTTGCCACTGGGTTGGGGCAAGCCGGATATGTCGTCGTCTCGGGGTTGGCGCGCGGCATTGACGGGGCTGCTCACAGCACAAGCCTAGCCACGGGCACGATCGCGGTGTTGGCCGGTGGCCTTGACCATATCTATCCCCCCGAACATGAAAGCCTCTATCACGAGATTGCCGCGCGCGGGCTTTTGGTCTCTGAAAGTCCACTTTATGCGACGGTACATGCGCGTGATTTTCCAAGGCGCAACCGGATCATTTCAGGCCTAAGCCAAGGCATTGTGGTCATGGAAGCCGAAGCGCGCTCCGGGTCCTTAATCACCGCCCGTCTAGCCGCAGAGCAGGGCCGCGATGTCATGGCGGTGCCAGGCTCGCCCCTCGATCCCCGCGCGGCAGGGCCAAACAGTCTGATCAAGGATGGCGCACAACTGGTTACCAGCGTGCAAGACGTTCTGGCCTGTTTGCAGGGCGCGACAGGCTTAAAAGAGAACAAGCCCATTGGCTACAGTCATGGTGAGCAAGGCGTAACCGTCACACAGAGGGAAATCGACCGCGTGGCAGCACTTTTGTCGCCGGTGCCGGTTAGTTTGGCCGATTTGTCGACTGATTCCGGCCTGCCATGGCGCACGCTGGCCGCAATCGTGGTGGAACTTGAACTCGGCGGGCGGGCACTCATCCAGCCCGGCGGCCTGGTTTCAGGCCCGATTTGACCAATCGATCACGCTCTTTCGCGCGACGCGCCTCGGACGCTGCTGCCCGCAGGCAAGCTGCCACACCTTCCAAGTCGTGATCCTCGCTCAATTGTTCCAGTTCGAGGACGAGATTGCGGATGAAATCAGCCACCTCGAGGCGATCAGCGGAATTTTCGGGCGTGACTGGCGTTGATGCGACGGGCATGGCTCACCCTATAATGGCTTGCGTTGCATGAATATATTTTTAGTTGTATCACGCTAGGGTCACACGTCAAGATGCATTACACTTAGTTTTGCGGAAAGCCATTGACATTAGCCCCGTTGCGAACACACCTCCGCCCGTGAGGCTCTGCACGTGCAGGGGCCCTTTCTAAGTCTGATAAGTCAAATATGCATCTTGTTGTCGTTGAATCACCCGCTAAGGCAAAAACCATCAATAAGTATTTGGGGGCCAATTACGATGTGGTCGCCAGCTTTGGTCATGTGCGCGATCTCCCCTCCAAAGATGGCTCAGTTCGCCCCGATGATGATTTCGCCATGGTCTGGGAAGCCGATAGCAAAGGCGCGGCCCGCATTCGCGACATTGCAGAACGGGTCAAGAATGCTGACAGTCTAATCCTTGCCACCGACCCTGATCGCGAAGGTGAAGCAATCTCTTGGCATTTACTCGAAGCCTTGAAGTCGCGAAAAGTTCTAAAAGACAAAGCGGTTTCTCGGGTGACTTTCAACGCGATCACCAAGGATTCGGTGTTGGCTGCGATGGCCAATCCCCGCCAGATTGACCAGGAATTAGTCGACGCCTATTTGGCGCGTCGCGCACTGGATTATCTGGTAGGCTTTAATCTCTCCCCGGTCCTGTGGCGGAAATTGCCGGGATCACGCTCTGCCGGGCGAGTTCAATCTGTGGCACTGCGCCTGGTTGTTGAGCGCGAGATGGAGATTGAGCGCTTTCGGGCGCGCGAGTATTGGACCGTGTCCGCTCAAGCCAAGGCCCAGATTGGCGCCGCTTTTGAGGCCCGCCTCGTTAGCCTAGACGGCAAGAAGCTCGATAAGTTTGATCTGCCAGACGCCCCTTCTGCTGAAGCGGCAAAGGCAGCTGTCATGGCGGGCAGCTACACGGTGGCAAGCCTTGAAGCCAAGCCACTTAAACGCTCGCCCGCGCCCCCCTTTACCACCTCAACTTTGCAGCAGGAAGCCAGCCGCAAGCTGGGCTTTAATGCACAGCGGACGATGCAAGTTGCCCAAAGACTTTATGAGGGCGTGGATATTGGCGGCGAAACCGTCGGCCTGATCACCTATATGCGAACCGATGGCGTCGCGATGGATCAAGCTGCGATCATGCAGTGCCGAGCCGTGATTGGCGACCGTTTTGGTAGCGAGTATGTTCCCGAAAAACCTCGTTATTACAGTTCGAAAGCCAAGAATGCTCAAGAAGCACATGAAGCAATTCGGCCGACAGACCCTAACCGCCATCCGTCTAAAATGCGGCTCGAAGCCGATATGGCAAAGCTCTATGATCTGATCTGGAAGCGCGCCATCGCCAGCCAGATGGAACAAGCGATTGTGGAGCGCACGACGATTGATTTGGTCGATGCCAATGGCCGCGCCGGCTTACGTGCGACCGGCCAAGTTGTCTTGTTCGACGGCTTCTTCGCGCTCTATCAAGAAGGCCGCGATGATGAGGAAGATGAAGATAGCCGTCGTCTACCCAATCTGAAGGCAGGCGACACCGTGGCAGCCACCGACATTGCCGCGACCCAACATTTCACCGAGCCACCACCACGATATTCTGAAGCGACCTTGGTCAAGAAGATGGAAGAGCTGGGCATTGGCCGCCCGTCTACTTACGCTTCTGTACTCACCGTGCTGCGCGACCGCGAATATGTGCATATGGACAAGAACCGCTTCATCCCGGACGACAAAGGTCGTCTGGTCACGGCATTCTTGGAAAACTTCTTTGCAAAATATGTCGAATATGACTTTACCGCTGACCTTGAGCAGCGCTTGGATTTGGTCTCCTCGGGCGACTTAGGCTGGCGAATTCTGTTGCGCGAGTTCTGGGAGGACTTCTCCAAAGCGATTGCTGACACCGGCGACTTGCGGACTTCCCAAGTGCTCGATGCCATCAATGACTCGCTCGGACCCCATATCTTTCCAGATAAGGGCGACGGCTCAGATCCTCGCGCTTGCCCATCCTGCGCCGACGGTCGGGTCTCGCTCAAAACCAGTAAGTTTGGGGCCTTCATCGGCTGCTCCAACTATCCTGAATGCCGCTATACTCGGCAATTGACCGCACCTACTGGGGATTCGCCAGAAGCGGGTGGCGACCGCAATTTGGGGTCCGACCCTGAAACAGGTCTCGATGTCTGGCTTAAGGCCGGCCGCTTTGGCCCTTATGTTCAGTTGGGCGATGGCGAAAAGCCCAAGCGCTCCTCTTTGCCCAAGGGTTGGTCAGCGGCTGAGCTTGAGCTGGAGCGGGCCCTGCGCTTGCTTTCCTTGCCGCGCACCGTCGGCACCCACCCAGAAGATGGCGAACCAATTGTCGCTAATCTCGGCCGCTTTGGCCCTTATGTGCAGCATGGCAAGACCTATGCAAATGTTGGCACCATCGAAGATGTGTTTGAGATTGGCCTAAACCGCGCTGTCACTGTCTTGGCAGAAAAGCTTGCAGGGGGTGGACGGCCCCAGCGCACAGCTGCTGCGGCTTTGCAAGAATTTGCCGCCCCTGCAGATGGCGGGCCAGTGATTAAAGTGATGGCGGGTCGCTATGGCCCCTATGTGACAGATGGCACCACCAATGCGACCCTGCCTAAGGGCCAAGACCCTGCCTCAATTACGCGTGAAGTTGCTGTTGCCTTGATCGAAGCCCGGGTCGCCCTGGTCGGGGTTGGCAAGAAGAAGCCCGCCAAAAAGACCGGTCCTGCGAAGTCTGCAACGGCTAAACCGGCCACAAAGAAAGCCGCCACGGCCAAAAAACCCGCTGCCAAGAAAAAGGCCCCCGCTAAAAAGCCAGCGGCTAAGAAGGCGGCAAGTGCATGAAGACGAAGGGTCGTGGCAACGGCCAAAAAGGCAAGCCACCGAAAAAGACGGTGACGCGACCAGCGTTGGGTGTGCCAGACAAAGCCACCTTGCTGGCCTTTCTGAACGAAGCCAAGACCGCAATTGGTCCGCGTGAAATCGCTATCGCCTTCGGCATCAAAGGTGATGAGCGTCGTGCGCTGAAGGCGATCCTGCGTGAATTGGCCGATGAAGGCGCGATTGCCAAAACCGGTCGCAAGGAAGTTGCCAGCCGCACGGTGCCCCCTGAAGGCGGCATGTTCCAATTGATTGAGATCGACAGCCAAGGCGACTTGATGGCCCGCGCGGTCGGCCGCGAAGACGAACTCTACGGTCCGCTTGTGCGTCTCGCAAGCACGCGGGCGCAAGTTCGCCAAGAGGGCCCGCCCCCCGGCGTTGGTGATCGCTTTATCGGCAAGACCCGTCAGACTCATGAAGGCGAGTATGAGGTCCAAATTATTAAGCGCCTCGGTCGCGTGATTGAGCGTGTGTTTGGCGTGTTTATGGCTGCCGATGTTCGACCCGGCCAAGCAGGCTCTGGTGGTGGCAGGCTGGTACCTGCCGATAAGAAACAACGCCACGAATTGATGATCTTGCCAGAGCATGCCAAGAGCGCGCGCAATGGAGATTTGGTAGCAGCACGCTTATTACCCCATCGCGGCTATGGCCCGAAGAAGGCGGAAATTATTGAAATTTTCGGCAATAATGAAAATCCAAAAGCAGCTTCCATTTTGGCGATTGCCGCCCATAATATTCCGATGGGCTTCACCTCAGAAGAGGAAGAAGAAGCAGCAAGCGCTGGCCCTGCGCCCTTAGGCGCGCGCGAAGATCTGCGTCACATTCCTCTAGTCACAATCGACCCAGACGATGCGCGTGACCATGATGATGCGGTCTATGCCGAAGCCTTGCCGGGCGGTGGTCATAAGATTTTGGTCGCCATCGCCGACGTCGCGCATTACGTCACGCCGGGCTCTGCCCTTGATGAAGGCGCGCTGATGCGCGGCAATTCGGTTTACTTCCCAGACCGGGTTGTGCCGATGTTGCCAGAGCGTTTGTCGGCTGACTTATGCTCGCTCATGGACGGGGTCGAGCGGCCGTGTCTGGCACTGGAGATCAAGATTGATGCCGGCGGCCATAAGCAAAGCCATCGGTTCTTGCGCGGCTTGATGAAGAGTGCGGCCAGCCTCACCTATACCCAAGCGCAAATGGCCATTGATGGCATGCCAGACGCGATCACAGCCCCCTTGCTGGACACCGTGCTAAAGCCGCTCTGGGCAGCCTATCGCGCACTGGAAAAGGCACGCGATCAGCGAGAGCCGCTGGAGATCAATAGTCCAGAGCGTAAAATCATCCTGTCGCCCGAAGGCAAAGTCCTGTCGATCGGACTGCGCGAGCGCTTTGATGCCCACCGCCTGATTGAAGAGATGATGATCCTTTCCAATGTCTGTGCCGCAGAGACGTTGGAAGACAAGCGTTCTCCGCTAATCTACCGCGTCCATGATCAGCCGAGCGAAACCAAGCTCGCTGCTTTGGGCGATTTTCTAGCAACGGTGAATATGAAATGGGCCAAGGGCCAACCGCCCAGCCCTGCGCGCTTTAATCGGGTGCTGGAATTAGCCGCACCGACTGAGCATGCCGAAATGATCAATGAGATCGTATTGCGGACCCAAGCTCAAGCCATTTATGATACTGACAATCTGGGGCACTTTGGTCTTAACTTGCGCAAATATGCGCACTTCACCTCACCCATTCGCCGCTATGCTGACCTGATCGTCCATCGTGCGCTGATCAGCTCCTTAGGCTTTGGCGAAGATGGATTGAAAAAAACGAGCGCCGAACAGCTCAAAAAAGTCGCAGAAGCCATCACCGTGACGGAGCGGCGCGGCATGGCGGCTGAACGCGAAGCGACAGACCGCTATGTTGCCGCCTTCCTGTCTGAACGGGTAGGTGCCACGTTTGAGGCCCGCATCACCAGCGTCAATCGGTTTGGCGTCTTTGTCCGCCTTGAAGAGACGGGCGGCGATGGGCTGGTGCCGGTCATGCGATTAGGCAGCGAATACTTCCATCATGATGAGGCAGGACATGCGCTTATCGGCGCAGAAACTGGCGACCGCTGGGAATTGGGTGCGAAGGTGCGCGTGCGCCTCTTAGAAGCGACACCTGTCTCTGGCGGGCTGTTATTTGACATCGTGAGCCAGCCAAAAGTTGGTCCTGTGCCGGCACGCCGCGCGATGCGCGGCCCTACGCGTGGTACAACGCCTGTGCGTAAGACCGGCGGTCCGCCGCGCGGTGTGACGCGGCGCAAGCGCTAAATTTTAACTTGGTGTTGCATCCTTGGGATCGCCCAATTTCACAAGATATGCGCCCATATAATAGAGGATGATCAAGGGGATGGCCAAAGAAAACTGGCTGATCACATCGGGGGGCGTTACTATCGCTGCAACGACAAATATCCCGAAAATGGCATAGCGCCCGTTTTCCAGCCAAGTCTGCCCATCCACAATGCCTGCCCTGCCCAATAGCAGTTGCACAACTGGCAATTGGAAACAGGCTCCAAAGCCAAGGATCAACGTGGTGATGGTGCCGACATACTCAGAAATCTTGCCCTGATAGACTACGCTAACGCTGCCCGCGGCCGGGGCTAGCTCTTGGCGAAGCGAGAATTGCATCACCATGGGCATCACGACGAAATAGGCCATGGCGGCACCCATGGTGAACAGAACCGGCGCCATGACCAAAAATGGCGTAAAGGCGCGCTTTTCATGGCTATACAGACCGGGAGCAACAAAGCGATACAACTGGTAGGAGATCACAGGAAAGGCAAGACAAACCCCGCCAAACATCGCCACCTTGATCTGCGTGAGGAAGGCTTCTAACGGCGCAGTATAAATCAGGCCCATACCAGATTTGAGGGCATCTGCCCCTTTGACCGCAATCACTGCCGTTTCGTACGGTAACAAAAGCCACTGCAGAATGAAGTGCCAAACAGCAAAGCAAATTGCAAAACCTACACTGACTGCTGCGACGCACCAGATCAGGCAGTCGCGCAATTCCATCAAATGTTCCATCAAAGGCGCACGGGTCGCCTCAATCGCTTCTTCATCGGGCGTCAGCGGCGGATCAACTGGGTCTTGGTGCGGGATAAGGTCGGTCACGCCACTTCGGCTCCAGGTGTCTTTGTGGCGCGAGGTGCGCGGGCCCGCTTAGGCTTAGCCTCGATTTCTGCGTCAGCCACAACAGCGGGTGCGCCATCTGCCTCGACCTTGGGCTTGCGCGCGCGCTTCGGTTTGGCTTCTACAGGGGCGGGCAACGCCTCCATCACCGGCGCTTGGTCGGTCACCTGATGATGGTGGTCAGACCCGTAGGGGGTAACAGGCGCATAAGGATCAATGCCGGTTTCAAACGGCTTGGTCAGTTCATCCTTGATGTCTTGCAGCGGATTATTGTTGCGCAGCGCTTCGACTTCCTTGCGCAACTCATCCAATTCCGCTTGCCGAGCCATTTCATCAAAATTGGCCCGGAAATCTGCAGCCATGCCGCGCAGCCGCGCGGACCACTGGCCAGCTTTACGCATGAGCAGCGGTAATTCTTTCGGCCCAACCACCATCAAGGCGATGATGCCGATGACGACCAGCTCCTGAAAGCCGATGGAATCAAACATGCGTGAGGACTCCTGACCTCAAACTTTTAGAGGTCGAAGACCGAATTACGCTTCGGTCTTAGACTTAGCCGAAGGGCTCACGTCAATAGTGTTGCCGTCATTGACCTTGGCAGCTTCAGAAGCCGCAGCGGTGGGTTCATCGGCCAAGCCCTTACGGAAGCCCTTGATGCCTTCTGCAGCGTCCTTCATGATGGAAGACAGCTTACCGCGTCCACCAAACACCAGCAATGCGACGGCTGCAACGACCAACCAGTGCATCAGACTCATACCGCCCATGTTATTCTCCGTTTCGTCGATCGGCCCTGACGACAAGGCTGCTCAGATGCACATAATCTACCAAGGCCTTGCTTGCCAGTCACTTGCTGCAAGCTCTCCGGCAAACGTGATAACCATGAGAGATTACTAGATCCCTATGACACCAGATTTACCTCAAGGTTCAAAGAAGTCCTGGGTGAAAGCAATGTCATCGCCGTCTAAGGCTTCGAAGCTGCTATCATCGTCGCCATCTTGGGCAGAAATGGGGCGGGGCACCTCAAAATCAGGCGGCAAGCGTGCATCAAGCAGTCCTTGCGCTTGCAAATCCGCCTTGCCTGGCAGGTCTTCGAGCGTCGCCAAATTGAAATGGGCTAGGAATTCCCGCGTCGTGCGATAGGTCAAAGGCTTGCCGGGCGACTGTCGTCGTGCCCCTGCACGTACCCAACCGATCTCCATCAGAAGGTCCAACGTGCCGCGCCCAACCCCCACACCGCGCACTTCTTCAATGTCAGAGCGGGTGCAAGGCTGATGATAGGCAATGATGGCTAAGGTTTCGAGGGCCGCTTTGGACAATTTGCGCGGCTCCTCGCGCCTTTCTTCCATCAGAAAGGCCAGATCAGGTGCGGTTTGAAACCGCCAACCGCCTGCCACTTCAGCAAGGATGACTCCACGACCAACATAACGCCGTTTCAAGCGCGCGAGTGCGCCGCCCACATCAGCCCCTTCCGGCAAACGCGCAGCGATGGCCGAAGCGCGTACGGGCTCAGCGCTCGCAAACAAGAGTGCTTCAACCATACGGTCGACCTCCGGGGCAGGATCAACGGAAAGGTCTGCACGATCCACCAAATCGAGCTCTGGCTTGGCGCGCGCCAAACTGCGAACGGCAGCGGCAATTGCCTCCGGCGAGGTGCGGTCGTCGGTGCTCATGTCTTCCGATTGCGTCACACCAAAGTCTCCGGCCCGGCCTTCACATAGAGGGGCGCATCCTGTTCCAATTGTCGCACGGCGAGCTTGCCTTGTTTGGCAAGTTCAAGGCTGGCTGCCAAGAGGCTGGCATAGCGAGAGGCTGCACTAGGGGGCTCTTTACTGAACGTCGTCACAGGTGGGGCAAATTCACCCAAAGCTTGCCAGTCCTTTGCGCGCGGCATCAAACGTTCTAGCCGTTTACGCGCATCATCCAGAGAATAAACCGGCCACGCTTTGACTTCATGCTTAGGCTCAACACCGCGCACACGCTGGTCGGCATAAGCACGCAAGAGGTCGAGGATGGTCGCCTCCCACAAGGGGATTTCGGTGACGGCGGTCTCTTCTGGGGCACCTCGCGTGAAGAAGTCCAAGTCTTGCTGAGGACGCTGGTAGAGCGCCTCGGCAGAGGCCCGCATGGCATCTAGACGTGCCAGTCGCCACGCCAAATGGGCAGCGATATCCTCCACAGGCTCTTCGCCTGTTGGCCTTTCCTTGCGTGGCAACAAAAGGCGAGACTTTAGATAAGCCAGCCAAGAGGCCATGACCAGATAATCGGCCGCCAGATCAATTCGGGCAGAGCGAGCCGCCGTGACGAATTCAAGGTATTGTTCGGCCAGCTTTAGGATAGATAGCCGCCGTAAATCGACCTTTTGGTCGCGGGCCAAGCGCAACAAGACGTGCAGCGGGCCTTCATAGCCATCAAGATCGACACTGAAGGCGACATCGCTTTCACCCACGCCGCGCAGGGCGGCTTCGAGGACATCGTCGCTTGCCATGTCAGGCCCATGCCTTTCGGGTCGGATCAGGAGTAATCGATAGAGTCATCGCCTTCTCCCAACCGGTCAATTCGCTAAATCGCGCCCACAATTGCTCAGAGTCTAAGGCGACATCGGGTTTGCGGGCATAGCTTTCGGCGCGCAGGGCGCGAGCTAGACTTGCACCAGTCAGTTGCGGACACAATTGTAGGAAGGCGTCACGCTCTTCCAACGTGCCGTGACAGCGCATCGCGATATCAATGCCGGCGTCAAACACGCGCGCAGCCTTGACCGCATCCGGTTGATCTAGCGCCCTCATGGTCAAATCATCCGTCATCAATAGGCCATCAAATCCTAAAGCATCGCGGAGCCAGGTTTGAACCAATGGGGCGGATTGACTGGCAGGGGCGACGGGATCGATGGCTTCGTAAACAACATGACCAATCATCCCCATGGGTGCGGTCTGGTTGGCGCGGAACGGCAGTAAATCTTGTTCCAAAACCTCCTTCGAAGCTGCAATGCGCGGCAAAGCTTCATGGCTATCGAGCGCGGCGCGGCCTTGGCCGGGCATGTGCTTCACCACACCGGCAACCCCGGCTGCTTTGAGACCTGCAAGGCTAGCCTCACCTAGATCTGCCACGCACTGGGGATCCGCAGACAAGGCCCGGTCGCCAATCGCACAGCTCGCCCCTTCCAGACGCAAGTCCAAACAAGGCGCGCAATTGGCATTTATCCCAACTTCGATCAGCATGTGCCCGATAATCTGGTGGTGCAAATGACAGGCTTCCAAGGCATTAGCAGGATTATCTTGCCAAAGTCTGCCATAAAACGACAAGGCGGGTAGGCGCGGCCATATAGGTGGAGCCAAGCGCTGAACCCGCCCACCTTCTTGATCGACAAAGATCAAACATGCCCGCCCAACGCTATCGCGCAAGTCTTCGCACAAGGCGCGCAACTGGGCTGGCGTCTCGCAGGACCGACCAAAAAGGATAAATGCCCAAGGGTCGCGCGCCGCGAACAAACGTCGTTCTTGCACGGTCAACACCGGCCCTGCCACATCGATGATACAGGCGACAGGCATACTAGGGTCGCCCAATCCTCACCTTAGCGAGACGCTGGAATGCACTGCGCACCCGCGCTGCGCGCCTTGCCACAAAAGACTTCCACTTCTGTTCGGCTTTCAAAGCCCGTCGCGCGGATCCGATACCATGTACCTTTAGCGCCTAGGTCGGCAGCAACGATCGACACAGGCCCCGATAAGCCAGAGGCCCGGAAGCGTGCCAAAGCCGTGTCAGCAGAGGCCTTATCCTTAAACGATCCCAATTGCGCGGCGAAAGCCGACGCAGAAGCGGTCGCTGGCACAGGCACTGCTTTTGGTGCCGTGGGAGCTGGCGCTTTGGCTGGCGTTGAGACTGGGGTCACAACTTTGGTGACAACCGGAACTGGCTTAGGAGCTGGCGCGGTTGCTGCAGGCTTTACCGCTGTAGTCGTCGCGGCAGGCTTGGTTGGCGTCGCCGCTGCCACTTCGCGTGGGGGTGGCTTTGTCGCAGGCGCAGATGCAGGTGCAACAGCCGCCGGAGCAGCACTGCCATCGGTTAACAATGGCGCTTCTGCGGGACTCGCTGCCTGAACTTCTAGTGCAGGGGCCGAGGCCCCGCTGGCGGCATCAAACACACCCTTATCAAGATCAGAGCCGACGACGGGAGCCGTCGCCGCCAGGTCGCCAGGAGCTTTGAACGATCCATTATTCTCTACGACTTGTGGCGTATCGCCAGGTTCGCGGCTTGAGTTATAGACCTGCCAGAACACGACTCCAATCAAAGCGAGCACGGCAACAATGCCAACAATGATCAGTGGGCCGCGACTACGATCTTCTTCTTCTTCGCGCGCGTCAAAGGTCAAGAACCCATCGTCTTGATCATCAGTGTCGTAATCGTCAAAGGAATCACGATCCCGGTTGGCCATGCGAATCTACTCCAGACTTAAAAGAAAGTTTCTTGTAACTCTCAATCAGGTCGGCGCCAGCCCCTTGTTACAAGGTGCGATCCAGATTGAAGAGCCTGCGATGCTCGTCAATCGCGAAATCATCAGTCATTCCAGCGATGTAGTCACATACAAGCCGTGCTGCCTTCGTGGAATCTTTGCTGTGGAGATCCAACCAAACCGGCGGCAAAGTATCAGGTTCAGCCAGAAAAACGTCGAATAATTCGCGAACGATTCGCCGCGCTTGGCTGCGCGAGCGATTCAATCGCCAATGCCGATACATTTTTGCGTAGAGAAATTCGCGCAAAGTCGCGGCTTTTGCGATCATCTCGTCGGAGAACCCGACCAAGGCTTGCGGCAAAGCACGTACTTCATCCACCGATTCTGGCTGATAAAGCGCAATACGCCGCTGGCTCTCAACAACAAGATCATTCACCCAAATCCCAATCAAGCGACGAATGACTTCGCCGCGCATCCGGCCTAAATCGAGTTTAGGATAGTCTTTGGCCGCAGCGTCATAGACTTCGCGCACCAAGGGCACGCTGTCACACAATTCTGAATCGCTAAAAATCCCGCCGCTGAGGGCATCATCAATATCGTGATTATTGTAGGCAATGTCGTCGGCGACCGCTGCTACTTGGGCCTCTGCGGAAGCAAATGTTGTTAGCCCCATATCGAACTCGGCATTCAGGTCCTGCCAAACCGGAGCCAGGCTTTCGATCGCCGCCCCCTTCGCCAACATAGGCCCATTGTGCTTGACGGTTCCTTCCAAGGTCTCCCATGTCAGGTTCAGGCCATCAAAGGTTGGATAGCGTCGCTCAAGTCGGGTCACGGCGCGTAATGTCTGGGCATTATGGTCAAATCCGCCCCAAGGTTTCATGCAATCATCCAGCGCGTGCTCGCCGGTATGGCCAAAAGGCGGATGCCCTAAATCATGGGCCAAGGCGCAGGCCTCTGCCAAATCCTCGTTAAGGCCGAGCCTGCGCGAGACGGAGCGCGCAATTTGGGCGACTTCCAGAGAGTGGGTTAGGCGGGTGCGAAAGTGATCGCCTTCATGCGCGACAAAGACTTGTGTCTTGCCCTTTAAGCGGCGGAAAGCCGTTGAATGTATGATCCGGTCGCGGTCGCGTTCAAAGGACGAGCGCGTCTGGCTTTCCGCTTCTGGCCAACGTCTACCGCGACTCTGGGCAGGATCAGCGGCAAATGGTGCCAGACGAGATAGAACAGGCATCAGGGTCTTCCTCAAAACAAGTTTCTCCCCCATATAGGGATAAAGTTGACGGAAAAGAAAACAGCTTGACGTTCAAGCTGCCTTTTTGCGCCCTTAAACAAAGATAGGCTTACGCTCATGCAGTCAGGGTTTTCTGTTTCAGATGCCGCAGCAGCGAAAATTGGACACCTCATTGCCACCGAACCAGGTGCAGCCTTGTTCCGGGTAGCCGTTAATGGTGGCGGTTGTTCTGGCTTCCAATATGAGTTTGGCTTTGCCGAACACGCCGGCGAGGATGATATCATTATTGAAAAAGGCACGGCGAAAGTAGCGGTCGACCAAGTCTCCCTGCCCTTCTTAGAAGGTGCAGAGATTGATTGGGTTGATGATTTAATTGGATCGTCCTTCAAAATCCGCAATCCAAATGCAAAATCATCTTGCGGCTGTGGCGTGAGTTTTTCTGTCTAAAGAATCAGGCGCTGCGCGACTTGCTCTTGCATGGCACTTGGGACTAGTCTCAGCAAAAATACCAGCTCAGGGATAAATCCATGAATGTCGAAGCCGCTGTTAAGCAACGCAAATCTGTGCGCGCCTTTAAGCCTGACCCCGTTCCATTAGACGAAGTTCGCGCCTTGTTGGACATTGCACGCGCGGCACCTTCTGGTGGCAATCTCCAGCCATGGAAGATGATTGTGGTTGCAGGGGAAGAGCGCGATGCCGTTGTTGTCTTGGCGCAAAGATCGCTCAACGAGAACCCACGTGGAGAAGCGGGCGAATTCCCAATCTATCCCGCGGAGGTCAAGGAACCCCATCGCACCCGGCGCTATAAAGTCGGGGAAGACATGTATCAGATCCTCGGCATTCCCCGCGAAGATAAGCTTGGGCGCCTGGGTCAAATGTCGCGCAACTATCAGTTCTTTGGCGCGCCGGTAGCAATTTTCTTCGTCATCGACCGTTCGATGGGTCACGGGCAATGGGCCCATGTTGGCATGCTGATGCAAACCATCTGTTTAGTCGCGGAAGAGCGTGGCCTTGCTACGTGCATGCAAGAGGCTTGGGGGATGGTACGTCAAAGCTTGGCTGCCCATTTTGGCTTGCCCGACAATGAAGTGATCTATTGCGGGTTGGCGCTTGGCTATGAAGACAAGGACGCGCCAATCAATCAATTGAGGACTGAGCGCGCGCCTTTAGACGAGATTGCTGTGTTCAAAGGCTTTTAAGTCCAAAGCTCAATTGGTGGCAAAAATCGCGCCACCCTTATCCGTCGTGTTTTTCACTTGCTCTTGGAAACCACGCGAAATCCGGCGCCATTCATCTGCCGTCCGGCACGTGCGCAGCGACTTCAGCCGCGTACCAAGAATGGCTTCCTGCTTACAGACCATACGGGAGCCGCGCCGTTTTGGCTTCGCAACAGGCGCTTCGGCTTCAGTGGTTCCGGGGGTATTTGCGGCGACAGTCGCTTGTTGCGTGGTTGCCGGCGGCGAAGTCTGCGTGGGCGACTGTGCGAGTGCGGCACCAGCACATACCAGCCCACCAACGATAGCGATCAGCCCTGCGGTCAGATAAGAAGGAGCACGAGGAGGAGAATTGCGGCGTATCATGCAGGAACCTCTAATCAGGACTATCAAACTGGTCGAAATCACGTAAATCATTCTGTAGATTTCGAGACTGAGGACGAGACTAATGCGCATCGCGACTTTCAATGTCAACTCTGTCAACGCGCGCCTGCCAAACCTGCTGGAATGGCTGGTTGAGGCCAACCCGGATGTTGTTTGCATTCAGGAAATCAAATGCGAAGAGCCAAAATTTCCACGCGAAGCGCTTGAAGATGCAGGTTACAATTGCTTCATCTCTGGCCAAAAGAGCTATAATGGCGTCGCGATCTTGACCCGATTGCCTGCAGAAGTGGCACTCAACCGACTGCCGGGCGATGACGAGGATGTACAAGCCCGCTATCTCGAAGTTGAAGTCGCAACGCCCACCGGCGCTGTGCGAGTCGCCAATCTGTATTGCCCGAATGGCAATCCCTTGGGTACCGAGAAATTTGATTACAAGCTGCGCTGGATGGCCCGTCTTCAGACCCACGTTGCAAGTCTGTTGCAGCTTGAAGAACCCTTGGTTTTGGCTGGTGATTGGAACATCATCCCAAGGCCGGGCGACTGTTATAATCCAGCAGCTTGGATGGGCGACGCGCTATTTCAACCTGAAAGCCGCGCGGCTTGGCGACGGTTATTGAATTTGGGTCTAACGGACGCCTTTATGGCGGTAAATGGGGCTGAACATGCCTATACATTCTGGGACTATCAGGCTGGCGCTTGGCCGAAGGACCACGGCATACGTATCGATCACTTTGCCATCAGCCCGCAAGCAGCAGACCGCCTGAAAGAAGTGAAGATATGGCGCATGGCCCGGGCGCGCGAGAAAGCGTCAGACCATGTTCCGGTAACGGCTGACTTCGATTTTTGAGTGACTGGGCTTTCAAAGTTCGGATTTAGGCGGTGGGAGCGCGCCTTGGCTTTGATGCCAAGCATAAGCACCTATGCACAGGAAACCGAGATTTAGAACGCCTGTCACCATTCCATAGAACAGGATGTAGAACGCCCAACCCACGGTGGCAAATTCCTGCGCGGATGCGGGTAGGCCCGAACCAATCTTAGTTCCCAAGGCCAACGCGCCCATGGTCGCGAGCGCTTGGACGATGGTGCCCAAAATGATTGTTATGACCACCCACAGCAGATAAGCACCAAAATAGCGCCAGAATTTACCATTGGTTTGTTCAAAAGATTCTCTGAGGCCCAATTTTCCCGTGACCACGCCCATCACGCCAAATTGACTTAACCGCAAGCCAAACCAAACCATCGCCGCAATCGATGCGAGGACCGCAAGACTGCCGAGCGCCACGTGAATACTGACCAATAGGGAAGTGATAATCCCTAAAGCAAAAGCAGCGACAAATATGGCCGCTATAAAAGCCATGGCCGCAAGCAGATAGCGCCCTTCGATTGCCCCCGCCTGAAGCCCCCAAAAGCCTTCTTCGCGATCATGCAGGGTTTTACGTAGCGCCATCCCAGTCAAGAAGGCGCTTAGAATGGCGCTCATCAGAAACGAAAAACTGAGTGCTGGCATTGCGGGGCCAAGAATAGCCTGCACCTGTTCCATGCTCGGCATCTGTTCCGTCTCTGCCAACGCGGCATAACGCTGGAGCGCATCACCAGCACCGGTGCTTGCCAAGATAAACAGGTAAATCGCCATGACCGCAGCTGAAAGCAAAGCATAGCGCATCACAAATTGCGGCTGGCGCTTCATCAATTCAAATACGGAAAAGGCCGCTTCAGAAGGGGAAAAAGTCTTGGTCATCGAAATTCCTAAAGTGGGGAGCGCAATCCAGCACGCCCTCCCATTCGACTATATCCCGTTGGGGTGCAAGAGGGGAATCAAACAAGCTTGATTGTCGATCCCTGTCGGCCGTTCTTTAGGAATGACAGCATCAAGCTGTGGCGACTGAGCCCACCCCCCTCCCCTCAGGACTACGGCTGCGCTATTTGAAGGCTTATGACTCAGGTAAAACCCATTCACATCATCGGCGGCGGCCTCGCAGGCAGCGAAGCGGCTTGGCAGATTAGCCGTGCGGGCGTGCCCGTCATCCTTCATGAGATGCGCCCGATCCGAAAGACCGAAGCGCACCAAACCGATGGTTTTGCGGAACTGGTTTGTTCCAATTCCTTCCGGTCCGATGATTGGGAGTTCAACGCCGTTGGCCTAATCCATGCTGAAATGCGACGGGCGGGCTCGCTCATCATGGCCTGTGCCGACGCGCACAAAGTGCCCGCAGGCTCCGCTTTGGCCGTTGATCGCGATGGGTTTTCGGCTGCGGTGACCCAAGCCCTATCGCAAGAACCTTTGATCACGATCCTGCGCGAGGAGGTGACAGCGTTACCGCCAGAATCTTGGGGCAGCACCATCATCGCAACGGGGCCCTTGACGTCAGACTTGTTGGCCCAAGCCGTGCAAGCGGTCACGGGGGAGGATGAACTCGCCTTTTTTGATGCCATCGCACCTATTGTCCACCGCGAAAGTATAAATTTCGATATTGCCTGGTTCCAGAGCCGCTGGGACAAAGTGGGGCCTGAAGGCGATGGGGCTGATTACATCAATTGCCCCATGAACAAAGAAGAATATGAGGCCTTCATCGATGCCTTGTTAGCTGGGGAAAAGACCAGCTTCAAAGAATGGGAAAACACCCCCTATTTTGAAGGCTGCCTGCCGATCGAAGTGATGGCAGAGCGCGGTCGTGAGACGTTGCGTTTCGGTCCGATGAAGCCCGTTGGCCTCGTTGATCCGCGCACCGGCAAAAGGCCTTGGGCTGTCGTGCAATTGCGGCAAGACAATGCTTTGGGCACACTTTTCAATATGGTCGGCTTTCAAACCAAGCTGAAACATGGTGCCCAATCCGACGTCATCCGCATGATCCCGGGCCTTGAACAAGCGCAGTTTGCGCGACTAGGCGGGATCCATCGTAATACATTCCTCAATTCGCCAAAATTGCTGGATGCAAGTCTGCGACTAAAGTCGCGCCCGGACATTCGCTTTGCCGGACAAATCACTGGATGTGAGGGCTATGTCGAAAGTGCAGCGATAGGCCTGTTGGCTGGCCGGTTTGCCTGCGCGGAACGTTTGGGCGGCACACCCAATATTCCCCCCATCACAACGGCATTGGGGGCGCTGCTTAACCATGTCACTGGCGGGCACGTCGATGGTGGCAAGGGTAGTTTCCAGCCGATGAATGTCAATTTCGGCCTGTTTCCTGAATTAAGCGAAGATACAGGCGGCAAAGGCAAAGAGCGCGGGCGATTCCGCAAGAAAGCTTTAGCCGTTCGTGCCTTGGCAGATCTCGACGTTTGGCTTAATCCAACTGAAAACGAGCAAGCTGCTTGACTATCCTCGTCTGGATCATCCGGCTCGCCCTTGGGATGGTCGGGTTGGCTACTTTGGGCTTGTGTGGCCTTGCCTTAGCCGCACCGTTTCACTGGATCTTGGCGCTCTTTGGCGCGTGGGACCGGCTGATCATCATTTTTGGAATGGTTGGTCTTGGTGCTTTTTGGCTCGGAAAATGGCGGGTGATGACCGTTTTGCAGGGTGTAGCCGTCCTTGCGCTTCTTTTTTTCAATGTGCGTGTCCCAACAGTTTATCCACCACTCTTTCAAAAGGAGCGTGATCCATCCCGGGAGGTCGTGTTGGCTTGGGCCAATATACACGACAATCGCCTCGCTCTGAAAAGCTTGGCGTTGTTGCCGGAGGTGAAAAAGGCGAAAGCAGTCGGACTGGGTGAAGTCCCGGCGTTCAGCGATTTGCAAGAGTTGTTCCCGGCCGTTGATCAACCTGAAACGGCAACCGCATCTAAGGAAACATGGGGCGTTGAGACTTTGGGCTGTCGGGTGGAGAAGCCCAATGGGGACCTTTCGGTGTGGGAAGGTCGTAATTTTGGCCTAAGGGCACGCTGCAACGGCTTCACCCTGTTCGTCTTGCATCTCCAGAACCCAACACGCGGCCGAGGCCAAGGCCTATGGGTACGCAATCTGGAACTAGGCGTTCTGGCAAAAACTGTGGCCAAAGAGCCCGGCCCGGTTCTTGTGATGGGCGATTTCAACACCACCCCGAGTGCTTGGCCTTTATACAAGCTCCTTCAGACCGCCAATGTTAAGCGCGTTGCGTGTGGTGGCCCGGTTGCAGGGACGTGGCGTCCAATTGGCTGGAGCGGGACCCCGATGGACAAGATTCCAGGCCTTAAAGTGACAATCGACCATATTTTAGTGCGCGATCTAGACGTGCTGGCCTGTAAAGTTGGCCCAGATATCGGGTCCGACCATTTCCCGCTGATCGTTACCATCACCCAACCTAAATAAGCACATACCATTGCCTTTTTTGAACTGGCCTGAAACAAAGCCAGCCTAGAACAAGCCGCCTAAGCTCTAAAGGAAAATCCATGACCCTGACCGTTGAACGTCAAGACGCCATCGCCATTGTGACCTTGAATCGGCCAGAGGCCATGAATGCGATGTCGAAAGCCATGCGTTTGGCGCTTTACGACGCCATAACCGACCTAAATCACGATGAGGCCATTCGGGTGATTGTTTTAACTGGGGCCGGACGTGCCTTCACGGCTGGCCTTGATCTGAAAGAGCTGTCTACGGACCCACTCGCGATGGGCGATGCGACAGCCGAAAAGCCTGAAGCCAATCCCGTTCGCGCGATTGAGACCAGCGCAAAGCCCGTAATTGGCGCGATCAATGGGGTTGCGATCACGGGTGGATTTGAAGTCGCTTTGGCTTGCGATGTGTTGATTGCGTCGACCGGCGCACGCTTTGCCGATACACATGGGCGGGTCGGCATTATGCCCGGCTGGGGCTTATCGCAAAAATTGTCGCGCTTAATCGGCATTTATCGGGCGAAGGAATTATCTTTAACTGGCAACTTCTTGGATGCTGAGACGGCGGAGCGTTGGGGGCTTGTTAATCGAGTTGTCAGCCCTGAAGACCTTATGCCTACCGCGATAAAACTGGCCAACGATATGGCCACCATGCCTGCCCAAGCGCAGCAAGAGTACAAAAAGCTGATCAATGATGGCTTTGCCATGACTTTTGGGGCTGGTTTGCAGCATGAAACCGCTTTCTCGACTGAACGCAACAACCAAGTCACGCCCGATAAAGTCGCAGCCAATCGCGAAGCCGTTCAAGCCCGTGGGCGTGGTCAGGCCTAAGCGCTTAGGATAAGGCTTAAAAACTTCTGATCAGACCAATCGCCAGCACCACCGCGCAGGGACTGGGCAATGCCGTCAGCTTGGCGAACAATAACCATGTCCTGATCTGGCAATAGGTAAAGACGCTGATTACCAGCGCCCGCTGCCATATAAAGCTTGCCGAGCCCCGCTAGCGAAACGGCTTCCCCCGCCACACCCGAGCGAGGCCCTGGACCAATCATGCCCGGGCGCGGCATCCACCATGTCAGACCATAGCCAGGATTGGCTGAACTGGCTTCAAAATTTGCCCGTAAGGCTGCCGGATCCACCAAAGCCTTGCCTTCATGGATGCCGCCAGCCAACACAAATTGGCCAAACTTTGCCCAATCACGGGCGGTGATCGCAGCCCCCGAGGGCAGGTGCGGCATACCATCACTGCCGCGTTGCCAGCGGATCGGCCGGATGCCGAGCGGGGTGAAGAGACGCCGGGTCAAATAGGCAAGAGGGTCTGCATCACCTGTCTTGGCGGCCACCAGTTTGCGCCGAACCAATTCTCCAAAAATTTGGAATGGCACCGGGCCATAAGAAAATTGGCTGCCCGTCGCCCGATTGGACGGCGCGGCCAAAGCTTCGACATAGGTAGGAACATCGCCAAAACTGCGTCCACCTTTCCCATCAATGCCGCTGACAAGATGGAGCAAGTCGTTCACGCGGATACCGGACCGGTAGCGATCCGACCAAAACTCAGACAGCGTTTCGGCGCAATATTCATCCAACTTCAAAAGACCATCTTGTACCAAGGCGGCGGCCATGACACCGGAAAAGCTTTTGGTGCCGCTGGCTAGTTCCCAGCCTTTAAAGCGCAGGCCTAGGCCTTGATAATCCTCAAAGAGGACTTGCCCGCGTTGCATCACAAGGAACGAAATCCCGCGCCGGGCAGTCGAATAAGCCTTTGCGGCCTCAAAGCGCGTTTGGGCAAAAGCAGGGGCCGCCGCCAATGCGGATAGGCCTATAAGGGTGGAGCGGCGGGAAAGAAGCATCTTTGTCATGCCTGCTTGAACGAACACGACCCTACTTTCCGTCGCGTTGATCTCAAAAATCTCGTTTCAAGCCAGACTTTGGTTCTGTCAGCCATAGGTAAAGGCGGCTAAGACCCACCAAGATACAAGTTGAGGCGGCTAAAGTTGCCAGAAAGGACAAAGGCTTGGGGTGGCTTATCCCAATCACCAAAGGCAACGCCCCTGCTGGGGCATGGAGTACATCAAAGACCACCATTGCAAAGATAGCTAGCGCGACCGCAAGGCCAATGGCCCAAGGTGTTGGGCTGAGTATGGTTAAGACACCTAACCCAATGACGGCAGAAATCAGGCTGCCTCCAATAACCGCGCGCGCACGCGCCAGCGGGCTGTTGGGAACCAGCCAAACCAATGTCGCAGACGCCCCTAATGGCGCAACGAGATAGGGAAATAGGCCGATTTGGTTCAAACTTGCCAGCAAGGCGATGGCAAAGCCGGCGCCCAAGGCTGGTTTCCAAGGTTGGGAAGTAAGACGTTGTTGAATTAAGGAATGAAGGTCCTGCATATGGGCTGTCTTTCAGAAAACGAAGGACTTTCACACGGGTCGAACCTAAAATATGTTAAAAAAAAATGCAGTTAATGTGGTTATTTTTTCATTAAGGTTAATAGAAACAGTCAGTTACAATTGTTTCGCACCTTAGCATTGTTAACCATCTTTGGAGCACGAGGCAACTCAAGCCCAAAGTACTGAAATATCGACAGAATCCATCAGCAATACATCCAAATCAAGAGATTTACACCTGAATATAACATCAAGTTAACTACAATAATACTTGTTGGTAATCTAAGTTTAATTATTGTATTAACATTTTATTAACTAATTATACTTACAAAAAATTAACAAAGCGCCCATAATCCGGACCTGTGCTTACGTGTCGGAGTTAAGATTATGCGTGCTTTTGAGCAATATTGGCAAAATCTGGTGAAGGTGTCGGCGCGGCTGAAAAGCGAGCGCGGGACCATTGCACTCACCTTCGCGCTATCAGCTGCAGCTCTTTTGGTTATGGGCGTCGGCTCCATGCAGTTGGCTTTGATTTCAAGCGGCAAATCAAAATATCAAGCCGCGGCCGATACCGCCGCGTTGGCGGCAATTTCGCCATCGACTGCTGACGACAAAATGGCGGAGGTGGCCGAAAAAACCTTCATGGCCAATTTGAGCGCGAGCGAGCGTGACGCCGTCACCAATTTTCACGTTACAACAGAAACTGGACGCGTACGCAGTGCGCTGATCACTTACAAAGCCAATCAAGAATCGATAGCTCCCGGGCTCGTCGGCGACGCCTACACGCCAATCTCCGGCACAGCCCGCGCCCGCAAGGCCGATTATCGCTATATTGATGTTGACCTGTGGCTCGACGGATCTGGCTCTATGGGTGTGGCGGCAGATGAAGCAGGGCGTGACAAGTTGAGAGATTTGTCGAAGGACGATCCAGATCACAAAAACTGCGCTTTTGCTTGCCACATCCCAACCCATGTGAAGGAAAGCCACCTTTATTCAACATCAGAGCAGCGCGCCCACGCCAATGGGGTGAAACTCCGCCACGACATCATGAAGGAAAGCGTGCAGATCTTGATTGATGAGCTGCACGACGCCTATCCTCGTGGCCTACGTGCCCGGTATGGCGTCGCCCGGATGGCGGCAACCTGGGAGCGGCAGCTGTCGTTCACGTCGGACATGGATACCGCACGCGACTTCGTTGGCACCTTTCAACTCAAGCCGGGCTGGAGTTCGTCGCGCTTGACACCCGCTATACAGACGGCGGGAGACTCGCTGACTTCAGGGGTTGGCGATGGCTCGCAAACCAAGCCCGAAAAATTCATAATTATCGTGACCGACGGCATGCAGTTTGACTGGAACGCCATTACGCCGGGCCCAATTGGCGGCACAGTTTGCCAAGACATGAAAGCGAAAGGCTACCGGGTTGGCGTAGTTCAATTGAAATATGTCCGCTTGGATGGTGACAGCGCTTTCGATTTTTGGGTGAAGCCATATTATGACCAGATCACCCCGGCCCTCCAGGCTTGTGCTTCGGCTGGTTACTATTTCCATGCAGACAATCCTGATGAAGTCCGCGACGCCTTCCGGCAATTGGCGAAGACCCTAGAAGAATCCCTGCGCTTGGCTGAATAAGTCAGCGCAGGCCGCTTGGGCCAACACAACCAGCTTAGTCACAGGCCTGTCGGTTGCTTGTGAGGGCGCACCATCAGACCGGTCAGCCCTCATAACTTTCGAAATAATGCAGAAAGTTCGATTCTTGTGGCGCTATAGTTAACGGAAACAGTCGGTTACAATCAAAATCTATCTAACGATCGGTAACCCTTTTGGGATGCGCTGTCGCTAACGCCTAAAGCACTGAAAAACCTGAGTAATACAGAATAAATTCACTCAACAAATAGATTTAACCTATGAATAGTTACTTCACTTTATTAGCCCAATACTTGCAAGTAATTTAAATGGATCGATTACCTTATTGCTTGATTAACCAGGTACACTTCCAGAAAATTTAGAAAATGCGCCTAATCCGGCCCTGTGCTAAAGTGGTTGGGTTAAAATTATGCAATACATTGGGCAATATTGGCAAAAGATCGTGAAGCGGGGAACGCAGCTAAAGAGCGAGCGCGGAACCCTTGCACTCACGTTTGCACTATCGGCTACAGCTCTTATGCTTGTGGGCGTTGGCTCCGTGCAATTAGCTATGATTTCCAGCGGCAAAGCAAAGTATCAATCCGCCGCCGATACGGCAGCGTTGGCCGCGATTGCGCCCACGACTGATGACGATAAAATGGAGGAAGTCGCCGAGAAGACCTTTAAGGCCAATTTGAATGCCAGCGAACGCGACGCAATCACCAATTTTACTGTCACGACAGAAACTGGGCGTGTGCGCAGTGCGCTCATCTCCTACTCAGCCAATCAAGTAGCGATGGCACCAGGTCTAGTCGGTGGATCCTACACACCAATCTCGGGCACCGCACGCGCCCGCAAGGCTGATTATCGCTATGTCGATATTGACTTGTGGCTCGACGGCTCTGCCTCCATGGGTGTAGCCGCCGATGAAGCAGGGCGCGACAAGTTGAGAGACTTGTCGAAAAACGACCCAGAACATAAAAACTGCGCTTTCGCTTGTCACATGCCAACCAAGCTAAAGGAAAAAAACCTTTATACAACGTCAGAACAGCGTGCCCACGCAAACGGCGTAAAGCTGCGCCACGACATCATGAAGGAAAGCGTGCAGATCCTCATCGATGAGCTGTACGATGCTTACCCTCGCGGGCTGCGGGCGCGTTATGGGGTTGCGCGCATGGCTTCAACTTGGGAACGGCAACTTGACCTTACCCCGGACATGCAGGCGGCGCGAGACTTTGTTGGCACCTTCCAACTTCGTCCCAGCTCTGCGCCCTCACGTTTGACACCATCCATTGATACGGGACGAAAGACGTTAACCAGCGGCGCAGGCGATGGCTCTCAAGCCAAGCCCGAAAAATTCGTCGTGATCGTGACAGACGGTATGCAGTTTGATTGGCACGCCATCGCCCCAGGCCCAATAGGTAGCACCCCATGCCAAGAACTCAAATCGCGCGGCTTCCGCGTGGGTGTGGTCCAATTGAAATATGTTCGGTTGGATGGTGACGGGGCATTTAACACCTGGGTTAAGCCCGTGTACGACCAAATTACGCCCGCTCTTCAGGCCTGTGCATCGGCTGGTTATTACTTCCATGCTGACAATCCAGATGAGGTGAGAGCTGCCTTCCGGCAATTAGCAAAGACCTTGGAAGAATCCCTGCGCCTGACGGAGTAAGTCAGCGCAGGCCGCTTGGGCCAACACAATTGGCTTAGTCACAGCAATGTGGGTTTCCTGTGATGGCGGATCAGGTCAAGACGTGGGTATGAAACATGCCTTCGCCCCATTGCTCCTCGCAGCCTCTCTCGCCTTAAGTGGTTGCGGCCAAGACCCCAATGAAACCGCCGCAACGATGAAGGAGCTGAAGAGCTCTGCTGTAAGTGTCGCTGGAGATGCTGCCAAAGCCGTGGGCGAAGTACTCGATACCAAACTCGTCTGCCAATTGGCGGGGCAGTCTGAGAGTTTCTGTGGCTGTTTGCAAAGCGAGCTCGGTCCAAACCTAAAGGCCGAGCATATTGATGCCGTAACGGCGATTGTGAAAGCCTCTATCGACGGGTCAATCCAGTCCGCCGTAGAAACGGCGACCTCTCTGGACCCGAAGACCCGCAATGGCCTTGTTTCTTGCGCCGCCAAGAGCGCCATTTCGGACGCCATTAGCGGGCAGTAGCTGCCCCAGGCCTATCGGATGGGCCCAAATCGCGTGTCCATTAAAGCGTTATGATCCAATTGGACCAATGTTGCGCCCTAAATCCAAAAGTAGGCAATCTGAGCTCCCTCTGTTGCTGATAGAGCCAATGTCGCTTGGACAGGACGGAGCGTGGGTGAAATTTTCGAAACCGCGCTATTGCTTGGTCTAAAGCGCAAAAACCTGTCGCAAATCGATGATAAAGGCGCAAATAGGCGATAGGTAGGCTTGTCAAAAGCCGACAAGTATGTTCTTGTTATGTTCCAATCAAGCGTAAGTAATCGGGAGTGAGTAACATGACGACACAAGAAGTTGCAGAAGCCTTCACCGCACTTTGCAAGGCAGGCCAAATGGATGAAGCAGGCGCTAAATTCTGGGCCGAAAATGTGCGCAGCATTGAAAATATGGAAGGCCCAACCCAGATCGCCGAGGGCATCCCTGCTCTGATTGCCAAGGGTGAATGGTGGTATGGTGCCCATGAGATCCATCAAGTTGAGACTCATGGTCCTTATGTGAACGGCAACCAGTTTGCGTTGCGGTTCTTCATGGACATCACCAATAAGGAAAGTGGCGAGCGGGTCGCAATGGATGAAGTTGCCCTCTACACCGTGGAAAATGGCAAAATCAAGGAAGAGCGCTTCTATTATTAAACCAAGGGGTTAAGCGGGCCATCGCATCTTCGATTTGCGGCGTCGAAACCGCAAAACTAAACCGAAGGTGCGTTTGGCCCGCCACCGGATCGAAGTCGACACCGGGCGCGATGGCGACGCCTGTGTCTGTCAACAGTTGATGGGCAAATGCCATGCTGTCGTCGGTCAGATGGCTGACATCAGCATAGATGTAAAAGGCACCGTCCGGCGGGGCGATCCGTGTGACTCCCATGGCGGGCAATGCCCGCAAGACGATCTCGCGGTTTGCGCGATAGGTCGCAACATTGGCTTCCAATTCATCGATGCAGTCCATAGCAGCAAGGCCTGCATGTTGGGCAAGGGACGGGGCGGTCAGAAACAAATTGCCCATGCGGGCGCGTGCCGCATCCACCAGATCATCAGAAGCCACCAGCCAGCCAAGACGCCAACCCGCCATCGAAAAATATTTCGAGAAGGAATTGACCACCAACGCGTTTGGGGAAAATTCCAGCATGGAATGGGTTCGGCCAACATAGCTCAGACCGTGGTAGATTTCGTCTGAAATGATGCGAATGTTGCGCCGCGCGCACACGTCGGCAATCGCCTTAAGCTCTTCAGCAGGAATGATGGTGCCAGTGGGGTTCGCGGGGCTGGCTAGGATCAAGCCTTTAGGTGCGCGCTCCAAGGCTTCGATCTGGGCGGCCGAAATTTGAAATCGCGTTGCCTCGCCACACACAATCTCCAGCGGCTCTAAATGCAAGGCCTTGACCGTATTGCGATAAGCCACATAACCCGGGCTAGCAAAGGCGATCTGATCCCCTGGCGCAAAAGCAGAGCTCAACGCCATGACAAGCGCGGGCGAGGCCCCACACGTCAAGACGATCCGCTCCGGATCGACCGTAACGCCGTACAAGTCTTGATACCGACCCGCTAAGGCTTCCTTTAGCGGGCTGCTTTCCCAATAACCCATACCATCTGTATCCAGCACCTGATGGGCGGCCGCAATCGCTTTAGAAGGTGCCCCGGTTGAGGGTTGCCCGAATTCCATATGGATCACCTGTTCACCCCGCGCTTTCATGGCATGGGCGAGGCGGCTGATAGAGATGGCGCGGAAAGGTTCGATCAAGGCAGTCATAGTAGGTGGCATAAACAGGTTAGGGCCCAAGTGTCGAGCCCTTAGCAGAACCAGATTTAGCATCGCGCCACCGCGCTCACGAGTAAAAATAGATTTTCTGATCGTTGTATTGTCTGCTTTCTGTCATTAGACTTTCTCTATGAGCACTGCCTATCCCCCCTTGAACGCGCTTCGCGCTTTTGAAGCCGCCGCGCGGCGTTTGTCCTTTACCAAAGCGGCGGAGGATCTCGACGTCACGCCGGGGGCCATCAGCCAGCAAGTCAAAATCTTAGAAGACTTTGTCGGCCAGCCGCTGTTCCGCCGCTTAGGACGGGCGGTGGAGTTAACCGATTCCGCGCGCGCCTCCATGCCGTTGTTACGCGAAGCTTTTGAGCGGATTGATGACGCCGTGCGCCAAATGCGCCTACCCTTAAGACGGGAGCGCGTCTCGGTCTCTGCTGCCCCGTCTTTTGCATCCAAATGGCTCGTGCCGCGCATCGATCGGTTTCAGGCTGCCAACCCCGACGTTCAGGTCTGGGTCGCTGCCGACATGAATTTGGTGGACTTTGCCTATGCAGATGTCGATCTGGCCGTACGTTATGGTCCAGGCTTTTATGAAGGCGTGACATCAGAAATGCTGATGGGCGAAGAAGTGCTGCCGGTGTGTAGCCCTGCCTTGTTGGAAGGGGCAAAGCCTTTGCACACCCCACAAGACTTGGCAGGCCATACGCTTTTGCACGATGTCAGCCCTGATAATGACCCTTCCTGCCCCGATTGGTCGATGTGGCTGACCGCGCGCGGCGTGCATCGCGCCGATGGCAATCAGGGCCTGCGCTTCAATCAATCCGCCATGGTGATTGATGCCGCTGCTTCTGGCCGCGGTGTTGCTCTGGCCAAGCGCGCGATCGCCGCGGCAGACCTGCAATCTGGCCGCTTGGTAGCGCCATTCTCGGGCGAGGGGGATAAAGTCGGTTTTGCCTATTGGCTTGTGCGCCCCAAGGGCCGGACGATGACCCCTGCCCTTAAAGCCTTCCTTGATTGGATCAAGTCTGAAGCAACTGGCGATGATTGGGTGATTTAGTGATTGAGGCTTTGCGTCGGCACGCAGTCTAGTCTATCTGCGCGCCCATGACTGATCATACCCTTGAAAGCCGCAACACGGCTGCTTCCTGTCAGACCATGGCCGACGTGCGCTATGAGATTGACCGCTTAGACCGCATTTTGGTGGCGCTGATCGCAGAACGTCAAGGATTTATGGATGCAGCGGCGCGCATCAAAGGCCATCGCGGCCTCGTGCGTGATGAAGCGCGCATCGCTGATGTGATTGCCAAAGTTGCCGTCAGCGCAGAAAAACACGGCCTCTCCATGTCCATTGCAGACCCGGTGTGGCGCACGATGATGGACCGCTGCATTGCCTATGAATTCAAGTCCTTTGATGCCCTAGCGTCCAAAGCCCAACCGAAAAACGAAGACTAAGGCAAAGCTAGCGCAGGGAAGCTAGCGCATATTGATGCTCAATCACGGCGATCTCGCCGATCACCGACTGCATCTCTGTCGTGATCGCTTCATAAAAGGCCCGCTTTTCATCGCGGCTTAAAGGGCGAGCCTTGCTGGCCTCTTCGGCTTGGCCACACACTTCACCCAATTGCCAAGCACCGATCCCACGCGCGGCGCCTTTGACGGTATGGGCGGCATTTCCCCAATCTTCGGTTTGGGTGGAGGGTTGTAACAGCTTGCTCCACAGCTCAACCTGCTCGCGAAACAAGCCCAGCACTTCGAGTGCGAGTTCGTGATCGCCGCCGGTCATGCGCTCCAAATGGGCTTTGTCGACAGCGGGGCCTTGCTGATGAAGAGGTACGCTAACATCCATGAGACTCTTATAACCATTCAAGGTTAAAACGGCATTTACAGGCCAAGATCACGCAGCTGTGCGATTTCTGAAGACTTCATTCATGCTGGTTTCAGGGAGAGGCTGACAAAGTGGCTTTCAGGGACATCTGAATTTAGGAGAGTTAACAATGCGTCTGCTTCTCACCAGCGCCCTCGTGTTAGCCGGTCTGGCCGTCACAGCCCCCGCACAGGCGCAAAGCATTTCGGTCCAAATTGGCTCGCCAGGCCCGGTTTATGTTGACCGTCGTGGTGCCGATTATTGGGGCCCACATGGCCAATGGCAGCGCTGGGACACCCGTTGGGGCGATCCCGCCGTTTATGCCAATCGCTGGGGCTTTGACGAATATCACCCCAGCCACGGCTGGCGGCGCGATAAGCAATGGTACGCCCACCCGTCGGCTTGGTCGGACTGGGGTGGCTGGAACTGGTCGTTCCAAGTTCGCGGCGGCGATCATCATGGCCGGGGCCGGGGCTGGGATCGCGACCGCGACGATTACCGCGACCGTCATGACCGCCGCGATCGCCACCGCGACCGTTACGAGGATCGCTATAGCTACCGGGCACCCGTCGTGCGCTGCTATCGCCAACAAAGCCATGACTGGATCCGCGGCCGCAAAGCCATCGTCAGCTATGTGCTCTGCACCGACCCACGCGGGCGGACCTATGAACAACAAGGGTCCCGCCGGATTGAAGCTTGGCGCTGGTAGACCCGCGAAAAAGCACGGCTAAACGCACCTCAATTGCAATCAAAAGCGGCGCAGGGCTTGAACCCTGCGCCCATTTGCGCCATACGCCCTTTCCCTTGTTTCTCGCGCCCCTTGGGGCGGCTCGCGCAAACCAAACGCCAGCGGCACCAGCCCAGATAAACAAGCCGGTCGGGTGATTAGCTCAGTTGGTAGAGCAGCTGACTCTTAATCAGCGGGTCGCAGGTTCGAACCCTGCATCACCCACCAATGTTTTCAATAAGTTATGCCGATTTTAGTCAATGAAATTGGTCTTTGGTCACGGTTTGTAACTATTGCCCTTAGACACAGATTACTTTCTTTCGCCAACTGAAGTTTAAGAATGCAACTTGCAACATTGTCGATTAAAAGTTGCATTTTGCAGGTCGGAACAAGGTTGATCCAATTATGCTTGCACCAAAAATTTTCCTAAGTTTGCTGGCTCTAATCCTCACTACCTTTTTGACTGCGTCTTGCGCACTTCTAATTGGCACACAAGTAAGTACGACTAGCAAGCACACCACCAATGAAACTAACTTTTCAAAGCTCGTAGTCGGTATCGCAGCATTCGCAGTCACTGACTACAAATCAGCATTTATCAACCTTCGTCCACTCGGTCGGCAAGGGGATCCCCAAGCCCAACTCTACCTAGGGCGGATGTATCAAGAAGGTTTAGGCATCGAAGAGGATGACACAAAGGCCAAGTTTTGGTTCGCAAAAGCAGCGGAACAGGGTCTTTCAGAAGCCCAGTTCAACCTTGCATTAATGTATGCGAAGGGCGAGGGCGTTCCGCAAGATATGGTGACAGCACTCAAATGGCTTGACCTGAGTTTAGCCAGTTCTGAACCTGCTTCGATCGACTTCTACGAAGCTAGAAATCTAAGAGACAAGATCGCCAGCCAATTAACCCCCGCCCAAATCGCCGAAGCCCAAAAACTCGCAAGCGAATGGAAAAAGAAGCAAACACCTTAGTCGCACGGTAACGCCACCGCCCAATCAAGCCTCTCAAATTCCCTCTGTAGACGTTCTTCCTTAGAGCCAGCACCAACCAAGCGGCCAGGCGACCTAAACTGCTGAAAAATGACCGCTCTGGCCTCAATTGCACCCACTGACACACTCAATTCTTCAGGCTGCAAGGCCCCATAGCGCAAATGCCTTTGCCTAGATAAGAATGCTGTTGCATATTGGTCAAATAGTTGGGCCACCGAGAATTGGCACCATGTGCGTTCGTGTTTTAGGATTGGGTTGGGCAAATTAGTATGGCCGATGAAAAAGATGAAGATGTCTGGGCTCGGGTTCGCGATGAAGCGCAAATCAGTGAGTCTGCTAAGCGCATCGCCAAAGCCGCCCAACGCATGAAACAGCTTGAAACCGAAGAAGAAGTTAGCCGCCTTGCACCTATCGAGATGGCAGAAGCAGCAGGCGGTGCGCTTGAACCCAGCGCACCAAAAGAGCCTATGGATACAAGCTCTAAGATGAAATGGGAGACCGCGACGGAAGAGCCTGATGGCTCTGCCCCGATCAAGCGTCGCCCCAAGGGCAAGCAAGCCCCTACCCTGCTTTATGGATCAATCGGTCTCGCCCTCATCTGGGTCGCAGGCGTTGGGGCCTATATTTTTGAGAATATCGCGACTTTGGGGGCGAGTGACGCCACCCTTCTGCTCAGTCTGGCTGTGTTGCTATTTGGCCCGGCCTTTTCGCTGCTAGCCGGCCTGATGGGGGAAAGCATCGCGAAGTCCAATCGAGAATCACGGCAATTGATGGCGGCTGTCCGTCGCCTGCTCTTGCCCAGTAACTTGGCTGAAGGCGCAATCCGCACGACCGCTCAAGCGGTGGAAGGTGAGATTAATCGACTGGAAGGCGCGCTGGGCCAAGTGGCAGAGCGCTTGGCCCAAATCGAAGGCCAAGTAGAGCGGCGCACCTTAGCCCTAAATGAAGCCGGTCAAGCGGCGCGCGGCAGTGCCGATAGCCTCGCCCAAACCATGGAACAAGAGCGGCAACGCCTCGACAGTTTGCTCGCCGCCCTCGCAGAAATGACGGCCAATGCCGCTAATACAACCCAAATCGCGACCGACGGTCTCGATCTGCGCGCCAACCGTTTAGCAGAGGCCGCTCAAGGTCTGGCGACCCAATCGACACAGGCGTCGGAACTGGCCATTGGCGCGGCTGAGCGCTTGGATCAGGCGGCACAGCGCGCAGCTTCGGCGATTACGGAATTGGATCAAGCCGCCGCTAAGGGCGAATCCGCCCTCGCCCGTGCCCATGATTTGATGGTATTGGCGCGGCTTCGGGCAGATGAAGCGGTCGGCAGTGTCGATGGTGCCGTACAATCCTTGAGCAGTGCGGCGCAGACGGCCAGCGAGTCCGCGATGTATGCAGCTAATACGATTACCGGAAAGACCCAAGAAGCTCGCGACATGAGCCTTGCGACCTTGGAAGAAGTGCGCGCCGCCGCTGAAGCCAATGCACGCTTGGCGGCAGAGTCCCTGCGGGCTGAGGCTGCCGCTGCCCGCCTTGCCGGGGAAGAAACCTTGGCAGCCTTGCGCGCCAGCAGCGAGGCCATCCGCCTAGCCGCAGAGGAGGCCCGGCGTCGCGCGACTGAACAGGAAACCGAAAACCAGCATCGCTTGGATTCTGCCCGGCAAACTGCCTTTGAAGTCAGTAAAGAGGCCGATCAATTCATGTCTGGCCGCTTAAAAGACGCGCAAGCCATGATAGAGCAATCAGCTGGATTGTTGGATCAAACCGGGGCCCGCATACAAGCGCGCTTCTCGGCACTTGCTGCTGCTTGTGGCGATCAAGCACGATCGGTGGAAGACATCCTCGACGGCCTAGATCGTCGCCTGTCGAACTTGCCTCAAGAAGCCGATACACGTGCCCGTGCGATCGAGGACGCGCTAAACGAAACCTTGAGCCGCCTAAATGCCGCCGGACGCCGCGCCGCAGAAGAGACTGCCGCATTGGACGAGGCGTTCCAGGTTCGCCTGCGCGATTCCTATTCAGCGCTGGGCGAAGTGGTGCAACGTTTGGGTGGCCTGTCAGGCGTCCTTGCCCCCATCCCAGCTGCGCCAATTCTGGCACAGCCAGTTTCCGTAGTAGCGCCACCGCCGCCACCTCCGCCGCCGCCTCCGCCTCCGCCACCTCCACCTCCACCTCCACCTCCACCACCTCCGCCGCCTCCGCCGCCTCCGCCTCCGCCTCCGCCTCCGCCTCCGCTGGAGCCAGAGCCTGAGCCTGAGCCCATTGTGACCGCAGTTGAGGAAGTTGCCGCGCCAGAAAGCGCCCTGTTTGCGCCCTTCACCGACTCTGAGATCATGCAAGCCGAAGCACCACTCAGCACACCGCTCAAAGGCCGCTTAGCTATTTCCAGCCCCATTCCGGTTGAAGATGATCCGTTTGCAGATTTGCAGATAGATCGCGCTGGTGCGCCCGCTAGTGCCCAAGCTGGCGCATGGAGCTGGAAACAAGTGCTTTCCAGCCTCGATTCCAAAGGCCCAAACCCAGACAATCAACGCATCATGGCCCTATTAAGCGAGCTAGATTTAGAGGGCGCGATTGACGACTCTTTGCTGGAACGGCTGCGCTCTATGGCTAGCCGGTCGCGCGATCAAGCCCGCCGTGGCACACGCGAAGCTGTCATCAATGCCGTCAAGGCCATGCGGCTAAAACTAACGATGGATGCAGACTTGCGAGCCCTTGTGGTGCGCTTTGTCGAAGCAAGACGCGAAGCTGCCGCGCGCGGCCGCCTGAATGGCCACGAGGCGCGAGTTTACTTGGTTGCGGACGCCGCCTTCGAAGCATAATCGGCATTGGCCTCTATCACGGACCATTGCATGGCCTTGATTGCAAAACTGCGGGTGGCTTGCTCTAAAGCGCGAGCCGGTTGTGTCACGTCGCCACGGGCGGCAATCGCTTCACCGACGATGACCTTTGAAGCCAAGGGCTTACCGGAATAAACATCAATCAGGCGCGCGGTGGCTTCGATGCGCGCCGAGCCCTTTGTCCGCCCTTGAGGTTCTGTGACTTGAAAGTCGCTGACATCGAAATGGAGTTCATAATCAGGTCGAGCAATCGTCACAGCCCGCACGGCTGCGCGGGTAGAGCCCGCCAAATCAAAGGTTTCTAGGACAACATTCTGGATCGACAGCGGCGCGGACGCCGAAAATCTCAAACCGTCCACATACGCAAACGTGCGGTCCTTGCGCAGGACAGCAATTTGATTGCCCAATAAGATCGCTGGCATGGTGGGTACACCAATCCCGACGGTGAATGGGTATTGCTGGGCTTGCCGTGGCACAGTCGGGTCCGCCCGCATCGCCACGACGGCGGGGGGCTTACCAGGCTTTGGCAACAAGGTGATGCAGCCTGCCAGCGGCGCGGTCAGCAAGGCGACGGCAACAAGAAGGCCGAGACTTTTGGTCGGTTTCATTTTTTCCACTTTACTGTCGCGTTAGCAGGACGGTTTACGATATCCAGCGGATTCTGGCTGACTTGTTGGCCCAAAGCATCAAATGTCATGGACGTATTGCGCACTTCTTGAGCCGCACGGCTCAAGTCAGGCAAGGTTTGGTCTGCGCCGATCTTAAAGAAGCGATCAATCGAAACAACCGCACGATTGGTATTGTCTGCGACCGCCCCAAATTGATTGGTAGCAACCCGCATGGCAACCGCGGTTTGGTTGAACTCCTGCAAGGTTGTTTGAGCTTCGCTCAAGGCTTCCATGGTTTTGGCCAAAGTCAATTCTGCGCCGCCGGACAAGGAATTGGCATCCTCATTAAGGCCATCAACCAAAAGGCGGCTAGAGCTGACCAAGGCCAAGGATTCTTGGCTCAAAGTATTGGATTGCGTCATCAGATTTTTGCCTAAGCCGTCATAGGTCGCCGCTGTGACGGTTGCTTGGTCGGTAAACCTGCGAGCGGATTGGGCAAACAGAGTTGCTTCCTCCGTGGTTTCACGGAAAGTCTCTGCCGCTAAGCTCGCCTCACGCAGTGTCTTGGAGAAATTTGCGATATTCTCTGCATCGAGCAACTTATTTAAGCGTGCTACCGCTTCAAGTGATGTGGAGATCACCCCTTCCCCATCCTGCAGCAAGCGGTCCAATTGCCCGCGTTGGCTGGTGATGATCGGGGGGCTTTGGCCCATTCGGGCAAACATGCGCTTAGCCCCATCAGAGCCAGCTAAGATCTGAATATAGGCGGAGCCTGTCAGGCCTGAGGGCTCAAGCTGGGCGATGGAATCTGTCTTAACAGGGGTCGTGCTCTGCACGCGAATGCGCGCGACAACGTCCTTCGGATTTTGCTCACTCAAGCGGAGATCAGTGACCTCACCGACCTTGATGCCATTAAAGCGAACTTCACCGCCAATTTCGAGCCCACGCACAGGTCCTTCGAACACTACGTCAAATTGCGACCCTTGGCGATTAACGCCGGAATTGCCCATCCAAACCGTAAAGATGATGGCCGCGATGATGCTCAAGATCGTGAACAATCCGATCATGACGTAATTGGCCTTAGTTTCCATCTTCCCCTCCTGATTTGGTCATTCAGCCTAAGGCGGCCCGGCCACGCGGCCCGCCAAAGTATTCCGACAACCAACCCGTTGCGTGTTCGCGCAAATGGTCCAAAGGACCGATAGCGATAACTTTACCCTCTGCCAATGCCGCAACCCGATCACAGGCGTCACGTAACGTATCTAAATCGTGCGTGATCAAAAAGACGGTAAGCCCTAGGGTCTCTTTCAATTCATTGACAAGAGCGTCGAACTTGCCGGCGGTGATCGGGTCAAGGCCAGCTGTGGGCTCATCCAAGAAGAGAATATCAGGATCCAGCGCAATCGCGCGGGCGAGAGCGGCACGCTTCCGCATGCCGCCTGAAAGCTCGGACGGCAATTTATCAGCTGAAGAAGGCGGCAGGCCAGCCATCAAAATCTTCAGGTCCGCGATCTCTACGCGCAGCTTTGGCGGCAGATCGGTATGCTCCGACAGAGGCACCATCACATTTTCGCGCACGGTTAAGTTTGAAAACAAGGCTCCATCTTGGAACATCACGCCCCAGCGTGCGTCTAGCGCTTTGCGTTCTGCGGAGTCCTCGGACCACACATCATGGCCTAGCACCATGACTTTACCTTCTGATGGCGGCCGCAAGCCAATGATTGCCCGCATCAAGACTGACTTACCCGTACCTGAACCACCCACAATGCCAATGGTTTCGCCGCGTAGGACATCGAGGTCAAGATGCTCATGAATCACAACCGGCCCAAAGCGATTGCCAATCCCGCGCAACCGGATCGCCACTTCCTCATCAGGTATGTCCAAAATGGGGGTGAGAGCATCGGCAGGGTTCATATACCCAGCTCCATATAAATCAGGGCAAAGATGGCTTCGACCACAATCACCATGAACAACGCCTGGACCACAGATGCGGTTGTCCTTTGACCTAGTGAGATCACGTCGCTTTCCACATTCAGGCCCTGCCGACAGCCAATAATCGCGATGATAAAGGCGAAGACCGGTGCCTTCCCCATGCCGGCCCAAAACTGATCCACGCCCACATTGTCGTTCAACCGATTGAAGAACAAAGTGGGGCTAATGTCCAACGTGACCATCGTCACAATCGCCCCACCGGCGATCCCCGCGAGCATGGCAAGAAAGGTCAAGATCGGGAACATCACCAAGAGCGCGATGACGCGCGGCACCACCAGCATTTCCATCGGGCTCATGCCCAAAATGCGCATGGCATCAATCTCTTGGGTCATTTTCATCGAGCCAATTTGGGCCGTGAAGGAGGAGTCTGATCGCCCGGCCAAAATAATCGCCGTAATCAACACCCCGAATTCTCGTAGAACAGCGAAGCCTACAAGCTCAATGGTGAACACCGAAGCGCCAAAATCCTGCAGAATGGTCTTGCCCAAAAAGGCGATAACCGCACCGATGAAAAACGACAGAGTCATCACAATCGGCACAGCGTTCAGGCCAGCACTTTCAGCCACCGCAAATGTAGGTAACCAGCGTACGCGACTTGGCTTCGCGATCGCTTTGCCACAGGCGACAACCGTTTCCCCAAAAAATCCAATCGTATCAATTGACTCATCATAAACCTGGGTCATGCCGCGGCCAACGCGTTCGAGCAATTGCCGCCACAAAGCTGCAGGCTCGGTCACTTCATCGCATCCAGACGTGAACTTCCGGACTTCCGCCAACATGCGCCCTGCGACCGGATGTTGGCCGATCATTTGCGCGGGCTCGGCAAGTGATGAATGCAGCGCCTTTTCGATGACATAAGCACCGGCGGTATCCAGGTCCATCAGGCAGCTGACATCGACGATGGCTGGGCGACCCTCAACGAGGTCGCGAACTGGACGCAGTTCTGCATCGATCAGCCCGATCGTATGGATCGTCCAATCCCCCGTCACCCGAAGTATTGGCGCAGGTCCACTACGATCAATCGCAAACTGGGCCTCTTGTGCGGGCAAGAAATGGCCTTCCTGGCTAAAATCTTGATTGGCCACCTGAATAGACAGTGGCGTGGACAGTTACGAATCGTTGTGCACATGGGTCACAACAAAGTCCAGCCTAGTGCCTAGAACGTTGTTAGAAAAGAGCCTTACCCGCATTTACAAATGGCAGGCGGTGACTGGAATGTCGCAGGTGTACGCGCTTCGCAAAACGAATAAAAGCGGTTAAGAAGTGGCATGAAGTTTCATGTCCAACACGAAGTTTGGCCGCTCAAAGGCATTTTCAGGATCGCCCGGGGTGCGCGGTCACAGGCCCAAATTGTCTCCGTTCGGTTGGAGCAGCATGGCTTTGTTGGTCAAGGTGAATGTGTGCCTTATGCCCGTTATGAAGAAGATTGCGACAGCGTGATCGCGCAATTGGAAGCCGCCCGGGTCCAAGTTGAAGGGGGCATCGATATTGAAGACTGCCAGAGCCTCTTGCCCGCTGGGGCAGCGCGAAACGCACTGGATTGCGCGCTTTGGGACCTAAAATCTAAGACCTTGAACCAACCGGTTTGGGCTATAGCAGGCTTGCCTGAACCCAAACCCTTGGTGACTGCTTTCACCATCTCGCTCGACACACCAGAGGCGATGACACAGGCCGCGCTGGCAGCCAAAGGCCGACCAATTTTAAAGGTTAAAATTGGTGGGGAGCAAGACTTGGATTGTGTACGCGCGGTCGCCAAGGCTCGTCCGGACGCGCGCTTAATCGTCGATGCCAATGAAGGCATGCAACCTGATACATTGCCTGGCCTTTTAGAAGAGGCACGGAGCCTGAACATTGATGTGGTGGAACAACCCTTCGCCGCCAGCAAGGATTGCCGCCTTGGCCAAGTCGCGGCACCCATTGCCATTTGCGCCGATGAAAGCTTTCATACCAGCGCCGACATCGAACTTTTGGTCCAGAATTATGATGCCGTAAACGTCAAGCTCGACAAGACGGGGGGCTTCACTGAGGCCCTGAAATCTATTCGAGAGGCGCGTGCCGCGGGCCTTCGGATTATGATGGGCTGTATGGTTGGAACCAGTCTGGTGACAGCCCCTGCCGTCTTGCTTGCGCAATTAGCCGACTGGGTTGATCTGGACGGACCGCTCTTGCTCGATCAAGATCGTGATCCGGGTCTATTTTACGAGGGCTCCATCCTGCACCCACCTAGCCGCGAATTGTGGGGATAGGCCGACTGCTTGCCACTTTAAAACAGGAAGAAATTCGATGTCACTCGCTCCGGAAACGTTTTTTGCCCACACTTATTTCGAAGCGCGCGACAAATTCTTAGGCGCTGCGGCAGCAGTTGGGGCGAACGTCGAAACCCATGTTATGTCCCATGCGAAAGGGCCCGGCGGGCGCGAGATTTCCATGGATTGCGCCGTCCTTGGCCCCCAAGATGCACAGGCAGCCCTTGTGGTGATCTCTGGCACGCATGGTCCAGAAGGCTATTGCGGCTCTGGCGTGCAAGTTGGGCTTCTGGAAACAGACCTAGCGCAAGATTGGGCTAAAAAAGTTCGGGTAGTTTTGATCCACGCTCACAACCCCTATGGGTTTTCGTGGGACAGCCGATTTAATGAGGACAACATTGACCTCAATCGCAACTACCTCAAGAGCTTCGAGCCGCCTTTGCCCGCCAACCCCGATTATGACCTTTTGGCCCCTTGGGCAGCGCCAGCGGCTCGCGATGACGCCAGCTTGCAAGAAGCACAGGGCAAGTTGCTCGCCTTTGCCGGAGAGCATGGGTTTCCATCTCTGCAAGCAGCCTTGACTGGCGGGCAATACAACCACCCCAAAGGCGTCTATTATGGTGGAATTGCGCCGTCTTGGTCGAACCAGACCATCCACAAAATCCTCGCGGCGCACTGTGTTGGTTTAAAGCAAGTCGTGACGATCGACATGCACACCGGGCTTGGTCCTTTTGGCGTCGGCGAGATCATCACAGAAGCCGCCCCCTCCAGCGATCATTACCAGCGACAAGCGGCCATTTGGGGGGATGAAATCCGTTCGACCAAGGATGGAAGCTCTGTCTCGGCGGATTTGTCTGGCACCATGGACGCCGCCTTGGTGCGAGCCTTGGACCCTGCGTGGAGCGCCTGCATCGCCATTGAGTTTGGCACCGTGGACACGATGAGCGTGTTTCTAGCCACGCAAGCTGCCTGCTGGCTGCATTGCTATGGCGATCCCTCTGGCCCTGAAGCTTGCCAAATTCAAGCCGATAGCCGCGCGGCCTTTTACCCTGAGACCGACGAATGGAAAAACATGGTATGGACGCGCAGCTTGGATGTAATTGGCCGGGCTGCGGCTTACCTGATTTGATCTTCCGGTGGCAACTTCAGGGTTGGCTGTCGCGGTGACAAGAGAAGAGAAATCAGAATGAGGCCAATCGTCGCTAAAATTACGCCACTCCAATAGCCACCAGAGCTGAATTGGTCATAAAGGGTACCAGCCACTATGCTGGCCAGCCCCATCGTGGGCGACATGATGAGGGCCGAGCCCAATTGTTGACCCGTTGCACGCTGGGCCAAGGGAATTTCCGCCTCAATCAAGCGCATAAACCCCATGTGGGTTGCAGCAAACGTCAGCGCATGAAGGGCTTGCACCATGAAGGTCACGCCTAAATCCGGTGTCCGGGCGAAAGCAGCCCAGCGAATGATGCTAGCTATCCCGCCCCAAAGGATCAAAGTCTCTGGCCGGAAATGGTTCAAACGGCTGGCCAAAAGTGCAAAGAATGCAATTTCAACAATCACGCCAAAGGCCCACAGCATGCCGACTTGCGAGCCGGAAAAGCCCTGCTCGAGCCACAGTTTGCTGGAAAAGCCATAATAAAAGGCATGTGCTGCTTGAATAAAACTGGCTGCGACGACGGCCAGAAAGAACGTTCTGCTTTTGAACAAGGCAAAGCTGTCCAGCAACCGGGTGCCAAGCGGCGTGGCCGCAGGCTGGGCGATTGGCTCTGGATGCAACCAAAAGCCACAGGCCATGGTCGCCAAGCTAGCGATGATAAACCACGCATAGACGGCTTCAACGCTAAAGGCTTGGATGGTCGCCCCTGCCCCCAGATTGGCCAGTACGAATGCCGCTGATGCCGCGGCTCTAGCCCGGCCATAAGGCCAGCGGCGCGAATTCGAAGTGACGCGCATGACCCCAGCTTCGGCAAACGGCATCAAGCATTGAAACATGACACCGGTAGCAAAACAGGCCAAAGCAATCGGCCAGAACGCACCCAGAAATGGAAAGCTAAGATACCCAAGAGCCAACGCGGCCGAGAATACCACCAGAGGAATGCGGCGATCGCGGCGGCCTTCAGCCCAAGCCGCTGCTAAGGGGCCAACTAGAATGCGGCCAAAGCTGGAAGAGGCAAGAATAACTCCGATTTGCGCGCCGGTTAGACCTTTCGTTGTCGCCAACCAAACGGGCAAATAGGGCATGATGGCCCCCAGTGCGACATGGGCCAGCATCATAAACAAGGTCATGCGTGCAATGGATGGCATAAGAAGGGCTTAGAGTGCTGCGCGACTTGGCCGCAAGCCCCTCACCGCCCCTTTTTCATCGCGCAGCAGCCTCGGTCGCAGGCAGGAGGCGTAACAATTGTCCATTGCGCTGACCTTTATCGCGGAAGTTCCGCATGGCGGTGGTCAACACATAGATGTAGCCATCTGGCCCTTGCCGCACATCGCGTACCCGAACATCGCCTAAATCGATCCGCTCTTGGCCTAAAACTTTGCCGGCCTTGTCTAGGTCCACCCGGATCAAAGCGCCACGCCCTTGGTCCAGCCTAAGTCCACCGGCGAGCACATCCTCATCCCAGCCGCGATACTTGTTACTGCGGACCACCGTGAGACCAGACGGCGCAATGGCTGGCGACCAAACCGCAACCGGATCAACCATACCCGAGCCGCTTTGATTTGGGGTGATGGGGGTACGGGCCGCGCCATATTCGACGGCATAAGAGACCTTTGGCCAGCCGTAATTCTGGCCAGACTGAATAAGGTTCAACTCATCCCCACCTTGGCTGCCATGCTCAGTCGCATACACGCGACCCGAGACTGGATCGCGCACCAAGCCTTGAGAATTGCGGTGGCCATAAGAATAAATCTCAGGCCGCGCGCCCGGCGTGTTTACAAATGGATTGTCTTTTGGAATGGAGCCATCATCCTTGATCCGAATGATTTTGCCCAAATGGCTGCCCAAGTTCTGGGCTTGATTCCGAATGAAGCTGCCGTCCAAAGAATTAGGTGGATTGCCTCCGTCGCCAATGCTGATCAACAAAGTCTGATCTGGCAACCAAGCAAAGCGTGAGCCAAAATGCTGAAAGCGCGGCTTGGCCGGCGTCACTTCGAAAATTGTCTGAACATCGGTTAAAACGCGGCCATCGAGCTTGGCGCGCACAATGCGGGTACGGTTCGCTGCTTCATCGCCGACTGAAAAACTTAGGTAGATCAGTTTATTGCGGGAGAAATTTGGATGCAGGGTCACATCCATTAGGCCGCCTTGACCGCCGACAGTGACCGCAGGCACACCTTTGATTTCTTCTGCCTCTAGGCTCCAGTTTGCACCGACCTTCACATAACGTAGTTTGCCCAAAAGCTCAGTCACCAAGAGGTCGCCATTTGGCAAGAAGGCCATGCCCCAAGGCGCTTCAAGTTCAGTCACCATGGCTTGGGCGGTGACGCTGGTAGTAGCCGGCAGGCTGAGCGCTTGGGTGACCGGGGTTGGGCCGGGCACAATCGTAGGCGGTGGACTCGCGGGGGCTTGTGCCATGGCGGGCGCTGCGAGACTGGCCATCAACAAAGATACACCCACCAGCGTCAAGCCAGACTTATGAACCACCATGGACATCTTCCTTATATCGCCGAATTAGCCCGCATGGAGCCCAAAAAAAGAGGCAAAGCCGAATCCGACTTTGCCTCTCTCGATCTAGCTTGCCGTAACCTGTGAACCTAGGCCCGCAGACGGCCTCATCCAGTCACATTATGGTCATCGCCTAGTTATTTAGCTTTGAGTTCCGCCACCAAACGGTCTGCCTTATAAACCTTAGTCAAAGCTTCGGTGATGGCCGCTGTCGTGACCGACACCGTGCGGTTCAACCGACCATCATAAGCATAATTGCCGCCGAGCGAGTGGATATTGCCGTCAAACGCTGCCCCGACCACACGAGCTTGACGGTCAATCAGAGGTGAACCTGAGTTGCCGCCGATGATGTCATTGGTGGTCGAGATGTTGAACGGCGTGGCCAAGTTCAGATTTGATTTTGCGGCTAGCCAAGATGGGGCCGCGACAAAGGGGAATTCGCCAGACGCGCGCTCAAAATAGCCGCCAATCGTGGTGGTCGATGGCACGTTGACCCCTGCATAGGTCCAGCCTTTCACAACGCCATAGGACAGACGAAGGGTGAAGGTGGCGTCTGGATAGACGTCCGCGCCATAAACCGCAAAGCGCGCCTTAGCGATCTTTTCAGCCGCTTGCGATAAGGGGCCGTTGACTTCTTGGTTCATGCGGACGGCCAAGGCCCGCGCATCGGGCTCTGCGCGCCGCGCCAATACGATGAGGGGGTCATTCGACGCATCAACAGCGGCCTTGCCCCCCTTGATCAAGGCTTCACGAACCGCTTTGTCATTAAGCTTTGTGCCAGCAATGCTGCGCGCGGCAATGCCTTCTGGGCTTTCGGTACCCAACAAGCGCTTGATCGAAGAATTGTCAGCCGTCAGAAATTCGCGCGCCTTTGACAGCCACAATTCAAGACCGATGACTTCCATCTCCTTATAGATTGGAGCCTCTGTCAGAATTTGCTTTTCCATTTGCGCAATCGCGGCATCGGAATAGCCTGGCAGACGCTCTGCCAAGGGCTTTGCGCGCTCATTAGCCATGCGGACAAGCGCACGTGCGTTGCCATAAAGGCTTGAAATAGAGCCTGCGCGGGCTTCTAAGAACTCATGCTCCCAGAACAAATCTTGTTGTTTGGTAATGGCTGCATCCACTTGGGCCCAAGGGTCGCCAATTTCAGCCAGAAGCTTCGGATTGGCTCGTACTTTAGCTTTTAGCTCCGCTTCTTCGCGCTCTTTGATCGCGAAAAATTGAGGGTCCATCAAGGCCCGCTGCTGGCCATATTGGGCCTTATAGCTATTCTCAATGCCAAACAGCATCTCTTCTGCCGAGCGCTTGGCTTCATCGCTCTTGGTGCGATATTCTACCAGACGACCGCGGAGCTCTGACCGCACCAATTGGCGGGTGTGCAAGCGCAGGTCGCGCTCAAACTTCAATTGCGTCGTGGTGCGTAAACGCTCGGTTGAGCCAGGATTACCCGCAACAAAGACGATTTCGCCATCTTTAGGCGTCTCAGTCGTCCAAGCGAGGTGGGTCGGGGTTTTGACCGGCGCGCCATTTTCATAAGCGCGCAGGAAACCGCTGTCCAAATTATAGCGCGGGAAATTGAAATTATCAGGATCGCCGCCAAAGAAGCCCATGGCGTTCTCTGGCGAGAAGACCAAACGCACGTCTTTGTAAGTGCGGTACTTGTAGATCTTGTATTGACCGCCACGGAACAAGGAAATCATGTCGCAACGGAACAATTCCTTGTCGTCCTTCTTGCAGGCCTCTTCCTCCAACTTGGCAATGGCAACGCCGCGCGCTTGGGCAACCTTGCTGGCTTCAACACCCGCAGTCGCCGCCTGCACTTTGGCGGTATTGTCTGTAATGCTGACCAGCACTTCTGCTTCCAAGCCAGGGCAAGTTTTTTCGTCTGTCAGAGCCGCAGCCAGAAATCCGTTTAGGCCATAGTCTTTGTCAGCGCTCGACAAATCGGCGACACAACTGGATACACAATGCCAATTGGTCAGGATCAAGCCGGTCTCGGACACAAAGCTAGCCGAGCAACCCGACGACAGGCGCACAGAAGACTGCTGAACCTTGTTCAGCCACGCCTGATCGGGGGCAAAACCGTGGGCCGCTTTCATTTTGGCGGCGGGAAACGCATCAAATGTCCACATGCCTTCATCGGCGAAGGCCGGGCTGGAAAAGGTTAGCGTAGCAACGCTAACAGCCATCAAGAGTTTCGATTGCATCGATATCATGTCCTTGGTGGGTGCAACGTACCACACGCCGACCCTAGATACGTGTTACCGCGTTCGCTTCGATCACAAAAGCCGAGGTGAGGCTTAAGAGGCAGAAAATTACACCCAGTGCCATGTCAGTTTCCCTTGACGCGAGCGGAAGTGGTGGGCATGGCAATGCGCAAATCCTTATAAGCCAACATGCTCAGGAGACGTTTACATGTCAGATATTCGCTTTGACGGCCAAGTCGCCATCGTAACAGGTGCCGGTGGTGGGTTGGGTAAGCAACACGCCCTTGAACTGGCCCGCCGTGGTGCCAAGGTCGTCGTCAATGATTTGGGCGGCGCGATGGACGGAACGGGCGGCAACTCCGCAGCCGCTGAAGCCGTTGTTGCAGAAATTCAAGCCTTTGGCGGTGAAGCCATGGCCAATGGTGCCTCTGTCACCGACGACGCAGGCGTAGCCAATATGGTTGCCCAAGTCATGGAAAAATGGGGCCGCATCGACATCTTGATCGCCAACGCAGGTATCTTGCGCGACAAGAGCTTTTCCAAAATGGAAATCGCCGATTTTGACGTCGTCATGAATGTCCACTTGATGGGTACGGTAAAGCCCGTCAAGGCGATGTGGGAAATCATGAAGGCGCAAAACTATGGCCGCATCGTCGTCACCACCTCGTCCAGCGGCATGTACGGCAACTTCGGCCAGACCAATTATGGCGCAGCCAAGCTGGCGCTTTACGGCTTCATGAATACGCTGAAAATCGAAGGCGCAAAGAACAACATCAAGGTCAATGCGATCAGCCCGGTTGCGGCAACCCGCATGACGGAAAACTTGATGCCGCCACAAATGCTGGACCTGTTGAAGCCCGAATATGTCACCCCCGGCGTGATGTTTCTGGTCAGCGAAGACGCTCCGACCGGCACGGTTCTGTCCGCTGGTGCAGGCGTATTCGCCGTCGCGAAAATCTATGAAACTGACGGCATTTGCCTGAAGGATGACGGCATCACCGCCGAAGAAGTTCGCGACAATTGGGACAAGATTTGTGACCCAGCCGGTCATGAAGCCTATGAGCAAGGCGGCGGTCAAACCGGCAAATTCATGCGCAAGCTTTCGGGCGGCTGATCCTAGCCAACAGGCAAGCCTAAAACTTAGTCAAACATCCCGCCGACCCGCGCCCCACCTCTCAAGGCGCGGGCGGCTTTTATTTTGTCGATATAGGCTTCCATTCGGTGGTCATCCAGCAGGCGCGGATTGCCAAAGACGAACGAGATAAGCCCAATAATCGTGTGGAAGATTTTGACAAATGGACTGCGGTCCCGCCGCATGATTGGCTTGCCGAGACCTGTCAAAAGGCGCGGATCGCCGGTGTGGCGATAAGGGGTAAAGATCGGCGGCGGCATGGTGGTAATCAAGTCCCAACCGTTGACCAGCCGATAGTGTGGACAGACAACCAAGCGGTCAAAGGAAAGGTCGCCCACCCTAGGTGCGCCAAACGTGTAGCAGGCGGCCAGATTATCCCGCTCTAACTGTGTCGAGGCAATCTGCGCCATCGCACCGCCCAGACTATGACCCGTCAAATACAGGCCTTTCGTATCTGGCACGAGGCGGTTCACATCTGCCAACACTTGAGTGCCGATCCGATCATAGGCTTTCTTAAACCCCTTATGGATCTCGACTCTGCCCAAGCGCGTATCAACCTGTACGGTCTCGCTCATCAGATTGGTCTTCCAGTCCAGATAAGAGTCGCTGCCCCGAAAAGCGATCACCGCAAAATCGTCGGCGCGCGCAAGGAACGCTTGGCTGCCGTCTTGGTCATACATAGCCAGAAGCGTAAACTGGCCTGCTTTCAATAATGGAGACAACGTGTCTGGATCAGATTCATAGGACAAAAGCGCTAGTTTCGCCATGAGTTCGGCCGTGCGCTCAGAAAAGGCGGCACGCCAAGTCGGCAGGCTTTTGGCCTCGTCGGGGCCGATAGCAATTGGGGGTGCAGGGAGTATTGTTTGTGTGACCATCTCAGAAGTCTAATACAGTTCTGGGATGAGGGGATAGATGGCCCCAGACGACACTACCACGCCGGTAGCGGACGCTGGGGCCAAATCAGTTCTAAAGGCCCAAAACCATTTTCGCCATGATGTTGCGCTGGATTTCGTTAGACCCGGCATAGATCGAGGTCTTGCGATAATTGAAATAGGACGGGGCCACTGCCACCGCATAGTCTGGAACCGGGAATGGGTCGTTCGAGCGCCCATCCAAAATGCCCCAGCTGTCAGCGACAAATGGAATACCCGATACGCCCACGGCTTCGAGTGCAAGCTCAGATATCGCCTGCTGCATCTCGCTGCCTTTGCACTTCAGCATAGAGGAAGCAGCACCAACTGACTTACCTGACGAGAGGCCTGAGAAGATTTTCATCTCTGTGGCATCAAGGGCGTTGATCTGGATTTCCAATTCGGCAATTTTACGACCAAAGTCAGGGTCTTCCAGCAAGACGCGGTCGCCAGACTGTTCGACGGCAGCGATACGCTTGACCTTTTTGAGGGCGTTTTTCAAGCCGGGTGCATAGGCATTGCCGCGTTCAAACTCCAGCAGATATTTGGCATAGGTCCAACCTTTGCCTTCTTCGCCAATCAGGTTTTCTGCCGGCACAAACACGTCTTCATAGAAGACTTGGTTGATTTCCTGCTGGCCCTCTACTGGGCCATCCAAAGTTGGCAAAGCGCGCACGCTGATGCCCGGCGTTTTCATGTCGACCAGAATGAAGCTGATCCCGTTCTGGTTCTTGGCTTCTTGGCTGGTGCGCACCAGATTGAACATCCAGTCTGCCCATTGAGCTTGGGTCGTCCAGATTTTGGAGCCGTTGAGCACATAGCCCTCAACGCCATCGCGCACAGTCTTTTCAGCCTTCATCTGCAGGCTGGCTAGATCCGAGCCAGAGCCGGGCTCGGAATAGCCTTGGCACCACCAAATGTCCGAGGTCAGGATCTTGGGCAAGTGCTGCGCTTTTTGCTGATCATTGCCAAAGGCCATGATGACAGGTGCCACCATCTTCAGCCCCATGGGTGAAGGCGACGGGCAACCAGCGGCTGATACTTCCATATTGAAGATATAGCGCTGACTGGAAGTCCAGCCCGGCCCGCCATGCTCAACTGGCCAGTCAGGTGCCGCCCAGCCACGAGCGGCCAGCTTCTTTTGCCACTCAACTTGGCCTTCCTTGTCCAGATAACCATTCTTGGACAAGGCCATTTTGGCCCGCAAAGCGGGGGTATAGTTTTCAGCGATCCAGCTGCGGACTTCGGCTTGGAACGCAAGATCTTCAGGGGTGAATGCTAAATCCATGGCGGCTTATCCTAAAATACGGCTGGGCCTTGGGTTAGTTTTGGCGGAGCAGCAAGGAAGCCGCCAATTTTGGCAACAAGGTCTGCCATGTGCTCGGTCTTGCCATGGGCATCAAGCGCGGCTTGATCGGCATAGAGCTCCAGCATGAAATAGTCGTTTTCAGCTTTTGCGCTTTTGCACAATTGATAGACAGTAGCCCCAGGTTCTTTCGCTTTCACCGTAGTGACGAATTCGGTTAGCAGGGCTTCAAACTCGGCATTCTTGCCGGCTTGGATGGTGAATTGTGCGCAGATTCCGATCATCTGGTTTTCTCCCTTAAGTCTGAGTTGGTTTTCTTAGTTCTATAGTACTGGTTATAAATCGTTTGAGGTATGATGGAAGGGCAAAGGTGCCCCACGCTGCGTCAGCCGAGCCCGAGGCAGCGATAGGTTTCCGTGACCAAGCGGCCGCCTCTGGGATCGCCTGCAAGATTGGGTGCCATTAAGTTCATCGCATAAGACACGCCCAGCTTGTTAACGGGATCGGCGAAGCCAAAACTACCACCCCAGCCGGAATGACCAAAGCTGCTGTCATTGGGGCCATAAAGCCCTTTGCTGGATAGAATGAAACCCGCCGCCCAGCGCACCCACACGCCCAAGACTTTATCCTTGCCTTCACGCCGCTGTGCGCTGGCTGCTGCCACGCCTTCCGGTGACAGGATGCGAATGCCGTCCAGTTCACCGCCCCGCGCCAAAGCGCCATAGACACGGGCAATGCCGCGGGCATTCGCACTGCCGCCAGCCGCGCCATTGCCTGCTGCGATCCAATCGGGACGATTGGCCTGAAGTGGGCTCATCCGTGGGCTGCCCATGGCCGACTTGATGATTGGGTCTGTTTGGGGCGGTGCCGTTGCCAAAGAAGGGGCCCAAGGTGCCACAATCGGTGCGCGACGGTGATGCTGATCTTCTGGCAACCCGATCCACACATCGGCCTTGAGCGGTTTCGCCACTTCATCAGCGAAAAAATCCTTCAACGAACGACCATCGGTACGGCGCAACAAAGCGTCAACCCAATGGCCAAAAACGCCGGCATTATAAGCGTTGGCGGAGCCTGGGGGGAATAAAGGGGCTTGGCTGGCTAACCGATCCGCAAAAGCTGGAATATCCAACAGCTCTTCCGTCGTGGCTTGAGTATCCGCCCCCTGAATGCCGCTGGCATGGCTAAGCAGGGTTTCAACTGTGATGGTCTCTTTACCATGGACGGCGAACTCTGGCCAATAAGTTGCAACGGGGGCTTGATAGTCCAAAAGACCGCGCTCCACGGCAATCCCGATGCTGATGGCAGCCATGCCTTTGGTGGTCGACCATACATTGAAAAGATCATCTGGCCCTAAAGGCTCGCTACGGTCTTCGTCGCGCACCCCACCATAAAGGTCGATGATGGTTTCGCCGTCTTGAACCACGCTGAAGGTCGCGCCAAGCTCCTCACCACTGGCTAAATTCTGCGCAAACACGTCTCGAACGGGCTCAAACCCTTGCGCAACAAACCCGTGGACCACTGGTGCCTGTGACATCGCCTTCTCCCCTGTATCGTTGCGCTCTCTAGGGCGCTATTGGCCTTTCTTTGCGACATGCGGTCACAAAGGCAGGCAGTATTTGATCACGATCCACCGGCTGGGCCCGATAGTCAACGTCACCCGACGTCAAGGTAAAGTCGCTGGCTGCAAGAATTGCTTCAGCCACACCGATGTCTGCCAAACCAATCTTGCCTTCCACCAACTTGCGGTCCCCAGCCCGCACGCCGCCTTGGCGACGGACTTCGCGAAAAGCGATGCGGCCAGCCTTTGTCGTCAATACCAAGGTCGGTCGGGCCTCGGGTGCTGGAAACACATGCGCACGCAGCGTCACAAGTTGTTGATCATCGCACCACAGCACCAAATCTGGCGCTGCCCCCGGTCGAGACAGGAATGCCGCAGCCCCTGCCTTTTGCTCTACCAATCGCCATGAGAGCGGCCCTTCAGAGCCTATGCGATCACGCGGATTTTGATCCGTGTCGCCGGGATCGCAGGCGCTGAGAGCACAGACAAGGAGACAGGAAGCAAAGCGTTTCATTGGCCGGTAAAGGTCGGGCTGCGCTTTTCTAAGATCGCATCCACGCCCTCTTCATGATCGGCGGTATGGTGCATCAGCCCTTGGGAAGCGGCGGACAATTCCATAATGGTGTCAAAAGTCGCCGTCTGGCCTTGGCGCATCAATGCCTTGGTGACGCGTAGCGCGTGGGGTGGCTGCATTGCAATTTTTTCTGCCATTACACGGGCCTCAGCCATCAAGGCATCGGCCTCAACGACGCGGGAGACAAAACCAAACTCCCGCGCCGTCTGCGCATCGACCACGTCGCCAGTAAACAAAAGCTCGCACGCGCGGCTCCAGCCCACGATGCGCGGTGTCAGCCAAGCGCCGCCATCGCCCGGGATTAGGCCTAGCTTCAGAAAGGTTACGCCGAACTTGGCTCCACTGGCGGCAATACGAATATCACCCATACAAGCCACATCGCAGCCTAGCCCGATGGCGGGGCCATTTACCGCGCTGACCAAAGGCACTTCCAAGTTCCAGAGTGCTTTGATGACCTTATGGATATTGCCCCGGTATGCTTCGCGAATTTCAGCCGGGCTGCCACCAAAAGCCCCTGTCCGTTCCTTCATAGCTTTTACATCGCCGCCAGCGGAAAAGGCCCGCCCCTCGCCCGTCAAAATGGCTGCACGGATGGAGCGATCGGCATTGATGTCTGCGCAAATGGCTTGAAACACATCGCCATCGCCGGGTTGACCTAGGGCATTCATTGCTTCGGGACGGGTGATGGTGATGGTGGCAATTGCCCCCTCTTTTTCCAGTTTCGCTACGGCCATGGGAACCTCCAAAATCTGTGTGGAAGCCGTAAAGCTAAGGGCTGTTTCTGGCAATCATTTCGAATGCCGAAGACGGGAACCAAAACAGATCGAATTGACCCCAAGTGCGGACTCGCGCTCTATCCTGCGCCAACATAGGCGAGATTCAGCATGGCGCATCCTAACCCGACACTCCCTATCCTCACTTCAAGCCTTGCCCTTGCAATGGGGAGCTTGTTCGCCCTGCCTGCCCAAGCCCAAATCAGCGAAGTGCGCGGGGCCATCATGGCGCACAATATTGAGACAAACGTCTCTAAAAACGCGGGCAAAGAGGACGGGCAAGACCTGCAGGTCGAAGTCTTATGGAATAGCCCAGATTGGCTGAAGTTTGCCTTCTCACCGCGCCCCGCTGTCGTTGCATCGCTCAATACGCAAGGCGAAACCAGTTTTGCTGGCGTCGGGCTAGATTGGACCTTCCCAGTCACCAAGAACATCACCATCGACCCTTATCTGGGCTATGTGATCCACAATGGCGATCCGCTAGATAACCCCTATGCACCCTCAGACAGCGTGCGGCGGGCAAAATTCAATGCGGAGGAATTGGCCTTGGGCTCGCGCGATTTGTTTCGCTTGGGCTTTGCTGTCGGTTATCGCCATAGCGAAACATGGACAAGCTATCTGGTGTATGAGCACCTAAGCCATGGTCACATTCTGGGTGGGTCAAAAAACCAAGGCATCGACAATGTCGGTATCCGGCTTGGGCGCACTTTCTAAGCTTCACCGGCTGTCTGTGGCCACGTAACCTGCAATAGCGGCTAGTTTAACTTGGTCGGCGACCCAAGCGATCAATGGGTCATGCCCCCGGGCTTGTGACATCACCAAAACAATTCCCAAGGATAGGCTATCGAGCGGTGGCCGGCGCAAGATCAAATCAAATTGGTCTGCAAATCGAGCAGCAAAAGCGCGTGAGAGCGTTGTTACCGCGTCGGTAGCCGATACGGCTGCTAAGGCAGCCAAAAAGTGCGGCGTAGACCAGAGTGTGCGGCGCTGGATCCCGTGGACGGCTAAGAGCGCGTCCAAGTCATTCACTCCATCGTTTAAGAGCCGGATCAGAATATGAGGCACTTTGCCATAGTCTGACAGGGTCCAATCGTGCGTCGCCAAAGGATGATGACGCCGCATCACCAATGCCAATTCGTCTTGGGCCAGATACAGGCTTTGGGCCCCAGTTGGTAAAGGCGAAGTATCCAGCGCGAAAGCGAAATCGATATCGCCGGCGGCCATGCGTGAAATAAGGTCAGGGCCATATGGCTCGCAACTAATGTCTAGCCCAGGCGCCCTGTCTGATAAGTTACGCAGTAGGGTAGGAAAAATCAGCGTGTTATGGATATCTGAACTAGCAAAGCGAATGGTGCGTTTTGAGGATTGAGGGTTGAAGTCAGGGGCGTGAAACACCTGCTTCACCCGCTCCAAGGCGGGCATAAGGGAAAAGGATATCTCGAGGGCTTTAGGTGTAAGCACCAAGCCCTTGGCCCCACGCGCCAAAAGCGGGTCATCAAAAATCGTCCGCAAGCGCCCCAGTGCCCGGCTCATAGCGGGCTGGCTCATGCCTGCATCCGCCGCCGCCAAGGTCACATTCTTGCGCCTCAACAAAGCCTCAAGCGGCGGAAGGAGGTTGAGGTCGAGGCCATTTAAATTCACTTGGTGCATAGCAATCATATAAACCATGCATTTTACGCATACAAGTGGCTGCGCTATCCCAGACCCAACGAAATCAAAGGATACCAAGATGCGTGAGAAAATTGTGGTTCTTGGATATGGGCCGGTCGGTCAAGCTATTGTTGCGCAGTTGTTGGCGGCAGACCCAGAACGCGATGTCCACCTGGCCCAACGACATCGGCCTAGCAATTTACCAAACGACGTACCCTTTGTCCCGTGCGATAGTCAGATCTTGGCTTCAGTACAGACGGCCTGTGCAGGGGCCGAGCAGATCGTCCTAGCAATTGGCTTTGCCTATGAGCGGGCAATCTGGGCTGACCAATGGCCTCGCGCAATGGCCCATGTGTTGCAGGCAGCAGAAGAGAATGGCGCGCGCCTGATCTTTGTCGATAATTTGTACATGTATGGCCCCCAGACGGTCCCGCTCGTCGAAACCCTCCCCCTTACGTCCTATGGCACTAAACCAGCCGTACGGGCTGCGATCACCCAGAAATGGATGTCAGCCTATCAGGAAGGAAAAGTGCGCGTTGCTGCCCTTCGGGCACCGGACTTTTATGGACCAAGGGTCGCGCAGTCCCACTTGGGCGACTTGGCATTTGGCGCATTGGCAAAGGGCAAGCCCGCCATGGTGATCATCGACCCCAATCAGAAGCATGATTTTGCCTATGTACCTGATATTGCGCGTGGGGTGCTCTCGCTACTCAATGCTCCGGACGAAGATTTCGGCCAAGCTTGGCACATTCCTTGTGCGCCTATCCAAACCCCGCGCGAGATCCTTTCGCTAGCTAGCGCGCATACGGGCAAGCCGCTGAAACTCACTTCCTTGCCAATGGCCTTTTTACCCTTCCTCGGGCTATTTTATCCCGTGATGGCGGAAATGGTCGAGATGCGATTTCAATGGGATCGGACCTACCAAGTTGATGCAACCAAATTCGCCAAGCGCTTCTGGAACGACCCGACGCCCTTTTCGGTAGGCGTTGCTGAAACGCTGAAGGCCTATCAGGTGCCTTAGGCTGTTTGCTAAGGGGTGCTGCGCCTTTGATAGGCCTTCTACAAACTAGGCCTAAATTCGGCCTGAAAGCATGAGCTGCTCTTGGTCCCAAGTGGCCTTCACCCCATACACGTCGGCCAGAATCGCGGGGGTCAAGGCCTCGCGCGGCGGGGCTTGGATCACAAGCTTGCCTTGGTGCAGCAGGATGATCTGGTCACAGAAGCGTGCCGCCAGCGCCAAATCATGCAGGACAACGAGGACTGCCTGCCCCTCGCGCGCTTGGGCCTGTAGCGTCGCCAGAACGTCAAAGCTATGGCCGGGGTCTAGCGCGGCGGTCGGTTCGTCGGCGATCAATGCAGGGGCTTGACTGGCGAGCGCGCGGGCGAGATGGACGCGCGCCAATTCCCCGCCCGACAGGCTGATGACAGAACGGTCTTCAAACCCAATAAGGGAACAGCGCGCCAAGGCATCGTCGACTGCGGCTGCATCAGTGGGGCCTAGTCGTCCCATAGGCCCGCCATAGGCAAAGCGGCCCAACGCAACTGCTTCGCGCACGGCAATCGGCCATGCCAGCTTGCGCGCTTGGGGCAGATAAGACACGCGCAAGGCCCGCTGTTTAGGCGTCAGGCTATTGGAGGGTTGGCCATCCAAAGTGGCTTGCCCATTGTTCAAGGGCTGGAGGCCTAAAAGCGCGCGGACTGCAGTGGTTTTTCCGGCCCCATTGGGCCCTAATAGGCCGACAAGCTTGCCGGGGATCACCTCGAAGGAGACACCGTGGAGAAGCTGTGCACCTTGCACCGTGACACTCACTTCGTGAAGCTTGAGGCTCATTGGTCTGCTTCCAGCATGCGGCGGCGAACGGCAATCCAGATGAAGATGGGCGCGCCGATCAAAGCAGCCACAACGCCTAACTTGAGCTCTTGGCCCGTGGGGGCAAGCCTCGCGATCAGGTCTGCGACCACAAGAACGAGCCCGCCCAGCAAAGCTGCAGGCAATAGCGTGCGCGCGGGGTCATGCCCAACCAAAGGCCGGACCAGATGGGGTGCAATGATGCCAACAAAGCCCACTGCGCCCGCCACGGAGACGGCAGCCCCCGTCAAAAGCCCGGTGCCAAGCACGACCCAGATACGCGAACGACCGACATCCAGACCCACGGCGCTTGCAGCCTCTTCTCCCAAGGTTAAGGCCCGTAGGCCCGGCCCCGCTAGGCCAATCGCGATTGCGCCTACAACAAAGAAGGGGGACGCAAGCAAGAGATCATCGAGCGAGCGATTAGCGACCGAGCCCATCATCCAATTCATCATATCCGACAGGGTAAAGGGGTTTGGTGCGAGATTGAGCAGAAGCGACATAAAGGCCCCTGCGAGGCTTGAAATACCCACCCCAACCAGCACCAAGGTCACAACCGACTGCACCCGCGGCGCGATGAGAGCCAGAAGACCGGTCGCAAGCAAAGCCCCTGCGATGGAGGCCAAGGGCAACATCCAAGGCGATAGCTGCACAAAGCCCCAATAAATTGTGATGGTAGCAAATAGGCTCGCCATGGCCGAGACACCAAGCACACCCGGCTCAGCCAATGGATTGCGCAAAAGGCCTTGGAGCGCTGCGCCACAGCCCGCCAACGCCATACCAACCACAAAGGCCGCTAAGGCGCGGGGTAATCGAATGTCCCAAACGATGAGTTCGGTTTGCGGGTCACCCAGCCCAACCAAAGCAGCCATGAGCCTACCCATCGGCAAAGGCGTGACACCAATCAAGCAGGAAGCCGCTATTGCGAGCACGCTGAGAGCTAACAGTGTTAGGATTAAAGTTCGGGTATGGTTTTGAACCTTCATGGCCGCAAGCCTTGAGGCAAAGGACTGTTCTTAGCAGAAATATGGCGACCTGTGGCAGCCATTGCTTCCATCGCATCGACCATAAACCACCCACTACAGGCCGTTGCACCGCCATCGAGGCGCGCAACCGGTAGGTCAGCCAGCATCTGGCGCACGAGGGGATGGCGCGCTTGGCTCCAATAATCCTGATGCGGGCTTTGCGCCGAGAAAAAGGCCGTCACCACCATCGCTGGACGCTCGGTAGCTAAGCGTTCTAATGGTAGGGGATTCCAGCCCTTTTGCGTTTGGAAGTTAACGAGCCCCGCTTGGCTCATCATGCGATCAACCAGTGAGCCTGGCCCAGTCGTCACCCCGCCGGGTGTCACATAAAGTGCAGAGACCTGCGGTGCAGGCTTTAAGCTCGCAAGCCTGCGATCAAAATCGGCGACCACAGCTTCGCCGCGCGCTGGCTGGCCAAGTGCTTCTGCAGCTGCGCGCACGTTCAAGCGTACGGCGGCAAAATCCTCACCCCAGCCAATTTGATGGACTTTGATATCCGCCCGCTCCAGAAACGGCACCAACTGCGGCCCCCCGCCATAGGAACGTACAACCACGTCGGGCTTGAGAGCCAAAATCGTTTCCGCATCCGGCCGCACTTGATCCAAGCCCTTGGCCTCTGCGCGCATGAACGAAAAGTCGCGCCTCGCGTCGGGCGAAACCGCAACGATAACGCCCCTGTCTGCCAGCTTGATCACAAACTGGTCCGCGCAAAAATCAAGAGAGACGACCCGCAACGGGGCTTTGCCCCGGTCGTTGGTGCCCACAGGCATTTGTGGCGGCGGCGAGGAACACCCCGCCACAGCCGTTAAGTAGACACATAGGACAAGCTTAGAAGCTCGCACGGAGACCTACCAATGTCTGACGCCTTGGCGAGCCATAGCCGGTGATCGTCTCATAAATCTCATCGCCCGCATTTTCGACACGGGCAAAGACGGTCCAATGCGGATTGATCTTCTGGCTTGCGCGTAAGGTCACGAGATCATAGCCCTTGATCACAACCGTATTGCCAGCATTGTTAAAGCTGTCGCCAATGCGGGAGTAGGTGGCAGAGACATCGAGCCCAAGGTCAAACACATAGCCAATCGTGGCAAACCCAGTCTCCTTAGCCCGACGCGGCAAGATCTTGTTGAAATTCGCGGTGCCGCGCACCCTGTTGCGTGCATCCAAGGTCGCAAAGCCAGCCGATAGGTTTAATTGGCGCGTCGGCTTTGCTTCAAGTGTGAATTCGGTGCCATCGGCCTTGGTGCGAGCAATATTGTCATACGTCCCACTTGGACGACCGACGCAAATAGGCGCCGAATTGCCAAAGCATGAGACAAAGTCGATTTGATTGATGGTGTCACGCTGGAAATAAGTGAACGACCCAATCAGGCGACGCGAAAACCAAGCCTGCTCCACGCCGATTTCAGCAGAGCTTGCCTCTTCAGGTTGCAGCTTTGCGTTCCCAAAGCTGGAGAAGAGTTGGAACGGCGTCGGGGATTTAAAGCCATCCGCTAGGGCTGCCCGCAAGATTGTGTTGCCATTATTGAGAGAAGAGGCCACATTTGCCCGCGTGTTCAAGGCTTCGCCAAAGCTGTCATGGTCTGTCCAGCGAACGCCCAGGGTCGCCGTCAGCCAAGAAGCGGGCGAGGCTTGGCCTTGTAGATAGAGGGCACTTAACTCGCTCTCGGCCTGCAATGGGGTTGGATTCGGATTGGATACAGAGGGGCTTGCCGTGCGCAGCTTTGATTGCTCAAACTCCCCCCCGCCGACGAGTTGGAATTGGGGCGTCACATCCAAGCTTGACTGAAACTCTGCCCGCCGATTGGTGCCATTGCCGATGAAGGTGTTTTGAACCGCAAGGGTAGGATTGAGATTGATGCGGTCCGTCTGGGTTTCACTGATGCCAAAGCGCGTGCGCGACCGCCCGTCCAACAGGGTAAGATTTGCCCCAGCGTAGACGATCAACTCTTCCGTCTTTGAGCGCTCAGGCGTATCGGCCAAGGCAAAGGTCGGTGCAGGGAAGCCATCGATACCGACATCGCTGTCCGACCAAAAGACACGGGCTTCTAGGCTCAATTGATCATTTAAGGCGTAGTCGACCCGGCTCTGCGCAAGCGTGTTCTTAAAGCCATCGCGTTCTTTGCCCGACGCTGCTGAACTCACGCCATCGGTTTCAAACTGACCGGCGGCCAGCGCATATGATAGGTCGCCCACTTGGCCGCGCACGGAACCGTGCGCCCGCTTTGTATTCAGGTCCCCACCTTCGAGGGTAAGCGAGGCCCCAAACGGGACATCACCTGACCGGGTGATGATTTGCACCACCCCGCCCATGGCTTGGCTGCCATAGAGGGTTGATTGCGGCCCGCGCAGGACTTCGATCCGGTCAAGATTGCCAACCAATAAATTGGCGAAGTTAAACCCACCTCCGGGGCCGGACGGATCATTCAGCTTTACGCCGTCGATCAGCAAAACGGTCTGGTCGCTCTCCGCGCCGCGGATACGGACCGTAGTCAAGCTGCCTACCCCGCCAGTCCGGCTAAAAGCAACGCCTGGAACATCACGCAACAGGTCAATCACGGGAATGGATTGGGCACGCGCAATAGCCGGAGCATCAATAAGGGTAACCGAGGAACCAACCCGCGAAGCGCGCGTTGGTGTCCGCGTCGCGGTGACAATGACCGTCTCGGCTTGCCCTGTTGGAAGCGTGGCAACAGGGATTTGCGCTGCGGCAAAAGGGATGAAAACGAAGGGAGATAGTGCCACGCTTGCTGGCACAAATAGGGTTCTTGCCAATCGGCAAAGTCTGCGTGTCATCGTTTTAAGTTGGCCGCTGATGCACGGCCAATCCTCCTTGCATGCAAGAGTGGCAGGTACGCACCGCGCGCCCCACGTCCTGCAGTCGTTGCATCGGAGGTAAACTCCGGCCTTCCCGCTGACCCTGGCAGGACGGACGAACGACGGCGATGGCAGGTCTCCCGACTTACGGGTCACGGCTTTGTTTCGGCCTTCCCGAACCCATTTGGGGCCCAGTGGCACATCTTGGCATCGGCCAAGAGAAACGCGGCTATCCGCTTACGGTCGCAGGCACGGCTGCTGATTTGAGGGCTAACCCTCGCACAACATTCCCTTTTCACCCCAGTTTCCTAAGGCACCATCTAAACAGGAGGTTATCAGCATGCGCTGGCTTTGCCAAGCGTGGCCTCCTGCCACACAGGGGTGGCAGGAGGATTGGGAGGATTAGCTGCGAGAAGCACAGACTCTATTTTCGTGCGGACGTCATCGCGATGATGGATATCAACACGATCGCCGCAGCCAACGACACGGCCAGAACCGTGGTCATGCCTTTCACGCGAACACCTTGGCGCGCTTCGTCGCCAGTTTTTACGATTGGGGGGTCTTCGATCATGGTCGCCTCCTAAATGCTGGCCGCGCCGTCTGCCCATTTTTGATCCGTGGTGCCTGTCAAATCGAAAGAGCGATCTGGCCCGTTGGCCAATTCCTCATCAGTTAGATTGACGACATAGCCATCAGGCAATTCTCGAAAGGTCAAAAGGCCCCAAGCAATTGGATAACCACCCTCACCCAGCCCCATAAAGCCACCAAAATTCATAACGGCATAGGCCACTTGGCCGGTGCGCTTGTTGATCATGATGTGCTTGATCGTGCCAATCCGGTCGCCCGAAGGCCGATAGACACCGACGCCTTCAACCTTGGAACTGGAAATCAGGATCGCATCGGTTTGTTCAACGATTTTATTGATGTTCTCTTCTTGCATGACAGGTTCCAATTCAGTGTGGGAGAACCAGTCAAACGCGTGAAGCCGGGGTGGGTTCCGGAGTGGGGGCGGTTCAGTGGGACTGCAACCTGATAGCAAACCTAACCGCATGAAGGCCCTGCCTGTGCGGCGACACGTGTCGCGCTAGCAAAGGTCTCTCTTGCCAAAAACGCCGCCTAACTTCTTGCTTTTCGTAATTTATCCCAGGCGACAGGAATGAGAACCTGGAATTCAAGCCGGCGAACTATGTGCCGCTATGTAGTCAGCTTTGATCTTTAGCAAGGCTTCTGGTTTCACATCCAAGAATGCTTCGCCGTTGGCGATTGATCTCGCATAGGCCCAACGAAATACGGGATAAGGCAAGTCAATTTTATTCGTGTGGCTAGATCCGTAGGAGGTGGAATCCAAAACGGTGCCTCCTTTGTCTTTCTTTGAGAAGAAAGCTTGATCTGCATAAGCCTCGCGCGCTTCAAAAAGGCGAGGTCCATTGTCAGAACCGATAAGTTCAACGAGCATCGAGATTCTCCCAACACAAAAAGGGTGCACAGTAAGCCTAAAGCACCATGTATCGGCGTAAAATTCAAGCTTCGCTTTTGTTCGCGACAATGAGGTAGTCCAGCGGGACTGCAGCCTGCTTGCAACTTGAAAAAACTTGCCATTAGTGCCGTTGAGTGGTGCATAAACTCAAGTTTTGCTATCTGGAAGCTTTCTGATCTTTGGGCTTCGGCATCATTGGCTGTTGGACTTCTTCGCAGAAGATCAAAGCTCCCGCCTCATCCCTTCTGATTTGGAGACTCGCTTGTTTCGAAAGCTGCAAGTGATCGACGACGCGACAACCGACGCGGATTTGAGGGTTCCGCCCAGCAACCACTTTGAAAAGCTGCGTGGCAACTTGGAGGGCTATCATTCAATCCGGGTGAACAAGCAGTGGCGCTTGATCTTCCTATGGGACGGCGCACGCGGGGAAGTAAGCGACCTTTATCTCGACGATCATTCTTACCAGTGAGGATCACGCCATGATCACTTTCAATCGTCGCCCGACCAGTGTTGGCGAGATTCTTGTCGAAGAATTCATGGCCCCTTTAGGTCTGACCCAAGGCGCATTGGCCGAAGCCATGGGCGTTCAACGCAAGCATGTTAATGAACTGTGCAATGGCCGTCGCGCCGTGACTGCACCAACGGCACTGATTTTGGCGCGTGTTTTCGGCAATAGTGCCGACTTCTGGCTCAATACCCAAAGACGCATGGATTTATGGGAAGCCACCAACTCACCCAAAGAAGCAGAGCGCATCGCACGGGCAAAGCCACTGACGTTCACGGCTTAGTGCACAGCAATCTAAAGGCGACAGTACAGGGACAGCCCTTTAACCACTTAGCTCAGTCCAGCATTGACCTAATGACACTGTTCATGCCACAAATTGGCCGGAGCGGCTTCTTTGGCTGAGAGATTCTGATGCTTTATTCAAACATCAGGGCGGAATCAGGGACCACCTATTTGCTACCAATCCATCAAATGGCGAGCTGCGCTCACTCAAAGAAACGGAACCTGCCGGCATGACAGCGCAGCCTTACACCCTGTACGGGCTAAAGCTCTCCTATTTCACCGGCAAGCTCGAAGCCTATTTGCGTGCCAAGGGGATTCCGTTTCAGTTCGTCGAGATGAACATAGCCGATTTCCAGCAGTGCGCCAAAGAAACTGGAGTGGCGCAAATGCCGCAGCTCCTAACCCCACAAGGGGCTTGGCTTACCGACACAACCGCAATCATCGCCTACTTCGAAGAGCAAGAGGCTGAGCCAAAGTTGAGCCCTACCACTGCCACCGGGAACTTCCTGAGTCTCCTGCTTGAAGATGCCTTTGATGAATGGCTCTGGCGCCCGGCCCTCTACTATCGCTGGGCGTTTGAAGAGGATTCGCGGCTTATGGGCCGTCAGATCGCCCGAACCCTGCTGCGTGACCTGCCAGCGCCCTTATGGCTGCGCAGCTTTTGGATGACGCAACGCCAAAAGCGGGAGTACTTGAAAGCTGACGGCGTGACCCGCGAAAATGGGCCCGCGTTAGAACGCCATTATCTGGCCGTGCTCGACATGTTGGAACCAATCTTCTCAGCACGGCCCTTTCTATTTGGTGATCGCCCCTGCGAAGCCGACTTCGGCCTGTTCGGCTCCATGTTTCGGCACTTTTCCTCTGACCCGACCCCGGCAGCCATCCTGCGCGAACGGGCACCTAGTGTTTTAGTATGGATCGCGCGTTTATGGGCCGCGACGCCAGACAGTCTTGCCAACCACGACAGAGTTACTGACCCACCGAGCGACCTCGACCCGCTCCTCCGCTGTATCGGGACAGATTATCTGCCCTATCTTGAAGTCAATCTGGAGGCTGTCGCGAACCACAAACCTCGCGTTCGGTTCGGAAGTTTTGGCGGCCAGTTTGAGATTCCCGCCTCAGTCTATCGCGCAGCCTGTTGGCAGGATCTTTGTCGGAAGTTCGCGGCACTTTCCACAACGGAACAGGACACAGTTTCTGGCAGGCTTGGTTTCGAGATCAAGCTGGGCAACACATCGCTGGACCTAAACCCACCCACAAAAGGGCGCAGGGCTAAAAACCGCCACTGGCGATAATGGCCGACCAGTATTAGATTTCGACAAAAAACTGGCGGAGACGGAGGGATTCGAACCCTCGGTGCCCTTTTGGAGCACGCTCATTTAGCAAACGAGTGCCTTCAGCCTCTCGGCCACGTCTCCGCGCAGGTCCGTGATAACCCGACAAAAGGGGGCAGAGCAAGTCCATCACGTCAGTGAAGCTGCACACCGGGGTTTGTGAATCGGGAATTTGCGGTTGCCACCTGCATCCTGGGCGGTTTCGTTAATAGGGCGTCTACCCAATCCTGATAAAGATCGCTTTGAGGAGCGTCTGGCCAATGGCACGCATGGAATATACGCAAGAACTTGCTGGTGCTCAGCCTGCCACCTTGGCGCGCAAAGCGGCGCGTGGCGCGCGTTGGTATCGCTCAAGCTTTGGTCGCGCGCTCGAAATTCTCGACGTTGCCATCATTCTCCTTGTGATGACCTATGTCTTGAAGGTAACGACCACCGAACATGTTTTGACCGCCGCGCTAAGTGCCTGCTTGCCCATGGCCTTAGGCGGGATTGGTCTGTGGTGGATCCTGCGTGAGCATGATCTGTACCGCTTCGATGCCGAGCCTTTAGCTGTGACGCATGGAGTCAAAACCCTCGGTGCGGTTGTGCTAGCTTTGCCGACGACAGCGGGGACTGGAGCCTTGGTGGCTTTGGCCGCAGGCCGAGCGGCAGAAGCTGGGGCTTGGGAAGCGGGTATCGCCACGCTCTTATCTGGCTGCATCATTGTTTCGGTGCACTTTTTTTCGGCGCTGATTTTAGGGGCGATGATTAAGGCTGGTTTATTTTCGCTCAATGTGGTGATCGTGGGGGCGACGCCGCTGGCTCACAAGCTGATCGACGAAGCCAAAGCATCGGGCGATATTGTGGTTTTGGGTGTCTTTGATGACCGGATGGATCGTGCCAAGCCCTTGCCAAACCATGTTAGATTGTTAGGCGATCTCGATGATTTGATGAGCTGGCCGCATTTGCCCAGTATCGACCGGGTCATCGTGGCAGTCTCTAGCACGGCGCAAAGCCGCGTGTTGCAACTGGTCAACAAATTACGATCTATGCCCAACAAAGTGGTGCTGGCCATTGATATGCAAGGCTTCGACAGTGACGGGACGACCATCGGCCGTATTGGTAACCGCCCTGTCGCCTATGTTTCTGGGGCACCCGAAGATGCCAAGCGCGCCTTTTGGAAGCGGGTGCAGGACCTGTTGTTTGGGGCGTGCATCCTTGTGTTGGCTGCGCCAGTGATGGCCTTGATCGCGCTGGCGATTAAGCTCGACAGCAAAGGTCCGGTTTTTTTCCGCCAGAAACGGCATGGATTTAACAATCAGGCGTTTAGCTGCTGGAAATTCCGCTCCATGCGAGTCGAAGCCACCGACGCGTGCGCAGCCCAGCAAGTGAGGTCAAACGACCCCCGCGTGACCAGAATTGGTCGCTTCATCCGCGCAACGTCTTTAGATGAGCTGCCGCAATTGTTTAATGTTTTGAATGGCACCATGTCGCTGGTGGGGCCGCGCCCTCATGCCATCGGCATGAGAACTGGCGATCAAGAAAGCGAAGCTTTGGTCGCTGAATATGCCCACCGTCACCGCATTAAGCCGGGCATGACAGGTTGGGCCGCCATTCACGGCTCCCGTGGGCCAGTTCATTGCGCAGAAGAAGTGGCCGAACGGGTCGCCTATGATATCGCTTACATTCGCGATGCGAGCCTTTGGCTCGACCTCTGGATCATGGTGAGAACCCTGCCCGCTCTCTTTGGCGACAAAGGGTCTGTGCGGTGAATTTGCGGACGATCCCTGCCCGCGAGGTACAGCATCCGTCATGATGGGTCGTCACCTCATGACCTATTTGATCCCGAATCTGGCCCAAGCCGTGGCCAGTTTTGGCATGGTCGCCGTTTTAACGCGTCTGCTAAGTGACGACGATTATGGCCGCTATACTTTGGTCTATGCAGCCATGACATTGGCGCAATATCTCTTCGTCGTCTGGATTGAGGCAGCCGCCGCCCGCTTTTATGCCGATGCCGCGGAAAAGGGCGAAAAGCCTGCCCATTTTGCGACCTTGATCGCCTTGTTTAGCTGGTGTGCTGGCGCTTTTGCCCTGATCTCCATCGCAGCCTTACTGTTGTGGCCAGCTGACCTCAATCTGAAAATCGTGGTCGCAGCAGCCTTTGGCAGTGTGATCACAAGGTCACTGATCAAAATCGCTTTAGAAACAAGGCGGATGGCACAAGAGGCCAAGCGCTTTGCACTCGTCGACACCTTACATACGCTTTTGGCTTTTGGGCTTGGGATCGGCTGTGTGGTATTCTTCGCCCTGGGTCCTGAAGGTCCATTTATCGGCATGTTGATCGCTTCAGTCATTGTGTTGGCGATTGAAGGGCCAGCCCTGTGGGTGGCGGCGCGTAACGGTTCGCCGCAGCCCGAGCGCGGTAAGGCTTATTTCGTCTATGGTGCGCCGTTGGCAGGCGGCCTCATTTTAAGTCTGGCTCTGACCAGTGGTGACCGTTTCGTTATCGCGGCATTTTTAGGCGAAGGCGACGTCGGGGCTTATTCTGCGGGCTATCAGGTAGGTGCCCGTATCCTCGACATCATCTTCACATGGGGTGCCGCTGCGGTGACACCGATCTTAATTGCGGCCTATGAGCGCGGTGGCCCTGCGGAGGCCGTAAAGGCTGCCCATCAGGGCTATGTCGTCCGCCTTGGCATTGGGGCACCAGCCGCTTTGGGCCTAGCACTTCTAGCGGCACCAATTTGTGAGATATTGATCGGCGAAGCGCTACGTGAGCGCGCGATCCAAGTCGTGCCTTGGATTGCTTTTTCTGCCTTGCTGGCGGGCATGTGCGACTATTTTTCTGAAGCTTTCATGCTGTCGAAAAAGGCACTTCAACGGGCACTGTTGCTTCTGGTGCCGGTGATTACCAGCCTCAGTCTAAATGTGCTTCTGCTGCCGGAGTTTGGCTTGCTAGGCGCGGCTTACGCTAATGTCGCTGCTTATGGTCTTGGCATGACCATGCTGGCGTGGATCGGCCGACGCTTTGTGGCTTTGCCGATCCCGATTCTGGAAACCGCAAAGATCACGGTTGCATGCGCTTTGATGGCGGCCGTTGTGCTGGCACTGCCAAGCTTTGGCGCGTTTCAAGACCTCATCCTCAAAGGCGGGCTAGGTGCATTTAGCTATGGTGCTTTTGTTATCCTATTGAATGTCGCTGGCGTACGCGACTTTGCCAAAGCCATGTGGACCCGCCTGCGCCCGCAAACGGGGGCTTTATGAGCGAGATGATTTTCACCAATGGCGTGCGGGCTGAACGCCCTTTAGATCTCAGCATCGCGACGCCCTTTTTCCGCAATGACCCCGGTCTGCTGTTGGATATCTTGTCTCACCAAATGTCTGGCAAAGCGGTTGAGTTAATCGTCGTGGATGATGGGTCACAGGACCCCTTGGTGACGGCCAAGGTCGAAGCGACCCTCCAGAACCTGAATGTACCTGCTACTCTGATCACGTTGCTTGCCAATCAGGGTCGTTCTGCGGCGCGCAACCGCTTGATTGCGGCGGCCAAAGCCTCTGTTATCCTTTTCTTGGACTCCGACATGGCACCAGATTCGCCAAGTTTTGTGTCCGAATGGCTAAAGCTTGCCAATGATCCCACCACCGAAATTGCTTATGGCGGGTTTTCGACCAAGCAGGTTCCAGCCTGCGCTGCTTTGGCTTTAGCCAAAATGGTCGCCGAAAAATCAGATTGCTCGTCTGCAAGTGAACGCCAGAGCAGGGGCGCATTAGCGGTAGCGACGTCGAACTTGCTCGTGCGCAAGGCCATTTTGGAGGATACGCCCTTTGACGCGGGCTTTTCTGGCTGGGGCTGGGAAGATGTTGATTGGGCTTTACGGGCCGAAGCCAAGGGCCATGCTGTCCTTCATGTCGATATTCCAGCGACCCATCTGGGCCTGGATGATGCCACGACCCTGCTCGACAAATTTGCGAAAGCCGGACCGAATTTCCGCCGCATCGTCGAACGCCACCCCAGCATGACAGCCCTTCCGGGCACCAAACTGGCCCAAACCTTGACGCGTCTGCCCGCAAGATCTTGGATTAAATCTGTTTTGAAGTTGATAGTTCTATCCGAGGCTCTCCCCCTAGCGATCCGGGCGCTAGGGGCTCGTTTGTGGCGGGCTCTATGGGCGGCAGACGCACTTAGCTGAGGCGGTTGCGGGTGGCCGGGTTTGGACGCGTCCGCATCTGTGCGGATTGCAAGCCCCCCTGATAAGGAGCCCCGGCCTTTACTGGTTGAACAGCGCGTGGCGTTTGTGCCGGTACCAAAGGCCGGATACCCGCCCCGAAGCTCAATCCCGCCAATAGTACCACCCAAGCGCTAAGCACTGAAACCTCTGAAGAAGCCAATAGTAAGGCTGCAAGCCCGGCACACCACATCCCAAAAATCGCCGTACCGTCTGCATCAGACTCCCTGCGGTCAAGTGCTAAACGAACGCTGGTTATGACCGCCCAAACACTTGCGAGCCCGAAGCCCAATACGCCCAACCCTTGTCCAAAGCCGCCACGGATTGAGGCACCAGAAACACCGTACCCATAGCCAATCCAATTTATCGCGCCGAAGGGATCGGATACAAATGCCAAAGGCGTAAACAGGGCTAACAGCGTTACCGTCAGGATGGAGCAAGCCAGCGTCACGGCAATATCAATCGGCGTCCAAGGGCGACGGGCGGAAATCCAGCGCAAGCCAAGACCGAGGCCTGCAGTGATGACCCCAATGCCTGCCACGATTAGACTTGTCATATCGCCTAGAATTAGGGCCAAAACGACGAGGGCTCCCGCCCAAGCCAACCAAGCTCGGCGCCAGTTGGAACTGGCTGCGGACGCCCACAAGGCTGCGCAGAGAGCAAGGGTCAAGTCACCGTCTAAAGCGGCAAGCGGCATCAAACCACGCGCCGCTACAAGCTGAGCCAACAGGGCTAAAATGCCCGCAAAAGCTGTCGTAAACGCCAAATCGACCGCAGGAAGGCGGGCAGCAACTGTAATTCCGAAGACCCATAGTGCTAAGAGAAGAATGCCGTTTTGCAAGGCGATTGTTGGGGCCAACGCCCAAGCCGCTGAGACCAAGCAGACAGCGACCAACAACAAACCGTCCAAGCGCCTGAGGAGCACGGGAGCGAGCGCCTCCCAGCGCACGGCAAAGCCGATAAAGCCCATCGATGCCACACCAGCCTTTAAGATGATTGGCCCCAATGGCGCTTCCTCTAGACTAGCTGCCCCAGGCCAGAGACGCCAAAAGCCTGCACTGAAGCACGCCAGCGCGAGAGCCAACAAGGCTAAATCCCAACGCCACGTCAATTTAGGTGCAACCATGTTAGCGCTTTCGGCCAAGCGACAGTGCAGGACTCATTTTGCCAGTAACCACGATTCCGAGACAGCGTCCACCGCGACCCACCACCTCATCGCGCAAATCAATCGACTCGCGGACATCGCTTTTGTTGCCATCAATGACCAGAATAATCCCGTCCATGTCTGCGGCTAAGGCAAGACCTGCACGAGATTGCTCCAGCGGCGGGGCGTCGACAATCGTCAGATCCACCGAACGACGTACGGCACGCCAATAATCGGGTGCGGGCATTACTTGAAGCTTTTGATTGCCCGCCAAAGCGGCGCGGTTAAAGCGGCTGACGTAAAGCTTTGGGATTGTGGTTTTATAACTTACAACTGCCCCCTCGCCTTGCGCGCCATCGGGCGTGCGCGGTTGGGCCCGCCAGAATGGCGTCACGCCAAAAGTCATGTCGAATGGACCCTTGAAGCCCGTCTGCGCGCCGCCCAGCGCAGAGAATTGCCCGGGCCCAAAAAAATCTAAGTCAATCAACCAAGCCGATTTGGCGGCCCGTTCGGCAGCGAGCTCCGCAAAAGCGCGCGCCACTTCAGAGATTCCGACATCGTGCTTGGCACCCACGAACATGACAGCAGCGCCCGCGCCCCCCGTTGCAGCGGCAACAGCAGACCAGACTCCATTCATCTGTCCCTGAATACTTCCCATCCAAACCCCAACTCAAACAAGCCTCAACGTCGCTTTAGCGCGTCACCGTCGCCAAGATCGGAAGGCCTAGGGTCCGACCGATCGAGGACGGTGTTGGGAAGGTTGTCCGCGAGAATGCCCGCATCAAACCAGCCGCCAACGCCGTTAAGGCCGCAAAGAAGACGGAGAGCATTGCGACTTCCTTCTTCCAGCTCTTGTTGCCACGAGTCGGCACATTAGCACGTTCAATGACCCGTATATTTTCATTAGAGGTGCGGCTGAGTTCATTTTGAGCTTGGGAAGATGCTTCCCTTGTTGAGAATTGTTTGACTTGCTCTTCCAAGATTGCTTTGCGGCGCGTTAAATCATCAAACAATGGCTTTACTTGACTTAATTGAATGGCGCGGGCCTGCAATTGTGCAACTTGGGCCTCGAGTATGGCTTCGCGCTGGGTTAAAGCTTCAACCTCAGCCGCATTACGCGCCCGGTCAGAAGCCATTGTATCGCGTACGGGGTTTGCCCCTGTCTTTGTTGTGCCAGCCGCGCGCCCTTGTTCAGAGCCCAGAAGTTCATCCAACGCCTCGATCCGGCGACGCATGTCTTGAACAGGCTGGCTTTGTTCGGTGTAGCGGGTTTGAAGCTCTGCCAGCTGGGTAGCCAGCTCGATCCGACGGCGGGAATTATCGGTTTCGAAGGACAAGCGTACTTCTCGCGGTTCGCTTCGATAGCTACGGTCGCTGGCAGCAAAGCGGCCTTCAGCTTCGCGCTGGCGGGCCTGTACGTTTAAAAGGTCAGCCCGGGCGGTTGAGATCAAGGATTGTAGGGCAGCACGCTCACCGTCAAAGTCAGCCACGCCATTTGCACCTAAGAACGCGGTGATCTCGGCTTCCGCTTCCTGCAAGCGAGTTTCAAACTCATTACGTTGGGTCCGCAGCGCCCCTGTTTGGTCCTCAAACAAGACTTCCCGGCGATAGGTCAAATACTCGTCGATCATGGTGTTGAGGACTTTGGCGGCAATGACAGGGTCTTTGCTTCGATAGCTCAACTGGATCACGGTGGTGTTGGCCGACGCGCCAGCAGAAAAATTGCGTTGGAACTGATCGACACCAAAAGCAATCCGGCGTTCGGGCGTATCTGGGCCTTGGGTGATCTGTATATCTTCAGGATTAAACAAACGATCCAGCCCAATCTTGCGAATCACCCGCTCAGCGATTTGAGCAGATTTGATCACTTCAACTTCTGATTGGACGATTTGCTCTTGCTTAGGCGCTGCGCCTTCGCCCGCGGCACCGACGCGTGGGGTGAAGACATACTCCTGTCCGAGCAAAATCGAGAGCCGTGCACTGGCGGTATAGCTTTTTTGAAGTGTGGTCGCGAAAGCAATTCCAAGCGCAGAAATGATAATGAAAACAATGATCATCAGCCATTTTTCACGCCACAAAAGATCAATCCAATCGCGCAGGTCAAGCTGTGGGCGTACGCTGCCAGTCGGCTCATAGCCGCCAGAACGGGGATAGCTTGGGCCCGTGTGGTAGGTCATTCTAAATTCCGCGCGTCAGGACGTGTGGCAAAGCATTTTGCTTCTTCCAAACGTTAATCAACCATTATCCATTAACGAAACGTTTAACGATTGGGTTTCTAAGAAACAGGCTATCGTTAACCGACCTAGGGAGCCTGTTCATGCGTGCCAAAACCACAGCTCTACTCTGGTCGTGGGTGGTTCTAGCATCGAGCGGCCTGACTGCATGTGCACCGAGAGGCTATGTCGACGCGCTGCGCACAGACGGCAAAAACTGGCAAACCCCACGTCCAGTTGCCACCGTCGACTTCCCAGCGATTCCGACTTTTCCAAGCTGGACGGCCGAAGATGAAACCTATCGATTCTTCCCCGGCGATGTGATCGATTTTCAATCTATCGGCGCGCCGGAACTCAGCCGAAAGCTGACGGTCGCGCCGGACGGCCGCATTCATCCACCGATGCTCGAAGCGATTATTGCGGCTGACCGTACACCTGACGATTTAAAGCTCGAGCTGCAAGGTCAATATGCGACCTATTTGCGCAATCCTGCGATTGCGCTCGCACCCGACACTTTCGCCTCACAGAAATTCTTTGTCGGCGGGGAAGTGGCCAAGCCTGGCCTGTATGATTTATCAGGAGAGATGGATCCACTGCAGGCGATTACGACGGCAGGCGGCTTTCTAAATACCGCGCGGCGGGAAGAAGTTGTGGTCCTGCGCCGGGGTGCTGGCGGCACGCCTTATATGCGGGTCTATGACCTGCGCTCCGTCTGGGCGAGCCAAGCGCTATTAGCCGAACTGCCACGCCTGCGCCGCTTTGACGTCGTCTGGGTGCCCAAGTCGCGGATTTCCGAATTGGGGCAGTTTACCCAGCAATTCGTTCGCGACGCACTGCCAATTACAGTCGGCTTCAACTATAGTATTGGCTCAAACATCATCCAATAAGCGCGCAAGCGCCATCAGCGATCCAACAACGAAACCAGATTAGTTTGCGGTGCGTTGAAGCCATTCGCGCGCAGCGCGCTGGGCTGCCGAGACTTGGCTCTGTGTCATCATCGCCGTTAACTCTTGGCGACGCTGCTTTGCTTCGCTATCGCCGCGCAATGCAGCAATATTGAACCACTTGTGCGCTTCCACATAATCCACCTCGGCGCCAACGCCAGTTGCATGCGACAGGCCCAAAGCAAACAGATCGGTGGATGCTTCATTGGTTTCAACTTCGGTGGTCATTGTGACCTCTAAAGCGCTGCTCATATCATAAGCCATTTTAGTCTTTCCCCTAACCATATTGACCACATTCTCGGCCAAGTGCTTTTTTTCACCGAGCTGCCGTTTTGGCCTCTCGCAGGGACAATGTGACGGGTGATAGTGAATCGAATCTTCTCAAGACCTTGCTATAAAATGAATTTCAGTACCTTTTACGTAAACAGGTGGTTCACGCCCTCCCACGCGATTCATGACTCCTTCAGCTACTTTGCTCAGAGATTGATAAACTTGCCTTTTTTCGAACCCGATGACGCTAACGCTCTATCAACCGAGAATCTGGACGTCTCTCAGGTTTTTGATTTAAACGGCAAAGGTGCCGTTGAGGCTTTGGCGCTTGTGGAAGCTGCGCTGCACGACCAACGCGGCGGCGAAGAAGTTAAACTATGGTTCCGCTTTGATCCGCCGACGCCCGGTGGAGGTGAGACTCTGTTTCAGCCAGTCGGTCGGCGTTTGCGCGATGCCATTAAGCATGGCCATGCCGTGCGCGCGATGCCAGCCCAAGGTGGCGGCTGGATTGTCAGACTGTCGGCAAAGGTGCGATAGTTAATTATGGCCGTCTATACTGAACCCACTGACGAAGAATTGGCGATCCTTTTACAGGGCTGGGGGCTAGATGGCCTGCGAAACTTCAAAGGCATCGCGGAAGGGGTTCAGAACTCAAACTTCTTGGTGGAGGCCGCCCAAGGCCGCTTCATCATGACCATTTATGAGAAGTCTGTCGCGCTGGAGGATTTGCCGTTTTATCTGGGTCTTACGGAGCGGGCCGCCAATGCAGGCCTGCCTGCTGCCCGTCCTATCCGCACGCGAGATGACCAAGTGGTGCAGATGATCCGCAGTAAGCCTACGGCCTTATGCAGTTTCCTTGATGGTGTCTCATCCAAACGCCCGCCCGCCAGCCAAGCGCGCGCGGTGGGCGCCGCCCTGGCCCAGTTGCATCAGGCGCTAAAAGGCTTTCCCTTGTCGCGGCCGAATGACTTGGGTCCAGATAATTGGGCGGACCTTTGGAAAGGCCGGGCGCGCCATGCAGAAGCGCTCGAACCCGGCATTGCTGCTGCGATCCAAAGCGACCTTGAGCGCTTTAGAGCTGACTGGCCGCAGGATCTGCCGCGGGGGATCATCCATGCCGACTTATTTCCCGACAATGTTTTGTTTTTGGGTGACGAGGTTAGCGGCCTGATCGACTTCTACTTCGCTTGCAACGATTTTTTGGCTTATGATGTCGCAGTCATGCTAAATGCCTGGTGCTTTGAAGCCAATGGGCGAGAGTTTGATATGGTCAAAGGCCGCGCCCTGATTTCAGGCTATGAGAGCGTGCGGCCCTTGAGTGCCGCAGAGCGGGCAGCATTGCCGCTTTTGGCGCGCGGTGCGGCGCTGCGCTTCTTCCTCACCCGCTTAGTCGATTGGATGACGCCGATGGAGGGTGCCTTGGTGCGCAAAAAGGACCCACGCGATTATGCAGGCCGGCTTGCCTTCCACCGCGCCGCGCGGGACGCTTCAGACTATGGCGCGCCTTAAGCATCTAGCCAGCTTGCTGCCATCGAAACCACTTCTTCATCTTGTACCAAAGCGCGGTGACCGAGACCATCGACAGGCCAGAAACGCGCGCCAGGCCAAGCTTCCGCAGCACGCTTGCCTTCTGAAGCCGGACATTGCTCGTCATCGAGGGAATGGATGAACAGGGCGTCGGCCTTCATGCTTGGTGCCGCTTCAGCTAAGTCAAAGAAGCGACCTTCTTGATGGCCGAGCGCCAAAGCTGCCTCAATCATTGGCTCTTCGACGCCATAGCGCCGCCAAGCCCGTTCAAACTGGCGTGCTTGAGCAACAGGCGGGGAGATCAACACGACTCGGGCAAGCTCCAGCCCTTGTTGGAACGCCTTTGCCAAAGCGGGCCCGCCAAACGAGTGGGTTGCAGCGCCTGCAAACGGGCCAAAGCGCGCTTGCAGGGCCAAGATGGCGTCAGCCGCCAATTCCAAGCTGCAGCGATCCCCATCACTATGACCGTGGCCGGGCAGATCAAAAGCGACGATGCTCCGACCACGTTGAGTCAAAAGGTCGATCAGGGGCGACCACAGGCTGGTGTCATCTTCCCAGCCATGCACCAATAACACCGGCGGGGCCTCAAAACGATGTCCTAACAGATGCCAGCTGGCGATCTGGGCCCCTTCGTTACCGACCATAAAGTGATCAGCTTGATGCAGGAGTGGGCTGACACGGGGAACTGCCCGCCGCTTTGGCTGGCCGGATTGGTTCAAAAGATGCTTGGCATGGGTCACAACGTCGTTCATGACAAAGCGTGTGGAACGCCACCGCGCAGTTTGCAAGGTCATGACGAAACGGAAACCTGAAGATGGATGACACTTTATTCCCCGCTGCGACGATTTTGTTGGTGCGTGATGGCGCAGATGGACTGGAAGTCATGATGGTGGAGCGCCACGCCAATATCGGCTTCGCCGGTGGCGCGATGGTGTGGCCCGGCGGGAAAGTCGACCCCGCTGACTTTGATGAAGGCTGGCTAGAGGCAGCCGAGGGCCTAGAAGGCTTAGACGCCGAAGAACGCGCAGCACGCGTAGCAGCGCTGCGCGAAGCTTATGAAGAGACCGGCATCTTGCTCGCAACCCGCAATGGGGATCCGATTGGTCAAAAGGCACTGGATTTAACCGACATGCGCAAGCGTGTGGACCGTGATGCGACTTTGTTTCAGCCCTTGGTGCGCGGCCATGGCCTGAAGCTAGCAACCAGTGCGCTGTATCCCTTTGCGCGCTGGATCCCGCCCCCTGCCCTACATAAGCGCTTTGATACGCGCTTTTATTTGACCCCGGTGCCAGAAGGCCAAGATGGGCTCCAAGATGGCAGCGAAGCTGTTGACCTTGTGTGGATCAAACCGCAAGCGGCTTTGGACGACCTGGCTGCGGGTCGCCGCAAGATCATATTCCCAACCGCGCGCAACCTCGAACTGTTGGCCCTGTCCAAAACCGTTGAGCAGGCTTTAGAAGATGTTGCGACGCGCCCGCAAGGCATTGTTCAGCCGGTCATCGAAGATGGCGTCTTGAAGATACGCGCGGACCTCGGCTATCCTGTCACCGAAGAAAAGCTCGACACAGCCATGCGGGGATAAACTCATGCCCATGATCAATCTTTCGACGGGTATTCCCGCGCTTTTCGAGCCGGCCCAAGGCAGTCAGCGCCGTGGCGGCTTGGTGGTGGCGCAGGAGATTTTTGGGCTTAACGCCAATATTCGGGCGCTCTGCACCCGTTTTGCCGGAGATGGCTTTGACGTGATTGCGCCTGCTTATTTCGACCGCATCGAAGCAGGCTTTACAGCCCCCTATGATCAAGACGGGATTCAAAAGGGCCTGTCTGCTGTCCGTGCCACGTCGTGGGACCAAGTCACTGCCGATACGCAAGCCGCGATTGACGTGCTGGCCGAAACCCAGTCGCGCATTTTTGTGACGGGCTTTTGTTGGGGTGGGACTGTTGCCTGGGTCGCGGTTTGCCGCTGCTCTGGCGTGACGGCTGCTTCGGGCTTTTATGGCCGGATGATCAATATGTTTCTGGCGGAAACACCAAAGGCGCCGATTGAACTGCATTATGGCGATGCCGACCCCGGCATCCCCTTAAGCTTGGTGAATGAAGTCCGCGTCGCACATGCTGAAGTACCAATCCATCTCTATCCCGCAGGCCACGGATTCTTCTCAGACCGCGGGCATGATTTCGACCCGACACAAGCAGACCTTGCTTGGGCGCGGACGCTGGATTTGTTCGACAAAGCCCAAACCTGACAAGCCTTTGTCAGGATCTACAGTTCCCTGGCGGCGTCGAGGATCATGAACGTGCGGCCCAGGAAAAATCCCGCGTTGAAGTTTTCTTGCGTGGTTAGGCCAAGACTTAAAGCACCCGCCCTGCCACAGCGGAAAGCTTAGACAAAAGCGCAGGGTCGCGGGCTTCGGGTGATGTTATCAATGCAAAATCGAGGCAGGTATCGATGGGAGACGGCGTGCGGGCCAACGCCTTTAGCGACCGCGCCAAGTCCGCCACCATCGCTTTGGCTTTGGTCGAGTTGGCATGCATGACTTCTAGAATCGCCGAAACTTCCACGGCTGCATGGTCTTCATTCCAGCAATCATAATCTGTCACCATACAAACCGAGGCATAGGGCAATTCGGCCTCTCGGGCGAGCTTGGCTTCGGGCATATTAGTCATACCAATTACCGAACACCCCCATGAGCGATAGAGGTTGCTTTCTGCGAGCGTTGAAAACTGCGGGCCTTCCATGACCAGATAGGTGCCGCCATCGGTCACTTCTGCACCGGAGCGCCGTGCGGCTTGCGCGGCAAGACTCGCCAAACGTGGACAAATCGGGTGCGCTACCGATACATGGGCGACGAGGCCCGTACCAAAGAAGCTTTTGGGACGCGCGAACGTCCGATCAATGAATTGATCCACCACAACAAAATGTCCCGGTGGGAATTCTTCCTTGAGCGAGCCGACAGCCGAGATGGACAAAACATCGGTCACCCCTGCCCGCTTCAGAACGTCAATGTTCGCGCGGCTATTGAGTTCAGACGGGGAAATACGATGCCCGCGGCCATGACGGGGCAGAAACACCACGCGTTGACCATCCAGTTCGGCATCAAAAATCTGATCAGACGGTTCGCCCCAAGGGCTCTCGATCGTCCGCCATTCACCTGACAAGCCCGGGATATCGTACAGTCCAGAGCCACCAATCACGCCCAAAACCCAGTTTGACATATTGTTTAACCCTCTTTGCGCCAACGCGTCACGTCCCGGCGGCAAGCCTCCAATGTGGCTAGGCGGCGTTGCATCAGGACATTTGGATTTTTTGATCCAGCAAGCTCGCGTTGGCCTTGGCGGGCAAACGCGTCATAATCCGCCCGAAAGCGGGGTTCGCCGCGCACCGTGGACGCCGCCAAAACCATTGGCTGCATGGCGTCACTCAGCGCCATGATCTCGCGCGCGACGCCTACCACCTGCTTAGGCGCGCCGGGTCGACTGGCTTGGATGCGGGTAATCGCGCCCATAAAATCTGCCGTGCCATAGCATTGCACGAGACGGGTATAGTCGCGCGAAACGTCAAAGTTTGGTGCAATCTCGCGGGCTATCTCAGTTGGTGTCAGCGGGCCGCGTGGGGCAGCTGGTGCCTTGGCCGAACTTGGCAAAGCCGGCAGCGTCGCCTCACTCGAGCCAGATGGAGCCACACTTGGGTCAAACGTTTGCGGTAACTCAAATTGCTTGGTCTCCAACGGTGCAATTGAGGGCGTTGCAGGCGCCTTTCGCCCAAGATTGACTGTCACCTCCGGCACGGGGTCCTGAGCGACAGCGGGGGTTGTTTCTTGAGCTTGAGCCCAAGGCCCGGCCGCAAGGATAAGAAATATCGCAAAAGGTGCAAAGCGCATCATCAGTCCATTACATAGCGAATTGGCAGGTTCTTAAGCCCGCCAACAAAATTGGCTTCCGAAAGCTTGGGTTCGCCTGCAAATTCGACGGATTTGAGGCGCGGTAGCAGTTCTTCCCAGAAGATCCGCATCTCTAGCTTGGCCAAGTGCTGCCCCAGACACAAATGCGCGCCATAACCAAAGGCCAAATGCTTGTTGGGCGTCCGATCAATGCGGAAAGCGTAAGGATCGTCAAACACGTCTTCATCTCGATTGCCAGAAGGATAAGACAGCATCAGCCAATCCCCCTTCTTAATCGTCTGCCCGCGTAAGTCGTAATCCGCTGTGGCAGAGCGCATGAAATGGCGCACAGGCGTCGCCCAACGGATCGATTCATCCACCAAGCCATGGATCAGGTTTGGATCCTTCTGAACTGCCGCCAATTGGTCGGGATTTTGGATCAACCCGAAGAGGCCCGCTGCGGTCGACGACGATGTGGTGTCATGGCCGGCGGTAGCAATAATGGTGTAATAACTGACGGCCTCAAACGCGCCAATCGGCTCCCCGTCCATCTTGGCATTGGCAATTACGGTGGCAACATCTTCGGTGGGATTTGCCCGGCGTGCTTCGGTGATCTGGTTGAAATACATGAAGAAGTCCATCAGGACAGCCTGAATGTCAGCCAGTGCCTTCTGCTCGTCCTGAAGTTCGCCACCCGACCGGTTCATCTCTGGGTCTTGGGCCCCAAATAATTCCTGGGTGAGCTTCAGCATCCGGGGCTCATCCACTTCTGGCACACCCAAAATTTCCATAATGACGCGCAGCGGGAAGAAAAGCGCGATGTCATTCAAGAAGTCGCATTGGCCACCCATGCCAGCCATTTTATCAACATACATACGGGCGATTTTGCGGATTTGGTCTTCAAGCTTACGCAAATTCTGCGGCATAAACCAAGCTTGCGTCATGACTCGGAACTTTGGGTGATCCGGCGCATCCATTTGCACGAGGGTCCGGATCAGATGCGGCGAGCCCCCTGTTTGCTTGCGGACCTTTTCATCGACCGACTTGGTTGTCAGGGTCGTTGGCAATTCGCCGCTCAGAAATAGGTCGTTTTGACGACTAATCTCCAAAATGTCGGCGTGCTTTGACACAAACCAGAACGGCTCAAAATCTGCCATCTGGGTTTTTGCAAGTGGATAGTCGGCGCGAATTCTGGCGAAAGTAGCGTCCATAACGGCTTGATCCGCATAGGTCTTTGGACTGACCACGGCACGCGACAGTTCTTCTGGAAGAAGTGGATCTGCAGACATCACATAAGCTCCCTGTCCGGCCTCTTTAGCGTAGGCCTTGTTACCGCGACGATGGGACTGTCTGGCCGCTCGGGTCAAGGGCGCGCTTACATTTTCAGATGCGAAGCCCGTCTGCTGGTGATTTCTCTGAATCGCTTATGGTGCGGACAGATCATCTCGCGCAACAATTTTCAGGCCATTGGCTTGTTGCTCAAAAAAGTAAGCTTGGCTCAATATCATGCAAGGCTCTTTGCTATTGAGCTTGCAAGCCTTTTCCGTCAGCTTCACCCCATTAAGCTTATAATCAAAATTGATGGTATTGCCGAAAATGCTGCGCAAAACCACGTCTGCTGGCTCTGAAGGGATTAGATCGCCAGGAGTGAGTTCATAAGGGGTTTGCGGAATAGGCGAGAGGCCTTGCAAGCGCCCACCGTAAATGCGCAAGCCGCGATCAATGTAATCCGTGACATAGCCAGCATCAAACGTCCCATCATTATTGAGATCCCGGAAGCACTGCGTTCGACGGACGCCTTGGTCGGGCAACAAAGGTGTGCAGAAGCCAACGCCATTATCAAGTTGGACTTGGAAAAGAATGGTCCCAGCTGGGACGGATTTTGGATAGCTACCGCGACGGGAGAGTGTGTCGACTTTTAAGCGTGCTGTTTGGGTGACACTAACATCAAAGCGGCCTACCACGTCGCCGGGCAACAGCACATCGCCGACTTTGCTGGCGCTGACTACCGACGATTTAAACAAGAAATCCGTCAACGGCATTTGTAAAAGCTTGCCCTCTGGGGTTCGCTCATTCTGCGTGGCCGTCCGATCAGCCCACGAAGGGCCCGATATGGCCGCGGCTGCCCCAAAGGCTAGGGCAAGTGCCATACCAAAAGCTTTGCCAAAATGTGTCATCCAATAACCCTCTGCCAAAAGGCGCGGCGAGTGCTGCTGCGCTTATCCTATGGGCGAAAAGGGATCAGTTTCTTGCATCAGCCCGCAGCCAAAAGCATTTGTCACCCCCGTGACGCCTTAGAAGTCACATAGGGATTCTTGTCTCGAATTGCCAATTACAAAGAGGTAAGTTTCTGAAATTTAACGTCTAGGTAGCAGGATTGATCCGGGTGACGAAACAATCAATGCCCTAGAGCTTCATGATGGAAGTGACCGGCCATACGGCAATTGCGAACCCGATAACTACTTCAATCGCAACGGATCGAACGACATGGCTGTGCTGGGTATGAGAGTCCATGCTGTAGGATAAATAGCGGCCCAAGGCAGTGAACAACCAGCCAGCGGCCAAAATGCTACAAGCGGCTATGCCAGCCTCTTTTCCCCAGAAAACCATGAAGGCCAAGGCGGACAAATGGAGGCCTAGAAACATCCCGCCGAAAGTGGCGCGAAACTCCGAATAGCCTTCTGGCTGTCCATTTTCGGGTTGCAATCGAACCAGTCGTCCGGCCCACATTGGATCAAACATGCCTTTAATGCCAAGACCTGCACCAAAAGCGAGTGTCCCTGCCGAAATGTAAAAGACGAAATCAAACATAGGCATAGCCTCGAAACGAACAGGGTGATTTTTGGTCACCTTCCTGTATAATTGTTAAGTGTAAAATTTCTTCCAACAGGAGTGTATAAGGTTGGCCAAGGAAAACAAAACAAAACCAGAGACCAAAAGCGTTGCGGCCTTTCTCGCCGAAGTGGAACCCGCAGCACGAGCCCAAGAAGGCCAAATCTTGGCCGACCTATTCACGCGAGTCTCAGGCCAAGCACCCGTTATGTGGGGACCCTCGATCATTGGCTTTGGCTCGTATCACTATCGGTATGAAAGCGGACACGAAGGCAATGCCCCTCGCGTGGGGTTTTCCCCACGCAAGGCAAAGCTTGTTTGCTATCTGAAATTGGAATCTGCGGGCGCAGCGCCGCTGCTTGCCCGGCTGGGCAAGCATGGAACGGGCAAAGGCTGTCTCTATATCAACAAGCTAAGCGACATCGATCTCGGCGTCCTCGAGGAGTTGGTGACGGACAGCTATCAGGCGATGGCCAAAGCCTATCCCAATTGAGTAAGCCCACCCATGTAGGGCACCAAAACGTCGGGCACGCGGATGGTGCCGGCTTCTTGCTGATAATTCTCCAGCACAGCCACCAACGTCCGCCCTACCGCTAGGCCTGATCCGTTCAGCGTATGGACAAAACGGGTCGCCTTCTCGCCTTTGGCACGGGTGCGGGCGTCCATGCGGCGTGCTTGGAAGTCACCGCAATTGGAGCACGAGGAGATCTCGCGATAGGCGCCTGTGCCATCGTTTTGCCCCGGCAGCCATACTTCCAAATCATAGGTGCGTTGGGCCGAGAAGCCCATGTCACCCGCACACAACAACATGCGGCGATAAGGCAATTTCAGCGCCTCCAAAATGCCTTCTGCGCTAGCGGTCATCCGCTCATGCTCAGCATCTGAGGTTTCTGGGGTGGTGATGGAGACTAATTCCACTTTCCAGAATTGATGCTGACGTATCATGCCCCGGGTATCGCGACCAGCACTACCTGCTTCTGAACGAAAACAAGGCGATAGGGCCGTCATGCGGATTGGCAGGCGTTCTTCATCGACGATCTGTTCGCGAACCAAATTGGTCAGCGAAACTTCTGAGGTTGGGATCAGATAACGGCCATCAGTGGTCTTGAACAAATCCTCTTCAAACTTCGGCAATTGGCTAGTGCCAAACAACGCGTGGTCGCGCACCAAAACCGGGGCATTAGTCTCCTGATACCCATTATGCTGCGTATGGTGGTCGAGCATGAACTGGCCCAAGGCGCGTTCAAGCCGCGCCACCTGACCGCTCAACACCACAAATCGTGAGCCAGACATGCGGGCAGCCCCTTCAAAATCCATCCCGCCCAGGGCTTCGCCAATCGCGACATGATCTTTTGGCACAAACGGGAATTGTGGCGGGGTACCCCAATGCTTGACGACCACATTGCCAGCTTCATCCGCGCCGTGGGGTACACCAAGGTCCGGGAGATTCGGCAACGCTTGAATAATCGCATCCAGCTCTGCTTGCGCCACAGCTTCAATTTGACTGGACTCTTCCATCACAGCCTTCGCTTCGGCCACTTCTGCCATCAGGCGAGCAGCCTCAGCTTCATTCTTTTGTGCCTTGGCCGCCCCAATGGCTTTAGAGGCCGAATTCCGAACCGCTTCGGCTTCCATCCGTTTGGTCATAGCTGTGCGCAAACGGCTATCAATTTCCAAAATAGCAGGCGTTTGAGCCGACAAGCCGCGCAACGCCCAGCTGGCGTCATAATGGGCAGGGTTGTCTCGAAGGGCTTTTAGGTCATGCATGATTTGGCTCTGGGTTGTTTGGCCTTCCTGATAGCGCGCGTTGGACGCGCCTGAAAGAGCGCCCGCGCAGGCAAATGAACCAGACTGCCCGTCCAACTCGACAAAATCTGCTGCGGGTTCTATCTCGCGGGCATGTATCTGATCCTCGCAACTGGTCCGCGCGCCGCCATTGAAGCCGCTTCGAAACTCCTTGATGCACTCGGTGGCTTTGGGGCCGTCGGCTGGTGGGAGCTAGAGCGCCGCCAATTCAAACTTGAAGCCTATGCCTACACGCTGGAGGCAGCACAATTTGGTGTCGGCGCAATCGCTTTGTCAGACCCCGATTTGGACGCCCGGCTGGCGCCTCTGGAAGAGGCCGACTGGGTAAAGATGTCGCTTGAGGGCTTGCCACCCGTCCCCGCTGGTCGGTTCATGGTTGTGGGCAGCCACGATGTCGGCAAGGCCAAGAATGGCACCGTAGAAATCATCATTGATGCTGGGGAAGCCTTTGGGACAGGTCACCACGGGACGACTTCAGGCTGTCTCTTGGCACTCGACCGCCTGTTGACCCGCGGCAAACGTCCCCAACGGGTTCTAGACGTCGGAACGGGGTCTGCCATTCTGGCTATTGGCGCGGCCAAAACGGGTAGCCGTGTTGTGGTGGGGACCGAGATTGATCCCCGTGCCAATTATATCGCAGGCCTGAATGCCAAACTTAACCGCGTTGGTCCGAAAGTGCGCACTTATGTCGCCAATGGGGTGCGTCGTGCGCTCATCCGTTCACAAGGGCCGTTTGATCTGGTCTTTGCCAATATTCTGATGAAGCCCTTGGTTCGCCTGTCGCCAGACCTGGCCAGCATTGTGAAGCCTGGGGGCCGTATCGTGTTGTCTGGGCTTTTAACCCACCAAGAGCCAGCCATTCGTCGTGCCTATGGCCAGCGGGGTCTGGTCCTAGAGCATCGCTATCGGAAAGAGAATTGGTCAACGCTGACCTACCGCCGATCCATTCGCACCAACTGAGTTCATTTAGGCTTTGCGGCTCAGCTCGTCATAGGTGGTTTCGGTGAGGCTGGTCAGAAACTCATTCAGCATTTCATGGAATTCCGAAGCCTGCATATGCAAGCGGTTCGGGTTAGGGAAACGATAGTCCCAGAAACTGGTGATGTGGCTTATCACACCCATGCTGTGACCCAGTTCAATGAACAAGCGCGGCGCTTCCAACAAGAATTTCCGGAATGCCGCCGCGTTGCCATGCTCTACCAAATCGTTGAACGCATCATCATAGAGACTTAAAATGGCGACACAGCCACGCGCGGCTTTTTGGATCGCCTTCTTCAAGGCTAAGCGCTGATTAGAGATGGACGTGTCCAGTACCCGATCTATTGCGCCTTCCAAGGACACGCGATCTAGGGCCCCCGCTAAGGACTGCAGCTTCACCATGCTACTGCGAAACTGCCATTTGAAGTACAAAAAGCCCTTCCAACTGAAGATGCTATCTTCAAATTGTTGACCATCCAGCCCCAAGGTCACACGCAAAGGGTCCAACCGGGACTCTGTATCCTTCGTCAGGATTGCATCAACCATTCGCTTGATGCTCTGACTCATTTGATTGTTTGAACCGCCAAAGGCCAACGTAATCAATTGCTGGATTTGCTCACCCGCAAAAGTGCGCATCCGCTCAATATCAGCCGTGGACATGGCGAAGTAACAATCCGCAGGGGCAAAGCCATAACGGGTCAAGGTCTCTTTGAGCAGAAAGGGGTCGAGTGACGGCAATTTGGACAAGATTCCCAAAAGCCTAAAATCCTCCTCCATGTAGGACTCCTCGCCACCCAGCATTTCAAGCAGCGTCTGTTGGTAGCCCGCTTGACCGATCAAGATCGACTGGCCGCCCGCACGAAGGGTTCTCTTGTCAAAAGGAAAGATGATTTTCGTCGCAACTGGGCTGGACCGCGGCATCAGATAGGTTTCGTCTGACCGCAGTCGGTGTTTGACAAAAATGGCGCGGTTCAGGGTTGGGTCCTGAAAAAATGGACGCCGCGCATACTCCTCCTCTTCGTTATTTTTCTCATGAACTTGGTATAGATTAAGCACACGGCTGGTCGAGGCCGTTCGATACAAGGCTTCAAGACTTCGAAGACCACGCATGTACTTTTTGAGACCTCCCAGTCTTTGCATGCTTCTGCTTGCCAAAACTTGGACCAGCGAAAGACTAGATGCGCGCTTCTAACCCATCGGGTGCAAACAAATTGTAAACCCTCAGCACCATCGCCTTGCGCGAATTCGACCATGCCTCTAGGCTCTTGGCATGTTTCAAAATTATGACGTGCGCGGTGGCGCAGACCAAGGCCGTAAGGCAATCCCATTAATCCGCGCTCAGTTGGAGCAATTGGGCCTTGATGGCCTTTTTGTGCCGCATGAGGATGAATGGCAGAATGAGTATTTGCCCGATTGTGCTGAGCGTTTGGCTTGGGCCACAGGCTTTACAGGCTCAGCTGGGGCGGCCATCATCCTGCGCGATAAGGCTTATTTGTTCTCAGATGGCCGCTATACGCAGCAAGCGCTCAGCCAAACTGCGCCTGAATTGTTTGAGCAACGCGACCTTGTCGATCAAGGGCCGGCCGTTTGGCTCAAGGCAGAAGCGCCTGCAGGTGCAAAAATTGGCTATGATCCCCGCCTTGTGCCCCCCGATGCCTTGGCGCGCCTGAAAGAGTCTGCGGCGCAAGTGGGTGTTGAGCTGGTGGCTGTCGGTGTCAATCCGATTGACCAAGCGTGGCAAGACCGCCCTGCCGAGCCCCGCGCAGAAATTGTGCCCCATCCTGAAACCTTTTCGGGCGAAAGCAGCGCCTCCAAGCGCTCGCGCATTGGCGAAAAACTATCAGGCGATGGCATTGACGCCAGTGTCCTAACATCGCCAGCTGCTCTGGCCTGGCTGTTCAATATTCGGGGCACAGACGTAACTCGCACGCCCTTAGCTTTGGGCAGCGCGATCCTCAACAAAGACGGCACAGCGCAATTGTTCGTCAAGCCTGAAAAAGTGACTCCGGAATTACGCGGCTTTCTGGGCAATGAAGTCTCAATCAGCACAGAGCCCGATTTTGTCGAGGCCCTTAAGCAAACCAGCGGCAAACGGGTTTTGGTTGATCCAAGCCTGTCTTCCGCGCACGTGTTTGATGCTTTGCATGCAGCAGGCGCACAGGTCGTCCGTGGTCAAGACCCCACCATCATGCCGCGCGCATTGAAAAACGCCGTTGAAATCGCTGGAACCAAGCGTGCCCACGCGCGCGACGGGGTTGCACTTGCCAATTTCTTGCATTGGTTTGACGTCGAAGCGCCCAAGGGCCTGCTGACCGAGATCGACATCTGTAAGGCCATCGAAGGCTTTCGGATGGCAACGGGTGCTTTGCAGGATTTATCGTTCGACTCCATTTCGGGCGCTGGTCCGAACGGGGCCTTCCCGCACTATCGCGTCACGGTCGAAAGCAACCGCAAAGTGGATCAGGACAATTTGTTCTTGCTCGATTCAGGCGGCCAATATCTCGATGGCACAACCGACGTGACCCGTACTGTGGCCGTGGGCACGCCAAGCGCGGAAATGAAAGACCGCTTCACCCGCGTTCTTAAAGGCCATATCGCCCTATCGCGCGTGCGCTTCCCGAAAGGCACGACGGGCTCGGCTCTCGATGCTTTGGCCCGCATGAGCCTATGGGAAGGTGGCTTTGATTATGACCATGGCACCGGCCATGGCGTCGGCTCCTATCTGGGCGTGCATGAAGGCCCCCACCGCATCGCCAAAGTGCCCAATCATGTGGCGTTAGAACCCGGCATGATTGTTTCCAATGAGCCTGGCTTCTACAAGATTGATGGCTACGGAATTCGCACCGAGAATCTTCAATTTGTGACGCCAGCCACCCCCATTGAGGGTGGAGAACGGCCGATGCTGGGCTTTGAGACCCTGACACTTGCGCCAATTGATCGCCGCTTGATCGTGGTGGAGATGTTGACCGCGGCGGAGCGTACTTGGCTGAATAGCTATCATGCCAAAGTTCTGGCTGAAATCGGTCCACGGGTTGAAGCCGATGTGCAAGCTTGGCTCGAGGCGGCAACTGCGCCGCTATAGAACTTTATCGCCTTTAGTGCATTGACCTGCAAGGTCGGCTGACCCATCACAGACCGGTGAGCCGATCTTTAGCACCCTTTGCCCATGCGTCCTTCGCCAGCTATTGGTGCGCCCGAGTCTTCTGGACCTTGGGCACGCAGATTCAAATCACCGCCATGGGCTGGCAAGTCTATGACATTGCCCGTGCGCGCGGCGATACGATTGAGGAAGGCGCGTTTCTTTTAGGCCTCATTGGCCTGTCCCAATTCGTCCCGTTGCTCATTTTATCTCTTTTTGGTGGCCAAGCGGCAGACCGATTTGACCGCCGCTTGATCATTTTGGGCTGTATCGCGCTCAAAGTGGCGATTGCGGGGGCTTTGGTTACGGCATCGGGCTTTGCACCAGCCGCTTTAATTGCAGCCATCTTTGCCGTCGCCATGGTGACGGGGATGCTGAACGCCTTTTTGCCAGCCGCCAGTTCTGCCATGGTGTCCAATTTGGTGCCCCGCGAACAACTACCCCAAGCGATTGCATTGATGTCTTTAAGCTTTCAAGTCGGCTCGGTCCTTGGCCCCGCACTGGGTGGGCTATTGTTTCAATTCGGCCCGTCTGTGCCTTACAGCGTTGCCTTTGGGCTATTCATTTGTGGCTGGTTCCTGGCCTTTGTGACCAAAGCCCCGCCGCAAGAAAAAGTTGAAAGCGGGCGCACGTTTGAGATGATCAAGGAAGGCCTGATCTATGTGCGCGACAATAAGATTGTTTTGGGGGCGCTCAGCCTTGATCTAGCCGTCGTGCTGCTCGCAGGCGCTACTGCCCTCCTCCCGGTTTTTGCGCGCGACATTCTTCATGCTGGACCGGCGGCACTGGGGGCTTTGCGCTCAGCCGGGGCGATCGGGGCAGGTCTTGTGTCGATCTATTTGGCGATCAAGCCGATTGAACGAAATGTCGGGCGCTGGATGTTTGGCGCGGTCTTTGTGTTTGGCTTGGCGACTTTGGGCTTTGGTCTGTCCACCACCTTGTGGATTTCGGTGGCGTGCTTAGCGCTCGCCGGTGCTGCCGACATGATCTCGGTCTATGTGCGGGGCTCGCTGGTGCAATTAGCGACCCCAGACGCGATGCGTGGGCGGGTGTCTGCCATCAGCTTTGTATTCATCTCAGCATCCAATGAGATGGGCGAATTCCAGTCCGGCGTCGCCGCCCGCCTATTAGGCCCCGTCACCGCCGTTGTCGTCGGCGGCATTGGCGCAGTCTTCATCGCCGGGGCGTGGATGCGCCTGTTCAAGCCCTTGGCCGAGGCCAACCGCTTTGAAGATGCAGCGCCAGAAAATCAGGGCTCGACCAAGTCGCCTTGATCGGGCTAATCTCAACGAAACATAAGATTAGGGAGCACGACCATGGGCGTTTTAGACGGTAAAGTCATTCTGATTACAGGCGGTGGCAATGGCATTGGCCGCGAATGCGCGCTGCAGGCCGCGGCCGCCGGGGCCAAAGTTGTCGTCAACGATCTTGGAGGTTCTGTCACCGGCGGCGATGAAGGCTCTGTTGGGCCAGCCCAAGCGGTCGCCGATGAGATCAAAGCAGCGGGTGGCGAAGCTGTTGCCAATTCTGAGTCGGTGACCGATTTTGCCGCCGTCAAAGGCATGATCGAGCAAGCCAAGGATGAGTTTGGTGGCCTGCATGCGATCATCAATCCCGCTGGCATCTTGCGCGATGGCATGTTCCACAAAATGTCTGAGCCGGATTGGGATGCCGTGATCGATGTACATTTGCGCGGTGCCTATAATGTCACCCGCGCCAGTGTTGAATTGTTCCGCGAACAACAAGACGGGGCCTATGTGCTCTTCACCTCCACCTCCGGCATCATCGGCAATATTGGCCAAGCCAATTATGCCGCCGCCAAAATGGGTGTTGCTGGCCTATCGCGCATCATCGCGATGGAAGGGGCCTTAAAGAATGTCCGCTCCAACGTCATCGCGCCCTTTGCGTGGACGCGCATGATCGCCACCATCCCCGTAAAGGATGAAGCCAGCGCCCAACGGGTAGAGCGTATTCGCACCCGTATGCGCGCCGATCAGGTCGCCACCTTTGCAGTCAGCCTGTGTTCAGCTGCAGCCAGCCATGTAACAGGTCAAATATTCGGCGTACGCGGCAATGAAGTGGTCGTCTTTGACCAACCAAGGCCCGTCCGCTCGGTATCGAGGATTGACGGATGGACACCAGAGACACTGATCGAACATGGACTGCCCGCGTTGAAGGGCGGGTTTATGGGCCTAGAAGCAACAGCCGGCGTCTTCACCTGGGATCCGGTCTAAGCAAGACTGGCCTCGTGCTCGCTTTGTGCGGGCTGGTAGCACTTACTGCCAGCCCCGCGCTTAGCCATGGTGCGCATACACACGCAAAAAGTGCGCCCAAGCCCGTTCTCGTCCTGGAGGGGGAGTTTGTGGCAAGCGAGTTGAATGGTCGCCCGCTCAATCGCGGCGAGGATGCCCCAAAGGCCACCCTGATCTTTTTGCCCAACGAGGGCGTGAGCGGTTCAACCGGCTGCAACCGATTTAACGGGAAGCTTGTGCGGTCGGGCGCACCAACCACGCGCTTTGGGCCACTCGCACTCACTAAGATAGCCTGTATTGGCCCCGCCAAGAATTTAGAAGTCCAAATGTTGGCTGCCTTGCGCGCCACCAATCAGATCAGCAAGTTTGGCAGCGAAGTGCGCTTACTATCGGCCAATGGTCGCGTGTTGGCACGCCTACAAACCATCAGCGCGCGGCCGGAGAGCGGCCCAAGCCTCTATGGCAAATCTTGGACCTTGGTCAGTTTGAATGGGCAGGCGCTGAACGCACAAAGCCTGCGGCCGCAAGTTACGTTTGAAACCAATCGGATCAGCGGGTCGACCGGATGCAATCAGTTTTCTGGCGTGCACCTGCGCACAGACGGAAAATCGCGCTTCATGAATATGATGCAGACCGAGCGGGCGTGCTTGGCTGCCATTGGTGACCCGATGGCCACCGAAGCGGCCTTTATGGCGGCCCTCAGCCAAGCCGATCAGATCAGTTTGACCGGCACCCAGCTCATCCTCAAATCCAGCGGGTCGCCTGACGTGCTGATCTTTGAAGCCAGCAACTAGCTAGACATGCCAAGGCGGAACTCGTCCGCCAAACTTTTTGACCATAAAATCGGTGAATACTTCCAAGCGCTTAGGCTTGCCTCTCCCGGGCGGGCTTAAGAGGTGGAGCGTCAATTCTGGTGAGCGAAAGTCTTCCAGCGCCCGCTCTAGCTTACCCGCACGTAGATCTTCACAGACCAAAAAGTCCGGTAGGTAAGCCACGCCAAGGCCTTCTCGCAGGGCTGGCATTTCAATCTCGCCACCATTGATGGTGATGGGGCCTTGCACCCTCACCCGCAGATCATTGCCGTCGGCATCAACATAGCGCCAGAGGGAGTGGTTGGGGGTGTTGGTGTAGCGAAAGCAGCAATGCAGCGCGAGGTCCTCTGGCCGACGCGGCTTGCCACGCGCTTGCCAATAGGCGGGGGCTGCCACCGTCAAAAGCCTAACCGGCGCTAGCTTGCGCGCCAACAAGCTGGAATCTGGCATGGTGCCGATGCGGATCGCCACGTCGAAATTATCTGCCACCATATCGACCGTGCGCTCATCCACACCAAACTCGAGGCTGATTTCAGGATAAGCGCGGATAAATTCAGGCAAAAGATCTGCCAGCCAAAGGCGCGCAAATGCCTGTGGTGCGGCGATTTTCAGGTTGCCACGCGGCACTTCTCGGCTCTCACGAGCCTCATCGGCAAGGGCGTCAGCCTCTTCCATGATGCGGCGCGCGCGGGCATAGGCGCGCTGGCCAGCATCTGTGAGCGAAAACAGGCGTGTCGTGCGCGCAAACAGCAAGACGCCCAGCTTTTGCTCAAGCTCCGCAATCTGCTTTGACACCGTGGCTTTTGATAAGTTCAAGTCGCGCGCCGCAGCGGTTACGCTCGAACGCTCTGCGACTTTGGCAAAAGTCGTCAGTAAATCCAGATCAAGGCTCATTCACGCCACCATTCACTGATACAAATACCGAAACAATCGGTTTCATTTTTTCCTAGTATTCGAACAATCCTCTTTCGTCCATAAGGCGTTTCAACATCTGTCGCATCTTTGACGGCGGATTTAGAAAAGGTCTACTCCCATGACGAAAATCGCAATTGTCTATCATTCCGGTTATGGCCACACGGCTGTGGTTGCAGAACATGTCGCAAAAGGTGTGACCGAGGCTGGTGGCGAAGCCGTGTTTTTGAAGATTGAGTCTGCCACACAGGACTTCAGCGCGCTCTTGGAAGAAGCAACCACGGCAGATGCCATCATCTTTGGCGCGCCAACCTATATGGGCGATATCTCCGCGCCCTTGAAAGCTTTTTTTGAGGCGAGCTCCAAAGTCTGGTTCACCTTGGGCTGGAAAGACAAAGTCGCCGGTGGTTTCACCAATTCCTTGAGCTTCGCCGGCGATAAGGGAAACTCCCTAAACTCCATCCTGACCTTGGCCATGCAGCAGGGCATGATCTGGGTCGGCACAGGTCTGGCCCCTGGCGCACATAGCAATAGCGATGCAGCACCTGACGTGGTCAATCGTTTAGGTTATTATGTTGGGGTTGCCACCCAATCTGACAATGCGGCACCCGACATTACCCCGCCCCCCGGCGACCGCGAATTTGCCCGCCTCTATGGCGTCCGCATCACGGAAATCACGAAGAAAATGAAAGGTTAAGCGATGATTGAGAAACGCGAATTCAACAGTCTGGGTCGCTTTAAAAATAGCTGGCTCAACGCCCGCCACCATTTCTCCTTCGGCCAATATCATGACCCAAAGCGGACCCAATGGGGCACGATCCGGGTTTGGAACGATGACGAGATTGCCCCCGGCACTGGCTTTGATCCCCATGGCCATGCCGACATGGAAATCATCACCTATGTGCGTGAAGGTGCGATCACCCACAAGGACAGCCTAGGCAATGTCGGCCGCACAGAGGCTGGCGATGTACAGGTCATGAGTGCAGGAACCGGCATCACGCACGCTGAATACAACATGGAAGATGAGAAAACCACGCTCTACCAAATCTGGATCTTGCCAGAAACGGGTGGCGTAGCTCCATCCTGGGGAGCAGCAAAATTCCCTAAAGGTGATCGGTCGGGTCAATTTGTGACCTTGGCGTCGGGCTTTCAAGAAGATGAAGGCGCTTTGCCGATCCGCCAACAGGCCCGTGTCTTAGGTGCAACTTTGAAGGCGGGTGAAAGCGTCACCTATGATCTTGGCGCTGGCCGTCACGCCTATCTGGCAGCGGCTAAGGGCGTCGTCGAGCTCAATGGAATTGACCTCTATGAGCGCGATGCCGCGGCTATATTGGATGAGCCTCTCTTGACCATTAAAGCGGTTGTTGATGCTGAACTGGTATTGGTCGACGCGCCTTAACACTGCATTGAGGCTAACATGCGAGTCTGGCCGTTCTTCGAAAGCAGGACGGCCAGAATGTTGTTTAGCAAACATCCCTCTCCAAAGCGTACGCGCCGCGGTGTTGGCCATGAACCAAGCCCACGCCCTAGTGGACCGAGGCCGAATGGGCCTGACACGCCGTTGATGGAACCTTCTGCCTTAACCCGTGCCTTGCGGCACGCGGCATGGCGAGATCCTCGGGCTGAGCGCAAGAAATTCACCGAAGTTTACGCCGCAGTTCGCACCTTGGAACGCACTGCCGCTTACGTCGATCAGGCTTTGGAGCGCTTGGCCGAGGTCGCGGAAGCGCTGCGGATTGGCCAAACAACAGAGCACGATTTGATGCGTGGCTTGCAAGCCGCCCGCATTGAGGAATTGCTCGATAGTCTTGATCGCCTGTCAAAAATGGCCGCAGAGGGTGGATTGAACTTGCTCAATAGCGAGTCAGGCAGTCTTTATCTCGATTTTGGCCATGAGGCTTTTCGCTATGTCCTACCGCCATTTGACCTGCGTCGCGGACCCAAAGGCCTCAACATCCCCCATATGAAGGACGGTTTTGAAAATAGCTCTGAAATCCAGTCTATCAGCCAATCTGTCTCGCTGGCACAAGTACGGGTGGCGCAATTTGCGGCCCGCCTCAGTCATGATGCGGGGATGTTGGTCCGCATGGCAAAAACCTATGAGGCCGACATTTCGGTTGAGGGTGCTGAAAGTCCAAGCCCCGAACGACGCGACTGAGTAACCAGCAGGATCGACTGAACCGATTGGTTGTTTGGCGCGTAAAGAGCTTTGAAAGGTGTTCACCATGCTCAAAGCCCTCCAAAAAGCAGCAGCCCTAACCGCCGTCGCCCTGAGCGTCGCCGGATGTGCCACAACCGCCGCTCCACCAACTGCCAAAGCTCCACAACAGCTTGTGTTGGAAGATTACTTCAAAGGCAAGACTACTGCTTGGGGGGTGTTCCAAGACCGCAACGGCACCCTAATCCGTCAGTTCAAGGTCGATATCGATGGCCAATGGGATGGGTCTGTCCTCACCCTCGATGAGCGCTTTGATTATGCCGATGGCGTGAAAGAGCAGCGCATTTGGAAGATCAAAAAGACCGGCCCCAACAGCTATGAAGGGACAGCGGGCGATGTCCGCGGTGTCGCGCGTGGCCTGATTCAGGGCAATCAATTGTCATGGGTCTATGATGTTGACTTGAAAGTTGGTGAGCGCACTGTGTTGGTGACCTTTGATGACCGGATGTGGCTGCAACCAGATGGCATTTTGATGAATCGGGCAAAAGTGAAAAAGTTCGGGATCGTCTTTGGTGAAGCCACGATCGTGTTTCAACCGGTTAAGCCCTAGATTGAGGAAGCGTGTCGGCAAAAGTTTAATGTTGGGCCTCTTGCCGAAACGTGATTTTACCCTCACTTTAGGCTGGGGTGGGTCTAACAAAAGATCCCGCAAATGGGTTTGACGAAGAGGAGAAAGACATGGTGAAGTTGTTTTCTGCCGCTGCACTGCTCTTGGCGATGACATTTGCTTCAACGGCATCTGCTGATCCGCTTCAAGTCACGGTTACCTATGACGAGAAGGCTCAAAAGAAAATTGAGAAGACCTATGGCGTGCGCGAGAAGGCCGTCATTCAAGACATGGTTGAGCGCAGCTTGCGCGAAAGCCTCAACGATCGGGTCGCCCGGGTGGAAGTGGTTATCCACGATTTGACCGCCAATCGCCCAACCTTCAAAGAATTGGGAGACAAGCCAGGTCTATCGATGCAAAGCTTTGGCATTGGTGGCGCGGATGTGTCGGGTAAGGCTTTTGATGCGACTGGCAATGAGATTGGCCAAGCCAGCTATGATTGGACGGGCGATATCATTTGGGCGGACACGGCTTGGACCTGGTCGGATACAGATCGGACGCTGTCAGTCTTTGCGCGCAAACTGGCTCAGGCGGTTCCGGGCTAAATCACCCTTAAAAGCAGACTCTCGTGGTTGCCAAACAAAAGCGGGACCTAAACGGGTCCCGCTATTTTAATAAGTAACTATTGCCTTCCAACCCAAGTTTATCGTCTTTAGTGTGTCTCGAATTCACACAGTCGAGCCTCTGCAAGTGCCTCGCCCGATGCAGAGGCGGTCCAACTTTGGCACATCGAAACAGCTCAATCCGCCGAAACTGACCGTGCTGACCCAAATAATCACAGAAACGTGAGACATTACCAACAAGAAAGGTCAACGTTCTTTACGCAGGGCTAAGTAGGTTGGGCTATTTTTTGCTAGTGCGATTGAAAGCTTTTTCGAAAGAGAGTCTCGTGATGTCCCAAGTTACCCACGTTTCAATCGCATCCCTTGATGGCATTACTGAAACCGAGGCAGCTCTATTCTGTGCCTTTCGCGAAGCGAACTCCGATCTGGCCAGCCCTTATCTTTCTGTTGACTTCTTGAAGGCGATTGCGCCGCATACACCTGGCAGCATGCTAGCTCGCTTTCATGACGGCGAAGAGATTGTTGGCTTCTTTGCCTATCAAAAGCGGGGGCAAAGCTTGCAACCCGCGGGTGCCCCATTAGCGGACTATCATGCTGCGGTGATGAAGGTGGGCTATGCGCCAGACTGGTCGCGTTTATTGGCCGCCGCGGGGGCAAAGCGCTTAGAGTTTAATGGTCTCATTGGTGCTGATGGTTTGGACCGCGCGCCGATCGTCAAGCATCGCCAGATTGCAGATGTAACAGATGGCTATGAGGCATGGTTTGCAGCCCAAAAGGCGCGTGCGCCGAAGTACTTTAAGAATTTAGGCCGCTGCACTCGCAATGTCGCGAAAGATCTACCCGATGTCACGTTTGAATGGACAGACGTTTCCCCGGCCTTGCTGGACTGGGTCCTTAACTTGAAGGTGGACCAATACAAGCGCTCTGGCATGCATAATGTGTTCAGCTGTGGCTGGACCCGCGACCTGCTTCTAGCGCTCGCAGCGCAGTCGACCGGCAGTGCCAGCTTGCGCGCAGGTGTTTATCGTCGCGGAGACGATCTGGTCGCCGCTGAAATCTGCTTGATGGAGGGGGAGGACCTCCATTTCTGGTTCCCAGCCTATAACCCGGCCTATAGCCGTTACTCCCCAGGGCTGCTTTTGACCTTCGATATCATCCGCCACACCGCCGGCCTTGGGATTAAGATATTTGATTTTGGCAGCGGCGGAGAAGCCTATAAGTCGCCCATGACAATTGACGGCCCGCTTTGCTATGAAGGCCAAGGCGGCCAAGCCTTGGCGCTGCCCCTAAAAAACGACCAGTTGCAACGCGCTTGGTTGAGTGTATGGCGGCGGGCCCATATTGTGCGGGCGTGTGAAGTCTCACTCAAAGGCCAAGTGCTGGCTCTCTTGCGACTGATCGAACGCGCTCAAATCCGTTTTCAGGTGCGCCTAGCTGCGCGTATGCAGGAACCTGCCGCCTAAAAACCAATCTCAAGGGTACACATTTCGCCCAGCGAGGGCCGCGCGACCGATACGCGACGTAGATTGGGTAGGCTAGGTTTCAAACGATCTGCGACCCAAGAGCAAATATTCTCAAGCGTTGGCGTCTCTAGACCTTCGATTTCATTCAAGAAGGAGTGATCGAGGACATTGCGTACTTCGCTGATGGCTTTGGCCAATTCTGCAAAGTCGCGCACCCAATGGTCTTTACCATCTGCCTCATCCTCAACCGACACGTCGAGACGGAAGGAATGGCCATGTAGACGGCGATAGGGATGGCTTTCATCGCCTTGGTGGAGATGATGGGCAGCGTCAAAAGTTACGCTTTTGGTCAAAAGGCAGCGGGTCACGGGATTCCAAGCATTTTATGTGTTTGCAGGCTCAATCGCCATTGTGGATGGGCAAGACAATAGGCGACCGCAGCTTGGGTGTTTTTATCCGTGTGCGGCCCGTCCATCGGTTGGAGAAAATAGTGGTCAAAGGCCAAAGCCTCAAACTGTTCTGGCATGGCCAAAGCTTGGGGGTAGACAAGCTTGAGCTCGTGGCCGCTGTACTGCGCCAATGCAGCGTTGGCTTTGGGGCTGACGCAGATCCAGTCGAGCCCGTCGGGGGCCGCGATTGTGCCATTCGTCTCAACCGCAATCTCAAAGCCTACCTTGTGGAGCGCCGCAATCAAAGGCGCATCGAGCTGCAAAAGGGGTTCGCCGCCAGTGCAGACGACATAGGGGCGGCCCTTATTTAGGTCTGGCCAGAGTAGACCAACCGCCCCAGCCAAAGCTTCTGCCGTCTCAAACTTGCCACCACCTTCGCCATTGGTGCCGACAAAATCTGTGTCGCAGAATTGGCAGACGGCTTCACGACGGTCCTGCTCACGTCCGCTCCAAAGGTTACAGCCCGCAAAGCGCAAGAACACTGCCGGCCGGCCTGCTTGGGCCCCCTCGCCTTGCAAGGTATAAAAACACTCTTTCACCATATAGGTCATGGTGACACGCGCACGCCTTGAACCACTTGACCTTGATGCTGGGCTTGCCAGTGCTGCCAGCCAGCGGCCCGCAGCTCGCACGCGGGACAGATGCCACAGCCGTATCCCCAGTCGTGCCGTATCGAACGGTCACCTGTGTAGCAAGTGTGGGAATGTTCGATGGTCAAATCAACCAAAGCTTGGCCACCCAGAGCAAAGGCGAGGTCCCAAGTCTGCGCTTTGGTCAGATACATGAGGGGCGTTGCCAGCTTAAAAGAGACGTCCATGCCTAGTGACAGGGCTTGCCCCATCGCATCCAAGGTCGCACGACGACAATCTGGATAGCCGGAAAAATCTGTTTCGCACATGCCGCCAACCAGAACACCCAACCCTCGGCGGTAAGCCAACGCGCCGGCAAAGGTCAAAAAGACCAGATTGCGACCAGGCACAAATGTCGTCGGCAAGCCAGAGTCCGCCATCGCGATGGCGGTATCGCGCGTGAGAGCCGTATCCGAAATCTGGCCCAAAAGCCTTAAGTCCAAGACGTGATCATCGCCTAACTTACTTGCCCAGCGCGGCATAGACGCACGGATCGCATCCAAAATTATAGGGCGCTGATCCAATTCCACCCGATGCCGTTGGCCGTAATCAAAGCCAATCGTCTCCACGCGGTCATAGCGCGACAACGCCCATGCCAAACAGGCCGTGGAATCTTGACCGCCTGAAAACAGGACAAGCGCATGTTTGGGCTCAATCACGAGGAAACTTTCAGGCAAGCAAAGCGGGGGGATGGGACCGCTCCATAGCCTATTTTCAGCGAAACCGAAACTGCTTGAGCGCAGAAGGATTATTCAGGCTCTTGGCCCGGCACGAATTATAGTCTCCAGTTACGTAGCCTTACCATCTCCACAATCAGAAGTATTTATTTATTTGATTTATTTGCAATCTTAAGCAAGTATCGCAATGAACTATACAGGTAACAACGGTTTTTTTAACTAAGACACAACACTCCTGAGGTATTGTCGAGCATTCGCTATTCAACCAGTACAAAGAAGTTTAGGTGACACTTGAACAGCATCGCAACTTACGTAAAACTGGACTCGGAGACACTTGAAGCTGTCTTGAACCTCCATGAGCGTTATGCAAACGGAATCGCGGGTGGCAAACGTGCCTCTTTGAAGTTTGTCGACTTTTCTGGGATTGACCTCTCGGGTCGCAATTTAACAGATGCTGAACTGACTGGCTGCGCATTTGAAAACGCCAAATTGATCAAGACGATCTTTGAGCGCGCCGTGCTTTTTGCCTGTGATTTCCGTAAAGCTGACTTGCGCGGAGCTCGCATGGCGAAGGCAGATATGCGCGGCGCCAATCTGCGCGGGGCAGACCTCTCCCATGCCGATTTGACCCAATCCGACTTCCGCGAAGGCGAAGTTGCCGTCGCGGACAAAAAGAATGGCATGATGGTCGTCAAGCACCGGATGCGCCCGGGTGATGCAGAGGGCACCTTGTTTGTTGGTGCGACGCTCGATGGCTCGCAATTCAATGGAGTGCAAGCCAAGGGTGCTGACTTCCAAGACTGCTCAATGAAGGGCGCGAACCTTTCTGGGGCCATTTTGAAGGATTGCAATCTGGCTGGTGCCGATCTGCAAGATGCAGACCTAACTGGGGCAAGACTAGAAGGTGCGCATTTTGAAGACGCTATCCTAACCGGCGTTGCTCTCGGTTATTCCAAGATTGACCCCAAAATGGCTAAGGGCGCCTTGGGCGACCCGAGCGACAGTGCAAAAATTCGCGCCATCCAGTTGGAAAACATGGCCAATGAGCACCAAGCTTGGTGGGAAAGCAATGGCGCAGCGGGTCAGCACGCAAAGTTTGATGGCGAAGATCTTCGCCCTATGGCCGCGATGTTTAAGGGCATGCGCTTGACCGCTATATCGGCGGTCAAGTGTAACGGCGTTGGCGTGCGCTTTCTGGCAACACAGCTGCAAGGGGCCAATTTCTCCGAAGCCGACCTGCGCGGTGCGTGTTTTGCTGGGGCAGACTTGCGCGGGGCAAATTTTACGCGCGCGCGCTTGAAAAAAGCCGATTTCCGCAATGCCAAGCTAAGCCCGCTGCGGATCAGCGCCGACAAGACCAAAGCAACGGACTTTACGGGTGCTGAAATGCGCTACGCCAATTTCGACCAAGCCGATATTCGCGAAGCCCTTTTCTATGATGTCGATATGCTGGGGACGAGCTTCCGCGGCGCTCAAGCGACAGGTGCTAAGCGGGGTAAGTCCCCCTCAGCGGAAGGTGCTACCGCAGCAGCAGGCACGCCCGCAGCCGCCCAAGCCCAGGCAAACGCCGCTTAATTTGTTCAAGTAAAAAGACCCGATGGTGGCGGGAGAGAGACTTGAACTCTCGACCTCACGATTATGAGTCGTGCGCTCTAACCAGCTGAGCTACCCAGCCAACGCATCGGGGAGCCGTCATTTAGTGCGCATCGACTCGCGGGGCAAGCCTTTGGGTCAGTTGGGCCATAAGAGTTTTCCGTTTGGCTTCTGTCCCGACCAAACTTGCCTCTTTCACATGGCCAAAACCACGCACATCGTCTGGCAAATTAGCCAGTTCCACAATCTGGCGATAGGTTGAGGTAGATAGGCTTTGAAGCCAAACTGGCAGGTCTGCCAAATATTGATCGCGGAAGGCGCGCTCCTTTGCCCGCTCATGAGTTGCGCCAAAGATATCAAGCGCTGTGCCGCGCAAAACTTTGCCGTGTTGCAAGATGTTAAAGGCACTTAAAATCCAAGCTCCAAATGCCTGCTTCTTAGGAAGACCGGTTGCTTCATCCTTGACGGCAAGGAATGGAGGGGCCAGCCATATCTTCAAAGACTTCCGGCCACCCAATGTTGCATTTAGGCCTTCCAAATAGGCAGGATCAGCATACAAGCGCGCAACTTCATACTCATCCTTATAGGCCATGACTTTCGCGAGATTGACAGCAACAGCGCGTGTCAGCGCGGTGCCTAGGCTGGCTTCGGTCTCGGCTTTGCGAACTTTGGCCACGGCATCGGCATAAATCTGCGCATAGCTTTGGTTTTGATAGGCCGTCAGATGGGCAATCCGATGCGCAATTAAATCGTCGAGAGATTTTTCAGGGGGCGGCTCACGAACCGGAACCATTTCTTTCAGCCGTGCCGGATCATAGGCCGCCAAGCGGCCCAAATCGAAGGCCAATACATTTTCATCAATCGCCACGCCATTGAGCTTAATCGCCCGATAAAGCCCGCGCAGAGAAACTGGAACCAAGCCACGTTGCCACGCAAAGCCCAACAAGATCATGTTGGAGTAAAGAGCATCATAAAGATATTCTTCGGCCAAGCCTTCGGCGTGGATCACGCCTAACTCTCGCACAGCTTGGCTAAACAAATCGACCTTTGGCTGGCCGCGATAGCCCCGCGTGCGGTTATGAATGAATTCGCTGGTCGGCTGGATGTCAAAATTGGCGACGGCCCGGGTAGTCTCTTTGCAAACAAGATTGAGGCCGTCGAGATTGGTCGCAACAATCAAGTCCCCTGCAATCATCACGTCCGCAGACGCAGGGGGCACGCGGCCAGAACGAATGTCTTGTGGCTGATTGGCAATGCGCACATGGCTCAACACTTGCCCACCCTTCTGGGCCAGACCGGTCATGTCGAGCGTCGAGGATGCTTTGCCGTCAACATGCGCCGCCATACCGACAATGGCGGAGACAGTTGTCACGCCTGTGCCACCCACGCCTGTGAAGACGATAGAGCGTGGACGGTCCAAACTCATAGGTTCGGGCAACGGGATATTGGTGGCGTCAAACGTCGGGCGTGCCCGCTCGCGCTTAGCATTGTGGCTGCCTTCAATTGTCACAAATGAAGGGCAGAATCCGTCGACGCAGCGCGTATCTTGATTGCACGACGACTGGTCAATCTGGCGCTTGGTGCCAAAATCTGTTTCGAGGGGATGGATCGATAAGCAATTGGATTGCTTGGAACAATCCCCACAGCCTTCACAGACGGCGGGGTTGATATAAGCGCGGGTCGAAGTCGCCTTGAGCAGCTTGCGCTTGATCCGGCGACGCTTCTCCGTGGCGCACATTTGGTCGTAGATCAGGACGGTTACGCCTTTGGTTTCCCGCAGACGACGTTGAACGGCGTCTAATTCTGCGCGGGGATAGACCCGGACGGAGGGCTCCAGCACCACATTGGCATAGCGCGTTGGCTCGTCGGCGACGATCACGACTTTCTTGACCCCTTCACCCAGCAATTGCTTCGCAATCTGGGGCGTGGTTTGCCCGCTTTCGGTAGATTGGCCACCAGTCATAGCAACGGCATCATTGTAGAGAAGTTTGTAGGTGACATTTACGTTGCCCGTCACCGCCGCGCGAATGGCCAAAGAGCCAGAGTGGGAATAGGTGCCATCGCCCAAATTAACGAACACATGGTCTTCTTCGGTAAACGGTGCTTGGCCGATCCAACCAATGCCCTCACCGCCCATTTGGCTGGTCATATCTGTATGGCGCTCAGGCATGAAGGTCGCCATATAATGGCAGCCAATCCCGGCCAGCGCGCGCGAGCCTTCAGGCACGACTGTTGAGCTGTTGTGCGGGCAACCAGAACAGAAATGCGGTGTGCGGTGCGCGTCACCTTCCAATGCTTGTGCCCGGTCCTTACTTTCCTGCACCCGGTTCAAATAAGCCAAAGCCTGCTCGCGGTGTGGGCCTTCGGGCACCAAGTCAAATAAAGTCTTCGCTAGCACGGGGATGGAAATCGAAGCGGTGTCTGGCAGCAATGGCGCGCCATCCAAACCCTTTTTACCTATCACACGCGGGCGTTTGCCATCGGGCAGATCATACAAGGCATCGCGGATTTGGGGTTCGATCAAAGCGCGCTTGTGCTCGACCACCAGAAGCGTCTCTAAACCCAAGGCAAAGCCGCGCAAATGATAAGGCTCTAACGGCCAAGGCATGGCAACTTTATAAATGGCAAGCCCAAGTTCAGCGGCCAATTCCGGGCTAATCCCCAGCGCATCCAAGGCCTCGAAGATATCCCGCGTGGCTTGCCCTGTTGCCACCAAACCGATGCGGCGCTTTGGTCCAGCCAAGATTTCCCGGTCAAGGCCATTGGCCCGTACAAAGGCTTGGGCGGCCGGCAGCTTATACTGACGCAAACGTGCCTCTTTCGCCATCGGATCATCCCCGCGACGCAAGCTGAGCCCTTCGGGTGGCATTTCAAAGTCAGTCGGCAAACGGATATCAAAGCGGTGCGCCCCGACATCGATCACCGCGCCTGAATCCATGGTGTCAGCCAAAGCAATCAGGCCGGTCCAAGCGCCTGAAAACCGAGATAGGGCAAAACCATACAGGCCAAAATCCAACACGTCTTGGATCGACGCGGGCGACAAGATCGGCATTTCGGCATCAATGAAGGCAAATTCAGACTGGCTGGGCAATGTGGAGCTTTTGCAAACGTGATCATCGCCTGCAATTGCTAAGGTGCCACCAAACTTCGACGTCCCTGCGAAATTGGCGTGCTTGAAAACATCGCCCGTGCGGTCCACGCCTGGCGCTTTGCCATACCAAATGCCAAACACCCCATCAAAGCGGGCACCGGCAAATTGTCCAAGCTGCTGGCTACCCCAAACAGCGGTTGCGCCCAGATCTTCGTTGAGGCCCGGCCAGAACTCAATGTCATGGGATTTCAAAAGCTTGGAGGCGCGCTCGAGCTGCATGTCATAGCCGCCCAGCGGCGAGCCGCGATAGCCAGAGATAAAGCCAGCGGTGTTCAATCCGGCCTTCACATCGCGTCTTTTTTGGTCCAAAGGAAGCCGTACGAGGGCTTGGATACCGGTTAAAAATGCTCTACCTTCGTCGAGTTCATACTTATCGGTCAAAAGAACTTCGCGGTGGAGCATTTAGTTTGGCCCTCGGGTTTATGGCCACGGCGAACATGGCCTGCTTTTATCCGGGCATCATCTTCTGTTTTCGCGGAAAAAGCTTGCTCTTTTTTTCGTTTTTTGCGAAAGAATGCGCAAGATACATCTTCACTTTGCCAGAATTGAGAAAAATTCGTGTCGGAAGAATTAGACGCCATTGATGTCCGCATCCTCGATCTGGTCCAAGAAGATGCGGCGCTCTCCGTTGCCGAGATTGCCGATAAGGTTGGCCTGTCGTCAAGCCCATGTTGGCGGCGGATTAAGCGACTGGAAGAGATTGGCGTCATCACCAAGCGGGTGACCATACTAGAGCGCGCCGCTTTAGGCCTAGATTTCGAAGTTATGGCCTCAGTAAAGCTGGCCTTGCCAAACCGCGAGAACCTTGAAAAGTTCGAAGCAGCTGTGGCAACTTGGCCAGAAGTCGTCGATTGCGCCACCGTGACCGGGGCCGTCGACTATATGATCCGGGTCGTGACCACTGACATGCACGCCTATGACGGCTTCTTGCGCGACAAATTGTTGGGCCAAGGACTGGTCTCCGATGTGCAGTCGCGCATCGTGATTCGCGTGGCCAAGCGCACGACGTCGGTTCCTTTGGGTCTGAGCCAGTCTAAGCGGCGTTGAGGACGGCAAAACCGCGTTCAAGGTCCGCGATCAAGTCTTCTTGCGCTTCTAGACCAATCGAGTAGCGCATGATTGGCCCGTTTGGATGACGGGCCGGAAATTGTCGTGCGATCTGGACAGTACTGGGCAGAGCCAAGCTTTCAAACCCACCCCATGAAAAGCCCATGGAAAAAATCTGATAGGCTTCGGCCATCGCGTTGACCTTCGAAGCAGCGACTGGCTTGAACACAACTGAGAACAAGCCACCAGCCCCGGTAAAGTCGCGCTGCCAAATCGCGTGGTCGGGGTGGGATGGCAGTGCGGGATGCAGCACTTGGGCGACTTCTGGCCGCCCCTCAAGCCAGCCAGCGATTTCGCGCGCAACCCGATCCTGATGGGCCATACGCAGACCCATGGTGCGCATACCACGCAAGGTCAGCCACGCATCTTCGGCGGATGTGCCGATGCCCAGCATCTGATGCATGGTTTTAAGCTTGGTCAGCCAGTCGGGGCTATTGGTGATTAAAGCACCTGCTAGCACATCGGCATGTCCACCCTGATACTTGGTCAAGGCTTGCATGGAGATATCCACGCCCAGATCAAACGGCTTCAGATAAAGGCCAGCGGTCCAAGTATCGTCGATCAGGGTTGCAACACCGCGCGTCTTTGCGACGGCGGTGATAGCTGGCACATCTTGCACCTCAAACGTCAAGGAGCCCGGGCTTTCAAGGATGATCAGGCAAGTATTTGGCCGGATTAGGCCAGCAATGTCTGCCCCGATGCGCGGGTCATAAATTTCTGTTTCGACGCCATAATTGCCCAGAACTTCGCGGCAAAACCGTCGGGTTGGGCCATAGGAAGAATCCGTCAGCAGCACATGGTCGCCGGCCTTGGTCGCCGCCATCAGGGCCAGGGTCAGCGCTTGCAAACCCGAAGGGGCAAGCACAGTGCCGATGCCGCCAGAAATCTCAGTCAGCGCTTCGCACAAGCGATCCTGCGTTGATAAGCCCTCGAGCCCATAGCCCTTTATGTCACTTAAAGGGCCTGCATGATAAAGGTCTTTGGCTTGATCAAACAGGATCGTCGAGCCGCGCTGGATCGGTGGATTGATCGCCCGCTCGTGCGAAAACGGATCGCGGCCGACTTGCACCAGCCGGGTCGCAGCCGAAAGGCCCTCGGCGCTGCCCTCCTTTGACTTCTTGCTCATCCAGCAGCCTCAGTCACGATTGGCGAGGCAGGGTCAGCGGCCCATTCGCTCCACGCCCCGTCATAAACAGGCACATCCCACAGACCCAGTCGCGCTAAAGCCAAAGCAATGACACAGGCGGTAACCCCAGAGCCGCACGTCGTCACCAAGCGCTTGCTTAAGTCGACGCCCGCAGCCTTGAAGACTTCCACCAAGTCAGCCGGGTCCTTCATCGTATTGTCTGGCTTTAACAGGGTCGAGAAAGGCACATTGAAGGCACCCGGCATATGGCCGCTGGGTAGGTTCGCGCGCGGCTCAGGTGCTGTGCCAGCGAAGCGACCTGCTGTCCGGGCATCGAGAATTTGCGCGACCCCAGATTGGACCTTCGCCAAGACTTGGCCTTTATCGCGGATCAAATCGGCACGGCGGCGCACGGTAAAGTGCCGCTCGCGCGCGATGGGCGGCATATCTTCGGTCGCACGATTCTCAGCCTGCCATTTCGGTAATCCACCATCAAGAACCACAACATCATCATGGCCCATATGGCGAAACATCCACCACACCCGGGCAGCGGAGAACACACCCGTGCTGTCATAAATGACCAAACGTAGGCCGTCACCGAGACCCAGCTTCTTCACCCGGCTGGCGAATTTTTCAGGGCTGGGCATCATATGGGGAAACGGGCTGGCGGTGTCAGAAATCTCATCAATATCAAAGAAGACTGCGCCTGGAATATGGGACACATTATACTCTTCCTTGGCATTGCGCTCAGCCGCTGGCATATGCCACGACGCATCAATGATGCGTACGTCCGGTGCGTCAAGCTTGTCGGCTAGCCATTGCGTAGAAACTAACGGATCATCAGGATTGGCCCAGCCTGCCATTGTCTTATCCTCAACCAGTTTATTGCGCTGTACGCCCAAGGCGTGCGACACAGGGTTTTTTCAGTTCTTATGATCCACTAAAGGGATTTCAGCGTAAGTTGCAAAGAATATCTCATAAACCAGCGGCACAACAAAACACATGAACAACGAATTCCAGGCCCACTCGATTGAAATGGACCAGCGCTATCAAGCGCTCATGCTCGACTATGCGGCGGGAAGCTTGCCGCGTGGGCCTGCTTTGGTGGTTTCGGCGCACTTGGCCCTACAACCTCAAGCGCGCGAGTTCACGCGCACTTTTGATGCGGCTGGCGGTATGTTGTTGGACGCGATTGAACCGGTGGACATTGCCCAGCCTGCTTGGTTGGCAGCCGAAGTTGGCCAAGACTATTCAAACCATGCTTTGCGTGAGAATGATGATATGACTCATGTCTTGTCCTCACTCGACCAAGGTCGCTGGCGTCGCAATTTGGCTGGCATGTTGATGATGCCCTTGCCGGGCAGTGACGCTGAATTGCTGAAGCTAGAAGCAGGTCGCAAGGTTCCAGAACATGGGCACGCAGGGCTTGAGGTCACGCTTGTCCTTTCGGGCGCTCTGGACGATGGCAACCAAGTCTACCGTCGCGGAGACTTGTTAGTACATGACGAAGATAGCGAGCATCAGCCTGGTGCCGCCAAGGGCGGTGATTGCATTTGCCTGATCGCACAAACCGGCCCAATCCGCTTGAAGGGAACCTTGGGCTGGCTGATTAACCGTTTTAACTAATTTTTGCCCGATACTCTCCCTTACTTTCATAGAAAGAGGCTTTGCGATGTCTGTCTACAGCACCTTCCTCACAGGTCTTCGAGCGTCCGCCATTGCGCTGGTTGGCACCGTCCTCGTGTCGAGCCCTGCTTCCGCGACCACACCAGGCAGGACTGAGTTTGAAATCCTGATGAACGGCAAGCCTGTGGGGCGTCACAGTGTGACGGTCTTTAAATCTGCCGATGTCACCAATGTTCGCATTGCAATCGATATGTCAGGAAAAATTGGCCCGATCGGCTTCACCTATCGCCACCGGTGTGAAGAATCTTGGCGCGGGACTCAACTCACCAGCTTGAACTGCACGGACAAAGAAAATCGGTCAAACAAGTCTGTCGCGGCGAATTTGCGCGGCCCAGACCTAGTCGTCGACGGGACCGGTTACAAAGGTAGCGCGCCTGCGAGCCTACTGCCATCTAGCTGGTGGCGTTTCAGCACCATCAATCAGACCCGCCTGCTCGATAGCCGAGATGGCAAGCTAACCCGCGTCAATGTGAACCGGGTTGGCGAAGAAGTGCTGCAAATTGGTGGCAGCCCAGTTAAGGCCAACCACTACCGGGTGCGCGGTGCCGTCAATACGGACCTGTGGTACGATGGGACGGGGCGCTGGGTGCGCACAGCGTTCAAAATTGCAGGCCAAAGCTTCGATTATCGCAAAGTGACTACCCTTACCGGATCGCCTCGCGAGTAGGGCTAATGACCATTCGCACCTCGGTTGACCGCAATCTCGGCCCGGATGCGAGACTGCTCGGTTGCATCAATCGGGAAGCCACGCATCAATATGATCGAGATAAGTTTCAGCCCAATTGGAATGGCGCAATAAAGCACGACAAGGCTGTTTAGCGCCAACTCGGTTTGGCTGCCGCCCTGGGTGTTGAAACCGACCAAACCCAAAATTCCAAAGGCCGCACCCGCCGCAACGGCTAAGGCCAGCTTGGTCGCCACACTCCAAAGTGCAAAGTAAAGGCCTGTTCGGGGGGCTTGGCCCGTTTTAAGCTCATCGAGGTCAACGACGTCGGCCTGCATGGCCGCTGGCAATACGATGTCGGCCCCCAAAGCAAGCCCAGAGCCGACGCATACGATTAGAAACAAGATCCAATCCTTTGGCCCAGTAACGCCCAGCGCTAAAGCAAAAATCAGACACGCCCAGACCATCGCCCAACGCCAGACGCGGTCCTTGCCAAATCGCCCGCCGAGCCAAGCCCAAAAAGGCGCAGAGATTAGCCCTGCGAGAAAATAGGTCCCCAATAACGCACCTTGCAGGTCTGGGCGGCCCAAGCGTTCAGACACGAAATAAAGAAACAAAGTGGCCGGCAGCCCATTGGCAATGCCATTGATGACATAGGCGACAACCAAGCGCCGAAACGGCTCATTTGCCGCGCAATCCTTCAGCCCCTCTTTCAAACTCGCTGCAGGTTTTGCGGTCAAAGGGGGGTCTGGGACCAGAAGCACACAAATGCCGCATGCCAATGGTGTTGTGATCGCGGCAAACAGCCCCAGCATCGCCAAAGCTTCACGCAATGGGCCACCGTTTGAGACAATCGCCACAAGGCCTACCGCCCCGATCACCCCTAAAACCGTGGCAATCTCGCGCCAAGCCGTCACCACAATCCGCTCGCGATAATCTGGGCTAAGCTCGGCGCCCCACGCATTCAGGGGCAGGGTGATGGCGGCCCAAGAGATGGAAACCAGCAGCGTCCAAAGCGCAAAATAGGCCGCCCCTGCTCCATCAGGCGGCGTCATAATCATATAGGCCGACCAAGCCGCCAGTGGGCTTGCCAGAAGGACCCAAGGCCTGCGCCGCCCGAAGCGGCCACCGGTTTGGTCCGACAGGCGGCCCGCCGCCAAATCGCTTGCCGCATCCAATACACGCACAATCAACAGGATAAGGCCAATCATGCCCGCCCCAATGCCAACTTCCTTGGCATAAAAGGTCGGTGCAAACATGTAAAAGGGCTGGCCCAACGCGGCGATGGGCACCGCTGGCACCGCATAGGCAAACAACCGCATCGGCGAGAGCTTTATGGCAGTGCTGGTACGCGATGGATCAGTCATTCGGTTAACATGGTGCCTGCAACCCAAGCTGCCAAGCCGCTAGACAGCGGTGAATTTCGCTCGTAAATGTGTGAAATTCGCACACATTGAGCGCCAATGTGTAAGATTAACACAAATCGGATGTCAAAATGCCCTCTCAAGGTCGGAAATTCATCGTCATAGGCGGCGCAGGCCTCGTCGGCGGCGCAGTTGCGCGACACCTGGCAAATGATGGTAGCGCACAAGTGATCATTTGCGACCAATTAGGCTCTAGTGCTTCAGGCAAATGGACCAATCTGCCTGCGAAACTGGCGGATCTTTGGACCCCAGACGATCTGATGGACCATCTCGACCGGGCTTGGCGTGAAGTCGCAGGCGTTTTGTGCTTTGCCGATGCGGGCCATAGCGCGGGCGATGTGGATGCCTTGTTTGAGACTTCTTACCATCTGCCGCGCCGCGTCTGGGACTATGCGGTTGCTAAACAGCGCGCGATCTATTGGGCATCCTCCATGCAGGTTTATGGCGACGCAACGCCGGACCTTTCCAGGGACCCGAATGTGATTGCTGGCTTCCAGCCCAAAACAGCCTTTGGCCGCGCCAAGCAAGCGTTTGACTATTTTGCCGCGAGCCAAGGCACGGGCCCAGACGCCGCGCCAATTGCCACAGGCTTCCGCTTGGCTTCCATCTATGGTCGCGGCGAAGGGCACAAGGGCGCGCTCGCCAGTCTGCCACACCGCGCCCTTGACCATGCACAGGCGGACCGGCCTTTGACCGTCTGGGAAGCCAGTCGGGATTGGGTGCATGTTGAAGATGCAGCCAATGTGATCGCCCAGATGGTGCTGCAAGGTCATGCAGGCTTCTTCGACGTCGGCAGTGGGTCTTTGACCTCGGCTACCGCCATAGCCAAAGCCAGCGAAGCGGCGACAGGCAAGGCCTTAGCCATTGAAACACGCTCGGCACCTGCCGATGTCTGCGTCGATCAAACTGCGGCCGCCGATCTCTCTGCCCTTGAAAAGCTGGGCCTTACGTACACATTCCGAACGATGGAAGCCGGACTATCCCCACTGTGAGCGCGCCTGACGCCATCACCCATGCCGCCCGTCTCTTGCAGGCACGCTATGGCGAAGATGGTGCTGTGATTGCGGTTATGCGCGCGGCAGAGGCCGCAGCCATGGGCGACTTGGAGATGGCGGATCATTGGGAAGCGGTGGCAGCCTTGATTGATGAACCAGATGCCACAGCACCGGATGCCTTAAACTAGCCCCCGCCCCGCGCAGTCACCCCACAAAGCAGTTGCGCAAAAGGCCCGATGATTTAGAAGGCCTGTGACTTGTCCGTCAGGGCCATTTGGCCCTGCCGCGCCAACCACACACCCGGGGACCTTTATGACCACTTTTGACCGTGACGCCTTTATCGCTGGCCTGCCTAAGGCAGAGCTTCACTTGCATTTGGAAGGCTCACTGGAACCCGAACTGATGTTTGCTTTGGCCCAGCGCAACAAGATCGCGATCCCGTACAACAGCGTCGAAGAGGTCCGCGCCGCTTACAGCTTCTCCAATCTGCAAGATTTTCTCGATATCTATTATCAAGGCGCGGGCGTGCTGCAGGTGGAGCAAGACTTTTACGACCTGACCATGGCTTATCTGACGCGCGTTGCCGCCGATGCTTGCCGCCATGTGGAAGTCTTCTTCGACCCCCAAACCCACACCGATCGCGGGATTGAGATGGGGGTGGTTATTGGCGGTATTGCGCGGGCGCTGGCCGATGGCGAGACCCAATTGGGCGTGACTTCAAAACTTATTCTCTGCTTTCTGCGCCACTTGGACGAAGACGCAGCGTTTGCCACCTTAGAAGCGGCAGAGCCCTATCTGGCCCATGTTTTTGGCGTCGGCCTCGATTCCAGTGAAGTCGGGCACCCACCGTCAAAGTTTGCGCGCGTCTTTGAAGCGGCGCGTGCCAAGGGCCTCCATTTGTTTGCCCATGCCGGGGAAGAAGGCCCACCAGCCTATGTCTGGGAAGCCTTGGACCTCCTCAAAATCGACCGCATTGACCATGGCAATCGCGCACTAGAGGATGAAGCCTTGGTGGCGCGCATCGCGCAAGATGGCCTGACTTTGACCGTCTGCCCACTGTCGAACCTATCCTTGTGCGTGGTGCACGACCTGACCCAGCACCCTCTGCGCACGATGTTGGAACAAGGCCTCAAAGCCACGATCAACTCTGACGATCCGGCCTATTTTGGCGGCTACCTCAACGCTAATTGGCATGCCATCGCCAAGGCGCTGGACTTGGGCAAGGCCGAATTGGTTACCCTAGCCCACAACAGCTTCACCGGCAGCTATTTGACCGCTGGCGAGAAGCAGGCCCATGCTGATGCTATTGAGGCTTGGGCGGCCCGCTTCTAGCCTCGGCCGCAATTGCCACCTTGGATTTGCAGGGCGTGGCGGGGCAAGCCCTTGTGCTTCGCTTTGCGCGGCCTTGGGAATTTGAAGCTGAGCGGCGTGTTGATCAAATCTGGCAAATGCAGATTGTGGTAAAGCCAGGATCTTAAAAAGGCGGGCACCCACCCTACCAACAAAAAAGGGGTCCAACTGGACCCCTTTCTTCCTGATAGGAGAGATATCAATGTCGTCGTCGCAAATTCTCAAGTTCTTCCTTCAGCTTGAGTTTCTGTCGTTTTAGAGCGGCAATCTGTGCGTCACTTGAGGCTAGGCTTTTCATTTCGTTTTGGATCGCTAAATCAAGCTTTGCGTGTTTATCGGACAGTTCACGGATATGCGCTTCAATCGCCATGTGGCGGCCTCCTTTGCGTTCAGAGACCTGTAGGGAAACACGTGATAGGGGAATCGCCAAGTACTTTTTTGTCGCATACCAAACAAGGTTTATCACGATCATGTCAAAGCGCTTGATAATAGGGATAAGTGGGGCTTCGGGCGCTGTGTATGGCGTCCGCGCTTTGGACATGCTGGCCGAACTTGGGGTCGAAACACACCTTGTACTGACCAAAGCGGCTGAACTGACACTCGCGTCAGAAGGCTTGCCCAACTCCACCGCTTTGAAGAGTCGCGCCTCCTATTTGCACAAGATCGCCGATGTGGGGGCTTCGATCGCGTCGGGCTCGTTTAAGACAGACGGCATGCTCATAGCGCCCTGTTCGGTTCGTACCATGGGCGAGATTGCCACCGGCGTGACCTCAAATCTGTTGACGCGGGCAGCCGATGTTCAACTAAAGGAACGTCGGCGCGTCGTCTTGATGCTGCGCGAGACGCCCTATCACTTGGGCCATATTCGCACGATGGCAGCCGTCACGGAAATGGGCGGAATCATCTTTCCGCCTGTGCCTGCTTTCTATGCCCAATTGGAAACCCTTGATGCCGTTGTCACCCAATCGGTTGGCCGCGCCCTCGATTTGCTTGGATTTGAGGTCAAAGGCATCAAGCGTTGGGGGGAAGATGTCGGGCCCGTCTAAGCACGATCCACGCCTCACCATCTGGGACTTTGCGCTGGCCTTTTACGCCCAAGAAGGGGTTGAAGCAGATTGCCTGACAGCGCAGGACCACTATGGGCTGGATGTGACTTATCTGATCTTTGCGCTGTATCGGGCCCGCCTTGGTCTAGGCTTTGACGCCGCAGAAACGCAACACTTAGCCCAAAAGCTAACGCGCCAATTGGTGACGCCCGTGCGCCAGCGCCGACGGGCCTTGAAGGCGGAGCCGCAGAGTGAAGCCCCCGCTTTGGTTGCCGAAACCCGGGTTCAACTATTGGCTGCTGAATTAGCCTGCGAACGAACGATTTTGCAGATTTTGCATTTAAGCGAAATTAAGGGGCAGCCCCTAAGTGGATATGACGGCCTGATTCAAGGCGTCCGCGCCGCCCACGTCCCTCTTGACGCGGCGCTAGACGCACTGTTGAAGCGCCTCGCCCATGCTGGGCAATCGGTTTGATAACTTGGCACGCGCTCAGAATGAGGAAGCCTAATGGCAAGCGACTGGACATCCCCTTCAGAAAATGCCGATGCAGAACGTTTCGAGGCCAAAATTTATGCCCTGCGTGAGGAACACCGCGCCCTAGATGGTGCGATCCAGGCTCTGCAAGAAACCGCGCCCTATGACCAAATTGGCATCATGCGCCTGAAACGCCGCAAACTGGCCCTAAAGGACGAAATCGCGCATTGGGAAGACCAATTGACGCCGGATATCATTGCTTGAGTCAACCAAACATCAGTTAAGCGCAAAGACGACCGAAATGTTGATATCTTTGCGACATTGTTCCAAGGTTGCAGGCTGAACCTCATAGCGCCATGTATTCAAAGCCTTTAGAACTTGTTCCGAGAAGCCTTGCTCGGGAACGACGCCAAGAATACGTGGATTCTCGGTACGCCCGTCGGCGGTAACGTCGACTCGCGCAAAAACACCACCGATGTGGATCCAACTCTTTGAAGCGGGAAGTGGCCGGATCGCGTCGCCGCCGATGCGCCGGGGCATTTGCTGGTCTACGCATTCAGGCTTTCTGTCATAAATTAGCTTTTGCTCGTCATCGGTCAAATAACGTGGCGAGCGCCGATCATTCCGCAAGCGACTACCTGTTTGATTGTCGCGTGCGCCAGCGCTGCGGGCAACAGAGTCCATAACAAGACCCCAAGCTTGCAGCTTGCCCCAGTCAGCATCATCGGGCCGGCGCATTTTGCCATAGGCAAGCTGGGCCTCTAAAACATCAGACTGGCCATCAAAGGATTCGCCCAACCGCATGCGCGAAATGCCTTTAACCAACAATGCCATTGGCCGCCTGCGCGTGTCACTTGGATTTATCCGTGCCAATTCACTGAGGCTGATGGTCGCCGCCTCATTAGCCTGAGCGGATCGGTTACTCAAAACCAGCGAATAAGATGCTGCAATCAAGGCATCAACAATCAATATATCGCCCCAACTTCCTTGAACTGCCTTGGCGGCCTTGACCAACTCTTCTGACTTTTTGGCCTGCTCATCAGCGCTGACTGCAAAAAAATCACTATACGCCAATAGAAATGCTGCTTCCTCAGGCCGATAGGCTTGTTGCGCGACAGGGGCGAGGGTGATGGCCCGCTTAGCAGGCTCTATGCCCTTCTTGGGTTGATTGTTCAAAGCTGCGGTCCAAGCGGCATTATAGGCCAAGCCAGCGGTGTTGGGATTGCTGGCACCCCACTTTATTTCCGCCGCTTGCCAAGCTTCTTGGGCAAAGTTGGTCGCTTCGACCAACTTACCGGCCTTAATGGCTGTCTCATAAGCCCGGTAAGCTGCGACAGGGTCTACATTTGGTGCAGGGGCTGGTGGATCGGCCAAAGCTGGTGCGCAGGCAAAGGTCGTCAAAGCAACTCCCAAAAGCATTGTCTTAAACCGCATCAAAAATCCCCTTCCATGCGAAATGGCCAAGCCGCCTCAATTCATCGCGAAAACAACCGTAATATTGTAATCCTTTAGGCATGTCGAAGGCACATTGGCTGGGAGATCGAACTGCCAAGTTGAAATCCCTTTGAGGGTCGCCTCGGCATAAGAAGAGTCAGGAACGGCACCAATGACGCGCGGACGGATAACCCTGCCATCGGGCGCAAGATCCGTCAGGACCTGCACGCCGCCTAAGTTCATACTAAAGTAGCCAACTTGCATCGGTTCAATGTCGCGCCCGACCTTTTTCCGCTTGAACTTTGTGAAGCCCGCACACTCTGGCTTTGGGGTCATGACTTTAGCCAGTTCTTCTTCTGTCATATCTCGGGGTTCAGAACGGCTCCATTTAATCCGGCTTGCCGTACCTTGATTTGACGAGTTGGTGGTCTGAATCATGCCATTCACGACCATTTGCCAAGCACTCAAGGCACCCCATGTTGGATCATCGGGCTGACGCATGGGTCCATAGGTGACCCTAGCCGTCAGGATATCCTCATACGCTACAAGCAATTTGTTTTGATCGGACAATTTAGAGACGGCCCGTGCCAAATTGACCAGTGCCAAGCGGTCAACATCCTTCGGATTTAAACGCTGAACTTCTGCCGCGCTTCGCTCTGCGAGTTTCGCACCAAGGCTTGACCTGCCGGTCACCGAATAGTGGATCGACGCTCGAAACAACGCGTCGGCTACCATCATATCCCCCCAAGCGCCTTCGACAGCTTGAGCTGCGACGTCGATGGCTTGCGCTTTCTTGGGCAATTGACGTGTCGTCGCAGCCTCAAACTCAGCAAATGCCAAGAGAAACTGCGCTTCCGAGGCCTTGTAAGCTTTAGCCCCCACCTCGGCGAGTTCGACAGCCCGCTTTGCAGGCTCCAGCCCTTCCGGCGCCTTTCCGATCAAGGCTAGCGACCAAGCTGCGTTAAAGGCAAGCCCGGCCGTATTGGCATTTGTGGGGCCCCAAGTGGTCTCCGCATTTTTCCACGCCACTTGGGCATGAGCGGCCGCATCGGTCAAATTGCCCTCGGCCACGGCCTGATCATAAGCGCGGTAAGCAATCATGGGATCGGTGGAGGTTGGATTAGTTGAGTCAGCGAAAGCAGGCCCAACGCTGAAAGCTAAGCAAGTTATGCCAATCGCAAAGTTCTTTAATCGCGAAACCATAGAAACGCTCCTAACACGGGCTCAAAGTCGCCCAACAACGCTAAAATCGCTTGCAGCTTAAGTGCGATTTTCCGACATCGCAACTTGTTTTTGAGATGGAGTTTTAGGAGAAAACTTGACCAGCAGAGATCGGATTTCCACGCAGGAAATCTGTCGCGTCTAAAGCGCCTTTGCCCTCGCGCTGGACCTTCAAAAGACGCAACGCACCTTGTCCGCACGCGATGAGGAGGCGGTCGTCCAGCGCAGTCCCCGGTGCACCCTCACCTGCTTCGACCTGGCACAAGAGGATCTTCGCCCGTGCGCCATCGGGCAAAAGGCACCAAGCGCCAGGAAAGGGTGAAAAGGCGCGAATGGCGCGGTCGAGAACGTCGGCGGGCTTTGTCCAATCAATCTTGGTCTCAGCCCGGTCGATCTTAGCCGCATAGGTGATGCCGCCTTCAGCTTGGGGCACACAGGGCAATGCGCCTGCCGCAATCTGTGGCAAGGCCTCAACCATCAAAGCCGCCCCGAGGCTTGCGAGGCGGTCATGCAGGGTGCCTGTGGTGTCCAGCGCGCTGATTGGCGTGCCGGCGGTGGCATAGATGCCGCCTGTATCAAGGCCGACCTCCATCGCCATGACTTGTACGCCCGTCTCAACGTCGCCGGCCTCAATGGCCCGCTGCATCGGTGCTGCCCCGCGCCAGCGCGGCAGAAGGGAGCCATGTAGATTGAAGCAGCCCAATCGAGTCGCATCTAGGACTGCTTTGGGGAGGATTAAACCGTAAGCAACCACAATGGCCGCGTCGGCCTCCACAGCGGCAAACTCCGCTTGCGCTTCGCCGCCCTTCAAGTTCGTAGGGGTGCGCACGTCGATACCGCGCGCTTGCGCCCAAGCATGCACCGCCGTCGGGCGCAGCGCTTTACCGCGCCCGGCGGGCTTAGGCGGTTGAGAATAAACACAGGCGATCTCGTGACCTGCTTCTACTAAGGCAGCCAAGGTCGGCACCGCGAAATCGGGGGAGCCCATGAAGATCAGGCGAAGGGGCGAAGCAGTGGTCACGTCGGGCTCACGCAGCCCGCTTGATCTTCTTCACTTTGGCCAAGGCGCGATCCCGGCGCAGGCGCGAGAGATGATCGATGAACAAAATGCCTTCCAAATGGTCCATCTCATGCTGGATGCAGGTCGCGAACACACCTTCGGCATCTTCTTCAACCAGCTCATTCTCGCGGTTGAGATAGCGCAAGCGCACTTTGGCTGGACGCTCCAGCTCATCATAATATTCGGGGACGGACAGACACCCCTCTTCATAGGGGGCCAATTCGTCGCTGCGCCAAATGATTTCAGGGTTCACAAAGAAGCGCGGTGCCCGATGGTCTGGCGCATCAGCCTTGCCCCATTCAAGGTCCATCACGATCACACGGACGGGCTCGCCAATCTGAACAGCGGCCAAACCAATGCCCTTGGCTTCATACATGCTTTCCAGCATCTCATCCATCAAAGCGCGAATGGCATCATCCACCGCCGCAACCGGGGTAGAGATTTGCTTCAGAATAGGGTTCGGAACGGTGAGAATAGGGCGTGCGGTCATGAGGCTTAGGTATGAGCGCAAAGCCAAAAGGTCAAGTAAACGGGGTGTGAGGGGTGGGGAATGCGCAATTCAAGCCCCTCTCCCTCTGGGAGAGGGGTTGGGGGTGAGGGCTTTCGCTCACCTTAGCTTGGAACCGGTGGAGGAGCTCTTAATCCTGTTTGCTCCAGTGCGTCCTTGCGCAAAGACCCCCTCACCCCCGACCCCTCTCCCCGGTGGGGCGAGGGGAGAGTGCCGATGCACTCAGAACGCCTTTACCGCAGGCCCTGCCTCCGCAAAGGCCGCCACCACCCCCTAATCCACTGCGTGCAAGGCCTCACCAATGGTATCGACCAGCCGGTCAATATGGCTTTCTTCAATGATCAGCGGCGGTGAAAGGGCAATGATGTCACCGGTGACGCGGATCAGGGCACCGGCTTCATAGGCCTTGATAAACACATCATAGCCGCGCGCTCCCACCACGCCATCACGCGGCGCGAGCTCAATTCCGCCGATCAGTCCCAGATTACGGATATCAATGACATGGGGTGCGCCTTTGAGTTCATGCAAGCGCTTCTGCCAATAAGGCGCGATCTCTGCGGCACGTGTCATCAGGCCTTCGCGCTCCATGATATCCATCGTCGCAAGCCCTGCGGCACAGGCGGCTGGATGGCCAGAGCAGGTATAGCCATGGAACAGCTCAATCATGTTCTCAGGGCCCGTCATATAGGCATCATGGACTTCGCGGCGGGCAAATACCGCCCCCATGGGCAAAGCGCCATTATTGATGCCCTTGGCGGTACAAATCAGGTCTGGCCGTACGTTCAAGGCTTGGGTGGCAAACGCCTTGCCCAAGCGGCCATAGCCGGTGATGACTTCATCAAAGATCAAAAGACAGCCGACGCGGTCACAGGCCGCGCGCAATTCTTCCAGATAACCTACAGGCGGGATCAAGACCCCGGTCGACCCTGCCACGGGCTCAACAATCACCGCAGCAATGGTTTCAGGGCCGTGCAATGCTGCAATCCGGTCCAATTCCTTGGCCAGATGCGCGCCTTGGGGCGGTTGCCCTTGGGCGAAGACATTCTCCGCCAAGCCATGTGTATGGGGCAGATGGTCAACGCCCGGCAGGCCCGGGCCGAAGACGCGGCGATTGGTGACAATGCCACCGACCGAAATGCCGCCAAAATTCGTCCCATGATAACCGCGCTCGCGCCCGATCAAACGCGTGCGGCGGTGGTCCCCGCGTGCATAATGATAGCCCAAGGCAATCTTCAGCGCTGTCTCGACACTTTCCGAGCCGGAATTGGTGAAAAAAACGCGGTCAAACCCATCCGGCGCGATGCCGGCTAAACGCTCAGCGAATTCAAAAGCAATCGGATGGCCCATTTGAAAAGTCGGCGCATAGTCCAACGCTGCCATCTGGCGCGCCACCGCATCGACAATCTCTTGCCGTCCATGGCCTGCATTGACCGTCCACAGACCCGCAGTGCCATCGAGGATCTCGCGGTCATCATGGCTTCGATAAAACATACCGGAAGCCGAGACCAGCAATCGTGGTCCAGCCTTAAAGCGGCGGTTGGCCGTAAACGGCATCCAGAAGGCATCGGTAGCGGGGGCGTTGGACGGAGCAGAATTTGTCATAACAAAAGGCTAAACCGCGCGCGCGGATCAATCAAGCCTAAAGCGAGCGTTTACGCAAGGGCCTACCCCTACCGCTTACCCCGCTCTGCCCGCTCCACAAGCTTCTCCATGCGGGCAACCAATTGAGGCAACTTGCGTGCGGTGACAAGTGCGTTGGAAACGTCAGCAAACATTTGGCGGGCGATGCCTTCGGGGCCTAATTCGGTCTGCATGAAGCGCTCCACCACCGGGCGGGAGGCTTCCCAGATGTCGTGATCGGGGTCAATATTGCGGGCAACGCCTTCAACTTGCACCATGGTCTTCTGCAACAGCACCAGTTCGGGCCGCATGTGCATGCCAAATTGCTCCGTTACGTCGAAGAGTTGCGTTAGCACACGGCCCATGGAGACTTCGCGCGCTGGCCGGCCCCAAATCGGCTCCCCGACAGAGCGTAAGGCATGGGCAAACTCGCCCTCATCATGATCGGCGGACACATAGCCCGCTTCAATATGGACCGCGGCAGCGCGGCGGTAATCGCGGCGCAAGAAGGCAAAAAGGATTTCCGCGAGATAGCGGCGCTCGGCCATGCCAATCCGGCCCATAATGCCAAAGTCCACCGCCCAGAGCGCGCCGTCCGTGCCTAAAATGAGGTTGCCTTCATGCATGTCAGCATGAAATACGCCATGGTCCAAGGCCGCTGCCAGAAAGCCACAGGTGACCGCATTAGCCAGCTTAGTGCGGTCCGCGCCATCAAGCGCACCGGGCTTGGTCAAAGGTGTCCCTTCGACCCAAGAAGTGGTCAGGACGCGCCGTGCGGTGCGCCCCCAGTCAATGCTGGGCACTTTCAAATAGCCATCCGCAGTGACGATCTCGCCAAAAGCATCGCCGGCCCCTGCCTCGCGTCGCAAGTCGAGCTCTTTTTCCAGCGCGGCGCGAATGGTGGCCACAAAGGCGACAGGCTCAAGGCGGCGGGATTGGGGGACGAGGGCTTGGACAAGCTTGGCGGCCAGTGCCATGGCTTTGCCCTCGGCTGCAATTTCCTTCTCAATGCCCGGCCGCAACAATTTGACCGCCACTTTGCGTCCATCTGCCAAAGTCATCTGATGAACTTGGGCGACGGAGGCTGCGGCGATTACGGGCCCCAAGTCTGGAAACAGGGCCGCTCTCTTCTCACCGAATGCGGCATCGAGGCTCTGCAGGGCGATGGTTTGGGAAAAAGGCTCCAGCCGATCTTTGAGGCGCGAGAGGCCTTCAGCGGCTTTGTCTCCCACGATATCAGGTCGGGTCGCTAGAAGCTGGCCAAACTTGATCCAAGCCGGGCCCAGTTTCTCCAAAGCCGTCGCCATGCGCGTGCCGGGGTCGCCATTGATATGGCGTGACCCCAGTCGCAGAACACGCCCCACAATGCGGGCAGGCAACGGAAGAAGGTCATAATATTCTCGCGGTAGGATCGCATCATAGCGCCCCAAGGTCCAACCGGCCCGCATCAACCGCATGAGCGCATCAATCAAACCTTCCAGCCCCCGTGCAAGGCGGTAATGCCACCGGAGAAATTGGTATATTCGACCCGGTTAAAGCCAGCATCGCGGATCATGGCGGCAAAAGTCTCTTGGTCTGGAAAGCGGCGGATGCTTTCAACCAGATATTGATAGGGCTCTGCATCCCCAGTCACGGCCTTGCCAATCGGTGGGATCGCTTTGAATGACCACGCGTCATAGAAAGCTTCCAACGCGCCCGTGGTTGGCTTGGAAAACTCCAAACAATAAAAACGACCGCCTGGCTTGAGGACACGGTAAGCTTCGCGCAGAGCCTTGGGAATATCGGTTACATTGCGAATGCCATAGGAGATGACATAACCGTCAGCCGAATTGTCGGGGAATGGCAAGGCTTCTGCGTCCCCCACTGCCCAGCCAAGTCCGTCCAAGCCACGCTCGCGACCTGCGGCGATCATCTCAGCATTGATGTCCACCACGATGATCTCAGACGGCGGACCACCGGAGCGCGCGCGCGCGGCATCGGCCAATGCCTTAAAGCGGCGCGCCAAGTCGCCTGTCCCACCTGCGAGGTCCAAAATGCGTTCGCCTGGGCGCGGGTTCAATCGCGCGGCCACGGCATCTTTCCAAGCCCGGTGCATCCCGGCACTCATCAGATCATTCATCAAATCATAGCGGCTTGCGACAGCGTCAAATACACCGCGGACACGTGAGGCCTTCTCATGTGCTGGCACATCTTGAAAACCGAAGGAAGCAGTCTTGGAGTCAGTCATTCTACCGACATAGCGCCTTGCACTCTTGTCCGCCATATCTACTAGTGCGTCATTATGCCTGAATTACCCGAAGTCGAAACCGTTAGACGGGGCCTAGAGCCTACTTTAAAGGGCCAAACCCTTGTCCGCGTGGAGACCCGCCGCCCAGACTTACGCTTCGCCTTTCCAGCCCGCTTTGTGGAACGCCTCGAAGGCGCGAAGGTGGAAAGCCTCGACCGGCGCGCGAAATATCTCATTGCTTATCTCAGCACCGAGGAAGCCTTGATCATGCATTTGGGCATGTCGGGCAGATTTTCGATTGTCGATGAGCGCGGCGTGCTGTCCTTTGATGATTATGCCTATGACACGGGGGCAGACCCCAAGCATGATCATGTCGTGCTGCATGTTGGGACGGGTGCAAAAGTCATTTATAATGATCCCCGCCGCTTTGGCTTTATGGATATAGTCCCCTCAGCCAGCCTTGAGCAATCAAAGCACTTTGCCAAGATGGGGCCTGAGCCCTTGGGCAATCACTTCTCGGCCGATCATCTGGCCAAATCCCTCGCCACAAAGAAAACCCCCATCAAGTCAGCCTTGTTGGATCAAGCTAATGTTGCGGGCTTGGGCAACATTTATGTCTGCGAAGCCTTGTTCCGCGCCCAGATCAGCCCGATGCGTCTGTCCAATACGCTGATTGCGTCTGAGATTGAAGGCCTGACAGAGGCCATCCGCGCCGTACTCATTGAAGCAATTGAAGCAGGTGGCTCTACCTTGCGGGATTTTGCTGCAGCCGATGGCGCCTTGGGTGGTTTTCAAGAAAGGTTCGACGTATATGGCCGCGAAGGACTGCCCTGCCCGCGCGGCCCGGTTGACGGTACACCACATGAGCCGATCCATCGGACTGTGCAGTCAGGGCGATCAAGCTTTTATTGCCCCACCTGTCAGATTTGACGCCGCCTCGATTTATAACCCGTAACAGGAATTTACCCATGGCCTATGAAACCATCCTTCTGAACGTCACCGACGGGGTTGCGACCATTACCCTTAACCGTCCAGAAGCCCTCAATGCCTTCAATCAGCAATTGATGAACGAGTTGACCGCTTGCCTTGATAGGGTTGAAGCCAGCGATGATGTTGGCGCGATTGTCATCACCGGCTCTGCTAAGGCTTTCGCTGCCGGCGCGGACATTAAAGAGATGGCGACCAAGACGTTTGCAGATGTCTATGGCCAAGACTTTATCACCGCAAATTGGGAGGGCGTAACCCGTTGCCGCAAACCGACTATTGCAGCGGTTGCCGGTTTTGCTTTAGGGGGCGGCTGCGAACTTGCCATGATGTGCGACATGATCCTCGCCGCGGATACGGCCAAGTTTGGTCAGCCAGAGATAAAACTCGGCGTTATTCCAGGCGCAGGCGGCACCCAGCGTTTTGCCCGCGCTGCGGGCAAAGCCAAGGCAATGGACATGATCTTGACAGGTCGGATGATGGATGCGCTTGAGGCCGAACGTTGTGGAATCGTCGCGCGGATTGTCCCAGCTGACACGCTGTTAGACGAAGCCCACAAGACGGCGAAAACCATTGCTGGCTATGGCAAATTGGCAGTGATGGCAGCCAAGGAAGCCGTTGACCGCGCCTTCGAAACGCCGTTGAGCGAAGGGGTGCGCTTTGAACGCCGAATCTTCCATGGTTTGTTTGGCACCGAGGACCAAAAGGAAGGCATGGCGGCCTTTAATGAAAAGCGTCCAGCGCAATTCACAGGCCGCTGATGAAACACAGGCAATATTGCTTGACCTTTCGCCCCTGTTTCGGCATACACCGCCCCCTCTTGGGTAGCCACGTGGCTAACTCTTTCACACGTTAAATCGGATTAAACGATGGCCAATACGCCTTCGGCCAAAAAAATGGCCCGCAAGATCGTGCGCCGCACGCTGGTAAACACCGCCCGTCGCTCGCGCATGCGCACCTTTATCCGCAAAGTCGAAGAAGCAATCGCTTCAGGTGACGGCGCAGCAGCTACCGCAGCCCTTCGTGTTGCGGAACCAGAAATCATGCGCGCAGTATCGAAGGGCGTTGTCCATCAGAACACCGCGTCTCGTAAGGTTTCGCGTTTGGCTCAACGCGTGAAGGCAGTTGCGCGTCCAGCTTAAGCAGCAGGTCGCAGGCTCGCTGAGAATGGACTGCAGACTGAGATAGTCCGGATACCTCGGTTTTGGGGTTTTTGGGCTTCGGTATCTCACCAAAATAGTTTTTCCCGAATGCCTTACTTTTGAGCAGTCAAAAATGGCGCGGTACACGGAACATTCTAAGTCAAGTAATCTACAGCCGCATACGCCCGTATGCGGCTGTTTGTGTTTATAGGGTTTATTTGGTTTTAAATGCACTAATTTTCATTAATATTATGTTTTAATTGAATTTTTTATCAACGCATTGGCTCTACAATTTTATCCACAGGGTTGTATAGCATCACGCTTTTGTTAGTTTTTGCATAAGCCCCGCTGATTATTGGGAATCTTCACCTGTCAAGCGAATCAGGTGCCTCAGCAGCAGAAAAAACAGATGTCAAACGCATGAAAATGCTGTTGCGTACCGGCGCTGTGTAGGCTTTAGTTTAACCACGACGTCGGTCCTCTTGCTTCGAGCTGGGATGGCGTTTTGCCCAGTCTTGGACCTTTTCCAGCGAATAACGCCAAATGGCGAATGCGGGAGTGTGTCTGGAAAACTGGGTACAAAAAAGGTGGTCCCTCGGGACAGATAAATGGCGGGGTGGTTTGAGCAATGGTCTATGGGGTGCATACGAGCGTTTCGGCGACAGCGGGTTTAGCCAACCTGCCTGCAGATCTAGAGCTCTCTTCAGCTCGGGGTTTGTGGGCAACGGCTCTGCCTCGTTTACGCGGAGAGCTGGGCCCTGACGCATTCCGGGCTTGGATCGAACCCTTGCGCCTAATCGCGATTGATTTGGCTTCGGTTACATTTGCAGCACCTAATGGCTATGCCGTAGCTCGCCTGACCACAGATTATCTGCACCGCTTGCAAGCTCGCTGGTCCTCGCTCGATCCAGCTGGTCGTCGCGTGCGCTTGGTTGTGGCAGACGCTGAGACGCTCGCATCTGACGATGTGATTGCGGATGAAGACCTTGAACTAGCTCAAGAACTTGCCGTCGCAGAAGCCGCGCAAGAACCCGTGGAATTATCCGGCTCGGCCAAAACTTTCTCCAATTACGAAGTGGGCGAAGCAAATCGAGTGGCTGTCGCGATTGCTCGCGGCCTTGCTGAAGGGCCGGGCACGGGCGATCTGGTTTTCTTCCACGGCTTGCATGGGGTTGGGAAAACCCACCTTCTTGAAGCCGTTACGGCGCGCTTGCGCGAAACCGCACCGAAGAAGCGCGTGTTACTATTGACCGCACAGCGCTTCTTGAACGAATTTCAATCAGCGTTGCGCGACCGTGAGACAGGGCCATTTAAGGCGGCCCTGCGCGGAGCGGACGTTTTGTTGATCGATGACCTGCAACTCATTTGCGGCAAGTCCGCCACTCAGGATGAGTTTTTCCAGACTTTAGACGATCTAATTTCGCGCGGACGCACAGTTGTCTGCACAGCTGACGTCGCCATTGATGGCTTACAAGGCCTCAACAGCCGGATGCGCTGCGTGCTGCAAGGCGGTTTTATCGCAAAAATCAATGAACCAGATTTCGAATTGCGTCGGGCTATTGCCAAGCGTAAAACAAGTGAGCTCAATGCGCGGCGGGGTGGGTTTGTATTGCCCGACGAAGGGATTGATCTGATTGCAGCGCGGATTTCGGGGACAGGGCGTGCAGTTGAAGGGGCCATCAAGCAGGTGTTTGCGGCTTCAGCTTTGATTGGCCGGGAGGCAAGTATGGAAGTTATTGTTGAAGCGTTGTCGGGCAATTGGAGCCCTCCTGAAAAGTCAGTACCGGTCGAGACCATTAAGCGTCGGGTCGCAGCTTTCTATGATATGACTTTAGAAGATTTGGTTTCTCAACGTCGTCATCGCGCGGTGGCTCGGCCGCGCCAAGTGGCGATGTATTTTTGCAAGCGCCTAACCCGTCGCTCCTTCCCAGACATTGGCCAAAGATTTGGTGGGCGCGATCACACCACTGTCATGCATGCGGTGAAGCGGATTGAAGAATTGGCCGCTCAAGATGTTACCTTTGCAGCCGAATTGCAGGAAATTGGCCGGAAGATCACCGAATAGCGGCTAAAGTCATTGCGCAAGGTGATAAAAATCGGGCAAAATGAATCTTCAACTTGGTCAGAATCAAAACGGTTCTGCCTGTCCGTTGCGTTTGTAGCCTGCGGATGGGATGTCGAGTGCCATTGACTGAAGATTTTTTCGGGGAGCGGGTTCGGGTATGCGTCTAACGATCGAACGTGGAGCGCTTTTGAAAGCTCTGGGCCATGTGCAAAGTGTCGTCGAGCGGCGCAATACAATCCCCATTTTGTCGAATGTTCTGATCGAAGCCCGCGATGGCAGCGTGACGTTTGCTGCAACCGACCTTGATATTGAGATTGTTGACGGCGCTGAAGCGGATGTGGAGCGTCAGGGTGCCATCACGGTTCCTGCTCATTTGCTGTATGAAATCGTCCGCAAACTGCCGGATGGCTCGCAAGTGCGGTTGGATTTGTCACCAGACGACCCGCGTGTGACCATTACGGCCGGCCGTGGCCGCTATAATCTACCGGTCTTAGCGGCTGGCGATTTCCCCGCTATGTCCAGCGGCAACTTTGACTCCCGCTTCACCTTAGAGCGTTCGGCCCTCGCCCGTTTGATTGACCGCACACGCTTTGCCATCTCGACCGAAGAGACGCGCTATTATCTGAACGGTGTTTACTTGCATTCGGCAACCGGGGATTCGGGCCCAGCTTTGCGTGCCGTTGCCACCGATGGGCACCGCCTCGCTCTCGCCGATTATCCTCAGCCCGAAGGCGCGACGGCTGTTCGCGGCGTCATTATTCCGCGCAAAACCGTGCAAGAGTTACGGCGCTTGCTCGATGATGCGGCAGATGAAGTTGAGATCGCGGTCTCGGACGCCAAAATCCAGTTTTCATTTGGCCGCACGACGCTGACCTCAAAACTAATCGACGGCACGTTCCCAGACTATACGCGCGTCATCCCGAAGGGGAATTCGCGGATTATGACTGTGCGTAATGATGAGTTTTCACGCGCGGTTGACCGGGTTGCGACCATGGCGGCAGAGCGTTCGCGCTCCATCAAGCTAACCATTGGCGATGCAAAAGTCATTTTGGCGGTCAATAGCCCCGAAACCGGTGCAGCGACCGAAGAAGTGGAAGCAGATTATAGCGCCGAGACAATTGAGATTGGCTTTAATGCGAAGTATCTCCTTGATATCGCGGGCCAAATTGGTACAGGCGAAGCGCGTTTTGAGTTTGCTGACGCCGCATCACCTACCCTAGTGCGCGACGGTAATGATCCCAATGCGCTCTTTGTGCTGATGCCGCTGCGCGTGTGACGTCTGACCTTGTCGCGACCCCGCGCGCCTTTGTGCAGCGGCTTAATCTCACCCAATTTAGAAACCACCCGCGGCTTGACCTAGAGACAGGTGACGGCCCTGTGTGTTTGTTTGGGCCAAATGGTGCCGGCAAGACCAACATACTAGAAGCCCTTTCGCTTTTGGGGCCGGGGCGCGGACTACGTGGAGCAGACCTCGATGAAATGGCGCGCCAAGGCCCTGACGGTGGTCCCTTTGCTGTTACAGGCCTAATCCAATTAGGCGATGACGCGAGGCGGATCGGTGTGGGACTTGAGCGCACGGCGACAGGTCAAAGACGTGTCGCCCGCATCGATGGCAAGGATGCTGGGCCAAAGGATCTAGCAGAGACGGTACGGTTGCTCTGGCTCACCCCAGCTTATGACCGGCTCTTTGCGGGTCCTGCCGGTGAGCGGCGCAAATTCCTCGACCGCTTGGTGTTTGCGGTCGCTCCAGAGCATGCTCAGCAGGCCAGCCAGTTTGAAAAGGCCCTGCGCGAACGCACGCGCCTGTTGGAGGAGCCTAAACCGGATACGCGCTGGCTAGCCGTCGTGGAAGCTGAGGCGGCGGCGGCGGGCGTGGCGCTGGGTCTTGCACGCCTAGAAGCAGTTGATGCCTTACAAACCGAAATTGCCCAGCGGCCGGATGGTGCTTTTCCCAAAGCAACCCTTGCCCTAGAAGGTTTGTTCGAAATTGGCCTGCGCGAAGCGAGCCACGCGGCACAGGCAGAAGCCGATTATGCGCGCCAATTACATGATTGCCGAGCCCGTGATTCGGCGGCTGGACGGGCCTTAGATGGCCCACATCGATCAGATTTAACTGCGATCCATGCCCCCTCTGGCATGCCTGCTCAAAAATGCTCGACCGGAGAGCAGAAAGCCCTTGTAGTTACACTGATTTTAGCCCAAGCGCGGCGAATAGCTTCAGGCCTGCCAACGGCAAAAAGTACGGGCTTTTCTGGGCCGAATCCGCTAGTCTTATTGGACGAAGCCGCAGCCCATTTTGACCCCGCCCGACGCGCCGCACTCTGTGAAGAATTATTGGCGCTTCCGGGTCAATCTTGGCTGACGGGCACGGATCAAAATCTCTTTGAGGAGTTTGGTTCGCGCGCAACCCAGTTTGAAGTCTCCCCGGGATCAGTCCGGTTGATGCAGTGAAAGAAGTGTGACGCCACATGAGCGATCTTCCCAGCAATAACGAGCCAGAAGCCAAGCCAAACGCCCCAGAAGTCGAAGATAATCGCGTCTTTGATGCCGAAGGCTTTGACGAGAATGGCCGTGATGCCAATGGGCAAGCCTCGTATGGCGCGGATTCGATCAAAGTCCTCAAAGGCCTTGATGCCGTGCGTAAGCGCCCTGGCATGTATATTGGGGACACAGACGACGGTTCTGGCCTGCACCACATGGTCTATGAAGTCGTCGATAATGCGATTGACGAAGCCCTCGCCGGCCACGCAACCATTTGTAATGTGACGCTTTATCCCGACGGCTCGGCCGAAGTGGAAGATGATGGGCGCGGGATCCCGACCGATATTCACAGCGAAGAAGGCGTTTCTGCCGCTGAAGTCATCATGACCCAATTGCATGCGGGCGGTAAGTTCGACCAGAATTCTTACAAGGTATCTGGTGGCCTTCACGGTGTCGGCGTGTCGGTCGTCAATGCCTTGTCAGACCTGCTTGAGCTGACCATTTTCCGCAATGGCCTTGAGCACACCATGAGCTTTGCGCTGGGTGAAGCCAAAGCGCCCTTGCGTCTGGTTGGCCCGGTTGAGGCTGGGAAGAAGGGCACGCGCGTGCGCTTCTGGCCCTCGCCCACCATCTTCACCATGGTGGAGTTTGACCGAAAGACGTTGGAACACCGCCTCCGCGAACTGGCCTTTCTGAATTCCGGCGTCACCGTGCGTTTCCGTGACTTGCGTGGGCCAGAGCCCTATGAAGAGATCATGCGCTATGATGGCGGCGTGGAAGCCTTCGTCCAGCATATTGACCGCAACCGCATTAGCGTCACCGAAAAGCCCATCTTCGTGAAGGGCGAGAAGGATGGCATCGTGGTTGAGGCCGCGCTGCAATGGAACGACAGCTATCACGAGAATATGCTGTGCTTCACCAATAACATCCCTCAGCGTGACGGTGGCACCCACTTGGCGGGCTTCCGTGGTGCGCTTACCCGCGTGATCAATGCTTATGGCGAAAAGTCAGGTATTTCCAAGCGCGAGAAAGTCGACATCACTGGCGATGACGCGCGCGAAGGCTTGACCTGCGTCTTGTCCATCAAGGTCCCCGACCCGAAATTCTCCAGCCAAACCAAGGACAAGCTTGTCTCGTCCGAAGTCCGTCCGGCGGTTGAAAACACCGTTGGTGAAACTCTGGCCGCTTGGTTTGAGGAAAATCCAAGCCTTGCTAAAGTTGTGATGGCAAAGATCGTCGAAGCCGCCGCCGCGCGTGAAGCGGCCAAAAAGGCGCGCGAATTGACCCGCCGGAAAAGCGCACTCGATATCGCTTCCCTGCCCGGCAAGCTGGCCGATTGCCAAGAGCGTGACCCTGCGAAGTCAGAAATCTTCATCGTCGAGGGTGACTCCGCAGGTGGTTCGGCCAAACAAGGACGTGACCGGGGTTTCCAAGCTGTGCTGCCCTTGCGCGGTAAGATTTTGAACGTGGAGCGCGCGCGCTTTGATAAGATGTTGTCGAGCCAAGAAATCGGCACCTTGATCACCGCGCTGGGCACCGGGATTGGTCGTGATGACTTTAATCCAGACAAATTGCGCTACCACAAGATCGTCATCATGACCGACGCTGACGTCGATGGCGCGCATATCCGCACCCTACTTTTGACCTTCTTCTTCCGCCAAATGCCCGAACTGATTGAGCGTGGGCATTTATTCATCGCCCAACCTCCTTTGTATAAGGCCTCCAAAGGCCGGTCAGAGCGTTATTTGAAAGACGACGCTGCATTAGAAGCCTATCTCATCGAAGAAGGCACCACGGATGCCATTTTGACTCTGTCCAGCGGCGAAGGCCGCCTTGGGGCCGATCTGGTGGCAACGGTGAAAGATGCCGAAGGGTTTGAAGGCTCCGTCCGCCGTCTGGCTACCCGCTTCCCCGCTTTTGCGATTGAACAAGCGGCGCTTGCCGGTGCCTTGGTGATTGGTGCCGGGCAAGAGGCTGCGCAACGCTTGGCTGTACGCTTGAACCAATTGGCCGATGAGGGCGAAGATAATTGGACCGTCAACATTGATGCCTCGGGCCTTGTGATGACACGCGAAGTACGCGGCGTCGCCGAGACCATAAAATTGGATCCGAACGTGTTGGGCTCATCAGATGCCCGCCGCTTGGCAGAGCGCGCCGCCGCCATGGCCGGGGCTTATGACGGCTTAGCTAAGATCAAGCGCCGAGAAGTCGAAACCCAAATCTATGGACCTTTGGCTTTATTGGAGGCAGTTCGCGCAGCCGGCCGCAAAGGCATCACCATCCAACGCTATAAGGGCTTGGGCGAAATGAATGCCGAACAATTGTGGGAAACCACTTTGGACAAAGAGGCCCGCTCGCTTCTGCGCGTCTTTGTCGACCATGCTGACACAGCCGACGGCATGTTCACCCGCCTGATGGGCGACATCGTGGAGCCTCGCCGCGAGTTCATCCAAGAATTCGCACTGGAAGCTGAAGTCGACGTTTAGGTCCGGCCCTCCATTAAGCAAATGAAGTAATTTACTTTTTTCACTGTTAAGGGCCTTCCTTTTGTCTGAACCCATTTTGGTGGAAACCCTGTTTCACCAAAATGGATGTTCTAGATAAAACAATTACCTCCAACCCTGTCCTCCCCGCCGAAGCGAAGCGGAGAGCGGGGACCTCAATTGATAATGCGCTCTCCCCTCGCCCCCTAAGGGGGAGAGGGGTCGGGGGTGAGGGGGTCTTTGCGCAGAGTCGTTGTGCCTCACACAAGATGAAAAGCTCTTCAACCAGCAAGCAAATTGGGTGAACGTAAGCCCTCACCCCAACCCGTCGACCTATAGGTCGACCCCAAAAGGAGAGGGGCTTTTCCCCCGCACCTTTAGCCCCGCGCGGAAAACCACCGGGGGTGACCTTAAAGAGGGGCCGGGGCGCGTGGGTTGCGCCAAATAGGGGGTGGGCCAGATTAACGGACTGGCCCGGAATACGACGCAAACCGTGCGCCCCGGCTGAAATAAGTCTGTGTGCCAAGGGAGGATCATGAGCCCTCCTCTG